>Ga0307515_10000417_pt1 | contig 102343 bp, 97 predicted proteins | sample 17_EM_MG_FD_194513 | JGI IMG/M metagenome (GOLD analysis project Ga0307515, IMG submission 194513) | Populus trichocarpa ectomycorrhiza microbial communities from riparian zone in the Pacific Northwest, United States - 17_EM | ecosystem: Host-associated > Plants > Roots > Unclassified | place...
GAGAGCGCAGCGAACGAAGCGAGTTGCCCGCCGGGCCGGGAATCCGAGTACCGCAGCGGAGTCGGCCCCCCAGGGCCGACCGCCGAAGCTAAGCGCCGCGGGCCTGCCCGGGCCGGCTTTGCCGCCTTGGCCCTCGCACGCAAGAGCGGTCGCACGCCACCGACAGCAACGGGCCGCAACCCGTCACTCACACGGGAGTGTCTTCAACGCCGCAGCCCGACGCGGTTCGGCAGCGGCGTCGAGCGCTGCAGCACGTCTTCGGCCAGCCACAGCGCGCTCAGGCGTGCGCGCTCGGCCACCGTGGGCAGCGGCATCTGCTGGTAGTCGTCGTTGAAGACCTCGAAGCTGTAGTCGCCGCGGTAGCCGAGCTTGTCGAGCTGCACCACCAGGTCGGCCAGCTGCTCGCTGTGCACGCCTTCGCCGGGGAAGACGCGGAAGGTGCGCGCCGTGGCCATGCGTTCTTCGAAGGTGCGGGCTTCCTGCCACATGAAGTCGGACAGCTGCACGAGGAAGATCTTCCACGGGTCGATCATGTCCAGGTCTTCGATCGAGGTCTTCGCGGCGAAGATGTGGAACGAGTCGATGCCCAGGCCGAGGTTCGGGCAGTCGGCCATCGCGACCACTTCCCAGGCGGTGGTGAACTCGTTGATCGTGCGCCCCCACGACAGCGCCTCGTAGGCGATGCGGATGCCGAAGGGCAGCGCCAGCATCGCCAGCTTGCGCAGGTCGCGCGCCAGCGCCTTCTTGTCGCTGGCGGCATGCGTGCTGGTGGATGAACAGGCCAGCAGCACCTTGCAGCCCAAGGCGGCCGACATCGAGATCATCGACTTCGCGATGTCGACCTTGTACGCATGCAGCTTGCCCGACAGGCCTTCGAAGTCGCGCAGCACCTGGAAGCCGGTGACGCGCAGGCCGCTGCCGCGCACCGCCGCCACCGCCGCGTCCAGCCCGCCGGGGTGGCCGACGATGTCGCGCGCGCTGAGCATCACCTGGCCGAAGCCGGCGCCGCGGATCGCCGCCAGCCGGGCCTCCAGCGGCCCGGCCAGCGAGATCGTGTCCATGCCGAACTCGGCGATCTTCACGCCGGCACCCGGTCGTCGTGCACCAGCTCGAACAGCAGCGAGTGCAGGTAGTGCCGCGTCAGCGCGCCGCGCACCTCGGTGTGCGTCTGCGCCGACTCGACGAACTCGATGCCGCGCCGGCGCAGCTCGGCCACCGTGGCCGGCACGTCGGGCAGGCCGAAGCCGACGCGGTGGAACATCTCTTCCTCGTCGTAGGTCAGCGTCACCGGGTCGGGCTCGACGAGCTGGATCATGAACTTCGTGCACGGGCTCTTCAGCAAGGTGCCCTTGGGCAGGATGCCGAAGCGCTCTTCCTCGGGCAGCACGCTGAAGCCGAACAGGTGGCGGTAGAACTCGCACCAGTCGTCGGTGCGCTCGGCGCCGATGTACTGCACGATGCCGAAGTAGTGCATGCCGCCGATCGGCGGTGGATTCGGGTCGACGGTGGGGATCGGCGTGAAGTCCACGTCGTAGATCGAGAACTCCTTGTGCCGGTCGACGAAGTAGATGTGCGCGCCGCCGGGGCCGTGGATGCCGGGGATGTTCAGCTCCATCACCTGGGCGTGCATCGGCACGTCCCAGGCGCCGCGTTCGAGCACGTATTCGTAGGCCGCGCGCGCGTCGCGAACGCGCAAGGCGATGGCCGCGATGCGCGGGTGCTCGCCCGGCGCCTTGCCGCCGCGCACGACGCCCGGGTGCGCGTTGACGACGATGTTCATCGTGCCCTGGCGGTACAGCAGCACCTCGCGCGACCGGTGGCGCGCGATCGGCCGGAAGCCCATCAGTTCGAGCACATGGCCCACGGCCTGCGGCGACGCCGTGGCGTATTCGACGTACTCGATGCCGTCCAGACCCAGCGGGTTGGCCGCCTCGACATTGCCTTCGCGGATACCGCTCATCGTGACTCCAGGTTGCAGGAAACAGGCCGCCCGCTGCGCGCCGCCTCGGCCACCGCGAGCGTGGCCGCCAGGCTGAGCGCGCCGTCGGCCAGCGTGACCAGCGGCTCGGCCTGGCCGCGAATGATGGCGCAGAAATGGCCGAGCTGGCTCGCCAGCGGGTCCGTCGGTTCAGGCAAGACCACGCTGCTGTCCATGGCCACGTTCCACGAGCGCTCGCCGGCGTGGCTGAACAGCTGCATCGTCGGCAGCACCAGCGTGCCGCGGTCGCCGGCGACCAGGTAGCAGCCCTGGCCGGGATAGCGCGCAAACGCCGGGTCTTCGCCGCTGGTCTGCTCCCAGCTGTTCGGCGCCGCGGCGCTGTCGCTGACGATGAGCGTGCCCAGGGCGCCGTTGGCGAAACGCAGTGCGATGGCGGCCGTGTCCTCGACCGCGAAGCCGCGACGGGCGTTCGATGCGAAGGCCTGGACTTCGACGATGTCGCCGGCCAGCGCGCGCAGGCAGTCGATGTCGTGCACCAGGTTGATAAGGATCGGGCCGCCGCCGGGCTGCGTGCGCCACGGGCCGTCGGTGAAATAGCGGTCGGGCTTGTGGAACAGCGTCGTGCCGTTCACCGCGACCAGCCGGCCGAGCTGGCCGTCGGCGATCAGCGCCCGCGCACTTTGCAAGTAAGCGCTGTGGCGGCGGTGATGGCCGACCAGCGCCGCCACGCCGGTTCGCTGTTGCACGTGCAGCAGTTCCAGCGCCGATTCGACGGTCGACGCGACCGGCTTTTCCACCAGCACCGGCACGCCGGCTTGCAGGCATTCGACGGCGCCGGCGACGTGCAGCGCATTCGGTGTCGCCAGGATCACGCCGTCGGGCCGCTCTTCGCGCAGCATCGTCGCCAGGTCGGCATACAGCGGCACGCCGAGGTCGCGCGTCGCCGGCGCCGGGTCGACGAAAGCCACCAGCCGGCAGTCGCTGCGCTGCGCGATGTGGCGCTGGTGCACGCGGCCGATCTGCCCGGCGCCGGCGATGGCGATGCGCAGTTCGTTCACGGCGCAGCGGCGGCGGCGGCGTGCGCGCCACCGAGGAACAGGCGTTCGATGTTCGGGTCGGCCAGCAGTTCGTCGGCGCGCTTGTGCAGCACCAGCCGGCCCGATTCGAGGGCGATCGCTTCGTCGGCCATCTTCAGCGCGCTCTTCACGTTCTGCTCGACCATCAGCACCGTCGTGCCCTGCTCGGCCAGCTTGCGCAGCAGCCGGAAGACGTCCTGCACGACCATCGGGCTCAGGCCGATCGACGGCTCGTCGATCAGGATCACCTTCGGCCGCAGCAGCAGCGCGCGGCCCACTTCAAGCTGCTTCTGCTCGCCGCCGGACAGCGACGACGCGGCGCTGTGCAGCCGCTCCTTCACGCGCGGGAACAGTTCCAGCACCTCCGGGATGCGCTCGTGCGTGAGCTTCATGCCCAGCGTGATGCCGCCGAGCTCGAGGTTCTCGAAAGCCGTCAGCTGCCCGAACAGGTTGCGCCCCTGCGGCACGAAGGCGATGCCGTGCTGCACCAGCAGCGCCTTCGCCGAGGCGCCGGTGATGTCCTGGCCGTCGAGCTTGACGCAGCCCTGGCGCACTTTCAGCATGCCGAACAGCGTCTTCAGCACCGTGCTCTTGCCGGCGCCGTTCGGCCCCAGCAGCAGCGTGATCTTGCCGCGCCTGGCCTTGAAGCTGAGGTTGTTCAGGATCATGAATTCGCCATAGCCGGCGACGACGTCGTCGAATTCGATGCAGGTGTCGCTCATGGTGGTCAATTCCCGAGGTAGGCGTCGAGCACCTGCTTGTTGGCGCGGATCTCGGCCGGCGTGCCGATCGCCATCACCGTACCTTCGACCATCACCAGGATGCGGTGGCACAGGTCCATCACAAAGTCCATGTTGTGCTCGATGACGATGAACGAGCCCTTGCGCGTCTGGTTCAGCTCCTTCAGCAGCGTGCTGATGCCGCCCACCAGGCTGGGGTTGACGCCGGCGCAGGGTTCGTCGAGCAGCACCAGGTCGGGCTCGCTCATGAAGGCCATCGCGATGTCGACCAGCTTCTGCTGGCCGTAGCTCAGCTCGCCCGCCTTCTTGTCGGCGACATGGCGGATGCGGAACTGGTCGATCAGCGCGTCGGCCTTCGCGCCCAGGCCCGAGTCGCCGGGCGCGAACATGCGGCTCCACATCGAGCCCTGGTGCTCCTGCGCGGCAACGATCAGGTTGTCGCGCACGCTCATCTTGCCGAACACCTGCAGCGTCTGGAAGGTGCGGCCGACGCCGAGCTGGTTCAGCTGCATCGGGCTCTTGCCGGTGATGTCGCGGCCGTTCAGCTCGATGCGGCCGGCGTCGGGCGTGATCTGGCCGAGTACGCTGTTGAACATCGTCGTCTTGCCGGAGCCGTTGGGGCCGATGACGCCGAATATCTCCCCCGGCATGACCTCGAACGACACGCCGCCGACGGCCAGGATCGCGCCGTAGCTCTTCTTCAGGTCGCTGACCTTCAGCACGGGGCCGCTCATGCGCCGGCTCCCAGCTTGGCCGCGGCCGCGCTGCGCGCCGCCGACGCTTCACGCGCCTGGCGCCGGGCGCGCAGGCGGTCCGGAATGCTCAGCAGCCCGTCGGGTAGCCACAGCATCAGTAGCACGACGGCGGCGCCGAACACGAACAGATACCAGGCCTGCGCGAAACGCAGCCACTCGGGCAGCAGCACGCCGACCGCCGAGCCGAGCAGCGGGCCGAAGAAGTAGCCCGGCCCGCCGACCACGACCATCAGGTACATCATGATCGACGCGCTCACCGCGAACGGCGCCGGCTCGATGAACTGCACCAGCGAAGCGAACAGCGCCCCGGCAATGCCGGCGTAGACCGCGCCGATGGCGAAGGACAGCAGCGTGTAGGCCTGGATGTGGATGCCCAGCGATTCGGCGCGGATCGGGTTGTCGCGCAGCGCCGTGAAGGCCTTGCCCCACGGCGACCGCAGCAAACCCCACAACAAGGCGCCGAGCAGCACGGCCATGCCGAGCACGAAGTAGTAGTAGGCCAGGTTGCCGTCCAGGCTGAAGCCGAACAGGCTCGGCCGCGCGACGTTGTTGATGCCGAAGGTGCCGCCGGTCAGCCATTCTTCGTTGCGCATCACCAGCCACACCGCGGTGTTGAAACCCAGCGTGGCGAAAGCCAGGTAGATGGTCTGCACGCGCAGCGCCGGGAAGCCCAGCGCCAGCCCGATGACGAAGCAGCCGGCCATTGCCAGCGGCAGCCCGAGCCAGAAGCTGATGCCGGCCTTCAGCAGGATCGCCACCGTGTAGGCACCGATGCCAAAGAAGGCGGCGTGGCCGAGCGACTTCTGCCCGGCGTAGCCGACGGTCAGGTTCAGGCCCATCGTGGCGATGACGAACACCAGCCAGTAGCTGAACAGGTAGATGCCGTAGTTCTTCAGGAACGGCGGCACCGCCAGCAGCAGCGCCAGCACCGCGACCAGGCCGACGAGATGGATCTTTTTCATGGGTGCGCCCTCAAACCTTTCGCTCGACCTTCTTGCCCAGCAGCCCTTGCGGCTTGAACAGGATCACGAGCATGAAGACGACGAGTGCCACCGCGTCCTTGTAGGTCGGCGAGATGTAGGCCGCGGCCAGGTTCTCGCTGACGCCGACGATCAGCCCGCCGAGCAGCGCGCCGCGCGAGTTGTTGAAGCCGCCGATGATGGCCGCGAAGAAGGCCTTGGTGCCCAGCGGCTCGCCCATGTCGAACTTGGCCAGGTAGGTGGGCGTGACCAGCAGTGCCGCGGCGCAGGCCAGCAGCGCGTTGATGGCGAAGGTGTAGAAGATCATGCGCGGCACGTCGATGCCGAGCACGGTGGCGCTGTCGGTGTTCTGCGCCACCGCCTGCATCGCGCGGCCGGTGACCGTCTTCTGCAGAAAGGCCTGGGTCGCAAACACCAGCAGCAAGGCCATCACCAGCGTGCCGACGTCGGCCAGCGTCAAGGTCACGCCGGCGATGTTGAACAGCTTGTCGGCGAACAGGCTCGGGAACGGATGCGCTTCGGCGCTGTAGCCAGCGCGCACGCCGTTGCGCATGGCGATCGCCAGGCCGATGGTGGCCACGACGATGGGCATCAGGCCGTGCCGCAACAGCGGGTCGGCGATGCCACGCTTGAAGGCCCAGCCGAGCACGACGACGGCCACCACGCAGGTGAGCACGAAGCTCGCCAGCAGCGGCGCGCCGAACGACGCGAAGCCCAGCATCGCGAAGGCCGGCAGCATGACGAATTCGCCCTGCGCGAAGTTGATCGTGCCCGAGGCCTGCCACAGCAGCGTGAAGCCGAGCGCGGCCAGGCCGTAGATCGCGCCGGTGGCCATGCCCGAGACGAACAATTGCAGAAAGTCGGTCATCGTGACATCCTCGTGAAGCTCATGAAGCTCGTGAGTTGGCGATGCGGCTTACAGCTTGCCCAGCGGCGGCAGCGTTTCCTTGACGTCCTGCTTGCCGTTCTTCACCTCGACGATGAAGCTTTCGCGGTCGAGGTCGCCATTGGCGTCGATGGCCACGTCCATGATCACGCCAGGCTCCTTCGCGGCCGAGATCTTCAGGCCGTGCAGCGTCTTCGCCACGGCCACGCGGTCGAGCTTGCCGGTCTTCTCGATCGCGGCCTTCAGCATGTAGACGCCGGTGTAGCCCTTGATGCCGTTGTGGTCCGAGATGTACTTGTATTCCTGGAAGAACTTGGCCTTGAACTTCAGCATCAGCGGGTTCGGCGCGTCGACTGTCAGGCCGACGTGCGCCACGGCGCCATTGGCGGCGTCGCCGGCGAGTTCGATCACCTTCTGGCCGGTCAGCGTGGTCTCGCCGACCACCGCCTTCGCCCAGCCCTGCTTGCGCAGTTCGCGCAGGGCGCGCGCCGACTCTTCTTCGTTGGTGTAGACGAACACTGCGTCGGCATTGCTCTGCTTGGCCTTCAGCACCGGCGCGGCCCAGTCGACCTGGCCGGATTCGGTGGAGATGTCCGCCACGACCTTGATGCCGGCGGCTTCGGCGGCCTTGTTGAAGCTGTCGCGGCCGCCTTTGCCGAAGTCGTTGTTGACGAACATCACGGCCACCGTTTTCGCCTTCAGCGTGCCGGCGATGTAGCGCGCCACCTTGGGCATGGCCGAAGCCTGCGTGAAGCTGGTGCGGAAGATGTACGGGTTGCCCTGCTGCGTGATCGCCGCCGCTTCGCCGCCGGTGAAGTTCGGGATCTGGGCGCGCTTGGTCTCGGCCATGCTGACCATGATGGAGCCCGAGAACGTGGGCCCGAAGACTGCGAACACATCGTCGTCCACCGCCTTGGTGGCCAGGCCCTTGGCGACACCGGGGTTGGACTGCGTGTCCGAGACGGTCGCCTCGATCTTCTTGCCGAGCACGCCGCCGGCGGCGTTGATCTCCTTCACCGCCAGCAGCACGCCGTTCTTGGCGTTGGTGCCCGCGGTGGCGCCGGCGCCCGAAAGCTCTTGCAGCACGGCGATCTTGATCGTCGCCTGCGCCTGCGCGAAGCCGGCGGCCGCCAGCAGCGCCGTTGCGATCAGGGTGCGGTGAAATCGGTTCATGTTCTTGTCTCCGGAATGGTTGTTGGAGGGGGTTGCTTATTGCGGCGCCAGCAGCGCGCGCACGTCGGACGGGTCGTCCTGCACGGCACGCGCCAGCTCGTCGTAGCCGAAGAAGGACAGGTACTCGGGCATCTGCTGGACCAGCATCTCGAAGCCCGGGTGGGCGACCAGGCCGCGCGCCTGGCAGGCCCGCAGCAGCGGCGTCGGCTGATTCTTCATCAGGATGTCGACGACGGCGGCAGCGTCGTCCACACGCGACACGTCAAAGGGCAGCGGGTCGCCGGCGCGCAGGCCCAGCGGCGTGGCGTTGACGACGAGGTCGAAGCCCGCCGGGTCGGGCGTGGCGGCGCTGACGGCGTCGACGCCGAACTCGGCGCGCAGCCGCGCAGCGATGTCGTCGGTGCGGCCCGGCGTGGCGTCGAACAAGGCCAGCCGGCCGGCACCGCGTTCGGCCAGCGACGCGGCAATGGCGACACCGCCGCCGCCGACGCCGACCACCAGCGCGCGCCGGCCAGCGACCGCAATGCCGGCAGCGTCCAGCCCCTTCGTGAAGCCGACGCCGTCGAACAGCGCGCCTTCGATGCTGCCGTCGGCATTGCGCCGCACCGCGTTGACGGCGCCGGCAACGCGGCCGAGCCGATCGCAGCGGTCGAGCAGCCCGAGCACCGCGGTCTTGTGCGGGATGGCGAGCCACAGGCCGTCGATGTTGCGCGCCTTCAACGCCTGCTGCACGAAGCCCGTGAAGTCGGCCGCCGCCACCTGCGCCGGCACCAGCACGGCGTCGACGCCATGGCGGCGAAACAGGTGGTTGAACACCTCGGGCGCGCGCACCTGGTCGACCGGATCACCGAGGATCAGGAAAACGCGTGTGCGACCGGAAATGTCCATCGACCTTGGGCTTGTGAAGCGACGAGGCCGCAACGGTAGAAGCCGCGGCGCCGCGCCACAAGCCGCAGCGACCCCAATTGCGCGATAATCGCGCAGCTTGATCGTCAGCCCCGCGCATCGCGGGTTTCCCCGGAGACCAGCTTGGCCGATGCGCCTGTCGAGATCGAACGCCGCGACCTGATCGAAGGCTTCGGCAAGGGCCTGCGCGTGATCGAGTCTTTCGACAGCGACCACACCCGGCTGACGCCGACCGAAGTCGCGCAACGCGCCGGCATCACGCGCACCGCCGCGCGCCGCTACCTGCTGAGCCTGGTGCATTTCGGCTATGCCGACACCGACACGCGCCAGTTCTGGCTGCTGCCGCGCGTGCTGCGGCTGGGCGAGAGCTATCTGTCGGCGGCGCGGCTGCCGCGGCTGGTGCAGCCCTTCATCCAGCGGGTGTCGATGCAGACCGGCGAGACGGTGAACTTCAGCGTGCTCGACGGCCACGAGGTGGTGTACCTGGCGCGCAGCAACCCGCCGCGCTTCGTGTCCATCGGCTACCAGGTCGGCACGCGCGTGCCGGCGCATGTGGTGGCACCGGGCTTCGTGCTTCTGGCCACCTTCGCCGACGCCGCGCTGGAGCGCTGGATCGACGAACACGACTTCGCCAGCTTCACCGCCCAGACCGTTGCCGACGGCGCGCAGTTCCGCACCCAGGTCGTGGCCGCGCGCGACCTCGGCTACTGGACGTCGAGCCAGGGCCTGGACGCAGCGCTGAGCGGCATAGCCGTGCCGATCAAGGACCGCAAGGGCGAGACGCGCGGCGCCATCGGCATGACGCTGCAAACGCAGTCCTACACCGAAGCCGAGAAGCGCGCCCGGCTGCTGCCGGCGCTGCGCGACGTGGCGGCCGAACTACGGCCGGTGCTGTAGACGCGGCCTTGTCGCCGCAGGGACATGGCGCGGCGGCGGATTCGGCGGATGATCGCCGTCTCGCAGCCGCCCATAACGCGGCGCGAAGGAGACAAGCGTGAACAAGATGAAGCACCTGAGCGCGCTCGACGCCGCCTTCCTCCACCTCGAAAGCGCCGAGATGCCGATGCACGTCGGCAGCCTGCACCGCTTCCAGCCGCCGGCCGGCTACACGGGCAGCTGGTACGAAGACGTGAAGGCGCATGTCGCCCGCCGCATGCACCTGGCGCCGGTGTTCACGCAGAAGCTCGCGCTGATGCCCTTCGACCTGGCCAACCCGGTCTGGATCGACGACGACGATGTCGACCTGGACTATCACATCCGCCACACCGTGCTGCCCAAGCCCGGCACGCAGGAACAGCTGGAAGCGCTGGCCGCGCGGCTGCATTCCAGCCTGCTCGACCGCAGCCGGCCGCTGTGGGAGTTCTACGTCATCGAAGGCCTGGCCGACGGCACGATCGGCTTCTACGGCAAGGTGCACCACGCCGCCATCGACGGCCAGGCCGGCGTGATGCTCGGCCGCAGCATGTTCGACCTGACGGCCGAGCCGCGCGCTGTGCGGCCGCCGCGCACCCGGCGCAGCCACCGCTACCAGCTGGGCGTGGCCGAGCTGGTGACGGCGTCGCTGCAGAACCAGCTGGCGCAAGCCGTGGCGCTGGCCCGGCTGAGCCCGAAGCTCGCCAAGGCCTTGCTGCAGGCCGCCAAGGACGCGTGGAACACGCGGCGCAACGAAAGCGCCGGCCAGGCGAAGGCGCGCAAGGCGGCCGGCAGCCGCTGGAAGCTGGCGCCGCCGACGCCGTTCAACGCGTCGATCACGAACCAGCGTGTCTTCGCCGGCGTGTCGCTGCCGCTGGCCGATGTGAAGAGCATCGGCCGCGCTTTCGGCGCGTCGATCAACGACGCCGTGCTGTGGCTGTGCAGCACGGCCTTGCGCGGCTACCTGAAAGAGTCCGACGAACTGCCCGAGGCTTCATTGGTGGCCGGCGTGCCGATCTCGCTGCGCGCCGAAGGCGACACGACGATGAACAACCAGGTGGCGGCCAGCCTGGTCGACCTGGGCACGCAGATCGCCGACCCGCTGCAACGCCTGCAGGCGATCATGGCTTCGACGGCGACGATGAAGCGCGATGTCGGCGCCTTCGGCAGCCTGATCCCGACCGACTTCCCGTCGCTCGGCGCGCCGCTGATCATGAGCGGCCTGGCCTCGCTGTACGGCCGCTCGCGGCTGGCCGACCGGCTGCGCGTGGTCAACGTCGCCATCTCCAACGTACCCGGCTCGCCGGTGCCGGCCTACCTGGCCGGAGCCCGGATGCTGGACTACTACCCGGTGTCCATCGTCGGCCACGGCGTGGCGCTGAACATCACCGTGCAGAGCTACACCGGCCAGCTCTGCTTCGGCCTCATCGCTTGCCGCCGCGCCGTGCCCGACGTGCGCGAGATCGCGCGCCATATGCAGCGCGCTTTCGAAACCCTGCAGAAGCTGCCGCTGCCGGTGGCCGAAGCGGCACCAGCACCGGCACCTGCTGCCGCCCCGCCCGCGCCGACCCCGAAGCGCCGGCGCAGCGCCAAGGCCGCCAACGACCCGGCGCCGGCCGCAGCACCGCGCCGGCGGGCGCGCGCGGCCTGACGAGCAGACCTGCGCCGCGCAAATCAGCGCGGCGCGAACGGCGCGCCATAAGGCCGGCCGAAAGGCACGCCGCCCGCAACCACCTGCGCCGGCTTGATGTGCAGGCGGCCGCTGCGCTTGTTGTTGCGCGTGTCGACGAACTCGACCGGCCCTTCGACGAGTTCGACGATCGTCGCGTCGGCCGGCGCGCCGATCTGCAAGGTGCCGAGCCTGGGCAGGCGGTTGATGACCGCGGCCGGGTTGGCCGTCGCCATCGTCACCACCTGCTCGAGCGTGAAGCCCAGGGCGAGGAACTTGCTCATGACCCAGGTCAGGTAGGGCATGCCGGGCGTGTTGGCCGAGAACACATGGATGTCCGACGAGATCACGTCCGGCGGCGCGCCTTGCGCGATGGCCGCCTCGGCCACCGTGAAGTCGAAGCTGCCGCCGCCGTGGCCGATGTCGAACAGCACACCGCGCTTCTTCGCGTCCAGCGCCGCCGGCAGCAGCTTGCCGCCTTGCACGATGTTCGTGAACTGGCCGGTGATGTTCGGCGCGCCCGAGTAGCAGTGCGTCAGCACGTCGCCGGGCCGCAGCGCGTCGAGGATCTGCGCCATCAGCTCGGCGGTTTCGACGCCGCCGATGTGCACCATCACCTTCATCGGCTTGCCTGACAGCTCGCAGGCGCGGATGGCGCGCTTCAGCGGCTCCATGCCGTTCTTCGCGATGACGTTCTGCGACATGCGCACCTTGGCGCCGATCACGATGTCGGCGTTCTCGGCCATCGTGCGCGCCGCCGCTTCGGGGTCGGCATAGTCGATGTTGAAGAGCTCCGGTACCGGGAAGCCGGCCAGCCCGACGTTGCCGATGTGCACGAAGGCGTACAGCCGCGTGCGCGTGGCACCGACGATGAAGCGGCGGAAAGCGGCGAAGTTGTTCGCGCCCGCGTCGCCGGCCGACACGGCGGTGGTCGTGCCCTGGTAGGGCACCAGTTCGTCGGCCGGAATGCCGATCGCCGAGCCATACGGGTAGACGTGCGCGTGCAGGTCGATCAACCCCGGCAGCACGGTGCGGCCACGGGCGTCGAGCACGCGCAGCGCACGCGCGGCGGGGATGTCGGCTTCGATGGCTTCGACCACGCCGTTCTTGAAGCCGATGTCGCGCCGGCCGCGCAGGCCCTGGCTGGGGTCGAGCACTTCGCCGCCCTGGATGACCAGGTCGTACTTGTCGCTCGGCCCCAGCGCCGCCCGCGCCGCCGGGCTGAATCCGGCCAACGTTGCCGCACCGAAGCCGGCGAGACCGGCGAGCAGTTGCCTGCGTTGCATCGATCGCATCTTGTCTCCTTCGTTGTATTGGGGCCCGCGGGAATGTAGGCGTCGATGCCAGCCTTGTCGACCCCACGCCGCGCGCCGCGGGAAGCCTCCTATTGGCCTGCGCGCGGCGTGCAGGCATCATTGGCGGCTCTGCACCCTAACGTCGAAAGAGGAGCCCTCATGAACCGCCGCCACGCCATCGGCCTGTTTGTCGGCACGGCCACCTTGCCGGCCCTGGCAGCGAACGAGCCCAAGCCCGACCCGGTGCTGGCCTCGGTGCTGGGCGAATGGCGGGGCTCGCTGACTTCGCGCGACGCCGGCCAGCCCGAGCGCACGTCACCGGCGCGGCTGTATGTCTCGGCGCTGGCACCCGACGAGATCGCGCTGCACTTCGTCTACGAAGACGGCCCGGGCAAGACGGCCTACGGCTACGAACGGCTGCGCTTCGAGTTCGCCAGCGACACGCTGGTCTGGATTTCCGGCGCGGTCGAGAAAACCGCGCTGGTCGGCCGCATCGTCGCCACGGCCAATGAAGCCGGGCTGCGGCGCTACGTCGTCGACTCCAGCAAGGACCGCGCGCTCACGCGCTACACCTTCGAATTCAGCCCGGCCAACTTCACGCTGAAGAAGGACGAGGTCGACGCGGCCGGCCGGCCCGTCAACCGCAAGCACTACGCCTTCACGCGGCCGGCCTGAGCGTAGTCGGCCATCTCGCCCAGCAGCGCCATCAGGTCGCGCTGCAGCGGCGCGAAGCCGGCATGCGGCTGGCGTGACGGCTCGTCCACCATGTACAGCCGCTTGTTGATCTCGATCTGCAGGCTGTGGCGGCCGGCCGCCGGGTTCGAATACGCGCGCACGAGCTCGACGCCCTTGAACGGGTCGTTGACCTTCACGTCGTAGCCGCGCGCCGCCAGGCGCTGGCGCACGAACTCGGTCAGCGCCGGGGCGCAGCTCGTGCCGTCGCGGTCGCCGAGCACGAAGTCGGCGCGTGGCGTGCCGGCACCGCCTTCGCCCATCGAACCGGCCACCGCGTTCATCGAATGGCAGTTGATGTGCACGACCTGGCCGAAGCGCGCATGCGCCGCATCGAGCAGGCCGCGGAGTGCCGCGTGGTACGGGCGGTGGCAGGCGGTGATGCGCGCCAGCACCTCGGCCACGCCGAGCTTGCGGCCGTAGATCGGCCGCCCGTCGTCCAGCGTGCGCCAGATCAGCGCCTTGCCGATCGCGGCCTTGCCGCTGGGCACGTGGGCGTGCGGCCAGGCGCCGCCGTCGATCAGATCGAGGTCGATGTCGCCTTCGTGCCGGTTCGGGTCGAGATAAGTGCGCGGGAACAGCGCTGCGAGCAGCGGGATGCCGCGTTCGGCGGCCGGCCGGTACAGCGCGTCGATGAAGCAGTCTTCGCCGTCGCGCAGCGCTTCGTTGCTGACGATGGCGCCGAAGTCGGCCGGGAACTCAGTGCCCGAATGCGGCGAGTCCAGCACCAGCGGCAACGCCGGCACGGCAGGCCCGAGGATCACGTAGGGGTCGAAAGCCATCGGCAACCTCTGGATGTCTATACAGTACGGCCTTCACCGCCTGCTGCTGCCGTCCATTGTCCACGCTCGCCGAACTCAACCCCGAACAGCGCGAAGCCGCGCTGCACCGGGGCGGGCCGCTGCTCGTCATTGCCGGTGCCGGTTCGGGCAAGACGCTGACGCTGGCCGCGCGCGTGGCGCAGCTGGTGTTGAACGGCGCCGATCCGCAGCGGCTGCTGCTGATGACCTTCTCGCGCCGCGCCGCGGCCGAAATGGCGCGCCGCGTCGGCCGCCTGCTGCACGAAGCGCTGGGGCTGGCCGCTGCCACGCCGGCGCCGGTGCTGCCGTGGTGCGGCACCTTCCACGGCATCGGCGCGCGGCTGCTGCGCGAGCTGGCGCCGCGCATCGGCCTGGCACCGCGGTTCAGCGTGCTCGACCGCGCCGACGCGCAGGAGCTGATGGCGATGACGCGGCATGCGTTGGGCCTGAGTGCGACCAAAGACCGCTTCCCGCTCGCACCCACCTGCCTGGCCATCCACTCGCGCGCCGTCAACAGCGCCATGCCGCTGGCGCCGCTGCTGGCCGAGGCCTACCCCTGGGTCGCGCCTTGCGAAGCCGGCCTGAAGGCCTTGTTCGCCGCCTACGCCGCCGAGAAGCAGCGCCAGCAGCTGCTCGACTACGACGACCTGCTGCTCGTCTGGTGGCACGTGATGCAGCAGCCGGTGCTGGCCGCGCAGCTGTCGGCGCGCTTCGAACACGTGCTGGTCGACGAATACCAGGACACGAACCGGCTGCAGGCCGGCATCCTGCTGGCGCTGCAGCCCCTGGGCCGTGGCCTCACGGTGGTGGGCGACGACGCGCAGTCGATCTACGCCTTCCGCGCTGCCGAGGTGCGCAACATCCTCGACTTTCCGCGCCACTTCGAGCCACCGGCGCGTGTGCTGACGCTGCAGCGCAACTACCGCTCGACGCAGCCCATCCTGGCAGCATCGAACGCCGTTATCGCGCTGGCCGCCGAGCGCTTCACGAAAGACCTGTGGAGCGACCGGCGCTCGTCCGCCAAGCCGCGCCTGGTGACGGTGGCCGACGAAGCCGAACAGGCGCGCTGGGTCGCCGACGAAGTGCTGCGCCAGCGCGAAGAAGGCCTGACGCTGAAGCGCCAGGCGGTGCTGTTCCGCACCTCGCACCACAGCGCCGCGCTCGAGCTTGAGCTGACGCGGCGGCACATCCCTTTCGTCAAGTACGGCGGCCTGCGCTTCCTGGAATCGACGCATGTCAAAGACCTGCTGTCGCTGCTGCGCTGGGCCGACAACCCGTTGTGCCGGCTGGCCGGCTTTCGCGTCGCGCGGCTGCTGCCCGGCTTCGGGCCGGCCAGCGCCGCCCGGCTGCTGGAAACGATGGCCGCCGCCGACGACCCCGTCGCGGCCTTCCAGTCCTTCAAGCCGCCGGGCGCCGGCGGCGAAGCCTGGGTGGCGCTGAAGTCGATCTGGTCGGCGCTGCAGGCCGACACCGCGGGCTGGCCCGGCGAACTGCAGCGCGCGCTGGACTGGTACCAGCCGCACCTGGAACGCCTGCACGACGACGCACGCGTGCGCCGTGCCGACCTGGACCAGCTGTGCCGCATCGCAGCCGGCCACCCCAGCCGCGAACGCTTCCTGACCGAGCTGGCGCTGGACCCGCCCGATGCCAGCAGCGACGAATCGGGCCCGCCGCACCGCGACGAGGACTACCTGATCCTGTCCACGCTGCACTCGGCCAAGGGCCAGGAGTGGAACGCGGTGAACATCCTCAACGTCGTCGACGGCTGCATGCCGGCCGACGTGGCCACCGGCAGCGCCGCCGAGATCGAAGAAGAGCGCCGCCTGCTCTACGTCGGCATGACCCGCGCGCGGGACAGCCTGAACCTGCTGGCGCCGCGCAGCTTCTACGTCACGCAACAACGCGCCTGGGGAGACCGGCACATTTTTGCAAGTGTTTCGCGCTTCATCCCCCCCAGCATCGCCGACACTTTCGAGGCCGTGACGCCGGCCGCAGAAGCCGCGGCCATCGAAGCGCGCAGCGGGCCGCCGCTGCTCGACATCGGCAACACCTTGCGCAGCCGCTGGACCTGAGGCGGCGCGATCAGCGGCAGAATCAAGACATCGCCTGGAGATTGCTCATGCTCGACCCCCGCCCTGCCCAGCCGGCCAACCGGCCCAGCGACAACAGCGCCGACGGGCGCTACCAGGCGCTGCGCCAGCTCGGCTCGCGCGCCCACCAGCTGCGCGCGGCCACGCGTGCCGCCGACCACTTCGTCGCGCTCGGCGTGGCCGAGGACCGCGACACCGGCTCCTGGCTGATGTCGTGCGCCGTCGGCCTGGCCGAAGAGCTGGCCTCCGACATCGACGGCATCGCGCGCAGCCTGAAGGAAGCGCCGGCCGATGCCGCGTTTTCGCAATCGGTGCAGTCGCTGCGGGTTCGCGCGCACCAGTTGCACGCTGCGGCACGTGCGGCCGACCACTTTCTGGACCTCGACAGCCATGACGACCGCGACACCGGCTCCTGGCTGATCGCCTGCGCGCGCGGCCTGGCCGACAAGCTGGCCGCCGAGATCGACGACGGCGCCAGCAGCATGAAGCGCCTGCCCGGCGATGCCAGCGTCATCGATGCACCCGATGCGGCGCTGGTGCGGCGCGTGGCGCAGGCCACGGCGCCGGTGCGCGGGGTGGCCTGAGCTTCTGAGCGTCAGGGGTCGGTGGACCGGTGTAGCTGCTGGAACACCGGGCGGTAGGTCGCCCCCACCAGCTGGAAATCGACCGGGAATGACTTGCCGGTCTCGACGCAGCACAGCGTCGTGCGCCCCAGACTCGCGGCCGCGCCACTGAGCGCGATGCCCACGGGCGGAACATCGTCGACGGCCTGCGCCACATGCAACGCCGCCGCCTCATCGAGCAGCGCCATGCGACGGTGCTCGGCACTGGTGTCAAGGACGATGTAGTGGCCCACGGGTGTCGCCTGCAAAGAGTCGGGGCACCAGCATCGGCTTCGAAGTTGCGGCTGTATGTTCGCTAACGAACATAAGCCCGCGGCCCATCCACCCAATCGAGGAAGCGCTGCCGAAAGGCAAACGGGTCGGCGCCTCTTGGAGCCAACCCGTCGATTTTCTTTGGTCGGGGTGAAAGGATTCGAACCTTCGACCCACTGGTCCCAAACCAGTTGCGCTACCAGGCTGCGCTACACCCCGAGGGCCGCATTGTAGCGGCCGGCCCCTCAGACGACGGCCGTCGGCGCGGGCGGCTGCAGTTGGCGTGCGATATCCATGCACTGGCGGATGTGCTGTTCGCAGACCAGCTTCAGCGCTGAAAACGTCAGCGCCGCCGACACCGCCTGGCCGGCGATCGGCACGTACTTGGCGGCTTGCTGCGCCGTCAGGCGCACGCCCACCACGCGCAGCAGCGTCAGCACCAGTTCGCGCGTGACGACGCGGCCCACCAGCATGCCCCCGCCGACGCTGGCGGCCTTGAACACCGCCAGCCGGCGGTCCGGCGCCAGGCGTTCGACCTGGTCAGGCGTCAGGCCGAATTCGGCGTTGATTTCGGGCAGCAGCTTGACCAGCACGCCGACGTCGGTCAGCCAGTCCAGGCCCGGCAGCGGCACCATCGCGACGCCGGCCGCGAACAGGGCGCGCTTCGTCACCAGGCGCCGGCAGCGGCGTGCTACGGACTCGATGTCGGCTTCGCCGACAGGCACCAGAACCCAGTTGGCGCCGGTTGCCATGCTCAGGCCTGCGCCGGCATGACGACGATGCCGTCGGCGTCGGCATACAGCCAGTCGCCCGGCCGCACCCAGGTGCCCTGGATCTGCACCGGCACGTCGCGCTGGCCTTCGTTGCGCTTGAGCGTGGGCATCGGCACCAGCGCCAGCGCGCGGATGCCGACGTCGCAGGCCGCGAGTTCTTCGACATCGCGCACCGCGCCGTCGACGACGATGCCGGCCCAGCCGTTCTTCGCGGCCGCCGCACCGAGATTGCCGCCAACGAGCGCGCGGCGCAGCGACGCGGCGCCGTCGACGACCAGCACGCGCCCCACGCGACCGTAGGGAGTTTCCACGGTCCCCGGCGAGTCCACCGCCTCCTTCACCAGCGTGTTGTCCTCGAAGCACTTCACGGTGCTCACCGGGCCGGCGAACTTCGCGCGCCCGCCATAGCTGTGGAACACCGGCGGCAGCACGCGAAACGCGCCGTCGGTGTCGGCCTTGTGCGCGTCGCAGAGGTCGCAGGTGGCGAAGTCGGTCATGGGCGGGGTTCCTTCGATGGCGGCAGCATCACCTGGTGCTCGCGCAAGGTCTTGAGGATGATGGATGTCGAGGTTACGGCCAACAGGCACATCTGCGATACCACGGCGTCGAGATGGGCGACATCGGTGACGGCGATCTCCAGCACCCAGCTGTCTTCGCCGGTCACATTCCAGGCGTTCACAATTTCGGGCGTGTCCCCGATCAGCTTCAGCATGCGCGGGTACTCGGTGCGGCCCACGCGCACCAGCGCGCGGATGCCGTAGCCCAGGGCGCCGAGGTTGACCGTCGCGCGGTAGCCGCTGATGACGCCGCCGGCTTCGAGCTTGCGCACGCGCTCAGCCACCGCCGGCTGGCTGAGGTGCACGCGGCGGCCGAGTTCGGCCAGGCTCAGGCGCGCGTCGGCCTGGAGTTCGGCGAGGATGCGAGTGTCGTAGGAATCCAAAGTCATCGGGTCATCAAACCTTCGAAGCATGAATAGCCAGACACAATCGCCTTCAGTTATCCATGGATCCGGCAAGGCAGCCTTTTTATCATGTCGCCATGTCAGCCGTCATGCCCCTCTCCCCGCCCGCCACGCGGCTTTCGCCGCTGATCATCGCCTGCCTGGCCGCCACCTGGCTGGTCTGGGGTTCGACCTACCTGGCGATCAAATGGGCGCTGGTCAGCTTCCCGCCCTTCTTCCAGATGGGCACGCGCTTCGTCGCAGCCGGCCTGCTGCTCGGCGCCTTCGCGCGCTGGCGCGGTGCAGCCTGGCCGACGGCCGATGAATGGCTGAGCGCCTTCGTGCTCGGCGCGCTGCTGCTTGGCGGCGGTTACGGCGCCACGGCGTTTGCGCAGACCAGCGTCAGCTCGGGCCTGGTGGTCGCCTTCATCGCGGTCGTGCCGGCGCTGGTGGCCTTGTTCCAATGGCCTTACGGGGTACGGCCGTCGGCGCTGGAAGCGGCCGGAATCTTGCTCGGCCTCGCCGGCGTGCTGCTGCTGACCCGCGGCCAGGGCTTCGGTGCTTCGCTGCCCGGTTTGCTGGCGATGGCGCTGGCCTGCAGCAGCTGGTCGCTGGGCAGTGTCTGGGCCAAGCATGGCCTGCCGGGCGGCCGCCGGCTGGCGCTGGCGCCCGGTGTGGCCGGCTATGCGAGCCAGATGCTGGCCGGCGGCTTGTTGTTGCTGGCCGCGTCGTGGGCGGTCGGCGAGCAGCCGACGCTGCCGCCCGATGCGCTGTCGCTGGCCTGCTGGGGCTATCTCGTCGTCGCCGGCTCGCTGGTGGGTTTCAGCGCCTACATGCTGCTGTTGCAGCGCACCAGCGCCGGGCTTGCGTCGAGCTACACCTTCGTCAACCCGGTGATCGGGCTGGTGCTCGGCGTCACGATCGGCGGCGAGGTGGTCAGCGGCCCTGAAATGCTGGCCGCCGGCGTCATTGCGAGCGGCGTCGTGCTGTTGCTGGCCGCCAAGCGTTAGCGCTTCGCTGAAGCTGACGAAGCCCGGATCGCGCTAAGCGTCGTGCGCGTGGTGCTGACATCGGCGTCCAGCTTCAGGTGCAGCAGCGTCGGCTGGCCGGCCTGCAGCGCGCGCTGGAAGGCCGGCTCGAAGTCAGCCGTACGCTCGACGGTTTCGGCGGCCCAGCCATAGGCCCGCGCCAGCGCGGCGAAGTCCGGGTTGAACAGGTCGCTGCCGCTGACACGCCCCGGGTAGTCGCGCTCCTGGTGCATGCGGATCGTGCCGTAGGTACCGTTGTCGACGACGATGCTGATCAGCTTCTTCGCGCCGTAGCCGGTGGCGGTGGCGAGTTCCTGCCCCGTCATCAGGAAGTCGCCGTCACCGGCGACGTTGATGACCCAGCGCTCGGGTTCGAGCAAGGCCGCTGCCACGGCAGCCGGCACGCCGTAGCCCATCGCGCCCGAGGTCGGCGCCAGCTGCGTACGGCCGTGGTGTTGCAGGCCCGGGTACTGCACGTAGCGGTGCAGCCAGCCGCTGTAGTTGCCGGCGCCGTTGGTGTAGACGGTGTCTTCGGGCACCAGGCGTTGCACGGTCTTCATCACCACCGCCAGGTCCAGCGGCTCGACGCTGGGCGCCACCAGGTTGGCCTGATAGTCGGCCTGCGCCGCTTCGGCGTGCGCGGCCCAGGCCAGCTGCGGCGGCGCGGTCAAAGCCTCCAGCGCCTTCGCGGCACTCGCCATCGACGACTGCAGCATCAGGTCGGCTGCATAGACCCGGCCCAGCTCTTCCGGCCCGGCGTGGATGTGGATCAGCTTCTGCTTCGGCCGCGGCGCCTGCAGCAGCGTGTAGCCGCCGGTCGTCATCTCGCCCAGGCGGATGCCCAGGGCGATGATCAGATCGGCATCGCGCACGCGCGCCGCCAGCTTCGGGTTGATGCCGATGCCGACGTCGCCGGCGTACAGCGCATGCCGGTTGTCGAAGGTGTCCTGGAAGCGGAACGCATTGCCCACCGGCAGGCGCCAGTTCTCGGCGAAGCGCTGCAACGCGGCGCAGGCTTCGGCATCCCAGCCGCTGCCGCCAGCGATGACAAAGGGCCGCTCGGCCGCCAGCAGCAGGGCGCGCACGTCGCGCAGCGCGCCGGGCGCCGGCCACGCGTGCACCGGCGCCGCGCGCGGCAGCACCGGCGCCGATGTCGGCGTCGTCAGCATGTCTTCGGGCAGCACCAGCACCACAGGGCCGGGCCGGCCCTGCAGCGCGGTGTGGAAGGCGCGCGCCACGTATTCGGGCAGGCGGTCGGCACTGTGCACCTCGCCCACCCACTTGGCCATGCCCAAGGTGCCGGGGCCGAACATCTGCCGGTAGTCGACCTCCTGAAAGGCTTCGCGGTCGCGCTGGTCGCCGGCCACCTGGCCGACGAACAGGATCATCGGCGTCGAGTCCTGAAACGCGGTGTGCAGGCCGATGCTGGCGTTGGTGGCGCCGGGCCCGCGCGTGACGAAGCAGATGCCGGGGCGGCCGCTCAGCTTGCCTTGCGCTTCGGCCATGAAGGCGGCGCCGCCCTCTTGCCGGCAGCCGATGAAACGGATCTTGTCGCGGTACTCGTGGAAGCCGTCGAGCACGGCCAGGTAGCTTTCGCCGGGCACGCCGAAGCAGGTGGACACGCCTTGCGCGACCAGGGCCTCGACCAGCGCATGGCCGGCCGGGCGGGCAGCAGATTGTTCAGTCATGGCGCAACTGTAGCGGGGCCGCACCCGGGTTAGTCCTGAAGCACTTATTCCCCGGTTGGTGAATTATCCGGCCATGCCATCCAGCACCGCCAACGTCGTCGCCTTGCGCACCCGCGATGCCGACCGCACCCAGCAGCAGATCCTGCGCGCCGCGATGGCGGAGTTCTCCGCGTCGGGCCTGGGCGGCGCCCGCATCGACAGCATTGCCGAGCGCGCCGGCGTCAACAAGCGGCTGATCTACTACTACTTCGGCGGCAAGGACGAGCTCTTCCTGGCCGTGCTGGAGCAGACCTATGCCGACATCCGCGAGGCCGAGCGCGAGCTGCACCTCGAAACCGCCGCACCGGTGGACGCCTTGCGCCGGCTGGTCGTCTTCACCTGGGAGCACTACCTCGCGCACCCGGAATTCCTGACGCTGCTGAACAGCGAAAACCTGCACCGCGCGCGGCATCTGCAAGAGTCCAAGCGCATCCGCGAAATGAACTCGCCGCTGATCCAGACGCTGGGCGACGTGCTCGAACGCGGCCGCAAGGAAGGCCTGTTCCGCGGCGGCGTCGACCCGCTGCAGCTGTACGTGTCGATCGCCGGGCTGGCCTACTTCTACCTGTCGAACAACCACACGCTGTCGACGATCTTCGGCCGCGACCTGATGGCGCCCAAGGCGCTGTCCGAGCGCCTGTCGCACATCACCGAGGTGGTGATGGGCTATGTGCTGCGCGACTGAGCGGGCGCCGCTCTAATTCACCTTTCAGTGAATACTTCCGCACCATGACCATGAGACGCTGGTTCACGTCGCCTGCGCTGCGGCCATTCCTGATGCTGCTGATGCTGGTGGTGCTGTGGGACATCGCCATCCGCGTCTTCAACATCAAGCCCTATCTGGTGCCGACGCCGTGGTCGGTGGCGCAGCAGCTGGTCAACGAATGGCCGATGCTGTGGCGCGAGACGCTGCCGACGCTGTACGCCACGCTCGGCGGCTTTGCCGCGTCGGCCATCGTCGGCGTGCCGATCGCGATGTGGATCTCGCACTCGCGGCTGGTCGAAAGCTTCGTCTACCCGCTGCTGGTGTTTTCGCAGTCGATCCCGAAGGTGGCGATCGCGCCGCTGTTCGTCGTCTGGTTCGGCTTCGGCATCGTGCCCAAAGTCATCGCGGCCTTCCTGCTCGGTTTCTTTCCGGTGGTGGTGGCCACGGTGCAGGGCTTCAAGTCCGTGGAGGGCGACGTTATCGACCTGGCGCGTTCGATGGGCGCCAGCCCCTTCAAGGTGTTCCTGAAGTTCCGGCTGCCGACCGCGCTGCCGTCGATCTTCAGCGGGCTGAAGGTGTCGGTGACGCTGGCCGTCGTCGGCGCCGTGGTCGGCGAATTCGTCGGCTCCAACTCGGGCATCGGCTACGTGCTGCAAAAGGCCAACGGCACCTTCGACCTGCCGCTGATGTTTGCGGCGCTGGTGATCCTGTCGATGGTCGGCGTGCTGCTGTTCCTGGCCATCGAACTCGTCGAACGTGCGCTGATGCCCTGGCACACGTCGCAGCGGCAAGACGTGCAGCTTGGCGTTTGACCGCCCCACTCACCTGGAGACAACATGAAGAGACGCATCCTGATGCGGACCCTGGCCGCGGCCTCGCTGGCCGCCGCCTTCGCGGCGCCGGCTCACGCGCAGGCCAAGGACAAGGTCGTGCTGCTGCTGAACTGGTATGTCTACAGCGAGCACGCGCCGTTCTTCATCGGCAAGGAGAAGGGCTTCTACGATGCCGAAGGCATCGACCTCGAGATCCAGGAAGGCCGCGGCTCGGGCGTTTCGGTGCAGGCGGTGGCGGCGGGCTCGGCCACCTTCGGCTACGTCGACGTGCCGACGATGATCCGCGCCGCAACCAAGGGCGCACCGGTGAAGGCCATCGGCGTGGCGCTGCAGGTCAGCCCGATGGCGGTGATGGGCCTGGCCGAGAAGAACATCAAGGCGCCGAAGGACATCGTCGGCAAGATCGTCGCGATGACGCCGGGCGATTCGATGAGCCAGATCTGGCCGCTGTTCATGAAGAAGACCGGCTTGCAGGAAGGCCAGTACAAGGTCGTTTCCGGCGACGGGCAGACCAAGCTGAACGCCGTCATCAACGGCCAGGCCGACCTGCTGCTGGGCTACGTGATGGACCAGAACATGAAGATCCAGGACGCCTTGCACAAGCCGGTGCAGGTGATCCGCTTCGCCGACTACGGCGTGAACCTCATCAGCTCCGGCATCGTCGCCAACAAGGACACGCTGGCGAGCAAAGGCGACCTGGTGAAGCGCTTCATGCGCGCCAGCACCAAGGCTTTCGAAGAAGCCGAGAAGAGCCCCGAAGCCGCGGTCGACTCGATGCTGAAGGCCAACGCCAAGGCCGGCCAGCGCGAGACGCTGCTGATCGGGCTGAAGCTGACGACGCCGCTGTACCGCACCGAAGAGACGAAGAGCCAGCGGCCATTCCGGGTGTCGATGAAGAACGTCAACGAGTCGCTGGACCTGCTGGTGCAGTACGGCGGCCTGGACCCGGCCTTGCGCGGCAAGCCCGAGGACTGGGTCACCAACGAGTACCTGCCCTGAACACCGTGACGGCCGTCGTCAAGCCCTTGCTGAGACCGGTGTCGCAAACGGCGCCGGTGCTGATCGAAGCCCGCGGCGTGCGCAAGACCTACCGCACGCAGGACGGCGAAGTCGAGACGCTGAAGCCGCTGGACTTTGCCATCCGCGCCGGCGAGTTCGTCTCCGTCGTCGGCCCGTCGGGCTGCGGCAAGAGCACGCTGATGAAGCTGGTGGCCGGGCTGCTGCCCACCAGCGGCGGCGAGCTGCTGCTGTCGGGCCGCGCCGTCAGCGGGCCGCAGACCAACGTCGGCATCGTGTTCCAGAGCGCGCTGCTGCTGCCGTGGCGGCGCGTCATCGACAACATCCTGCTGCAGGCCGAGATCCGCGGCCTGCCGATGGCGGCGGCGCGCGAACGCGCGATGCAGCTGATCGAAATGGCCGGGCTGCAAGGCTTCGAGAACAAGTACCCGTGGCAGCTTTCCGGCGGCATGCAGCAGCGCGTGGCGATCCTGCGCGCGCTGCTGCACGACCCGCCGGTGCTGCTGATGGACGAGCCTTTCGGCGCGCTGGACGCGATGACGCGCGAACGCATGAACCTCGAGTTGCAGCGCATCTGGATGGCCGCCGGCAAGACGGTGCTGCTGATCACGCACAGCATTCCGGAAGCGATCTTCCTGTCCGACCGCGTGTTCGTGATGACCGAGCGGCCAGGCAGCATCGCGGCCGTCTACGACATCGAGCTGCCGCGGCCGCGTTCGCTGGAAGTCATGGGCAGCGAGCGCTTCGGCGACTACGCGCGCCAGCTGCGGGCGCACTTCTACGCGCAGGGTTCGCTCGATGCGCATTGAGCTGGTCGTGCGCGCGGTCGACACCGGCGTGCGGCCGGTGCGCTTGCGGCGGCCGTTCCGCTTCGGTGCGGTCACGCTGTCGGCTTGCCCGCAGCTCTTCGTGCGTGTTCAGGCCGACGTGGCCGGCAAGCCGGCAACGGGATTCGCCGCCGAGATGATGGTGCCGAAGTGGTTCGACAAACGCGCCGGATTCAGTAACGCCGACAACGTGGCGCAGCTGGCGGCGTCGGTCGAGCGAGCCGCGGCGGCTTATCTGCGCGACGCGCCGGCCACGCCGTTCGAGCTGTTCGACCGCCACTACACGCCGCTGATGCGCGACTGCGCCGGCGCGACGGCCTTGACCGCCGCCTACGGCCAGGCCGTGCTGGACCGGGCCGTCATCGACGCGCTGTGCCGCGCGCTCGACGTGTCGTTCTTCGACGCCGCCGCGCAGAACCTGCTGGGCTTGCAGGACAGCACGAACATCGCCGATCTGCACGGCTTCGACTGGAATGCCTGGCTGCCGACGCTGCTGCCGCTGCGCCGCATCGCAACGCGCCATACGGTGGGCCTGCTCAATGCGCTCGACGAGCTGCCGGCCGAGATCTCGCGCTACGGCCACCGCTTCTTCAAGATCAAGCTCGGCGGCGACCCGGCAGCCGACGCGGCCCGGCTGGCTACCGTGCTGTCGCTGCTCGACCGGCAGGCGCCGGGCTACCGCTTCACGCTCGACGGCAACGAGCAATACGCCGCGCTCGAACCGCTGTTCGACGCGCTGCGGCCGGTGCTGTCGACCGACGCACGGCGTGCCGCGCTGCTCTACATCGAACAAGCGCTGGCCCGCGACGCGCCGCTGAACACCGCCCTGCCCTGGCGCAACGCCCCCGCGCCGCTGCTGATGGACGAAGCCGACGGCACGCTCGATGCCTTCGTGCAAGGCCATGCGATGGGCTGGCATGGCGTGTCGAGCAAGGCCTGCAAGGGCTTGTACAAGGCCATCGTCAACCGCGCCCGCTGCGAACGCTGGAACGAGGCCGCGCGCCGCGACGGCGAGCCGCCGCGAAGCTTCATGTCGGCCGAAGACCTGACCTGCCAAGCCGGCCTGGCGGTGCAACAGGACCTGGCGCTGGCATCGCTGCTCGGCCTGGCGCACTGCGAACGCAACGGCCACCACTACGGCAGCGGCTTCGGCAGCGCGCCGCCCGCCGAAGCGCAAGCCTTCGCGGCGGCCCACGTCGACCTGTACGACGGCGATCCGGCGGCGCTGCGCATCGTGCATGGCGAGCTGCAGCTCGATTCGCTCTTCGCCACCGGCTTCGCGCACCGCGCCGACCCCGACTGGCCATCGATGCAGCCGCTGGCAGCGGCAACATCGATGCTCTGAAATCAAGGACACACACATGGCCACCCGAACCTTAGGCATCGTCATGAACGGCGTCACCGGCCGCATGGGGATGAACCAGCACCTGATCCGCTCCATCGTCGCGATCCGCGGCCAGGGCGGCGTGCTGCTTTCCAACGGCGACCGCGTGATGCCGGACCCGGTGCTGATCGGCCGCAACGCCGAGAAGATCGAAGCGCTGGCGCAGGCGCATGGCATCGCCCGCTTCGGCACCAATCTCGACGCGGCGCTGGAGAACCGGCAGGACAGCGTCTTCTTCGACGCCGGCACGACGCAGATGCGGCCGACGCTGCTGGCGCGCGCCCTGCGCGCCGGCAAGCACGTCTATTGCGAAAAGCCGATCGCGACGAATCTGAACGAAGCCGTCGAGGTCTGCCGGCTCGCACAGGCCTCGGGGCTCAAGCATGGCGCGGTGCAGGACAAGCTCTTCCTGCCCGGGCTGCGCAAGCTGGACATGCTGCGCCGCGCCGGCTTCTTCGGCCGCATGCTCAGCGTGCGCATCGACTTCGGCTACTGGGTCTTCGAAGGCGACCTGCAACCGATCCAGCGGCCGAGCTGGAACTACCGGCAGCAAGACGGCGGCGGCATGATTCTGGACATGATGTGCCACTGGCGCTACGTGCTGGACAACCTGTTCGGCGAAGTGCAGTCCATCACCTGCCTGGGCGCCAGGCACATCGACCAGCGCTGGGACGAGGCCGGCGAGCCCTACGCCGCCACAGCCGACGATGCCGCCTACGCCACCGCGCAGCTGCGCGGCCACAACGGCGAGCCGGTGGTCGCGCAGTTGACGATGAGCTGGGCAACCCGCGTGCGGCGCGACGACCTCGTCACCTTCCAGGTCGACGGCACGCACGGCTCGGCCGTGGCCGGGCTGCAGGACTGCCGCGCGCAAAGCCGCGTGACGACGCCGCGGCCGGTTTGGAACCCGGACGTCAAGCAGAGCATGAACTTCTTCGAGCAGTGGCAGGACGTGCCCGACGCGCAGGTCTACGACAACGGCTTCAAGATCCAGTGGGAAGCCTTCATCCGCCATGTCGCCGAAGACGCGCCGTACCGCTGGACGCTGCCCGAAGGCGCGAAGGGCGTGCAGCTGGTCGAAGCGGCACTGCAGTCGTGGCAGGAGCGCCGCTGGATCGACGTGCCGGCGTTGGTGCTGTGACGGCCGTGAAGATCACGCTGCCGACGGCCGATGGCGGCCTGGCCGCCTACACGCTGCGTGGGCCGGGCCGCTTCACGCCCGCCGCGCCGGGCACGCCGCTGAACCGCATCGCGTACTCCGCGGCGCATGTGGTGGCCGATGCGCGTGCGGCCATCGACCCGTGGCTGCAGTGCGCCATCGACTGGGACGCCACCATCGCCTACCGGCGCCGGCTGTGGTCCATGGGCCTGGGCGTGGCCGAGGCGATGGACACGGCGCAGCGCGGCATGGGCCTGGACTGGCCCACGTCGCTGCAGCTGATCGCCCGGTCGATCGACGCGTCGCGCGACGTGCCGGGCGCGATCCTCGCCAGCGGCTGCGGCACCGACCAGCTGGCGCCCGACGATGCGAAGTCGGTCGACGATGTGATTCGGGCCTACGAAGAGCAGATGGCCGCGATCGAAAAACTCGGCGGCAAGCTGATCGTGATGGCCAGCCGTGCGCTGGCCCGCGTGGCGCGCGGCCCGGCCGACTACGAGCGGGTCTACGACCGCGTGCTGAGCCAGGCGCGCGAGCCGGTGATCCTGCACTGGCTGGGTGACATGTTCGACCCGGCCTTGAAGGGTTACTGGGGCAGCGACGACACGGCGCAAGCCATGGCCACGGCGCTGGGCATCATCGCGGCGCATGCGAAGAAGGTCGACGGCATCAAGATCTCACTGCTGGACAAGGACAAGGAAATCGAGATGCGCCGCCGCCTACCGGCGGGCGTGCGCATGTACACCGGCGACGACTTCAACTATGCCGAGCTGATCGCCGGCGACGGCCTGCGCCACAGCGACGCGCTGCTTGGCATCTTCGATGCCATCGCACCGGCGGCGAGCGCGGCGCTGGCGGCCCTGGCAACGGGCGACGAAGCACGTTTTCATGCGATCCTGGCGCCGACCGTGCCGCTGTCGCGCCACATCTTCCAAAGCCCGACGCGCTTCTACAAGACCGGCGTCGTCTTCATGGCCTGGATCAACGGCCACCAGAACCACTTCACGATGGTCGGCGGACAGCAGAGCACACGCTCGTTGCTGCACTTCGCCGAACTCTTCCGGCTGGCCGATGCGGCCGGGCTGATCGAACAACCCGCTCTCGCCATGCAGCGCATGCGGACCTTGCTGGCATTGCACGGCGTGAACGCCGATTGAGCCCGATGCGCGACTTCAATCAAGACCACCGCTGGCTGTCGATCAACACGGCCACCGTGCGCCAGCAGCGTGGCGTGGACTGGCCGCTGCCGGAGATCCTGGATGCCTGCGCCGCACGCGGCATCCGCGCCGTGTCGCCGTGGCGCGACCAGGTCGCGGCGGTCGGGCTGCAAGCCACGGCGCGGCGGCTGAAGGACCACGGCATCGAACTCTCGGGCTATTGCCGCGGCGGGATGTTCACATCCACCGACGCGGCCGGCCGGCAAGCGTCACGCGACGACAACCGGCGTGCGCTCGACGAAGCCTGCACCCTGGGCGCGCCGTGCCTGGTGCTGGTCGTCGGCGGCCTGCCCGGCGCCTTGGCCGGCAAGGCCGCACACCGCGACATCGCCGGCGCGCGCGAGCAGGTCAGCGAAGGCATCGCCGCCCTGCTGGACGATGCGCGCCAGCGCCGCATGCCGCTGGCGATCGAACCGCTGCACCCGATGTACGCAGCCGACCGCGCCTGCATCAACACGCTGGAGCAAGCGCTCGATGTCTGCGACGCGCTCGACCCGGGGTGCAGCGGCGCCCTCGGCGTCGCCGTCGACCTGTACCACGTCTGGTGGGACCCCAAGCTGCAGGCGCAGATCGAACGCACGGGCAAGGACCGGCTGCTCGCCTTCCACGTCTGCGACTGGCTCACGCCCACCACCGACCTGCTGAACGACCGCGGCATGATGGGCGATGGCGTCATCGACATCCCGCGCGTCCGCGCCTGGGTCGAAGCGCAAGGCTTCGCCGGCTACAGCGAAGTCGAGATCTTCTCGAAGGCGAACTGGTGGCAGCGCGACGGCGGCGAGGTGCTGGACACCTGCATCGCCCGCCACCGCTCCTGTGTCTAAGCCGGCGCCAGCACCGTGCGCCGCACCCGCCGCACGTTGAACGCGCTGACGATCAGCACGCCTTGCAGCAGCGCCAGCGCGAGCCAGACGCTGCGGAAGGCGCCATGGTCCATCAGCGTACCGACGACCAGCGGCACCACCGCCTGGCCGATGTCCAGCCCGGCGTAGACCACGCCGTAGACGCGGCCGGTGGCGTTGTCCGGCGACGAGCGTTTGACCAGCAAGTCGCGTGACGGTCCGGCCATGCCGGAGACGAAACCCATCGCGCCGAACAGCACCGGCACGGCCAGCGCCGGCACGTCGGCAAAGCCGATCGCCACCGCTACCGCGGCGGCCAGGCCGAAAGCGATGCCGACGATGCGCTCGGCGCGCTCCGGGTCCGACGCCAGAAAGCCGCCGACGAGCATGCCGCCGGCGCTGCACAGCATGTAGACCGTCAGGCAGATCGCGACCAGGTGCGCCGGCACCGCATGCAGCTCGCGCGCGGCCTGCGGTGCGAAGCTCTGCACGATGGACAGCGCGCCGGCGTAGAAGAAGAAAAATCCGAAGCACATCCAGACCGCCGGGATCTTCAGGAAGGCCAGCGAATGTTCTTCGGCGACGCTGCCTTGCGGCGGCGCGGGCGAGGGCTCGACCGTCAATTCACCGCGCTTGAACCACAGCACCGCCAGCACCGTGAAGGCCAGAGCCCCGGCGCAGGCCAGCGCCACGCGCCATGACGAAGCCAGCGTGATCGGCACCAGCACGGCCGGTGCCAACGCCCAGCCCAGGCTGCCGGTGATGCCGTGCACGCTGTAGGCATGGCCCAGCCGCGGCTTGGCGATACGGCGGTTGATCAAGGTGTAGTCCACCGGATGGAAGACGCCGTTGCCGATGCCGGCGACGGCCGAGAAGCCGGCCAGCATCCAGTAGCTGCTGCTCGCCGCGTAGCCGAATGCCGCGACACCGAGCAGCCCGAGGCCGGCGAACAGGATCGGCCGCGGGCCGTAGCGGTCGACCCAGAAGCCCGACAGCGTCTGCACGATGCACGAGACAACGAAGAAGATCGTCAGCAGGAAGCCGAGCTCGGCGTAGCTGACCGCAAAGGCTTCCTTGAGCCAGGGGAACAGCGGCGCCAGCAGCAGCTGGCTGAAGTGGCTGATGCTGTGCGCCAGACCGACAAGGCCGATGACCGTGGCGTCCTTGCGCAGCGCAGAGCCCGGGAAGGTGAGTGTGGACATGGCTGCATCGTAGGCCGGGGCAGCGCGGCCGGGTTACGATAGTTCGTCAATCTCTATCGAGAACATGCCACGCTCCCAGCTTGCGCCGCAGGATCCGCGCCGCTACATGCCGACGGCCGATCGGCCGGTGCGCGCCAAGGCGCGCCGGCTCGATGCCGATACCGAGATCCAGCCGCACAGCCATGCCTGGGCGCAGGTGGCGATCTCGATCTCCGGCGTGGCGCGTATCACGGCCGGCCACAGCACCTACCTCGTGCCGGCCTGGCGCGCGGTGTGGATACCGCCCGGCATCGAACATGTCGTCACCGTCATCGAAGCCGCCGAGCTGCGCACGCTGTACGTGCACCAGGACGCGCAGACCATCGGCCCCGGCGTGCCGCCGGCCGAGCGCAAGCTCTGGCGCGGCTGCCGCGTGCTCGAAATTTCGCCGCTGATGCGTGAGCTGGTGCTGCAGATGGACATCGGCCAGGATGGCGCCGAGCCGCCGGGCGCCGACATGCTGGCGCGCGAACGCCGGCTGGGTGAGCTGGCGCTGGACGAACTGCGCCGCGCCGCACCGGTGCGGCTGGGCATCGAACTGCCGCAGGACAAGCGGCTGCGTGCGCTGTGCGAAGCCGTGCTCGCTGACCCGTCTCGCCACGCCACGCTCGATGGCTGGGCGGCCGACACCGGCGCGAGCACCCGCACGGTGGCGCGCCTGTTCCGCCAGCAGCTCGGCACGTCGTTCGGCCCGTGGCGGCAGCAGGTGCTGCTGGCGCGTGCCCTGATACTGGCGGCCCAGGGCAAGCCGATGGGCGTGATCGCGGCCGATCTGGGCTATGCCAGCGCCAGCGCCTTCACAGCCATGGTCCGGCGCTCGGTCGGCGCCCCGCCGGGGCGCTTTTTCGCCGCGGCCAATTGAAGAGAGTTTTGCAATGACCCAAGTGCTTTTCGACTACCCGAAGCAAGACGCCAGCGGCGCCAGCTGCACCGCCCACGCCTGGGCCAAGGTGCCGCCGGCGCTGAAGCCCGACGAACGCGTCTCGGCCAAGGCCCGCGCCGCCGCGCTGCTGAAAGCCCACGACGCGGTGCTCGTCGCGCACTACTACGTCGACGGCGACCTGCAGGATCTGGCGCTGGAAACCGGCGGCATCGTCGCCGACTCATTGGAGATGGCGCGCTTCGGCCGCGACCACCCGGCCCAGACGCTGGTCGTCGCCGGCGTGCGCTTCATGGGCGAGAGCGCGAAGATCCTGTCGCCCGAAAAACGCGTGCTGATGCCCGACCTGGACGCCACCTGCTCGCTCGACCTCGGCTGCCCGCCCGACGAGTTCGCGGCCTTCTGCGATGCACACCCGGACCGCCAGGTCGTCGTCTACGCCAACACCAGCGCCGCGGTGAAGGCGCGCGCCGACTGGATGGTGACGAGTTCCTGCGCGCTGGCCATCGTCGAACACCTGAAGGCGCAAGGCCAGAAGATCCTGTGGGCGCCGGACCGCCACCTCGGCCGCTACATCCAGGACCAGACCGGCGCCGACATGGTGATGTGGAACGGCGCCTGCATCGTGCACGACGAGTTCAAGGGGCTCGAGCTCGACCTGCTCAAGCGTGAACACCCGGGCGCGATGATCCTCGTGCACCCCGAGTCGCCGAAGCACGTGGTCGAGCTGGCTGATGTGGTCGGCAGCACGTCGCAGCTGCTGAACGCGGTGATCAACGGCAGCGCCCAGGAATACATCGTCGCCACCGACAACGGCATCCTGCACCGCATGCGCCAGCTGGCGCCGGGCAAGACGCTGATCGAGGCGCCCACCGCCGGCAACAGCGCCACCTGCAAGAGCTGCGCGCACTGCCCGTGGATGGCGATGAACGCGCTGCAAGGCGTGGTCGACTGCCTGGAAACCGGCGGCGGCGAGATCGTCGTTCCGGAACCCATCCGCAGCCAGGCATTGGGCTGCATCGATCGCATGCTGGACTTCGTGAAGAAGAACCCGGCAGCAGTCCAGAAGCCGGCGCAAGGCTTCGTGCCGAACGTGGGGGCGGCATGAACGAGACATTGGCAACGGCCCGCGAGCGCAACATCCGCGACGCGCTGGCCGAGGACATCGGCGACGGTGACTGGACCGGCCGCCTCGTACCCGCTGGCCAGCGCGTGCGCGCCCAGGTGCTGGCGCGCGAACGCGCCGTGCTGTGCGGCCGCGACTGGTTCGACGGCGTCGTCAAGGCGCTGGACCCGAACGCGCGGCTCGACTGGCATGTCGCCGAAGGCGCCTGGATGCTGGCCGACCAGCCGGTGCTGCATGTCGAAGGCGACGCACGCGCTTTGCTCGCAGCGGAGCGGCCAGCGCTGAACTTCATCCAGCTGCTGAGCTGCACCGCCACCACGACGCGGCAGCATGTCGACGCGGTGGCCGGCGCTTCGCCTTTACAGGGCGGCTGCGCCATCCTCGACACCCGCAAGACGCTGCCCGGGCTGCGCCAGGCGCAGAAGTACGCCGTGCGCGTCGGCGGCGGGCAGAACCAGCGGCTGGCTTTGTGGCACGGCATCCTGATCAAGGAGAACCACATCGCCGCGGCCGGCGGCGTGAGCGCCGCGCTGGACAACGCGCGTGCGCTGAACGCCGGCGTCGAGATCCAGATCGAGGTCGAGACGCTGGACCAGCTGCGCGAAGCGCTGGCCGCCGGCGCCACCAGCGTGCTGCTCGACAACTTCGACCTCGAACGCATGCGCCAGGCGGTGGCCGTCAACGAAGGCCGGGCGCTGCTGGAAGTGTCGGGCAGCGTGCAGCTGGCGCAGCTGCGCGCGATCGCAGCCACCGGCGTGCACCGCATCTCGATCGGCAAGCTGACCAAGGATGTGAAGGCGGTCGACTTCTCGATGCGGGTGTTGAGCCGCCTGTAGCGAGCGACTCAAGTTCTTCGGTTCACCGCCGATAGCCCGGAATGCTGAAAACCCGAAAGCCCGAGATGAGCGTCGATTTCACGTCGATCCGCAACCACAACGAGCGCGCCGTCTACGAAGAAGTGCTCGTCACGGCGCCGAAGTTCCCGGGCATCTCGGGCAACGCCGAGCTGCTGGCCGACGTGGCCTGCGTGGCGTTGAACCGGCTGCAGCCGCGCTACATCCGCCACGAGGTCGACTTCGCGTTCTACCTCAGCGAGCGCGAGCGCAGCGACAGCGAACGCCAGGTGGCCGACGCCGTGGAGTTCGCATTCGGCTTCGTGCAGGCCCGCGTCGCGATGCGCGCGCGCGGCTGAAGGCCGCGCTTCAGCGCCGTGCGCTCTTCGCCGGCCGCGTCAGCACCGTCGGGAAGCTCACCGGCAGCGTGTTCGGGAAGTCGCGGCTGTAGTGCAGCCCGCGGCTTTCGTGCCGGCGCAGCGCCGAACGCACGATCAGCTCGGCGCAGACCACCAGGTTGCGCAGCTCCAGCAGGTCGCGCGTGACGCGGAAGTTGGCGTAGTACTCCAGCGTCTCGTCGCGCAACAGCTTGATGCGGTGCAGCGCGCGCTCCAGGCGCTTGGTCGTGCGCACGATGCCGACGTAGTTCCACATCAGCAGGCGCAGCTCGTCCCAGTTGTGCGCGATGACGACCTGCTCGTCGGCGTCTTCGACCTGGCTTTCGTCCCACGGCGGCAGCGTGTGCGTCAGCGCCACGTCGGACTGCAGGATGCGCGTGGCGCAGGTGCGGCCGAGCACCACGCACTCCAGCAGCGAGTTGCTGGCCAGCCGGTTCGCGCCATGCAGCCCGGTGTAGGTCGTCTCGCCCACCGCATACAGCCCCGGCAGGTCGCTGCGGCCGTCCAGGTCGGTGACGACGCCACCACAGGTGTAGTGCGCCGCCGGCACCACCGGAATCGGCTGCTTGGCGATGTCGATGCCCAGCTGCAGGCAGCGCGCGTGGATGGTCGGGAAGTGCTCCTTCAGGAATGGCTCGCCGAGGTGGCGCGCGTCGAGCCAGACGTGATCCAGCCCGTGCTTCTTCATCTCGAAGTCGATGGCGCGGGCGACGATGTCGCGCGGCGCGAGCTCACCCCGTTCGTCGTGCGCCGGCATGAAGCGCATGCCGGTGCCTTCAGGCGTTGTCGTGTTCGGTAGCGTCAGATACGCGCCCTCGCCGCGCATCGCCTCGGTGATGAGCAGGCTGCGTTCCTGCGGGTGGTACAGACACGTCGGGTGGAACTGGATGAATTCCATGTTGCCGACGCGGCAGCCGGCGCGCCAGGCCATCGCGATGCCGTCGCCGGTGGCCGTGTCGGGGTTGCTGGTATAGCGGTAGACCTTGCCGACGCCGCCGGTGGCCAGCACCACGGCCGCGGCCGGCAGCGTCTCGACGTGGCGGCGGTCCATGTCCAGCGCGTAGACGCCGTAGCAGCGCGGTGCCTCGTCGCGCTTCAGGTGGCGCGACGTGATGATGTCGATCGCCATCCAGCGTTCGCGCAGGCTGATGTTCGGGTGCCGCGAGGCCCGCGCCAGCAGCGCGTCGTGGATCGCCTTGCCGGTGGCGTCGGCCGCATGCGCGATGCGGCGCACCGCGTGGCCGCCTTCGCGCGTCAGGTGCAGTCCCAGCGGGCCGGTGGGGTCGGGCGAAAATGACACACCGGCTTCGACCAGCCACTCGATCGCCGCGGCACTGTGCTCGGCGATGAAGCGCGCCGTGTGTTCGTCGACCAGGCCGGCACCCGCGTCCTGCGTGTCGCGCACATGCGACTCGACGCTGTCGTCTTCACCGAGCACGCCGACGATGCCGCCTTGCGCCCAGGCCGTGGCACCTTCTTCGAGTTCGCGCTTGGCCAGCACCACCACCGGGCGCTGCGCCGCCAGCTGCAGCGCAACGACCAGGCCCGCCAGACCTGCACCGACAACGACGACCGGCGCAAGTTTCGAGTTAGGGGTGCTCATGGTTTGTAACGGCTGGCCGATAAGCCGGAAATGAGCCATTCTACGAACCGGACCCAACCCCCTTCGGAAGGATGTGCCGAAGGGCCTGCACGCCTATCATCCGCCTTGCTCCGCCGCCACCAGGAAGCGCGCAGGGCCAGCCCCAGAATGCCCAACCCCGACAACGACCTTCCCTGGCCCCCACCGGTGCACCGACCCAGCCGCGCCGAACTCGCAGCGCCAGCCACGCAGATCGTGCGCGACCGCGAGGACTACCTCGGCCAGGGCCTGCGCGACATCGGCCGCCGCATCGCCGACGACCAGGTCGAACTCTTCGTCAGCGGCGAACCGGCCGCCGCGCTGCAGCAGCAGCTGGAACGGCTGGCGCCCGAATACATCGCCCTGCACGACGTCGGCACCAGTGCCACGCTGCACCTGCTGGGCGCGCTGGCCGGCGCCGCCGGTGCGCGCGTACAACGGCTGTCGATCCGCCGCCAGGGCCATGGCGTGGCGCTGGCGGTGCTGCAGTTCGTCGAAGTGCCGCTGGCCGACGGCAACCACGTGCGCATCTACACCACCGACGTCAACGCCGACACGGTCACGCGCCACCAGCTCGCACTGGTGCTGCTGGCGCGCAGCCGGCTGGCGGTGCTGATGCTCGGCGAGCTGCCGCCGCATGCCTTGTCCAGCACGCTGGGCCCGCTGCGCGAAGCCGTGACGAAAGGGCCGTGGCCGAACCGCGACATGCTGCTGCTGCCGCTGGGCTCGGCCACCACGCTGGCCGCGCAGGCCGCGCAGCTGGTGGGCGCCAGCGGCGTGGCAGTGCGCGTCACGCCGCAGGCATCACGGCCGAACGACGCCTGGGCCTTCATCAGCGGCGCCTGGAACCGCCAGCATGGCCAGACCAGCGGGCCGGTGGCGCTGAACACCGACCTGACGCACGCCGTACCCAAGCCGCCGATCCCGCAGCCCGAAGCGCCGACCGAGGTCATGCCGCTGGCCCCGGCCGCCGGCCCGAGCAGCCATGCGCCGAGCCACGCCGTGTCCCCGGCCGCATCGTCGCGCTGGGCCGACTACGCGCACCGCTGCGCAGCGATCAAGGGCGTCGTCAGCGCCTGCGTCTTCGACCTCGGTTCGCAGCTGCCGCTGGCGCATGCCGGCGGCGCACCGGCGTCGGAGCGCCTGGCCATCCAGGGCGGGCTGCTGCTCGACGCGATGGCCAACGCCGCCCGCACGCTGGGCCTGGGCAACCACCCGCCCGAAGCCGCCATCAGCGTCGGCCAGCAGCACCTGGTGCTGCGGCCGGTGCCGGGGCACCCGGGCATCGTGTTGCACCTGGTGCTGCAGGCCAGCGCCAGCAACCTGACGCTGGCGCGCATGCAGCTCGAACGGGTGCTGGCCCCGGCTTAAGTGCCGGGTTAGTGCTGGTTAGTGCACCACGCGCGAGAACGCGAACTCGCCGTCCTCCACGTCGACCGGGATCACGTCCTTGGGGCCGAAGCGGCCTTGCAGGATCAGCTTGCTGACCGGGTTCTCGATGCGCTGCTGGATCGCCCGCTTCAGCGGCCGCGCGCCGAAGACCGGGTCGAAGCCGACCTTGGCCAGCTCGGCCAGCGCCGCCGGCGACACGTCGAGCTTCATCTCCAGCTTGTCCAGCCGCGCTTCCAGCAGCTTCAGCTGAATCTTCGCGATGCTCTCGATGTTCGACCGGTCGAGCGCGTGGAACACCACCGTCTCGTCGATGCGGTTCAGGAACTCGGGCCGGAAATGCTGCTTCACCTCGACCCAGACGGCGTCGCGGATGTTCTCGCTGCTCTGCCCGGCCATCTGCATGATCAGGTGCGAGCCGAGGTTGCTGGTCATCACGATGACGGTGTTCTTGAAGTCGACGGTGCGGCCCTGGCCGTCGGTCAGGCGGCCATCGTCCAGCACCTGAAGCAGGACATTGAAGACATCCGGGTGCGCCTTCTCGACCTCGTCGAGCAGCAGCACGCTGTACGGCTTGCGCCGCACGGCTTCGGTCAGCGCCCCGCCTTCGTCGTAGCCGACGTAGCCCGGCGGCGCGCCGATCAGCCGGCTGACCGAGTGCTTCTCCATGTACTCGCTCATGTCGACGCGGATCATGTGGTCGTCGCTGTCGAACAAGAAGCCGGCCAGCGCCTTGCACAGCTCGGTCTTGCCGACGCCGGTGGGGCCGAGGAACAAGAAGCTGCCGAGCGGCCGGTTCGGGTCGCTCAAGCCGGCGCGCGAACGGCGGATCGCATCGGCCACGGCGACGATGGCTTCGTCCTGGCCGACCACGCGCTCGTGCAGCTTCTCTTCCATCTGCAGCAGCTTGTCGCGCTCGCCCTGCATCAGCTTGCTGACCGGTATGCCGGTGGCGCGCGAAACGACCTCGGCGATCTCTTCGGCGCCGACCATCGTGCGCAGCAGCTGCGGGCCCCTGCCTTCCTTCGCGCCCTTGGCCTTGCCTTCTTCCTTGGCCTGGGCCGCGTGCAGCTTCTTCTCCAGTTCGGGGAGCTTGCCGTACTGCAGCTCGGCCACGCGGTTGAAGTCGCCCTTGCGCTTGAGTTCCTCGATCTGGAAGCGGATGCGGTCGATCTCCTCCTTCAGCTGCGCCGAGCCTTGCGCCGCAGCCTTCTCGGCCTTCCAGATCTCTTCCAGGTCGGCGTATTCGCGCTCGATGCGGGCGATGTCGTCCTCGATCAGCCCCATGCGGCGCACCGAAGCCTCGTCCTTCTCCTTGCGCACGGCCTCGCGTTCGATCTTCAGCTGGATCAGCCGCCGGTCGAGCTTGTCCATGACCTCGGGCTTGGAGTCGATCTCGATCTTGATCTTTGCCGCCGCTTCGTCGATGAGGTCGATCGCCTTGTCGGGCAGGAAGCGGTCGGTGATGTAGCGGTGGCTCAGCTCGGCCGCGGCGACGATCGCCGGGTCGGTGATCTCGACGCCGTGGTGCACCTCGTACTTTTCCTGCAGCCCACGCAGGATGGCGACCGTCGCCTCCACGCTGGGCTCGTCGACCAGCACCTTCTGGAAGCGGCGCTCCAGCGCGGCGTCCTTCTCGACGTACTTGCGGTATTCGTTCAGCGTGGTCGCGCCGATGCAGTGCAACTCGCCGCGCGCCAGCGCCGGCTTGAGCATGTTGCCGGCGTCGATGGCGCCTTCGGCCTTGCCGGCGCCGACCATCGTGTGCAGCTCGTCGATGAACAGGATGATGCGGCCTTCGTCGGCCGCCACTTCCTTCAGCACGGCCTTCAGCCGCTCTTCGAATTCACCGCGGAACTTGGCACCGGCCAGCAGCCCCGCCATGTCGAGCACCAGCACGCGCTTGCCCTTCAGCGAATCGGGTACCTCGCCGTTGACGATGCGCTGCGCCAGGCCTTCGACGATGGCCGTCTTGCCGACGCCGGGCTCGCCGATCAGCACCGGGTTGTTCTTGCTGCGCCGCTGCAGCACCTGGATGGCGCGGCGGATCTCGTCGTCGCGGCCGATCACCGGGTCGAGCTTGCCCATGCGCGCGCGCTCGGTGAGGTCGAGCGTGTACTTCTTCAGCGCCTCGCGCTGGCCTTCGGCTTCGGCCGAATCGACCTTCTGGCCGCCGCGCACCGCGTCGATGGCCGCTTCCAGCGACTTGCGGGTCAGGCCATGGCCGCGCACGATGCCGCCGATGTCGTTCTTCGCATCGGCCAGCGCCAGCAGGAACATCTCGCTGGACAGGAACTGGTCGCCGCGTTTGCCGGCTTCCTTCTCGGCCGCCTGCAGCAACTGCAGCAGGTCGCGCCCCGGCTGCACGGTCTGGCCGCTGCCCTGCACCTGCGGCAGGTTGCGGATGGCGGTTTCCATCGCCACGCTCAAGGCCTGCGTGTTGGCACCGGCGCGGTCGAGCAAGGCCTTCGGGCCGTCGGCCTGCTGCAGCATCGCCGCCAGCAGGTGCGCCGGCTCGATGTAGGGGTTGTCGCGCGCCACGGCCGCGCTCTGCGCGTCGCCCAGGGCCTGCTGGAAGGCGGTGGTCAGTTTGTCGAGTCGCATGGGTTGATTCTCCCGGTTGCGGGAGACATGAGGCGTCCGCCGCCTAAATCAAGCCCCGGCATCCTTGACCTGGCGCAAACCAGAGGCCGGCAGCGCAACCGCAACGATGCCCAGCAACAGCAGCCCGCTGCCCAGAAACAGCGCCGGCAGCGACAGGCCCTGCATCAGCCAGCCGGTAGCTGCCGACGACAGCGGCGCCAGGCCGAGGAAGATGAACATGAACAGGCTCATCGCGCGGCCCAGCATCGCCGGCGGCACGCGGCGCTGGATCCAGCTGAAGACGGCCACCTGCATGAAGCCGCCCAGCACGCCGATCGCCAGCAGCAGCCCCGCCCCCTGCCAGGTGGCGCTGATGCCGCCCATCGGCATGAACAGCAGCCCGACGAGTGCGTCGACGACCAGCATCGTCAGCCCCAGGCTGCCGATGCGCCAGTGCGGGCGCGCACCGGCCACGGCCATGCCCACCAGCGTGCCGGCGCCGTGCGCGGCCAGCATGCTGCCGAAGGCCGCGGCGCCCAGGCCCGGCACGCTGCTGGCCAGCACCGGCAGCGCGATCTGGATCGGCCCGGTGATCAGCAAGGCCACCGCCGACCAGTACAGCAGGCAGGTGCGCAACTGGCGGTCTTGCCAGAACGTGCGCAGGCCCTCGGCCACGGCCGCCAGCACCGCGTGGCGCGGCGGCGCGGTGATGGCTCGGGTCTGCACGCGGGACAGCGTCCAGGCCGACACGGCGAAGCTCAGCGCATCCAGCGCGAACGCCAGCCCCAGGCCTTGCGCATCGGCCACGGCGCCCTGCCCGTTGCTGCCGAACAGCGCGATCAACAGGCCAGCCAGCAGCGGGCCGACGAACATCGTCGTCTGGCGCAGGCCCAGCATCAGCCCGTTGGCCGCCGGCAGCTGCGCCGGCGCCACCACCTGCGGCAGCATGGCCGTGCCCGAAGGGATGCTGAAGGCCGTGGCCAGGCCGATGCCCAGCGACAGCGCATACAGCCAAGGCAAGGTCAGCGTGCCCGTCAGCACCGCCAGCGCCAGCGCGCCGATGAGCACGGTGTTGACGTACTTGGTCGCCATCATCACGCGCTGCGGCGAGTAGCGGTCGACGAAGGCACCGCCGATCAGCAGGAACAGCGCTCGCGGCACGCCCATCATCGCGATCACGGTGCCGAGCACGGTGCTGTCGTGCGTCATCTTCAGCACCAGCCACGGCAAGGCGATCAGCGTGAACTGGTCGCCCAACATCGAGATGACGCCGCCGCCCATCATCCAGCTGAAGTTGCGGTCGCGGAACAAGGCGCCGCGGTCGGCGCGGGCGGGGGTCTGGGTCGTGGTGTTCATGGCTGCACTGTGCAGCCTGACGTTGCGTGAGGGTCAAGCGGTCAGGCAGTGGCAGCCAATGCGGCCCGGGCCTGCACCAGGAAGGCCCGCGGCCCCGGCGGCAGCATGCCACCGGCGCGCAGCAGCGGCTCCGCCTCGTGCGCGCGCTGCAGCCGGTCGCGCAGATCGGTGTCGCCTGCGGTGAGACGGTCGGTCAAGACCAGCCAGCGGCGGGCCAGCGCCAGCCCCGCCGCGCTTTCCGGCGTGGCGCCGGCGTCCTGCGCAGCCTGCACGGCCTGCGCCAGCGCGCGCCATTCGGCCTCGGACACATGGCCCATGCGGCGCATTTCGTCTTCGCTGATGTAGCGCATCAGCAGCGACACGCGCAGCTGCACCGCCTGCTCGATGTAGTTCACCAGCGCCAGGTCCAGCCCCGACTGGCCCTGCACGCCGGGCTCGCTGGTGTACATGCGGCCCCAGCGCATCATGACGTCGAAGTTGCCCTGCATCCAGCCGTGCATCAGCACCATCCAGCGCTGCGCCAGCGGCTGCACCTGGGCGTCCAGCGGCGGGATGCCGGCCACCATCACGGCCCGCACGTCGGCGGCCAGCGCCTGCCATTGCGGTTCGACGCTGGCCCAGTTGTCGAAGATGGCCTTCAGCTCGGCCGGGCTGAAATACTTCGCGCAGGTCGTCATCAGCTGCAGCGTGGCGAGCCAGTCGTCCAGCTCGGGTTCGCCGCCGCTGGCGAACTTGGCCTGCACCAGCTCCAGCCGGTGGCGCAGCGCGCTGGCCTGCTCGATCTGCAGCGCCAGCGCGCGCAACTGGCGGTCGACGATGCCCGGCAGGCTGGCACCTTCGTCGGCCAGCAGGCGGCCGATGTCTTCCAGCGCCAGGCCCAGGCCGCGCAAGGCCTGGATGCCGTGCAGCCGCGCCACGTCATGCGGGTCGTAGAGCCGGTAGCCGCTGTCCGAGCGCGCCGACGGCTGCAGCAGCCCGATGCTGTCGTAGTGGTGCAGCGTGCGCACCGTCAGCCCGGTGCGCTTGGCCAGCTCGCCGACCTTCAGCAGCATTCGCCGCCGCCTTGCAATGCGCTTTGCAGCTGCGCGCGCTGCACCTTGCCCAGCGCCGTCTTCGGCAGCGCCGGCAGCGTGACCACGCGGCGCGGCAGCTTGAAGCGCGCCAGCCGCGCCGACAGCAGCTGCAGCAGGGCCGCGGCGTCCACCTCGCAGCCTGGCCGCGGCACCACCGCCAGCACCGGCACTTCGCCCCAGCGCGCGTCGGGCACGCCGACGACGGCGCATTCGGCGATCTCGGGCCGCCCGGCAAGCAGGTTCTCGATCTCCGCCGGGTGGATGTTCTCGCCGCCGGAGATGATGAGTTCGTTCGAGCGGCCGATGACTTCGTAGAGCCCGTCGTCGTGCCGCCGCGCCAGGTCGCCGGTGTGGAACCAGCCGTCGGCGTCGAGCGACGGCTCGGCCTGGCGGTGGTAGCCGCGCATCAGGTTCGGCGCCTTCAGCAGGATCTCGCCATCGGCCGCCAGCCGCAGCTGCACGCCCAGCGCCGGCCGGCCGGCGGCACCGGCATGGACCATCGCTTCGTCGGGCCGCAGCACGATGGACACCGGGCCGGTTTCGGTGGCGCCGTAGATCTGCGCCACCGGCACGCCGCGGGCGTGGAAGGCGTCGATCAGCGCACGCGGCACGATCTGCGAGCCGCTGCCGACGAAGGCCAGCGACGACAGGTCGGCACCCGGCCAGCGCGGGTGTTCGATCAGCGCGCGCATCACCGCCGGCACCAGCAGGCTGGTGCTCGGGCGCCAGCTGGCGACGGCGTCGAACCAGGCGTCGGGCTCGAAACGCGGGTGCAGCAGCACCTGGCCGCCGGCGGCCAGGGACGGCAGCGTCTGGATGCACAGGCCGCCGATGTGGAACAGCGGCAGCACCGACAGCACGCGGCTGCGTGCATCCAGCCGCTGCGCGGTGATGGCCGCCACGGCATTCGCCTGCAGCCCGGCGCGCGTGTGCATCGCGCCCTTGGGCTGGCCTGTGGTGCCGGACGTGTAGACGAGCAGCAGGTCGCCGTCCTGCACGCCGTCGGCTGATCCCGGCGTCAGCGGCGCACGCGCCAGCTCGTCGTCCGCCAGCACGTCGCCGGCCAGGGCTTGCATCTCCGGCGTGCCCATCAGGTGCCCGGCGCCGGCATGGCTGACGATCTGCGCCAGCTCGGCCGCGGCCAGGCGCCAGTTCAGCGGCAGCAGCACGGCGCCGAGCCGTTCGCAGGCCACCAGCGTGGCCAACATGTCCCAGCTGTTGTGGCCGAGCCAGGCGACGATGGCGCCGCGCTGCACGCCGTCCTGCCGCAGGTGCTGCAGCGCGGCGGCGGCCAGGGCTTCCGGGACGAGCCGCTCGAACATCTATTCGATCTCTTCGTCGCGCTCGCCGGCTTCGTACAGGCATTCGCGGCCGAGCCGGTCCAGGCAGAGCTCGGCTGTCCACGGCAGCATCAGCGAGCCGCAGCGCGAGTCGCGGTACAGGCGTTCCAGCGGCAGGCTCTTCAGCATGCTCTGGCCGCCGCAGGTTCGGATCGCCAGCCGCGCGATGTCGTTGGCGTTCTCCATGATCGTGTAGTGCGCCGCGTACAGACGCATGCGGGTGTCCTTGTCGGGGTCGACCGTCGCGTCGCGCGCGTTCTGCAGGAACAGCGCGCGCGTCTGCTCCAGCTTCACGCGCAGCTCGGCCACGGCGATCTGCTTAGTCGGGTACATGCGGCGCATCACCGGCGGCATGCCCGGCACTTCGGCGCGCAGATAGGCCACCGTGAAGTCGTAGGCCGCCTGCGCGATGCCCATGTAGGTGGGCGACAGCGTCGCGAACATGTGCGGGAAACGCGCCGCCGCCTGGTAGTACAGGCCTTCGGGCATCAGCCGCGCCGTCTCGGGCACGAAGACGTCCTTCAGCAGCAGCGTGCGGCTGACGGTGCCACGCATGCCCAGTGGGTCCCAGTCGCCGACGACCTGCACGCCGTCGGCGCCAGCCGGCACCGCGAGGTACAGCGAATCGCGCTGTGTGGCGCCCGGCTTGTCCAAGGTGCATAACACGCCGTAGAAGTCGGCCGCGCCGGCCAGCGACGCGAAGATCTTCTTGCCGCTGATGGCATAGCCGCTTTTCTCACCATCACGCACAGGTTTGGCCAGGGTGCCGAACGGCGCCTTGCCCGCGGCCGCCGCGCCGCCTTCTGAGAAGGGCTGCGAATAGACCTGGCCGCGCTGCACGATGTTCGCGTAGTGCAGCGTGCGGTTCGCTTCGTGGTCGGCGCGCTGTGCCGGCGTCATGTCCAGCGCGTCGGCGATGAAGCCCGACCACATGCACGAACTGACGTGCATGTTGTACGACAGCGCCGTCGCGCCGCAGTGCCGGCCCATCTCGGCGGCCACCATCACGTAGGTGGCGAAATCGGCGCCCAGGCCGCCGTGCGACTTGGGCACGCAGATCTTCAGCAAGCCGGCTTCGCGCAGGTCGTCGTAGTTCTCGAACGGGAAACTCGCGTCGCGGTCGTAGCGCGCGGCGCGCGGTGCGAACTTGCTCGCCCCCAGATCGGCTGCGAGGTCGATCAGCTCACGCTGCTGCGCCGTGAGCAGCTTGGCATTGCCGGCGATGTGCATGCGGCCTCCTCAGGCAAAGTGGCGTTGCACGAACGACACCACGGCGGCGTTGAAAGCCGCCGGCTGCTCGACGTTGGCGATGTGCCCGGCATCCGCCAGGCACTCGTATTCGGCGCCGGGAATGCGCTGCGCCATGCGCTGCAGCACTTCGGGCGGCGCGGTGCGGTCGTAAACGGCTGCCAGGCACAGCGTCGGCACGGCGATGCGCGCCAGCGCCTCGCGGCGGTCGAACGCGGCGATGGCGCGCAGCGCGATGCGGTAACTCGCCTCGGGCACGCGCGACATCACGGCCACAGAAGCTTCACGCGACGCCTCGCTGGCCATCGGCGCGACCATCGCCGGCACCAGCTGGCGCGCCATGCCGGCCATGCCGAGCCCGGCGTCCAGCGGCGCCAGCCGCTCGGCGACGAACTTCGCCTGCCAGGCACCGTCGGACTTGCCGAAACTCGCCGAGGTGCAGGCCAGCACAAGGCCCTGCACCCACCCCTGCACCCGCCCCGGCTGGCGCGCCACCAGCTCCTGCGCGACCATGCCGCCCATGCTGTGGCCGACGATCACCGTCCGCTCGGCGCCCAGCGTTTCGACCAGCGCGGCGACGGCGCCGACCATCGAGTCCATGTCGGGTTGACCACTCGAATCGCCGTAGCCCGGGAAGTCCATCGCCGCGGCGCGCAAGCCCGCCGCCGCCAGTGCCGGCAAGGCCTCGCGCCAGACCGACTTGCCGCCGCCGATGCCGTGCAGCAGCAGCACGGCCACGCTGCCCTGCCCTTGTTCGATGAATGCCGGCAGCTGCGTCACAACAAGCGACCTTTCTCGACCACGAGTTGCCCATCCAGCGCCACCGAACAGCCGCGCAGCGGCAGATCGAAGTGCCCCAGCGTGTGGCGGCCCGCCACTTCGTTGGCGCCGGTCGAATAGAGAAAGTTGCCGGCGAAGGCGCGCAGCTCGGTGCCGTTGAAGTCCGCCTTGTCGTAGAACGTCATCGCGTCCCAGCGCGCACGCCGGTTCAAGCCCCAACCCAGGTGCGACACGGCGTAGGCCAGCGGGTCGGCCCAGGCTTCGAAGTAGCCGCGCATCAGCTCGGCGTCGACGCTGTCGCCTTCGACGCGCACGGCGTGGTCGTTCTCGATGACCAGCCGCACGGGGTCTTGCAGATAGCGCTTGAAGGTCAGGTTCACGTCGCCGCGGTCCAGCACCAGCGTGCCGTTGACGCTGCCGGCCGCCGGAAAGGCCAGCACCAGGCCGCCGGGCCAGTGCGACAGCGTGCCGGGCCTGGACGTGAAGCCCCAGACGCCGCCGATGCGCGCACCGGCCAGCGCCACGCGCAAGTCGGTGCCGGCGCCGGACGTGACGTGCATCTCGCGCGCGGCCTTCAGCCGGCGCATCGCGTCGCGCGCCGCGGCTTCGTCTTCGGCCTGCGGCAGACAGCGTTCGAGGATCTCCGGGTGTTCGTGGCTGATCGCCAGCACGCGTGCGCCGCCTTGCAGGATGCGCGGCAGCTCGACCGCATGCTGCAGGCCTTCGACCGTGCAGTCGGCGACGAAGACGCTGGCGGCCAGCGCCTGCACCACGGGCTCGAGCCGGCCAATGGCGTCGGACGCGCCGGTCGAGCGCACCGGCACCGGCGCCGCCAGCGGCCGGCCCGGCAGCACGACGTGGAAGGGCCGCGCGCCGATGCGCGCCAGCGCCAGCTCGGCCAGCTGCGGCAGCTCGGCCCGCGTCTGCGTCTCCGACAGCACCGCGCAGGCGTCGCCGGCGGCCACGCCGCACAGGCGAAAGACATGCTCGAACAGGTCGATCCACTTCGCTTCGAGCCGCGCTTCGAGCCTCACAACACCTCCCCCAGCATGCGGTAGTGGCCGGCCTGGAACAGCAGCGGCGGCACCGGCGCTTCGCTCATCGCCAGCACGCGGCCGATGAACAGCACATGGTCGCCGGCGATCTGGTGCGACACGGTTTCGCATTCGAACACCGCCGTGCAGCCGGCCAGCACCGGCGCGCCGGTGGCCCCCGGCGCCCAGCTGCCTTCGGCGAACTTGTCGTCCTGCCGCGACGCGAAACGCCGCGACAGGTCGACATGGCTTTCGGCCAGCACGTTGACGACGAAGTGCCGCGCCTGCTCGAAGGCGTCGACGCTCGGGCTGCCGCGGCGCAGCGACCACAGCACCAGCGGCGGCTCCAGCGACAGTGCCTGGAACGAATTCGCGGTCAGGCCGACGCGGGCGCCGTCGGCACCCAGGCAGCTGACGATCGTCACGCCGGTCGTGAAGCGGCCCAGGGCGCTGCGCAGCGGCGTGGTTTCCATCAACGGTTGGCAGCGGAAGCGATGCCCCAGCGGCGCAAGGCTTCGTCGTCGGTCACGCGGGCGTCGACCCAGCGCGCGCCTGTGGGCGTGAGTTCCTTCTTCCAGAACGGTGCCTGCGTCTTCAGGTAGTCCATCAGGAATTCGCAGGCCTGGAAAGCGGTGCCGCGGTGCGCCGACGTCACCGCCACCAGCACGATCTGCTCGCCCGGCAGCAGCCGGCCGACGCGGTGGATGACCTTCGCGGCGCGGATGTCGAAGCGCTGCATCGCCGCGTCGATCATCGCTTCGATCGCGCGTTCGGTCATGCCGGGGTAGTGCTCGAGTTCCATCTCGGCCACGCCGGCACCGTCGTTGCGGTCGCGCACGGTGCCGATGAAGCTGGCCACGGCGCCGACGCCCGGGTCGCCGTCGCGCAGCGCCGCGACTTCACGCGAGAGGTCGAAGTCGGCGGTCTGGATCTCGACGCGCGGCATCGCTTCAGCCGCCGGTGACGGGCGGAAAGAAGGCGATCTCGGCGCCGTCGTCGACGACGGCGAGTTCGTCGCTCATGACCTGGTTCATCGCGCAGCGCACCGGGCGGCTGCGCGCCAGCGCCTCGGCATGGCGGCCGCCGCGGGCCAGCAGCAGATCACGCAGCGTGCCCAGCGTCGCGCCGGCAGGCAGCTCGACGGTTTCAGACGGCCCCAGCGCTTCGCGCAGCGAAGCGAAATAACGCACCTGGATCTTCATCGCGCGATCAGTTCGGACAACGGCAGGAAGCGTACCGTGTCGCCGCTGCGGATGCGCTGGCCCGGCGGGTTGTCCACGACGCCGTCGGCCCAGACGGCCGAGGTCAGCACGCCGGAACTCTGGTTCGGGAACAGGTCGAGCCCGCCGCCTTCGTTCAGCCGCACGCGCATGAACTCGCGCCGCTTGTCGGGCTGCGGCCAGTCGAAGTCGGCCCGCAGCGGCAGCGCCGCGGGCAGCGCCGACGGCGCGCCCTGCATCACGCGCAGCGCCGTCGTCACGCAAAGCAGGTAGGTGATGAAGCTGGACACCGGGTTGCCCGGCAGGCCGATCAGCAGCGCCGACGTGCCGTCGCCGCGGCGCACCGTGCCGAAGGCCAGCGGCTTGCCCGGCTTGATGGCGATCTGCCAGTGTTCGAGCGTGCCCTCGGCCAGCGCCGCCGGCTTCAGGTGGTCTTCTTCGCCGACCGAGACGCCGCCGCAGGTGACGATGAGGTCGTTGCCGGCGGCCGCCGCGCGCAAGGCGGCGCGGGTCGCGTCCAGGTTGTCGGGCACGATGCCGAGGTCGACGACCTCGCAGCCCGCGGCCTGGAACAGCGCGCGGTGCGTGAAGCGGTTCGAGTTGTAGATGGCGCCCGGGCGCAGCGGCTCGCCGGGCATCATCAACTCGTCGCCGGTGGAAAACAGCGCCACGCGCGGGCGCCGCAGCACCGCCAGCGACGCGCTGCCGACCGACGCCGCCAATCCCAGCGCCTGCGGCGACAGCCGCGCGCCGGCGCGCAGCACGACGGCGCCGCGCTGCACGTCTTCGCCGCGGCGGCGCACCCACTGGCCGGGTTCGGGCACGGTGTTGATGCGGACCGCGCCGAGGCCGTCACCGGGCACGGCTTCGCACTGCTCCTGCATCACGATGGCATCGGCGCCCGCCGGCACCTGGCCGCCGGTGAAGATGCGCGCCACCGTGCCCGGCTGCAGCGCCGTGCCGACGACGCCAGCGGGGATGCGCTGCGACACCGGCAGCACGGTGCCGGCCGCGGCCACGTCGGCAGCGCGCAGCGCGTAGCCGTCCATCGACGTGTTGTCCTCGGGCGGCACGTCGAGCAGCGAGGCCACGTCAGCGGCCAGCACGCGGCCCAGGCCGTCGAAGGTCGACACCGATTCGGTCTCGACGATGCGGTGCGCCGCCGTGCCCGCCACCAGGCGGGCCAGCGCGTCGTCCAGCGTCAGCAAGGGTCGCGGTGCGTTCATGCGACGTGGGTCTCGATGTAGCCCTTGACGGCCGCCGCGTCGACCGGCATCACCGTGAAGCGCCGCGGCAGGCCTTCGATGTCCACCAGGGCCGGCGGCCGCTCGGGCGCCGGCGCATCCGGGCCCAGCGCTTCGCGCATCGTCGCGGCGAACTTCGCCGGCAGCGCGGTTTCCAGCACCAGCATCGGCACGCCGGGGCTGCGATGCTCGCGCGCCACCTTCAGGCCATCGGCCGTGTGCGTGTCGATCATCGTGCCGAAGCGCTGCCAGGTATCGCGGATCGTCGCCAGCCGGTCGGCATGCGTGCTGCGGCCCGAGACGAAGCCGAATGCGGCCGTCCGCACGAACTCGTCCGGCGTGACCTGAAAGCCGCCCAGCCGCTGCAGCGCGTCACCGAACAGCGCGCGCGTGCGTTTGCCGTCGCGGCCGAGCAGGTCGAACACGAAGCGCTCGAAGTTCGACGCCTTGCTGATGTCCATCGACGGGCTCGACGTTTCCACCGCGCTGGCGCGCACACGGTAGGTGCCGGTGCGGAAGAACTCGTCCAGCACGTCGTTCTCATTCGTGGCCAGCACCAGCTGCTGGATCGGCAAGCCCATCGAACGCGCGACATGGCCGGCGCAGATGTTGCCGAAGTTGCCCGACGGCACGGCGAAGCTGACCGGCTGGTCGTTCGACTTCGTGGCCTGGAAGTAGCCGGCGAAGTAGTAGACGACCTGGGCCAGCAACCGCGCCCAGTTGATCGAGTTGACGGTGCCGATGTGGTGCCGGCGCTTGAAGTCCAGGTCGTTGCTGACGGCCTTGACGATGTCCTGGCAGTCGTCGAAAGTGCCTTCGACGGCGATGTTGTGGATGTTCGCGTCTTGCAGGCTGAACATCTGCGCCTGCTGGAACGGGCTCATGCGGCCGTTCGGGCTGAGCATGAAGACGCGCACGCCCTTCTTGCCGCGCATCGCATATTCGGCCGCGCTGCCGGTGTCGCCCGAGGTTGCGCCCAGGATGTTCAGCGTCTCGCCGCGGCGCGCCAGTTCGAACTCGAACAGGTTGCCCAGCAGCTGCATCGCCATGTCCTTGAAGGCCAGCGTCGGGCCGTTGGACAAGGCTTCGAGCCAGACGCCGTCTTCCAGCGCCTTCAGCGGCACGATCTGCGGCGTGCCGAACGCGGCTTCGGTGTAGGTGGCGCGGACCAGCCGGTGCAGATCGGCCGGCAGGATGTCGTCGATGTACAGCGACAGGATCTCGAACGCCAGGTCGGCATACGACAGCGTGCGCCAGCCGGCGAGTGTGGCCGCGTCGACCTGCGGGTAGTGCGTCGGCAGGTACAGGCCGCCATCGGGCGCCAGGCCTTCGAGCAGGATGTCGGAGAAGCCGCGGGGCGTGGCGTCGCCGCGGGTGCTGAGGTACTTCAATTCAGCTCTTCCTTGCGGATCTTGACGATGGGCGCCAGCACCGTCGGCAGCGCCTGCATCTGCGCCAGCGCGGCCTTCATGCGGCCTTCGACGGTGTCGTGGGTCAGGATGATGAGGTCCGTCTGCTTCTCGCCTTCGGCGCTTTCGCGTTGCAGCACGGCGTCGATGGAGATGTCGTTGCCGGCCAGGATGCCGGTGATGCGGGCCAGCACGCCGGCCTTGTCGGCGACGACCAGGCGCAGGTAGAAGGCGGTGATGACCTCGTCGATGCCGAGGATCGGCGTGTCGTGCAGTTCACCCGGCTGGAAGGCCAGGTGCGGCACGCGGTGGTCGGGGTCGGCGGTGTGCAGCCGGGTGATGTCGACCAGGTCGGCAATCACCGCGCTGGCGGTCGGCTCGCTGCCGGCGCCCTTGCCGTAGTACAGCGTCGGCCCGACGGCGTCGCCCTGCACCACCACGGCGTTCATCGCGCCTTCGACGTTGGCGATGAGCCGCGTCGACGGGATCAGCGTCGGGTGCACGCGCAGTTCGATGCCGTGCTGGCGCCGGCGCGTGATGCCGAGCAGCTTGATGCGGTAGCCCAGCTGTTCGGCATAGCGGATGTCGGCCGCCTGCAGCGCGGTGATGCCTTCGACGTAGGCCTTGTCGAACTGCACCGGCACGCCGAAGGCGATGGCCGACATGATCGTCGCCTTGTGCGCGGCGTCGACGCCTTCGATGTCGAAGGTCGGGTCGGCTTCGGCGTAGCCCAGTTCCTGCGCCTGCTTCAGCACCGTGCCGAAGTCCAGCCCCTTCGAGCGCATCTCGGACAGGATGAAGTTCGTCGTGCCGTTGATGATGCCGGCGATCCACTCGATGCGGTTGGCCGTCAGGCCTTCGCGCAGCGCCTTGATGATCGGGATGCCGCCGGCCACCGCCGCTTCGAACGCGACGATCACGCCCTTCTCGCGCGCGGCGGCGAAGATCTCGCTGCCGTGCACCGCCAGCAGCGCCTTGTTCGCGGTGACGACGTGCTTGCCGGCGGCTATCGCCTCCAGCACCAGCGTGCGCGCGATGCCGTAGCCGCCGATCAGCTCGATGACGATGTCGATGGCCGGGTTGGCGATGACCTGCCGCGCGTCGGCCACCACCCGGACCTGGTCGCCGACGACGCTGCGCGCGCGCGCCACGTCGAGGTCGGCGACCATCGTGATCTCGATGCCGCGGCCCGCGCGGCGCTTGATTTCTGCCTGGTTGCGCTGCAGCACCTTGAAGGTGCCGCTGCCGACGGTGCCGATGCCGAGCAGGCCGACCTGGATGGAGTTCATGCTGAGTGTCTTTTGCGGTAGTGGGCGAGAAAGCGTTCGATGCGGCCGATGGCCTCGGTCAGGTCGTCCGAGTTCGGCAGGAACACGATGCGGAAGTGATCCGGCGCGATCCAGTTGAAGCCGGTGCCCTGCACGATCAGCACCTTTTCTTCGGCCAGCAGCTCGTAGGCGAACTGCTGGTCGTCTTCGATCGGGTAGACCTTGGGGTCCAGCCGCGGGAACATGTACAGCGCCGCCTTCGGCTTGACCACGCTGACGCCGGGGATCTGCGTCAGCAGTTCGTACGCCAGGTCGCGCTGGCGGCACAGCCGGCCGCTCGGTGCCACCAGATCCTTGATGCTCTGGTAGCCGCCCAGGGCGGTCTGGATCGCCAGCTGCCCCGGCGTGTTCGAGCACAGCCGCAGCGAGGCCAGCATGTTCAGGCCTTCGATGTAGTCCTTGGCATGGCGCTTCTCGCCCGACACCACCATCCAGCCGGCGCGGTAGCCGCAGCTGCGGTAGTTCTTGCTGAGGCCGTTGAAGGTGACGAACAGCACGTCGTCGGCCAGCGACGCGATGCTGGTGTGGTGGTTGCCGTCGTACAGCGTCTTGTCGTAGATCTCGTCGGCGAAGATCACCAGGTTGTGCTGGCGCGCGACTTCGATGATGTCGAGCAGCAGGTTGTCGGGATACAGCGCGCCGGTCGGGTTGTTCGGGTTGATGACGACGATGCCCTTGGTGCGCGGCGTGACCTTGCGCCGGATGTCTTCGATGTCGGGCAGCCAGCCGCTGCCTTCGTCGCACTGGTAGTGCACCGGCCGGCCGCCGGACAGGCCGACCACCGCCGTCCACAGCGGGTAGTCGGGCGCCGGCACCAGCACCTCGTCGCCGTCGTCGCACAGCGCGTTCAGGCTGAAGGCGATCAGCTCCGACGCGCCGTTGCCCAGGTAGACGTCGTCGACCGTCACGCCATGGACCTGCTTTTCCTGCGTGTAGTGCACCACCGCCTTGCGCGGCGCGAACAAGCCCTTGCTGTCGGTGTAGCCGGCGGCGTGCGGCAGGTTGCGGATCATGTCCTGCACGATCTCGTCGGGCGGCTCCAGGCCGAAGGCGGCGACGTTGCCGATGTTGAGCCGGATGATCTTGTGGCCTTCGTCCTCCATCTGCCGCGCCTTGTCGAGCACGGGGCCGCGAATGTCGTAGGCCACGTTGGCGAGCTTGCTGGACTTGGCGATGGACTTCAAGAGGTCGGCTCCGGCGCAGGGGGAACTTAGAATTATCCACGCATGAAATTCCAGCCCGATACGCCCAGCGGCGTCAACGTCATCTCGCGCCAGGAACCCGGCCGCGTCTGGGTCGGCGCCAGCCCCTTCGAAGCCAGCGTGCTGGTGCCCTGGGAAGGCAGCGTCGTGCCCTGGGAAGTGCCCGCTTTCGACGCGCTGACGGCGGCGCACTTCGAGCGCATCGCGGCACTCGAACCCGAGCTCGTGATCTTCGGCAGCGGCCGCCGGCTGCGCTTCGTGCACCCGTCGCTGCTGCGTGCGCTGATCGATCGCCGCATCGGCGTCGAGACCATGGATACCGCGGCCGCCTGCCGCACCTACAACGTTCTGGTGAGTGAAAGGCGCTCCGCCGTAGCGGCATTGATCCTCGAAGGCGATGAATCGTAAAGCGCACGATTTATAATCTTGCGTTGAGCCGGCTTCGGCACACAGCCTTCCGAGAAAATCATCCATGACGCCAGTAGTCAATAAAGCCCTCCCGGAATTCGAAGCTGCTGCCACCAGCGGCGTGAAATTCACGCCGCAGTCCCACCTGGGGCACGCGGTGGTGCTGTACTTCTATCCGAAGGACGCCACCCCCGGTTGCACGACCGAGGCGATGCAGTTCCGCGACCACCACAAGGACTTCGTCAAGGCCGGCGCGGTGGTCTTCGGCGTGTCGCGCGACAACCTGGCTTCGCACGAGAAGTTCAAGCAGAACCTCGAACTGCCCTTCGAGCTGATCGCCGACACCGAAGAAAAGCTCTGCCACATGTTCGGCGTGGTCAAGAACAAGATCATGTACGGCAAGAAGGTCAAGGGCATCGAACGCAGCACCTTCCTGATCGACGCCGACGGCGTGATGCGTGCCGAATGGCGCGGCATCAAGGTCGCCGGCCACGTCGACGAAGTGCTGAAAGCCGTGAAGGCGCTGAAAAAGGCAGCCTGAGATCGAACGAACGCCCGTCCGGCAGCGCGCAGCGCGCGCCGTCTCCCCGCCCACCGCTGAAAGCCGCACAGCCGACTGTGCGGCTTTTGTCTTTTTCGTCAGCCCCTAGAGCCTTATGCCACTGCCCAAGCCGCCGACCAAGAAAGCCGCCCTGCTGAGCGCCACCGACTTCGACTCGCAAGCCGCGCCGAAAGCCGAGAAGCGCACCGTCAAGTCGCACGCCACCGAAGCCGCGCCCGCGGCCGCCGCGCTGGACCTGCACGATGGCGGCGCCGCCGTCGTCGCTGCGCGCCCCGTGGCCGCGAAAGCCCCGGCGCCGGCCCCGGCCGCCAAGCCGGTGCCGGCCGCCGCGCCGAAGAGCCGCCAGCGCACGCCGCGCGGCAACGGCCCGGCGAAGCTGTTCGTGCTGGACACCAACGTGCTGATGCACGACCCGATGTCGCTGTTCCGCTTCGAAGAGCACGACGTGTTCCTGCCGATGATCACGCTCGAAGAGCTGGACGGGCACAAGAAGGGCATGAGCGAGGTCGCGCGCAACGCGCGCCAGGTCAGCCGCGAACTCGACCAGCTCGCCACCGACGGCAGCCTGGATCCGAAGGCCGGCATCGCTTTAGGCAAGACCGGCCACCGCGAAGCCGGCGGCAAGCTCTTCTTCCAGACCATGCTGCTGGAGATCAAGCTGCCGGCCGGGCTGCCGCAGGGCAAGGCCGACAACCAGATCCTGGGCGTCGTGCAGTCCTTGCGCGAAAGCCAGCCCGGGCGCGACGTGGTGCTGGTGTCCAAGGACATCAACATGCGCGTCAAGGCGCGCGCCCTGGGCCTGCCGGCCGAGGACTACTTCAACGACAAGACGCTCGAAGACGGCGACCTGCTCTACACCGGCGTGCTGCCGCTGCCGGCCGACTTCTGGGAGCGCCATGGCAAGACCATGGAAAGCTGGCAGCAAGGCGGCTTCACCTACTACCGCATCAGCGGGCCGATGGTGCCGGCGCTGCTGATCAACCAGTTCGTCTACCTCGAAACCCCGGGCGCGGCGCCGCTGTACGCCCGCGTCACCGAAATCACCGGCAAGACCGCGGTGCTGAAGACGCTGCGCGACTACACGCACGGCAAGAACGCCGTCTGGGGCGTGACGGCGCGCAACCGCGAGCAGAACTTCGCGCTGAACCTGCTGATGGACCCGGAGTGCGACTTCATCACCCTCACCGGCACGGCAGGCACCGGCAAGACGCTGATGACGCTGGCCGCCGGCCTGAGCCAGGTGCTGGACGAGCGCCGCTACACCGAGATCATCGTCACCCGGGTCACGGTGCCGGTCGGCGACGACATCGGCTTCCTGCCCGGCAACGAAGAAGAAAAGATGGGCCCGTGGATGGGCGCGCTCGACGACAATCTGGAAGTACTGGCGCGCAGCGATTCGACGGCCGGCGAATGGGGCCGCGCCGCCACGAACGACCTGGTGCGCGCGAAGATCAAGATCAAGAGCCTGAACTTCATGCGCGGCCGCACCTTCCTGAACAAGTTCGTGCTGATCGACGAGGCGCAGAACCTGACGCCCAAGCAGATGAAGACGCTGATCACGCGCGCCGGCCCGGGCACGAAGATCGTCTGCCTGGGCAACCTGGCGCAGATCGACACGCCTTACCTGACTGAAGGCTCGTCGGGGCTGACCTACGCCGTCGACCGCTTCAAGGGCTGGCCGCACGGCGGCCACGTGATGCTGGCGCGCGGCGAACGTTCGCGCCTGGCCGACTTCGCGTCCGACGTCTTGTAGCGCCAGCAGCATGGCACCCACCCGCTTCGGCCGCTACGAGGTCCGGCGGGTGCTCGGCAGGGGCGGCATGGGCGTGGTCTACGAAGGCCACGACCCGCAGATCGACCGCCCGGTGGCGATCAAGACCATCGCGCTCGATGCCTTGAACGCCGACGAGGCGGCCGAGTTCGAGGCGCGCTTCCGTGCCGAGATGCGCTCCACCGGGCGCCTGCAGCACCAGAACATCGTCGCGCTGTACGACACCGGGCGCGACGAAGGCACGGCCTACATCGTGATGGAGCTGGTGCCGGGGCAAGACCTGAAACAGCGCCTGGCCGGCGGCCAGCGTTTCGACCTGGCGCAGGCGGTCGACATCGGCCTGCAGCTGCTGTCCGCACTGGCCTATGCGCACGCGCGCCAGGTCATCCACCGCGACATCAAGCCGGCCAACGTGATGCTGCAGAAAGACGGCCGCGTCAAGCTGTGCGACTTCGGCGTCGCCCGGCTCACCGATGCCGACGCCACGCGCACGCGCGGGCTGGTCGTCGGCACCGTGCGTTATGCGTCGCCGGAGCAGATCGCCGGCTTGCCGATCGACGCGCGCACCGACCTGTACTCGGCTGCCGTGCTGCTGTACGAGCTGCTCGCCGGCAAGCCGCCTTTCGACGGCCAGAGCGACGTCGAGACGCTGCACCGCATCAGCCAGCAGCCGCCGCAGGCGCCGTCGGCGCTGAACGCCGCGGTGCCGGCGGCGCTGGATGCGGTGCTGCTGCGCGCGCTGAGCAAGAGCCCGACGCAGCGCTTCGACAGCGCGACCGACTTCGCCGCGGCCTTGCGCACGGCGATGGGGCTGTCGGCCGACCCGACGGTGCCGTTCGACGCAACGCAGCCGCTGCGCCGGCCGGCGCCGCAGCGCCGGCGCTGGTGGATCGGTGCCGCGGCGCTGCTGCCGCTGGCGCTGATGGGTGCGTGGTGGGCCCGGCCCGGGCCGGCAGTCGAAAGCGCGCCGGTGGTGGCCGCGCCGGCATCCGCCGCAGCGTCGCCACCGTCCCCGCCGTCCCAGCCGGTCGCGGCGAGTGCCGCAGCGCCGGCGTCGGCCGCGCCGGTGGTCGCCGTCGCAGACCCGAAACCGGCGCCGAAGCCGCTGCCGCCCAAGCCCGCGCCGGCGCCCGCGCCGTTGAAGCTCGACGGCAGCTGGCTCGGCCTGTACGGCTGCGGCGAAACGATAGGCCCGCGCAGCCCGGGCGTGAACAGCGAAGCCTTCTCGGCCAAGATCGCGCTCGACGTCCAGGGGACTCGCATCAGCTGGACGCGCAGCGGCAAGACCTGGGCCGAAACCGTCATCGGCAGCATCGATGGCCGCGGCCGCTTCACGGCCGAAGGCGAAGGCTGGGACGACGCCGAAGGCCGCAAGAACCGCTGGTGGGTGCAGGCCAGCGGCAGCTACAACACGCGCGTGCAGCCGGCACGGCTGGAAGGCCAGGTCGAGCTGCTGCGCGCGAAAGACCGCTCGGTGGCGCGGCGCTGCACCCTCAGCGCGGTACCGCGATGATTCACAGCCGGCGCGGTGCCGCGCTGAGCAACCGTCACGGGATGTAGTTCAGCCCCTCCGGCAGCGGCCCGACGATGGGCACCTCGAAGTACGGCCCGGTGCCGTCCGGGTCGATGACGCTCACGCCCAGGCTCGCGAAGAACGCGGCAATCTGCTGCTGCGCGCCGATGGCGTAGCCGGCTGCCGCCGGGTTGCCGATGTTGGTCAGGAAGACGTGCGGGTTCTTGCCCACCGCCGGGTTCAGCGCATAGGCCAGGTCGTTGCGGAAGTAGGTGGCGCGGTCGGCCAGATCGCCGGCGCGCAGGATCGCGCTGGTCGTCGGGTTCGGCACGGTCTGGTCGCCCTTGGCAAACTGGAAGATCACCGGCTTGGCCGCAAAGCCCGCCGGCGGCTGCTTGCGGATCGCTGCGGCATAGCTCACCGGGTTGCCCGATTGCTGCACCCACTCCCAACGGTCCAGCACCTGCGCGATGGCCAGCGCACCGGGAACCGTGTTGACGACCGGCGGCAGGTCGCGCAGCGGGATGTTCTCGTTGAACGCCAGGTTGTACGGCGGCGGCACGCCCGGCAGCGGCGGCAGGTTCAGCAGTTGCGGCACGCGGGTGCCGAGGGCAATCGCGGTGAGGAAGCGGAATCCGCCGAGCCGGGCCACTTCGGCGATCGAGCCGCCGCCGACGTTCGGCACGCCGGCCTGGATCGACGGCTCGCTGCCGAGCAGGATCGTGCCGTAGATGCCGCCGAACGACTGCCCGGCATAGTAGATGCGCTGCGCGTCGAGGTCGACCGAACCGTCGCCGTCGACATCGACGCCGGCTTCGACCTGGCGCACCAGCTGCATGATGTCGATCACGGTCTGGCGCAAGCCGTCGCGGCTGGAAATGGCGCTCAGCGCGCCGATGGCGCTGACGCCTTCGGTGGAGTCGATCGTGCCGTTGCCGTCCTGGTCGAAACCGCGGCCGCCGGCCGGCACCTGCACCGGGTCGCCTTGCGCGCGCTGCACGCTCAGCGTGCCCAGGGCACCGCCGGCATGGCCGACGACGTTGATCGAGACGGTCGCCAGCCCCTGCGACGCGAACACCGAAGCCACGGTCCACGGCGCGCCGTACATGCTGTCGGTGAAGCCGTGGCCGAAGATCGCCACCGGCCAGCCGCCGGCCGGCTTGGCGCCGGCGGGCAGGAAGACCTGCACGACCAGGTCGTTGTAGGCCTGCGGCTTCGGCGTGCCGCTGAGCGTGCTGGTGGCCGGGATGTTGCGCTGCGGCGTTTCGTAGTCGGGTGAACGGAAGCGGCCGTAGCCGATCTGGCCCACGGCACCGGGCACCACGCCCAGTGCAGCCAGCGGCAACGGGCCACTCGTGTAGCTCGGCGCGGTGCCGGTCTGGCGGTTGAACTGGATGCCCAGCACCGCGCTGGCCGGGAACAGCGCCCGCACCGGGCTGCCACCAACGCTGCCGATCATGAAGTCCACCGGCGCCGGCGCGTGCTGCTTGATGCTGCTGTTGATCTTCGCCAGGTCGGCGCTGATGCTCTGCGTCGTGAACAGGCTCGCCGCGACGACCTTCTGCCGGCCTTCGCCCTGGCTGCGCAAGGCGTCGCGCAGCTCGCGCCGGTAGTCGCTGCCTTCGCGGTCGCGGCCCAGGGCCAGGCCGCTGGCGTCGCGCCAGGCACCGGCTTCGACCTTCGCGCCCGACGGGTCGCGGATGCCATCGGTCACCAGCAGCAGGTAGCGTGAATGTTCCTGCAGCAGCTGGTCGCTTTCGACGACCACGGTCTTGGTCTCGGGATCCCACAGCACCTGGTTGATGCCGACCCGCTGGCCGCGGCCGGCACCGCTGAGCGTGTCGCCCAGATTCACCAGATACAGCGTTTCGCTGGTCACGGTGGCCGGATCGATGTCGCCGGTGAAAGGCACGGTGATGCGCGGCTGCGTCGAGAAGCCGTCCAGCGTGTTGATGACGTCGATGTCCTGGCAATCGGTGACCTGCACCGTGCAATCGGGCTTGGGCAGCTTGACGCGGCGCATCGTGTTGTTCGAGAAGTCGAACACCGAGAAGCGGTTGCTCGGGAACGGCGCGCCGGCGGGTTCGCTGGCACTGAAACGAACGCTGACACCGGCGGCCCAGGCCGCTGGCGCGATCAGGCACAAGGCTGCGGCCGCCGATAGGCGGCGCACACGGACGATGCTCATCTCTTGTCTCCTCGGCGACCCGATTTGGGTTCTGTGCGGCGGGTTATAGGCCTGCAGCAGGCCAGCCACCAGCGGCCGAACCCGCACGAGCTGTCGCCGAGGCGACAGCGCTACAAGGCGTCGCGCACGCGCAGGAAGCTCGCGAAGCGCGGCACGCCGCCGGCCGTGCTGCCGCGGTGGGTGTACGTCACCGTACTTCCCAGCGCCGGCGGCGCGGCACGCAGAGCGTCGCTGAAACCGGTACCGATGAGGAACTCGCTGCCGTCGTCACCGCGCACGCGCAAGGCACCGAGTCGGCCTTCGTATTTGCCGTGCCCGGCGACATGGCCGACGACCACGGCTTCGGCGTCGTTCAAGGGCTTGAGCTTCAGCAGCGCGTCGCTGCGGCCGGGCAGCCACGCCGAGTCGGCACGGTGCAGCACCAGCCCTTCGCCGCCACCGCCGACGACGGCGTCGAAGCGGCGCTGCAGCGCAGCGCGGTCGGCGCAGGTCGACTGCGCCACCGCCACCAGCTGTGGCCACGCGGCGGCCTTGGCCAGCGCTTCGATGCGGGCCGCACGCTCGGCGAAGCGCTCGCCGGCGACGGGCAGGTCGAACACCATGTAGCGGACCTGCCGCCACTCGTCGTCCACCGGCACGGCCTTGCGCACCATGCCCGACAGCGCCTCGAAGCGGCCGCGGCCGAGCCAGAGTTCGCCGTCCAGCGGCGTGGCCGGCAGCCGCGCCGTAAACCAGGCCGGCGCGTGCACCGGCAGGCCGCTGCGGAAGCGCAGGCTGCGGCCGTCCCACAGTGCGCGCACGCCGTCGTACTTTTCGCTGACCAGCCAGCCGGCGGGGTCGATGTCGGCCGGCGCTTCGCGCGCCAGCATCGCCAGCGGTGATGCCGCCCAGGCCGGCGCGGCGCCGGCCGCGGCCAGCCAGCCGAGAAAGTGGCGCCGCGCCAGCGCCGGCCGATGTTGCTGCTGCATGTCCCCGCTCCTGCCGTGATGTCGATGCAGGCAGTGTCGGCCGGGCGCGCGCCGGGCACCATCGCCCCGCGGCGGGCATCGTGGGGGGCCCTCTAATGGGGGCGTGCGGCTTCCAGCGCCTTCTTCGGGTTCATCAGGTTGCGCCGGCCGTCGGGCGTGCGCTCGGCGGTGTCGACGATGATGCGGACCAGATCCTCCGGCTTCAGCTTCGGGTTGACGGCCAGCAGCTTGGCCGCCAGGTTCGTGACCTGCGGCGCCGCCATCGACGTGCCCGACAAGGCCACGCGCTGGCCGCCCGGCAGGTAGCTTTCGACCTGGTAGCCGTTGGCATGCACCTTGACCATCGAGCCGTAGCTCGTGAAGCTGGCCTCGTCACCGGCCAGGTCCACCGCGCCGACCGTCAGCAGGTTCGGCAGCACGATCGCCGCCGGCACGTCTTCGACGAAGCCCGGGTCGTTGTTGCTGTTGCCGGCGGCGGCCACGAACAGGATCTCGGGCGCGCCGGCGAAGGCCTCCGTCAGCGCCTTCTTCTGGATCTCGTAGTACTCGCGCGCCAGCGCCTTGCGCGCTTCGGGCGTCTTGCCGATGCCGCATTGTTCGAGTGCGTTCTCGATGCCGGCCACGTCGCCGCCCCAGCTCATGTTGACCACGCGAACCTTCTGCGCCTTGAAGAAGTCCACCGTCGCCTTCGCGGCCGCCGCGTCCTTCAAGGCGCCGGTCTTGCTCGGGCACGGGTCGGGCTGCAGCTTGTAGTCGAACTCCAGCCGCGCCACCGCGAGCTGCGCATACGGGTTGCCGGCCAGCGCGATGCCGCTGACGTGGGTGCCGTGCTCGAAGCCGCCGATCAGCCCGAGTTCCTCGATCACCTTGCGGTAGTCGCCGGGAGCCAGGTTGGACAGCAGCTTCTTCACTTCGTCGGCTTCCGGGCTGTCGATGTTCGACTCCATGTCCGAGAAGCCCTTGGTGCGCGCCGTCATCTGCGGCAGCCTGGCCTGCACGTCCTTGGGCAGCGGCAGCAGCATGCTCTTCGACGGCCGGCTGTACTTGTCGAAGGCGATGAACAGCGGCTTGCCGCTCTTGTCGCGCAGCACCTGCTTGCCGAACAGCGCGGTGTCGACGCCGCCGTCCCAGACGGAGATGCGCACCGGCGTGAACTTCTCGCCCGGCGGCAGCGCCACGTCGCGCGCGGCCCAGATGTCCTGCTTGACGATGCGGTGCGCGTCCAGGTAGGTGCCGAAGGCGGCGATGAAGGTCTGCTTCAGCGGCAGGGAGGCCAGCAGCGCGTAGCGCGCGAAGACGAGGCCGGGCGCGAACTCCGAGCTCAGCTCGCCGGTGCGCGTGGCGATGGGCTGCATGACCTCGCGCACGCGGCCGAGGATCAGCGCCTCGCCGGTGCGCTCGGCGCTGGCCTTCAGCTCGCGCACGTCGTTGGCGATCGTGGCGAACGGCAGCGGCGCCAGCTCCCGCGCGATGTTGTCAGCCACCGCGCGGCGGTAGGCCTCGCCTTCGCGGCCCTGCGCCTTCGCGGCCTGGGCCATCATGCGCAGGCGCAGGCCGGACAGCATCTGGTCGGCCGGCTTGTCCTGCAGCGCGCGCACTTCTTCGGCGCGTGCCAGCGCCGCGTCGTAGCGGCCGTCGAGGAAGTCCAGCACCGCCAGCTGCGTCAGCAGGTCACGCCGGGTCGCCTTGTCGGGGATGTCATAGCCGGCGACCACCGACTCGGTGTCGCGCCGCACCGCGGCGGCCAGCGGCGCGAAACGCTCGGCCGAACGCACGATGTCTTCGAGCGGCCCGTCGACCTTGTAGGTGAAACGCGGCAGGTCGGCCGCTTTCTCGATGCGGGGCTTGGTCTGCGCCCAGGCGGCGGAGCCAACACAAAGCAGCGCCAGCGCGACGACGCGCCAGGGCTTGTAAGACAAGAGTTTCATGGTCAGGCGTCGCTGAATCGAAGCCAGCGATGCTAGACCAGCGGCGGCGCCCGGCCGCCGGCCTTGCGACGAACGGCCGCTTCGGTGGTTCAGCCGGCGGCTGAACCGGCGGCAACCAGGTCGCGAATCTGCTGCAGCGCCGTGGGGTCTTCGATCGTCGTCAGATCGCCGGGGTCGCGCTGTTCGCAAACGGCCTGGATGGCGCGGCGCAGCAGCTTGCCCGAGCGGGTCTTCGGCAAGGCCTGCACGAAGCGCACGCGCGACGGCCGCGCGATGGCGCCGAGTTGCCCGTCGACGAGCTTCATCATCTCGCCTTCGAGTTTCAGCGCGTTGGCCGGCGCGGCGGCCAGCGCCGCGTCTTTCAGCACGACGAAAGCCATCGCGACCTGACCCTTCAGCGCATCGGCAACGCCGACCACCGCCACCTCGGCGACGTTGGCGTGGCTGCTCAAGGCTTCTTCGATCTCGCGCGTGCCCAGCCGGTGGCCGGCGACGTTGATGACGTCGTCGGTGCGGCCGAGGATGAAGAAGTAGCCGTCTTCGTCGCGGATGCCCCAGTCGAAGGTGCTGTAGACGAGCTTGCCCGGGATGCTGTTCCAGTAGGTCTTGACGAAGCGCTCGTCGTCGCGCCAGACGGTCTGCATGCAGCCCGGCGGCAGCGGGCCTTCGATGACGAGCACGCCTTTCTGGTTCGCGCCCGTCAGCGCTTCGCCGTTGCTTTCGTCGATCAGCTTCACGTCGTAGCCGTACATCGCCACGCCGGGGCTGCCGAAGCGGCTCGGCGCTTGCTCGACGCCGTTGGCGATGGTCAGGATGGGCCAGCCGGATTCAGTCTGCCAGTAGTTGTCGATGATGGGCTTGCCCAGGGCGCCAGCGATCCACTTCGCGGTCGGCTCGTCGAGCGGTTCGCCGGCCAGGAACAGCGCGCGCAAGGATGACAGGTCGTGCTTCTTCAGCGCTTCGGGATCCTGCTTCTTCAGCACGCGCACGGCGGTGGGCGCCGAGAACATCGCCGTGACCTGGTACTTCTCGACCAGGCTCCACCAGATCGCCGCGTCGGGCCGTGTCGGCAGGCCTTCGTAGAGGATGGTCGCCATGCCGGCGATCAGCGGGCCGTAGACGATGTAGCTGTGACCGACGACCCAGCCGATGTCGCTGGTGGAGAAATAGGTCTCGCCGGGCTGGCCGCAGAAGATGTGCTTCATGCTCGCCGCCAGCGCCACCGCGTAGCCGCCGGTGTCGCGCTGCACGCCTTTGGGCTTGCCGGTGGTACCGCTGGTGTACAGCGTGTAGCTCGGGTGCGTGGACTCGACCCAGGTGCAGGGCACCGTGGCGTGGCGGTGCGTTTCACGCCAGGCGGCGTAGTCTTCGTCGCGCCCGGCGACACGTTCGAAGGCGGCCAGCCCGCGGTCGACCATCAACACCTTGGCCGGCTTGTGCGTGGCCAGCCGGATGGCTTCATCGAGCAGCGGCTTGTACGGCACGACCTTGCCGCCGCGGCTGCCGGCGTCGGCGCTGACGACGACGCAGGGTTCGGCATCATCGATGCGGCTGGCCAGACTGACACTGGCAAAGCCGCCGAACACCACCGAGTGCAGCGCGCCGATGCGCGCGCAGGCGAGCATCGTGAACACCGCCTCGGGGATCATCGGCATGTAGACCAGCACGCGGTCACCCTGCTTCACGCCCAGCGACAGCAGCGTCGCGGCCAGGCGCTGCACCTCGGCGTGCAGTTCGAGGAAGGAGTAGACGCGCTCCTGATTCGTCTCGGTGGAGACGAAGATCAGCGCGCGTTGCTCGCCACGCGGCGCCAGGTGGCGGTCGACCGCGTTGTGGCAGAGGTTCGTCTGGCCGCCGACGAACCATTTGGCGAACGGCGGATGGCTGTAGTCGCAGACCTGGTCGAAGGGTTTGTGCCAGTCGATCAGCGCGGCCTGTTCGGCCCAGAAGCTGTCGCGCTCGTCGAGAGAACGGCGGTAGAAGTCGGCGTAACGGGTCATCGTCTTGTCTCCAGGCGCGGCGCATTAGCGCGCCAGCCGCTGACCAGCGGCTGACTCCGGGCCCGCCACAGGGTGAACCCATCCGGCGCGCCTTGTCTATCGAAGACTATCTTGATCTGGATCAAACGCCGATGCGCACGACGACCCGGCCGCGCACCTGGCCGGCCATCAGGCGCTCGGCGGCCGGCAAGGCGCCGGCCAGGTCGACCTCGGTGATGATGGATTCGAGCCGCGCCGGGTCGAGGTCGCGCGCCAGCCGTTGCCAGGCCTGCTGGCGGCGCGGCAACGGCGCCATCACGCTGTCGATGCCGGCCAGCGTGACGCCGCGCAGGATGAAGGGCATCACGGTGCCCGGCAGCTCGTGCCCCTGCGCCAGCCCGCAGGCGGCGACGATGCCGCCGTAGCGCGTCTGCGCCAGCGCGTTGACCAGCGTGTGGCTGCCGACGGCGTCGACCACGCCGGCCCAGCGCTCTTTCTGCAGCGGCTTGCCGGGCGCGCCGAGTTCGGCGCGGTCGATGACGCTGGCCGCGCCCAGGCCCGCCAGGTAGTCGCCCTCACCGGCCTTGCCGCTGGCGGCGACGACGCGGTAGCCCAGCTTCGCCAGCAGCGCGATGGCCACGCTGCCGACGCCGCCGGTGGCGCCGGTGACGAGCACGTCGCCATCGCCCGGCTTCAGGCCGTGGCCTTCCAGCGCCAGCACGCACAGCATCGCGGTGTAACCGGCGGTGCCGATGGCCATCGCCTGGCGCGGCGTGAAGGCCGGCGGCAGCTGGACCAGCCAGTCGCCCTTCAGCCGGGCGCGCCCGGCCAGGCAGCCCCAGTGCGTTTCGCCAACGCCCCAGCCGTTGTGCACGAAGCGGTCGCCCGGTTTCCAGTCCGGGTGGCGGCTTTCCAGCACCGTGCCAGCGCCATCGATACCCGGCACCATCGGCCAGGTGCGGACCACCGGCGAGCGGTTGGTCAGCGCCAGTCCGTCCTTGAAGTTCAGCGTGGAGTACTCGGGCTGCACCAGCACATCGCCCTGTTCCGAACTTGGGAGCCGCGATTCGTCGATTTCGGTGACGCGGGCGCTGAACACGCCGTCGTTCTTTTCCAGCAACAGGGTCTTGAACAAGCTTGTCTCCTGATGTATCGCGCGTTGACACCGCGGGAGGCGGCACCTATGCTGCGCCGCCACATGGGATGCTATCGACAAAGCCTGCGCAGCGCTTGCTTCGTGGCCCTGCTGGCGGCCAGCTTGGCAACCGGTCTGGCACAAGCCGCGCCCGAGGCGCAGCCAAGCGACGCGGTGCTGCAGATGCTGCACGACAAGGGGCTGCTGCCCGCGGGCGCGCAGTCGGAAGCCGGTGCCTTCGTGCGCCAGATGCGCGACGCGGCGTCCGACCTGGTGCTGGCGTCGATGAACTTCCTTGGCGTGCGCTACCGCCGCGGCGGCGAGTCGGCCGACGCCGGTTTTGACTGCAGCGGCTTCACGCGCCATGTCTTCGAGATGAGCCTGGGCCTGGTGCTGCCGCACCGCGCCGAGCAGCAGGCCAAGGACACCGCGCTGGCCAATGTCGGCCGCGAAGAGCTCAAGCCCGGCGACCTGGTGTTCTTCAACACGCTGAAGCGCGCTTTCTCGCATGTCGGCATCTACGTCGGCGACGGCAAGTTCATCCACTCGCCGCGCGCCGGCGGCGAAGTGCGCATCGAAGACATGCGCCAGGCCTACTGGGCCAAACGCTTCAATGGCGCCCGCCGCGCCGAGTTGGCCACCGCGCCGGCGGGCGAAACCACCCCGCAGCCGTAAGCACCAGGCCTGACGCGGCACAATCGCCGCATGGGCGAAAGCGTCATACCTCTGGCCGACCTGCGCTATGCCGCGGCCTTGCCGCGCGTGCCGGCGCTGCCGGCCGCGCCGAGCGGGCTACTGTCCGACCGCCTGGGCCGGCCGCTGCACGACCTGCGCATCTCGGTCACCGACCGCTGCAACTTCCGCTGCAGTTACTGCATGCCCAAGGAAGTCTTCGACAAGAGCTACAAGTTCCTGCCGCAGACCTCGCTGCTGAGCTTCGAGGAGATCACGCGCACGGCGCGGCTGTTCGTCGCGCACGGCGTGCACAAGCTGCGCCTGACCGGCGGCGAGCCGCTGCTGCGCAAGCACCTCGAGGTGCTGATCGCCCAGCTCGCGGCGCTGCGCACGCCCACCGGCGACCCGCTCGACATCACGCTGACCACCAACGGCTCGCTGCTCGAACGCAAGGCCGACAGCCTGCGTGAAGCCGGCTTGAAGCGCGTCACGGTGAGCCTGGACGCGCTCGACGACGCCATCTTCCGGCGCATGAACGACGTCGACTTCCCCGTCGCCGACGTGCTGCGCGGCATCGACGCCGCGCTGCGCGCCGGGCTGGCGCCGGTGAAGATCAACATGGTCGTCAAGCGCGGCACGAACGACGCCGAGATCGTGCCGCTGGCGCGCCATGTGCGCGAACACTACGGCCCGGCCGTGGTGCTGCGCTTCATCGAATACATGGACGTCGGCGCCACCAACGGCTGGCGCATGGACGAGGTGCTGCCGTCGGCCGACGTCGTGCAGCGGCTGTCCGCCGCCTTCCCGCTGGAGCCGGTGGCCAGCAGCACGCCCGGCGAAACCGCCGCGCGCTGGCGCTACCGCGACGGCGGCGGCGAGATCGGCGTCATCAGCAGCGTCACGCAGGCCTTCTGCCACGACTGCAACCGCGCCCGGCTGTCGACCGAAGGCAAGCTCTTCCTGTGCCTGTTCGCGTCGCGCGGCCACGACCTGCGCGCGCTGCTGCGCGGCGGCTACAGCGACGAGCAGATCGCCGGCGCCATCGGCCTGATCTGGAGCGAGCGCGACGACCGCTACTCCGAACTGCGCAGCGCGCTGCAAGCCGAAGCCGGCAGCGGCGAAAGGCGCGTCGAGATGCACTACATCGGCGGCTGAGGCCGCGGGGCTGGCCGTCCTCAGGCTGCCTCTTCAACGCGGTCGGTGTGGCGGCCCTTCAGGCGGTTGATCAGTTCCGTGATGACGCCCTGCTCTGGCGGCGTCAGCAGGCTGGCACGCAGGCGCTGCTCGCGCTCGAGTTGGCGCATGCGCCATTCGAGTTCGCCGACCAGCGTGGTGATCTCCCGGTACACGGCAGGATCGTTCAACCCGGCCAGTTCGCCAATCAGGCGTTCAGGGCTGTGCACGTCCAGCCCGGTGCTGGAGAAGGACGCCTGGATGCGCAGCGCACGCTGCAGCCCGGACAGCAAGACCGCACGCAAGCCCGGCTGTGCGGTGGCGATGCGCTCGTCGATCCAGCTGCGCGTCTCGGCGAACCGGCTCAGCGTCTCGGCCAGCTTCATGACGCGCGGCGCGGCCATCTCGAGCGGCAGTGCCGAAGCCAGTTCGATGGGCGAGTCGGGGGCTTCGCGGGCCATGTCCGACAACGCGTCCAGCAGCGCCGGGTCGAACTCCCCCGGAATGAGCTGCGCCGCCATGCGCGCACGGGTCAGCGGCGATGCATCAGCTTCGACAACCGCCATCAGCCATTCGGCCGCCGCGAGGATCTGGCCGTTCAGCGCGAAGGCCTCGGCGGAAACGCCGCGCGGGTAGCCGAAACCGTCCAGCCGTTCGTGGTGCAGCAGCACGGCGTCGGCCACCGCCGGCCCGGCACCGGCCATGCCATGCAGGACGCGATGGGCGACCACCGGGTGGCTCGCGATATGGCGCCACTCCTCGGCCGCCAGTCGCGTGTCTTTGCGCAGATAGGCGGGGTCGATGTAGAGCTCGCCCACGTCGTGCAGCAGCCCGGCCGTGGCGAGCACGCGGTGGTTGTCGATATCGCCGGGGCGCAGCCGGCGCGCCAGCGCCAGCGCGATCATCGCCACGCCCATGGTGTGGCCCAGACGCTCGTCCAGGCAGCGCGCATGCACGGTCAGCAGCGACTGCACCGGGAGCGACAGTGACAGCGCCGCCAGCGATGCCGGCGCGCTGCGCGCCCGGTCCGGCGCGCAAAGCCCGCGCAGCAGCGCGTGCTTGTCGAGCAAGGCCACGCCGGCGGGTTCGATGCGCGCGGCGACGTCGCCGCCGAGGACTTGCACGCAGTCCTCCAGCGGCTTCAGCAGCTTGTGCTGGAGCAGCCGGTCGCGTGCGCCGGCGTCGATGCGCGCACCCTTGGCCAGCAGCTTGATGCCCTGGCTGGTGACGATGTCCTCGCCGGCGACCACCTCGTTGGACGCCGATGCCTCGACGACATGATTCAGGTAGTGGGGGTTGACGCCCTCGGGCGATTCGGCAGTCACGGCGTCTTTCGGTCATCGATCGGTGTCGATCCGGCGCTGCTTGCCGCGTCGAAACGACCGCCTCCGACCATTTGGCCATCTGCGCACCCGGGGTGCGAGCGCCGGAGCCGGCATCTACGCTATCGGCACGGCCGCCGTACTGCTCAAGTCACTTCTTCACGGCTTCGGCTTGTAGGCCACCACATCGATCTCGACTTTCGCGTCGACCATCAGCCGCGCTTCGGTGGTGGAACGTGCCGGGCGGCCGTTCGGGAAGTAGCTCATGTAGACGCGGTTGAAGGCGCCGAAGTCGCGTGCGTCCTCCAGCCAGCAGGTGCACTTGCAGACGTCGTCGAACGTGGCGCCGGCCAGCGCCAGCACGCTCTTCAGGTTCTCCATCACCTGCCGCGTCTGCGTTTCGATGCCGCCGGCGACGATCTCGCCTTCGGCATTGGCCGGCACCTGGCCCGACACATAGATGAAGTCACCGGCCCGCACCGCGGGTGAGAACGGGCGCGCCTGGCGGTCGGAAGCAAGCGGCGCCGTGCCAAGGTAGTCGAGGGGCATTTGAGGTCTCCTAGGGGCTGGAAGTGAAAGTGTATTTCATGAACTCCGGCAAATGATCGGGTAAACCTGGGTACATATCCTGCTTACGTCGGCGATAGTAGGGCTTGTCTGAAAGTATTTTTCACATCTTTCGTGCAACGCGCACCGTTGGAGACCTTGATGCCGAACGCTTCGCCTCTTCGCCGCCGCACCCTGGTGCATGGCAGCTTGATCCTCGCTGCCGGGCTGCTCGCTGCCCTTTCGCCTGCCGCGCAGGCCCAGGCGCCGCGCAACTACGCCACGCTGGCGATGGTGGCCGAGCCGCAGACGCTGGACCCGATGGCGTCCACCGCCGACCTGGTCGGCACCATCATGCAGCACGTCTACGAGCCGCTGTACACCTTCGACGCGAAGTGGAACGTGGTGCCGATGCTGGCCGAAGCGCTGCCGAAGATCTCGGCCGACGGCAAGAGCTACAGCATCACGTTGCGCAAGGGCGTGATGCTGCACAGCGGCCGCGAACTGAACGCCGACGACGTGGTCGCCAGCCTGCAGCGCTGGATGGACACATCGCCGCGCGGCAAGGCCGTGGCCAAGGAACTGGACGGCCTGAAGGCCAAGGGCGCGCTCGGCATCGAGCTGACGCTGAAGAACCCGTACGCGCCACTGGCCGCGCAGCTGGCACTGCCCAGCGGCATGGCCGCGATCATGGCCAAGGAGTCGATCGCACAGCCGCTGACCAGCTTCGTCGGCACCGGCCCGTACCGCTTCAAGGAGCGCAAGCCCGACCAGTACGTGCTGCTGACGCGCTTCGACAAATACAGCCCGCGCAAGGAAGCGCCCAGCGGCTACGGCGGCAAGCGCGAAGCGCTGATCGAAGAACTGCGCTTCGTGCCGGTGCCCAGCGCCAACACGCGCGTCGAAGGCGCACTCGCCGGCCAGTACGACTATGCCGACCTGCTGCCGGTGGAAGCGCTGACGCGGCTGGAAAAGTCGGGCGGCAAGACGGTACCGATCCTGACGCCGTCGTTCGGTTTCCCCTACCTGGTGCTGAACACCAAGGAAGGCGTGGCCGCCAACCAGGCGCTGCGCCAGGCTGTCCAGGTGGCCATCGGCGAAGGCGAGATGCTGGCCGCCGGCTTCGGCGACATCCGCTTCTTCACCGCCGAAGGCAACCACTTCCCGAAGGGTTCGCCGTACTTTTCCACCGCCGGCGCCGAGCAGTACAACCAGCGCAACGCCGCCAAGGCCAAGGCCGCGGCCGAGGCGGCCGGCTACAAGGGCGAACCGATCCGCGTGCTGACCAGCCGCCAGTACGACTTCCACTACAACATGGCCTTGCTGATGGCCGAGCAGCTCAAGCGCGCCGGCTTCAAGGTCGACCTCAACGTCGTCGACTGGGCCACGCTGGTGCAGCGCCGCAACGACGCCAAGCTGTGGGACATCTACATCACGCATTCGGGCCAGTTCCCCGAGCCGATGCTGTCGCCGCCGCAGCTGGGCGACGGCGCACCGGGCTGGTGGAGCACGCCGGCCAAGCAGGCCGCGCTGGCTGCGTTCAACCAACAGGCCGACCCCGTGAAGCGCGGCGCGCTGTGGGGCAAGGTGCAGCAGATCGTCTATGACGAGGTGCCGTACATCAACGTCGGCAAGTTCAACGGGCTGTCGTCACGCAGCCCGGCGCTCGACGGCTACGTGCCGGCGACCTGGCCGTTCTTCTGGAACGCGCGCATCAAGTAGCCCGGCCGCTCCCTGGCTTTCTGCGGAGGTGCCACTCGTGCATCGATACCTTGCTTCGCGCCTCGCGGGCATGCTGGCCGTGCTGGCCATCGTCGCCGTGATCGTGTTCGTGCTGACGCGCGCGGCGTCGGGCGACCCGATCTCGGTGCTGCTCGGCGACCAGGCCACGGCCGAAGACATCGCCCGCGTGCAGAAGGCCTACGGCCTGGACAAGCCGCTGCCGGTGCAGTTCGGCTACTGGCTGCGCGAGGTGCTGCAAGGCAACCTGGGCCAGTCGATCTTTTTGCAGCGGCCGGTGACGCAGGCGCTGTGGGAGCGTGCCGAGCCGACGACGCTGCTGGCGCTGATGGCAGTGGCCATCGCCGCGACGATCGGCATCCCCTGCGGCATCGTCTCGGCGGTGTACCGCGGCCAGTGGGTCGACCAGCTCTTCACCGGCGTGGCGATGCTCGGCGCCAGCGTGCCGAGCTTCTGGTTCGGCATCGTGCTGATCCAGATCTTCGCCGTGTCGCTGGGCTGGTTTCCGGTGTCGGGTTACGGCGCACCCGGCGCGGCGCTGGCCGAACGGCTGCATGCGCTGATGCTGCCGGCCACCGTGCTCGGCGTGCTGAACTCGGCGCTGATCATCCGTTTCACGCGCGCTTCGATGCTCGACGTGCTGGGCGAAGACTACGTGCGCACGGCGCGGTCCAAGGGCCTGCCGGAAAGCAGCGTCGTGCTCAAGCACGCGCTGCGCAACGCGCTGGTGCCCATCGTCACCGTGCTCGGGCTGACGGTGGCCCTGATGATCGGCGGCGCCGTCGTCACCGAGACGGTGTTCGGCCTGCCCGGCGTCGGCAACCTGGTGGTCAGCGCCGTGCTGCGGCGCGACTACCCGGTGATCCAGGGCGCGCTGCTCGTCATCGCGGCGATCTACGTGCTGATCAACTTCTCGATCGACCTGCTGTACGTCGCGGTCGATCCACGCGTGAAGCTCTAGGATGAGACGTCCAATGCTCGCGATCAAAGTGCCGCGAATGGTCCGCCAGCTGATGCACCGGCGCATCGTGATGGTCTCGGCCATCGTGCTCTTCGTCATCACGGTGCTCGCGCTTGGCGCGCCGTGGTTCGCGTCGGCCGATCCCAACGACACGGCTGTGCTGGACCGCCTGAAGGGCCCGAGCGCCGCGCATCTGATGGGTACCGACGAACTCGGTCGCGACCTCTATGCGCGCATCGTGCACGGCGCGCGCTATTCGCTGGCCATCGCGGCGCTGACGGCGCTCGGCTCGGTGGTGGCGGGCACCGTGCTCGGCCTCGTCGCGGGCTTCTTCCGCCGGCTGGACGCACCGCTGATGCGCGTCGTCGACGCGATGATGTCCTTCCCCGACATCCTGCTCGCCATCGCACTGGTGGCCATACTCGGGCCGTCGCTGCTGAACGTGGTGCTGGCGCTGGTGCTGGTCTACACGCCGCGCGTGGCGCGCGTGGTGCGGGCGTCGACGCTGGTGGTGCGCGAGCTGCTGTTCGTCGAGGCGGTGCGCGCCTTGGGCGTGCGCACGTCGCGCATCCTGTGGCGCCACATCTTGCCGAACCTGCTGTCGCCGATCCTCGTGCAGGTGTCGTTCATCTTTGCCTATGCCATCCTCGCCGAGGCCGGCCTGTCGTTCCTCGGCGTCGGCGTGCCGCCGGAGATCCCGACCTGGGGCACGATGGTCGCCGGCAGTCAGCAGTACGCGCACCAGGCCTTCTGGGTCGTGCTGTTCCCGGGGCTGGCGATCATCGTCACAGCGCTGTCGCTGCAGTTGCTCGGCGACGGCGTGCGCGACCTGCTCGACCCGAAGCTGAAGAAGACGCTGTGAGGCCCTGGCCATGACACAAGATCCAAGGCTCGTCGTCCAAAACCTGAGCACCTCGTTCCCGACGGAAGACGGCCTCGTGCGTTCCGTGGCCGACGTGAGCTTCGCCATCCAGCCCGGCAAGACGACGGCACTGGTCGGCGAGTCCGGCTCGGGCAAGTCGGTGACCAGCCTGACCTTGATGCGGCTGCTGCCGAAGACGGCGCGCGCCGAGGTCTCCGGGCAGACCCGCTTCGCCACGCGCGCCGGCCAGGCCGTCGACCTGCTGCGCTTGAGCGACCGCGAGATGCGCAACTTGCGCGGCAACGAACTGGCGATGATCTTCCAGGAGCCGATGACGAGCCTGAACCCGGTGCTCAGCGTCGGCGAGCAGATCGCCGAAAGCGTGCGCCTGCACAAGGGGCTGGACCACAAAGCCGCGCTGGCGCATGCCAAGCGCATGCTCGACCTGGTCGAGATTCCGGCCTCGGCACAACGCCTGCACGAGTACCCGCACCAGCTGTCCGGCGGCATGCGCCAGCGCGTGATGATCGCGCTGGCGATGGCCTGCGACCCGACGCTGCTGATCGCCGACGAGCCCACCACCGCGCTCGACGTGACGATCCAGGCCCAGATCCTGATGCTGATGCGGCGGCTGCAGGCCGAGACCGGCATGAGCATCCTGTTCATCACGCACAACCTCGGCGTCGTTGCGCACCATGCCGACGACGTGGTCGTGCTGTACGCCGGCCGCGTCGTCGAACGCGCCCCCGTGCGGCCGCTGTTCGCCGCGCCCGAGCATCCGTACACGCAAGGCCTGCTGGCTTGCCTGCCGGGCAAGGCGCATGCGGCCGGCCAGCCGCGGCCGAAGCGGCTGTTCGCGATCCGCGGCCAGGTGTCGAGCCCGCTGTCACCGCCGCCGGGCTGCGCCTTCGAGCCGCGCTGCGACCAGGCGCTGGCCCTGTGCACGCAAGCCATGCCGGCCCTGATCGACACCGGCACGCTGCGCCAGGCGCGCTGCGTGCGCGTGCCCACCGCCCTGTCCCGAGCCGCCTGACCCGCAAGCACCATGCAAACTGCCGCTGAAACACCGCTGATCGAAGTGCGCCACCTGAAGCGCTACTTCGGCCACAAGGACAAGCCGGTGCGTGCCGTCGACGACGTGTCCTTCGCCATCCGCAGCGGCGAAACGCTGGGCCTGGTCGGCGAATCGGGCTCGGGCAAGAGCACGATAGGCCGCACCGTGCTGCGGCTGATCGAGTGCACGGCCGGCCAGGTGCTGTACCGCGGCGACGACATCGGCGCGCTGTCGAACGAGAAGATGCGCAAGCTGCGCAGCAAGCTGCAGATCATCTTCCAGGATCCGTATGCGAGCCTGAACCCGAAGATGCGGATCAGCGCGATCCTGGCTGAAGCGCTGTCCACGCACGGCTTGCACCAGGGGCCGGGCCAGCGCGACAAGCGCATCGCCGAACTGCTGGAAACGGTCGGCCTGCGGCCCGAGCATGCGAGCCGCTTCCCGCACGAATTCTCCGGCGGCCAACGCCAGCGCATCGGCGTCGCGCGGGCGCTGGCGGTCGAGCCCGAGTTCATCGTCGCTGACGAACCCTTGTCCGCGCTCGACGTGTCGATCCAGTCGCAGGTCATCAACCTGCTGGCCGACCTGCGCGAACGGCTGGGCCTGACGATGCTCTTCATCTCGCACGACCTCGACGTCGTCGAGTACCTGTGCGACCGCGTCGTCGTGCTCTACCTCGGCCACGTCATGGAAGTGGCCACTACCGCCGAGCTGTTCGAGCGGCCGCTGCATCCGTACACGCAGGCCTTGCTGGCCGCCAGCCCGAAGCCGGACCCGCTGATCGTCAACACCGCCGTGCCCTTGAAGGGCGACATCCCGAGCCCGATGGCGCCGCCGTCGGGCTGCGTGTTCCGCACGCGCTGCCCGCATGCCATCGACGCCTGCACGCAGGCCGTGCCGGCACTCGACGAACACAGTCCCGGCCGGTTCTCGGCCTGCATCCGCAAAGACTTGACATGACGCCTGCCATGACCTCAACCGACTTCCTCGACCCGCTGATCGGCCCCGGCTTCAAGGGCTTCCCGCACGGCCACCGGGGCCTGCGCCGCAGCGAAATCGGCCGCGCGGGCTGGCACGTGCTCGCCGGCGACCTGCCGCTGCCGCTGGCCGTGCTGAAGCGCAGCGCGGTCGAACACAACCTGGCGTGGATGCAGGCGCAGGCGCGGCAATGGGGCATCGCCCTGGCGCCGCACGGCAAGACGACGATGTCGCCACAGCTCTTCAAACGCCAGCTCGACGCCGGCGCCTGGGGCATGACCTTCGCGACCGTCACGCAGCTGGCCATCGGCGTGGCCGCCGGCGCGCGCTGCACGCTGATCGCCAACCAGGTGCTGAGCGATGCCGACCTGGCCGGTATCCAGTCGCTGCTGCGCGCGCACGGCGACCTGCGCATCGTCTTCCTCGTCGATTCGCTGGCGCAGCTGGCGTTGATCGAGATCTGGGCGCTGCGCCACCCTGGCAGCCTGCCGTTCGAGACGATGCTGGAGATCGGCGTGCCCGGCGGCCGCAGCGGCTGCCGCACGCACGAAGAAGCGCTGGCGCTGGCGACGCGGCTGCACGCCAGCGCGGCGGTCAAGCTGGTCGGCATCGAGTGCTACGAAGGGCTGGGCGCGAAAGGCAACACCGAGGCCGATGCGCCGTATGCGCAAGCCTTGATGGACCGCGTCGAAGCCATCGCGCGCCACTGCGACGAACAAGGCCTGTTCGACAGCGACGAGGTGCTGGTCTCGGCCGGCGGCTCGGCGATCTTCGACCTCGTCGCCGGCCGGCTGAAGCCCACGCTCGGCCGGCCGGTGCGCGGGCTGCTGCGCTCGGGCTGCTACGTCACGCACGACCACGGCTTCTACAAGCGCATGGTCAAGGCCGTCGAAACCCGCTGCGGCTGCGGCGACAGCCTGCGGCCGGCGATGGAGGTTTGGGCGCTGGTGCAGTCGCGCCCCGAGCCCGGGTTGGCGATCCTGGCCGTCGGCAAGCGCGACATCTCGTTCGACCTCGACCTGCCGGTGCCGATGGCGCGTGCCGCGCACGGCTTGCTGCAGGCGCGCGACGTGCCGCAAAGCTGGAAGATCACCGGCCTGAACGACCAGCACGCCTACCTGCGCTGGGACGCCGCCGACGAAGCCGAGGCGCCGGTCGTCGGCGACCGCGTCGGCCTTGGCATCTCGCACCCCTGCACCACCTTCGACAAGTGGCACTGGATGCCGATGGTCGAGGACGACTACCGCGTCGTCGACGCCGTGGCCATGCACTTCTGAGGCTGACGGATGAACAACGGCCTGCTGCAACGCGTAGCCGAGATCCGCGACAAGGCGCCGGCGGCGCGGCGCGCGATCCTGGACCTGATCCTCGACGACCCCGACCGCGTGCTCGCCGAGAGCTTCGAGGCGCTGGCCGAACGCGCCAGCAGTTCCGTGCCCACCGTCATGCGCACCTGCCGCGACCTTGGCTTCGCCGGGCTGCGCGAATTCAAGCTGGCACTGGCGCACACGCTGGCGCTCGGCGGCTCGCCGCTGCACCGGCGCGTCAATATCGAGGACGCGGCCGAAGACGTCATCACGAAGATCTCGCGCAGCGCCGCCGCGTCGGTGGCGGGCGTGCGCACGCAGATCGACATGGTGGCGCTCGACGCTGCCGTGACGGCAATAGCGGCGGCCCGGCACATCGACCTGTACGGCGCCGGCCAGACCTCGTGGTTCATGGCGCAGGATCTGCAAGCGCGGCTGTTCCGCCTGGGCCTGTCGGCCAACGCCTGGTCCGACTACCACCTGCAGCAGGTGGCCGCCGCAGCGCAAAGCCCGGACGGCGTCGTGATCGCGATCTCGCACGTCGGTGGCATGCCTTCGCTGCTGGATGCCGTGGACATCGCGCGCGCACAAGGCGCGAAGGCGGTAGCGCTGACCCGTCCCGGCACGCCGCTGGCCGAACGCGCCGACATGCTGCTGGCCTTGAGCGTGCCGGACGACGCCGTCATGCACGTCGGCATCGACGCCTATCTGACGCACCTGACGATGATCGAGATCCTCACCGTGCTCGTCGCGCAGCGCCGCGGCGACCCCGCCGTGCAGCGCCTGCAGAGCGTGCGCCAGGCGCTGCAGCGCCACGGCATCGACGTGCGCACCCATCCGCTGCAAAGCTGGGACGGCGGCGGCGTGGGCAAGGACGGCATTGCATGACGCAGCGGGCCACACTGCTGGAAGCCGGCCTCGTCGTCGACGGCAGCGGCGGGCCGTCGTGGCCCGGCGACGTGTTGCTGGTCGGCGACCGCATCGAGCGCCTCGGCGAAGGCTTGCGCCAGCGCCTGCAAGGAGGTCTGGTCGAAGGCCTGGTCGAGGCCGACGTCGACATCGTCGACTGCCGCGGCCAGGTCATCGCGCCCGGCTTCATCGACGCCCACACGCACGACGACGCCATCGTGCTGCGCGATCCGGCCTACCTGCCGAAGATCTCGCAAGGCATCACCACGGTGGTCACCGGCAACTGCGGCATCTCGCTGATGCCCTATGTCACCGACGCCGCCAAGCCGCCCCTGAACCTGCTGGGCGCCGCGTCGTTCCGCTACCCGACGATGCAGGCTTATCGCGACGCCGTCACGGCCGCGCAGCCGGCGCTGAACGTCGCGGCACTGGTCGGCCACACGACGCTGCGCTTCGCCGCGTTGAAGGACCTGACCCAGCCCGCCAGCGCCGATGAACGCGCGCAGATGGCGGCGCTGCTCGAAGCCTGCATGGCCGAAGGCGCACACGGCCTGTCGTCGGGCCTGTTCTACGAAGAAGCCTACCCGGCACCGGCCGATGAAGTCACGCAGCTGGCGCGCATCACGGCGCGCCACGGCGGTGTCTACGCGACGCACCTGCGCAGCGAAATGGCGCAGATCATCGAGGCCTTGCACGAAGCCGGCGACACGGCTTTCGAAGCCGGCGTGCCGCTGGTCATCTCGCACCATAAATGCGCCGGGCCGGCAAACTGGGGCCGCACCTTGCAGACGCTGCCGCTGATCGAAGCGCTGGCGGTGCGCCAGTCCGTCGCGATGGATGTCTACCCGTATGTCGCCGGCTCGACCGTGCTGCGCGAAGACCTGGTCGACGGCGTCATCGACGTGCTGCTGACCTGGAGCGACACGCACCCCGAACACACCGGGCGCATGCTGGCCGCCATCGCCGAAGACTGGGGCGTCGACCAGAAAGCCGCCTGCCGCCGCCTGCAGCCCGGCGGCGCCTGCTACTTCCAGATGAACGAAGAGGACGTCGAGCGCGTCATCCAGCACCCGCTGACGATGATCGGCTCCGACGGCCTGCCGCACGACCGCCACCCGCACCCGCGGCTGTGGGGCGCGTTCCCGCGTGTCTTCGCGCGCTACTGGCGCCAGCGCCGGCTGTTCACGCTGGAGCAGGCGGTGCACAAGATGACGGGCCTCACCGCTCGCAACTTCCGCCTTGCCGACCGCGGCGTCTTGAAGGCCGGCGCGATGGCCGACGTGGTCGTGTTCGACCCCGAACGCATCGCCGACACAGCCACCTACGACCGGCCGATCAGCGCCAGCCTGGGCGTCAACGCGGTGTTCGTCAACGGCAGCCTGGCCTACCGCGGCGGCGCTGAAGAGCCGGCGGTGCTGGCACGCGCCGGCCGCATGTTGAGCAAGACCTAGACCGGGTCAATCGGCGCCATGCGGCGCCGCTTCCGGCGTCACGATCTCGCCCGGCACGCGCCGGCGTGCGAACAGCGTGTAGACCGTCGGCACGACGAAGATCGTCAGCAGCGTGCCCAGGCTCATGCCGCCGACGATGACCCAGCCGATCTGGCGCCGGCTCTCGGCACCGGCACCGCTGGCCAGCGCCAGCGGCAAGGCGCCGAGCACCATCGCGCCGGTCGTCATCAGGATCGGCCGCAGCCGCAGGCTCGCGGCTTCGATGACCGCTTCGCGCACCGCGCGGCCCTGCTGGCGCAGCTGGTTCGAGAACTCGACGATCAGGATGCCGTGCTTGGTGATCAAACCGACCAGCGTGATCAGGCCGATCTGCGAATACACGTTCAGCGTGCCGCCAGAGATCTGCAAGGCGGCCAGCGCGCCGACCATTGACAGCGGCACCGACAGCAGAATCACGAACGGGTCGACGAAGCTTTCGAACTGCGCGCTCAGCACCAGGAAGATGAACAACAGCGCCAGCACGAACACCAGCCCGAGCGCGCCCGACGACGAGCGGAACTCGCGGCTGACGCCGTTCAGCTCGCTGGCATAACCCGGCGGCAGCACGCGCGCCGCGGTCTCGTCCATGAAGGTCAGCGCTTCGCCGAGCGCATAACCCGGCGCCAGGCCGGCGCTGATGGCCACCGAGCGGCGCTGGTTGAAGTGGTTCAGCTCGCGCGGGCTCACCGATTCGCGCAGCTTCACCAGGCTGGACAGCGGCACCATCGTGTCGTTGCGGCCGCGCACGAAGAGCTTTTCGATGTCTTCCGGCGTCGTGCGGCCGCGGCCGGCCGTCTGCACCATCACGTCGTACTGGTCGGCGTCGCGCTTGTAGCGCGTGACGACGCGGCTGCCGAGCATGGTCTCGACGGTGCGCGCCACCGCTTCGACCGAGACGCCGATGTCGGCGGCGCGCTGCCGGTCAACCTCCATGAAGATCTCGGGCTTGTTCAGCTGCAGGTCGTTGTCGATCTGCACCAGGCCCGGGTTCTTGCCCATCTCGGCAATCAGCGCCTGCGTGGCGCGCGCCATGTTCGGATACGTGTCGCTGCTGACGACGACGAAGTTGATCGGCCTTTCGCGGAAGCCCTGGCCCAGGCTCGGCGGCGTGATCGGGAACACGCTGATGCCGGGCAGCGACGACACCTGCGGCAGCAGCGAACGCGCCAGCTCCTGCGTGGTGCGGCTGCGCTCGTCCCAGTCGACGGCGCGCAGCACGGCCGTTGCGGTCGACACCTGGCCGCCGCCCATGAACATGAAGCGGCGGTCGAACTCCGGGTAGGTGGCGGTGATGTTGTCCAGCGCGTCCAGGTAGCGCGCGGTGAAGTCCAGCGTCGCGCCGTCGGGCGCACGCACCGGCATGACGATGACGCCGCGGTCTTCGATCGGTGCCAGCTCGCTCTTCGCGGTGCTGAACAGCCACGCGCTGGTGGCGCCCGAAGCCAGCATCACACCGACCACCAGCCAGCGCACTTGCAGCGTCGCGCGCAGCGCGCGGGCATAGCCGCGGGTCAGGCCGTCGAGCAGCGACTCCATGCCGCGGTCGAAGCGGTTCGGCTTCGGGTTGTGGCGCAGCAGCTTGCTGCACAGCATCGGCGTCAGCGTCAACGCGACGAAGCCGGAGACGATGACGGCGCCGGCCAGCGTCAGCGCAAACTCGCTGAACAGCCGCCCGGTGCGGCCCGGCGTGAAGGCCAGCGGCGCGAACACCGCAGCCAGCGTCAGCGTCATCGCGATCACCGCAAAGCTGATCTCGCGCACGCCCTTCAAAGCCGCCTGGAACGGTGCCAGCCCTTCTTCGATGTGGCGGAAGACGTTCTCGAGCACGACGATCGCGTCGTCGACCACCAGGCCGATGGCCAGCACCAGCGCCAGCAAGGTCAGCGTGTTGATCGTGAAGCCGGCCGCGGCGATGAGCCCGAACGCGCCGATCAGGCTCACCGGTATCGTCACCAGCGGGATGAATGACGCACGCAGCGTGCGCAGGAAGACGAACACGACCAGCGCCACCAGCACCACCGCCTCGGCGACCGTGTGGTACACGGCCTTGATCGAGCGGTCGATGAAGACCGAGTTGTCGTTGGCCTGCAGCACCGTCACCGACGGCGGCAGGTCGCGCTGGATCTGCGGCAGTATCGCGCGCACGCCGGCCGACACCTCCAGCGGGTTGGCGGTGGCGTTGCGGATGACGCCGGTGCTGATCGCCGGCATGCCGTTGAGCCGCACGCGCGAGCGTTCGCTGGCCGCCGCTTCCTCGACCTTGGCCACGTCGTGCAGGCGCACGGTGTAGCCGCCGGCGGTCTTCAACGCGATCTCGTTGAACTGCGCCACGGTGTTCAGGTCGGTGCGCGCGGTGACGTTGAATTCGCGCTGCTGGCTTTCGATGCGGCCGGCCGGCACTTCCAGGTTCTGCCGCCGCAGTGCGTCTTCGACGTCCTGCACCGTCAGCCGGTACGAAGCCAGCCGGTCGGGGTCGAGCCAGATGCGCATCGCGTAGCGGCGGTCGCCGCCGACCTGGATGTCGGCGACGCCGGCCACCGTCTGCAGCCGCGGCTTGACGACGCGGTTGATCAGGTCGGTCAGCTGCAGCGGGTCCAGCGTCTCGCTGGTGTACGAGAGCCACAGCGTCGGCGTCGCATCGGCTTCGACCTTCGCGATGATGGGTTCGTCGGCAGCGTCGGGCAGGCGGCCGCGCACGCGCGAGACGCGGTCGCGCACCTCGGCCGCCGCCGTGTCCGGCTCTTTCGACAGCTTGAAGCGCACCGTGATGTAGCTCTGCTCGGTGCGCGAGATCGAGGTCACGATGTCGACGCCGTCGATGCCGGCGATCGAATCTTCCAGCGGCTTGGTGATCTGCGACTCGATGACTTCCGACGACGCGCCGAGCAGCCGCGTGCCCACCGTCACCAGCGGCTCGTCGATGCGCGGGTACTCGCGTACCGTCAGCTGCTTGAACGACACCAGGCCGACCAGCACCAGCAGCAGCGACATCACCGTGGCCAGCACCGGGCGGCGGATCGAGGTTTCGGACAAGCGCATGGGCTGCCTTTCCGCGCCGCTCAGATCGAGGCGCCGCTGGCCGGCCGCGGCGCCGCGGCCGGGCGCGCCAGGTCGATCACGCGCACCGGCAGCAATTCGCCGCGCAGCCGCGCCTGGCCCGCGGTGACCACCGTGTCGCCGGCGGCCACGCCGTCGAGCAGCTCCACCTTGCCGGGCAGGCGCAGGCCGATACGGGCTTCGACGCGCTGCGCGTGTTTGCGCCCGCCGGGGCCGTCGACGAGCTTGAAGACGTACTGGCGGCCGGCCAGCGGCACCAGCGCTTCTTCAGGCACGACGACGGCGTTTTCGCGCACCGCGAAGACGACGCGCGGGCGCGCGAACATGCCGGGCTTGAGCAAGGCGCCGGGGTTGTCGACACGCGCCCGCACCAGCACGGCGCGGCCATTGGCGTCGACCTGCGCGTCCAGCGCTTCGACGCGGCCCTTGAAGACGCGGCCGGGCAGCGCGTCCAGCGCCACTTCCACCGCCTGGCCGGTGCGCACGCGCGCCAGGTAGCGTTCGGGCAGGCTGAAGTCGACCGACAGCGACGACAGGTCTTCGAGGTTGACGATGTCGGCGCCGTCCTTCAGGTAGTCGCCGACATCGGCGCGGCGGATGCCGGTGGTGGCGTCGAACGGCGCAACGATCTTCATGCGCGCGGCCTGCGCCGCCGCCAGCGCGACCTGCGCGTCGGCGACCTCGAGATTGGCGGCGTTCTGGTCCACCGCGCTCTGGCTGACGAAGCCTTGCGCCAGCAGCTCGCGGCTGCGCTGCAGGTTCGTGCGCGCGATGCTGGCCTGGGCTTCGGCGGCCTTCAGCTGCGCCTGCTGCAGCGTGTCGTCCAGCTGCACCAGCAGCTGGCCGCGGCGCACCGGCTTGCCGTCGGTGAAGCCGAACTTCGCGATGCGGCCGCTGACCTCCGGGCGCAGCATCACGCCCTGCGCCGAGCGCAGCGAGCCGACGGCCTGCACCTCGTCGCTGAGTGTCAGCGCCTCGACCGCCGCCACTTCCACCGCCACCGGGCCGCCCGCTGCGCCGGCCACGCTGCCGGCGGTGGCCGCCGATGCGGTGCCCGAGGCCTCGATCGCGGTCGGCTTGCCGGCGCGGTTCTGCCACCACCAGGCTGCGCCACCGGCCAGCGCGATGCCGACGACGGCAATCACCGTATGAACTCGTTTCAACGCAGCGCCATGCCTTTGCCGTAAACCTCAAATGTAAAGGTTCGTCACTTCGGCCGGGGCCGCGAAAGTGGCATCAGACCTTGGCGCTGTCGACCCCGCGGTTGGCAAGCTGGTCCGCGCGTTCGTTGCCGGGGTCGCCGGCATGGCCTTTGACCCAGCGCCAGGTCATCTCATGGCCGGCGGCCAGTGCTTCCAGCCGCTGCCACAGGTCGACATTCTTCACCGGCTTCTTGTCGGCCGTCTTCCAGCCGCGCGCCTTCCAGCCGTGGATCCAGCTGGTGATGCCGTTGCGCACGTATTCGCTGTCGGTGTAGATGACGACCTGGCTGCGCCGCTTCAGCGAGGCCAGCGCTTCGATCACCGCGGTCAGCTCCATGCGGTTGTTGGTGGTCAGCGGCTCGCCGCCCCAGAGTTCCTTTTCATGCTCGCCGCTCTTCAGCCAGGCACCCCAGCCGCCGGGGCCGGGGTTGCCCTTGCAGGCACCGTCGGTGTAGATCACAACCTCAGTCAATCAGCTCTCCATTTCAACCGGTTCGCGGTTGGCCACCACGGCCGACGCCGCCTTCGCCTTGCGGCGTTCGTTCTTCACCAGGCCGACCAGGCGCATGCCGCGCACGCGCTTCACGGCGACCAGGAAATACACCGCGCCCAGCACCGGCCACCAGCGGTCGCCGACACCGTCCATCCAGGCGAAACGTTCGAGCCAGGCCTTCGATTCCAGCGGCGGCCGGTAGCAGCCGAAGCGCCCGGCCTCGACCTCGAAACCGAGCAGCCGCAGCCAGTCGCGCAAGCGCCAGTAGCCGATGAATTCGCCCGCCCGCGGCAGGTACAGCCCCTGGCCGCGGCCGATGCCCAGGCCGCGCTTCATGTGCCCGGCGCGCTGGCGCAAGCCCCACAGGCTGGCGGGATTGAAGCCGGCGATGACGATGCGGCCTTCGGGCACCAGCACGCGCTCGACCTCGCGCAGCGTCTGGTGCGGGTCGCGCGCCAGCTCCAGCGAATGCGGCAGCACGACGAGGTCGATGCTGTGCTGCGGGAACGGCAGCGCGTCGAATTCGCAGAACAAGGCCAGCGGGTCGTCGGCCGGCTGCGTGGTGATGAGGCCGTCGCGCGGCGGCGGCAGGGCCAGCGTCTCGGGCACCACGAGCGAGTCGCTGGCGACCCAGCGGTGGGGCATGCGGTTGGCGCGCAGGCCTTCCAGTTCGGGCAGGCCAAGCTGCAGTGCGTGGAAGCCGAAAGCGTCGGTTACCGCATGGTCGAGCCGGTCCTGTTCCCATTCGAGCAGGTATTGGCCCGGCGCGGTCCGCAGCCACCCCCCTAACTCTATAATCGAATCGTCTCGCGTCATGATGGAACCGGGCCGCCGTAGCCTTCGGCTGGCGGCGATTCTAGTGACGCCTTGCTGGAAAACCCGACACCGATGACGAATCCCCCGCCGCACGCCGCCGGGCGCCCGCGCGCCCTGGCGCTGGCGCTGCTTGCCGTGATCGCAATGTTCGGTATGGCCGGCTGTGCCGGTGTGCCGATGGGCGCGGAAACGCCGGCCTCGCCGGCGCCGGTGGTCGTCGAAGTGCCGCCGCCCGTGGCCCCTGTCGAACCCGCGCCGGCCGTGATGGCCGAAGCACCGGCTTCCGACGACCCGGCCGCCGACCTGGTCACGCTGATGCGCAGCCGCCTCGACCCGGCCGACGACGCCGCCCGCGTCGACCTCTGGGCGCGCCTGCGCAACGGCTTCGCGATGCCCGAGCTCGATGGCGATCTGGTGCGCAAGTGGGAGCAGTGGTACGCCGCGCGCCCCGACTACGTGCAGCGCATGACCGACCGCGGCGGCCGCTACCTGTTCCACATCCTCGAAGAAGTGCAGCGCCGCGGCATGCCCACCGAGCTGGCCTTGCTGCCCTTCACCGAAAGCGCCTTCAACCCGCAGGCGCAGTCGCATGCGCGCGCCGCCGGCATGTGGCAGTTCATGCCGCTGACGGGCAAGGACTTCGAGCTCAAGCAGAACCTGTTCCGCGACGACCGCCGCGACGTGCTGGCCTCCACCCGCGCCGCGCTCGACTACCTGCAGCGCCTGCACGACCTGTTCGGCGACTGGCAGCTCGCGCTGGCGGCCTACAACTGGGGCCAGGGCAACGTGCAGAAGGCCATCCTGCGCAACCAGAAGGCCGGCCTGCCGGCCGACTACGAGAACCTGCGCCTGCCCGACGAAACGCGCAACTACGTGCCCAAGCTGCAGGCGGTGAAGAACATCGTGCAGCGCCCGGCCGACTTCGCGCTGGTGCTGCCGGCGCTGGAAAACCACCCCTTCTTCCTGAGCGTGACTATCGAGCGCGACATCGACGTTGCCGTCGCCGCGCGTCTGGCCGGCCTGTCGTTGGACGAGTTCCAGGCACTGAACCCGCAGATGAACAAGCCGGTGATCCTGGCTGCCGGCACGCCGCAGGTGCTGCTGCCGTACGACAACGCGAACCTGTTCCTGCGCCAGATGCAGGCGCACCGCGGCGCGCTGGCCAGCTGGACGGCCTGGGTCGCGCCGAAGACGCTGAAGCCCGCCGATGCGGCGCGCCAGATCGGCATGCCCGAAGCGCAGCTGCGCGACGTGAACCGCATTCCGGCGCGCATGCTCGTGACGGCCGGCTCGACGCTGCTGGTGCCGCGCGGCGCGCACGCCACGAACGACGTCGCCGAGCACATCGCCGACAACGCCATGCTGAACTTCGCGCCCGACCTGCCGCCGCTGCGCAAGACCAGCTTCAAGGCCGGCAAGAAGGGCGACAGCGTCGCCGCGGTGGCCAAGCGCTACCGCGTCAGCGCCGCGCAGGTCGCGCAGTGGAACGGCGTCGGCGCGCAGGCCAGCTTCAAGCCCGGCCAGGCCATCGTCGTGATGGTGCCGAACAAGCCGGCCCGCGTGGCCGCTGCGCCGAAACGCGGCGCGAAGCCGGCAGCGCCGGCCCGCACACGGGTGGCCGCCGCGCGTTAGAGGCCGAGGAAGTCCTTCTTGCCGATTTCGACGCCGGCGCTGCGCAGCAACGCGTACGTGGTCGTCGAATGGAAGAAGAAGTTCGGCAGCACGAACTGTGTCAGATAGTTCTCGCCGCTGAAACGGCGCGGCTCGCCGCTGCGCGTGGGCAGCGCGATCTCGCGCCCGTCGGAGCCTTCGATCAGCCCGGCCGGCACCGACTGGATGTAGTCGACCGTCTTGCGGATGCGTGCGCGCAGGTCGTCGAGCGTGGCTTCGTTGTCTTCCCAGGCCGGCACGTCCTGGCCGGCCAGGCGCGCGACGCAGCCCTTGACCATGTCGCAGGCGATCTGGATCTGGCTCGTGAAGGTCAGCATGTCCGGCGCCAGGCGCAGGCTGAGATAGTTCTTCGAATCGAACTTGCGCGCTTCGGCGTGGGCCTGCGCCTTGTCCAGCCAGTTCAGCATGGCACCCAGCGTGCGGGCGAACACCGGCACGCTGGCGGTGTACATCGAAAGACTCATGGCTTGTCTCCGGTAACGATCTTGAAAGGAGTCGGATACTAGTCGCGGCGTGCCGAGCCTGCAGGACACGGCGACAATGCCAGACAAACGCCATGAACATCATCATCCTCGACGACTACCAGGACGCGGTGCGCAAGCTCCAGTGCGCCAGCAAGCTGGAAACGCTGAACGCCAAGGTCTTCACGAACACGGTGAAAGGCATCGGCCAGCTCTCGGTGCGGCTGCGCGACGCCGACGTGCTGGTGCTGATCCGCGAACGAACGCACTTTCCGCGCGCACTGCTCGAGAAGCTGCCCAAGCTGAAGCTGATCTCGCAGACCGGCAAGGTCGGCCCGCACATCGATGTCGAAGCCTGCACGCGGCTGGGCATCGCGGTGGCCGAAGGCAGCGGCTCGCCGGTGGCGCCGGCCGAGCTGACCTGGGCGCTGATCATGGCCTCGGTGCGCCGGCTGCCGCAGTACATCGGCAACCTCAAGCACGGCGCCTGGCAGCAGTCGGGGCTGAAGTCCGCCGGCATGCCGCCGAACTTCGGCCTCGGCTCGGTGCTGCGCGGCAAGACGCTGGGCATCTGGGGCTACGGCAAGATCGGCGTGCTGCTGGCCGGCTACGGCCGCGCCTTCGGCATGCAGGTGCTGGTGTGGGGCCGCGAGGCTTCGCGCGCCAAGGCCGCGGCCGACGGCCTGGCCGTCGCCGACAGCCGCCAGGCCTTCTTCGAACAGTGCGACGTGCTCAGCGTGCACCTGCGGCTGAACGACGCCACGCGCGGCATCGTCACGCTCGACGACCTGTCGCGCATGAAGCCGACGGCGCTGTTCGTCAACACCTCGCGCGCCGAGCTGCTGGAAGAAGGCGCGCTGGTTTCGGCGCTGAACAAGGGCCGGCCCGGCATGGCCGCGGTCGACGTGTTCGAGAGCGAACCCATCCTGCAAGGCCACCCGCTGCTGCGGCTGGAGAACGCGGTCTGCACGCCGCACATCGGCTATGTCGAGCTGGACAGCTACGAGATGTACTTCGGCGCGGCGTTCGACAACGTCGTCAACTTCGTCAAGAACGAACCGACGAACCTGGTCAACCCGGAAGCGCTGAAGGTGCTTCGTTGATAGGTCACGCTGAAGGTGCTTCGTTGATGGGTCACGCTGAAGGTGCCTCGTTGAAAGACCCGCGCGGATGAGCACGCGCACGGCGGCCTGGGCGCTGCTGGCCGGCAACTTCGCCATCGGCTGCGGCGTGATGGTGGTGCCCGGCTCGCTGAACGACCTGGTGCAGTCGCTGCAGGTGTCGGTGGCCGTGGGCGGCCAGCTGATCACGCTGGCGGCCTTCATGATGGCGCTGGGCGCGCCGCTGCTCGCCGCCGCGGTGGCCGGCTGGGACCGGCGCCGGCTGCTGACGCTGTCGCTGCTGTGGTACGCCGCGGGCCACGCGGCCAGCGCGCTGATGCCGAGCTACGCCGCGCTGCTGCCGGTGCGCGCGGCCACCGTGCTGGGCGCCGCGGTGTTCACGCCGCAGGCCGCGGCAGCCATCAGCTTCGTCACGCCGGCGGCCGAACGCGGCCGCGCCATCACCTTCATCTTCATCGGCTGGTCGCTGGCCTCGGTGCTGGGCATGCCGATCGGCAGCTACATCGGCGAGACCTTCGGCTGGCGCTGGGCCTTCGGTCTCGTCGCGCTGCTCAGCGGCATCGGCGCCATCGGCGTCTGGCGCACGCTGCCCGACGCCATCCGCCCCGCGGCGCTGTCGCTGGCCGCCTGGCGCAGCACGCTGACGCATCCGCTGCTGATGGGCGTGGTCGCGGTCACGGCGCTCAGCGCCGCCGGCCAGTTCACGCTGTTCTCGTACTTCGCGCCCTACTACCGGCGCGTGCTCGGCGTCGAAGCCGCCGGCGTCAGCTTCCTCTTCATGTGGTTCGGTGCCTTCGGGCTGCTGGCCAACGTCGTGCTGCAGCGTGTCGTCGACCGCATCGGTGCTGCGCGCTGCGTCGGCTTCACGCTGGGCTGCATGGCCTTGTCGCTGCTGGTCTGGCCGCTGGGCTCGACGCTGGCCTTGATGGCGCTGGTGATCACGCCGTGGGCCGTGGGCTGCTTCGCGTCGAACTCGGCGCAGCAGGCCCGGCTCGGCGGCGCGGCGCCGGCGCTGGCACCGGCGCTGATGGCGCTGAACACGTCAGCCATGTACCTCGGCCAGGCCATCGGCGCCGCCGGCGGCGGCGCGCTGGTGGCGGCGCGCGGCTTCGGCAGCCTGCACTGGGCGGCACTCGGCTGGATGCTGCTGGCGATGGCCCTCAGCGCGGCGCTGGCCTGGCGCATGAAGCGGCCTTTCGATGTCTGAACCGCTGCGCCAGCCGGCTTCCACCGGCGAGCTGTTCCGTGCCTTCAACCGCATGGCGATGCAAGGCTTCGGTGGCGTGCTGCCGGTGGCTCAGCGTGAACTCGTCGAGCGCGAACGCTGGATGACGCGCGAGCAGTTCGTCGAGACGCTGTCCGTGGCCCAGGTGCTGCCGGGGCCGAACATCATCAACATGGGCCTGATGATCGGCGACCGCTTCTTCGGCTGGCGCGGCGTTGTGGCCGCGACCGGTGGCATGCTGCTGCTGCCGCTGCTCATCGTGCTGGTGCTGGCAGCGCTGTACAGCCACCTGGCCAGCGTGCCGGTCGTCGCCGGCGCCTTGCGCGGCATGGGTGCGGTGGCCGCCGGGCTCATCATCTCCACCGCCTGCAAGCTCGCGCCGACGCTGAAGCAGAGCCCGCTCGGGCCGTGGCCGGCGCTGGGTTTCGCCGGGCTCACGCTGCTGGCCGTCGGCGTGCTTCGCTGGCCCCTGGTCTGGGTCGTGCTGGGCCTGGGTTCGCTGTCGATGGCGCTGGCCTGGTGGAGGCTGGGCCCATGAGCACGCTGCTCTGGGGCCCGGCGGGCATCGGCGCGCCCGAGCTGCTGCAACTCTTTCTGCACTTCCTGCTGCTGTCGTTGCTGGCCGTCGGTGGTGCCATCACCACCGCGCCGGACATGCAGCGCTTCGTCGTCGGCGACCGGCACTGGCTCAGCGACGCACAGTTCACCGCATCGGTGGCGCTGGCGCAGGCGGCGCCAGGGCCGAACGTGCTGTTCGTCGCCGTCATCGGCTGGAACATCGGCGGCCTGGCCGGCGTGCTGGCCACGATGAGCGGCAGCCTGCTGCCGTCGACGACGCTGGCGCTGGCCGCCACGCGCTGGGGTGCCGAGCGCAGCGAATCGCGCGGCGTGCGCGCCTTCACGCTGGGCATGGCGCCGTTGACCATCGGCCTGCTGCTGTCCACCGGCTGGGTGCTCACCGAGCCGGCGCGCCACCACGCCGGCGCCGTCGCGCTGGTGCTGGTCACGCTGACCATCATGCTGCGCACCAAGATCAGCCCGATGTGGCCCATCGCGCTGGGCGCGGTGGTCGGCGCGTTGGGGTTCGCCGGTTAGCGGATTGGCTGGACCAGGCTACGCCTTGCGCACCCGCCCCGAGCCAGACGTCGCCACCGACAGCTGCGGCTCGCCGCGGTAACGCACCAGGCCCGAACCGCCGACGCTGCCGCTCAGCGTGTCGACGGCCCAGACCTTGGCCACGCCCGAGCCGCCGACGCTGACGCTGGCGCGGCGCACCTGCAGCGCGCTGGCTTCGAGCACGCTGGAGCCGCCGAGCGACGCCTCGAGCTCGTTGGCCTGGCCGCCGACCTTCAGCACGGCGCTGCCGCCGGTGCTGGCGTTCAGCACCTCGGCGGTCAGCGCCGCGAAGCGCACGACAGCGCTGCCGCCCAGCCGCACGGCCAGGCGCTTGGCCACCAGCGTGTCGGCTTCGACACGCGCGCTGCCGTTGGCGTGGATGTCTTCGAGCTTCCAGACCTGCACGGCGATGCTCAGGCGCGTCGGCGCGATGTGGCCTTTGCTGCTGAGGTGCACGCTGCGACCCTTCTGCACGATGTCGATCTGCGCCAGCAGGTTGTCGTCGCCATCGATCGTGACCCGCGCTTCCTTGGCCTGGTGCAGCGTCAGCACCAGCCCGCCCGAGACCTCGATGGCGTCGAACTCGGTCAGCTCGACGGTGCGAGCCGCCATGCGGCCGGAGCCGCGCCTGGCACCCAGGTCGCTGAAGTCGAAGGCCGCCGCCGCCAGCGGCCAGGCCGACGCCGCCCACAGCAGGCCGGCACGGCGGGTGAAGGATCGGTTCATGGCCAGAGCTTGACGCATCGCCGGCCGCGCTGGCAAGTGCCTTGCGACAGTCGGTATCCTGTCGCCGACAAGCTGCCGGCGCGGGCGAGCGGCCGCATCCGCCACTTGCTTTGCCGCGTAGACCCACGATGCCTGCAACGAAGCTGCCCAAACGCCGATCCTGGCGCCGTACCGCGCCGGTTCTGGCCATCACCGCGGCCATCGCGTATGCGCTGGTTCTGGCCGCGCTGTGGTTCGGCCAGGAAAGGCTGCTGTTCCGCCCGGCACCGCTGCCCGCCGAGCACCGCTTCGTGCTCGGCGACGACGTGCACGAAACCTGGGTCGACGTGCCCGGCGCCCGGCTGAACGCGCTGCACCTGCGCCTGCCCCACCCCGACGGCGTGGTCTTCTTCCTGCACGGCAACGGCGGCAACCTGCAGAGCTGGTTCGTCAACGCGGCGTTCTACCGCGCGCTGAACCTCGATCTGTTCATGATCGACTACCGCGGCTACGGCAAGAGCAGCGGCCGCATCGAAAGCCAGGCTCAGCTGCAGGCCGACGTGCGTGCCGCCTGGGCGCAACTGGCCCCCGCCTACGAAGGCCGGCGGCGCATCGTCTACGGGCGCTCGCTGGGCAGCGGGCTGGCCGCGATGCTGGCCGCCGACGTGCAGCCCGAGCTGACGGTGCTGGTTTCGCCGTATGCCAGCATGGCGTCACTGGCCGGCGAACATTACCCCTGGGTGCCGGCCGCCGTGCTGCGCTATCCGCTGCACACCGACGAAGCCATCGCGCGCATCCGCGGCCCGGTGCTGCTGGTGCATGGCGGCAACGACACGCTGATCGCCCCCGAGCACAGCCGGCGGCTGCGCGCGCTGGCGCCGAACTCACGGCTGCTGCTGGTGCCCGAGGCCGGGCACAACGACATCCAGCAGTTCCCGCTGTACCTGGACAACCTGCGCCGCGTCTACTTGGTGCCGAATATCTTGTCGCCCGCGTCGCCGAGCCCGGGGATGATGTAGCCGAGCTCGTTCAGGTGGCTGTCCACCGCCGCTGTCCAGCAGCGCACGTCGGGGTGCTTGGCATCGAGCGCACGCATGCCTTCGGGCGCGGCCACCAGCACCAGTGCGCGGATGTCCTTGCAGCCGCGGCTCTTCAACAGGTCGACGGTGGCGATCATCGAGCCGGCGGTGGCCAGCATCGGGTCGACGATCAACGCCGTGCGTTCCTCGAGGTGGCCGACGAAGCGCTCGAAGTAGTGCTCGGGCTGCAGCGTCTCGTGGTTGCGCGACAGGCCGACGACACTGACCTTGGCGTTCGGCACCATGTCGAGCACGCCATCGAGCATGCCCAGCCCGGCGCGCAGGATGGGCACCACGGTGACCTTCTTGCCGGCGATCTGCTCGATCTGCACCGGCCCGCTCCAGCATTCGATCGTCGTCTGCTCGAGCGGGAAGTCGGCCGTGGCCTCGTAGGCCAGCAGGCGGCCGAGTTCGTTGGTCAGCTCGCGGAACTGCTTGGTCGAGATGTCCTTCTCGCGCAGCAGGCCGACCTTGTGGCGCACCAGCGGGTGCTTGAGTTCGATGACGGGCATTGCCGGAGTTTAGGCCTTGGACGTGTCTGCCGAGCGCTGGCGCAGCGCCTCGAACAGGCACACGCCGGCCGCCACCGAGACGTTCAGGCTCTCCACCGCGCCCTGCATCGGGATGCGCACCAGTTCGTCGCAGGTCTTGCGTGTGAGCTGGCGCATGCCGGGGCCTTCGGCGCCGAGCACCAGTGCCACCGGGCCGGACAGGTCGGCCTGGAAGATGGTGGCGGTGGCGTCGTCGCTGGTGCCGACGATGCGGATGTCGCGCTCCTTCAGCTCGTTCAGCGTGCGCGCCAGGTTCGTCACCATCAGGTAGGGCACAGTCTCGGCGGCACCGCTGGCGACCTTGGCCACGGTGGCATTCAGCCCCACGGCATGGTCTTTCGGCGCCACCACCGCGTGCGCGCCGGCGCCGTCGGCCACGCGCAGGCAGGCGCCCAGGTTGTGCGGGTCGGTCACGCCGTCCAGCACCAGCAGCAGCGGCGGGCCGGCCACGGCGTCGAGCAGGTCGTCGAGCGAATGGCCCATGGCCAGCGGCGTGACGCGCGCCACCACGCCCTGGTGGCGCGTATTGCCGGCCAGCTTGGCCAGGCGCTCGGCATCGCTGTCGACGACCTTCGCGCCGGCCGCTGACGCCCGTTCGACGAACTGACGCATGCGGGCGTCGCGCCGCGCCGTTTCGACGTGGATCTCGATGATGCTTTGCGGCGCCGTCTTCAGCCGCACGGTGACGGCGTGGAAGCCGAACAAGACCTGGTTGCTCATGGTCACGATGGTAGCCGGCCTGCCCGGGCGTCAAGCCCGCAGCGCCTTCAGCGCCAGCAGCAGGCCGATCAGCACCGGCTGGTGGACCATGTAGAAGCTCAGCGACCAGCGGCCCAGCAGCGCCAGCGGCGCCAGCACGCGGGGCACGCCGCCGACCAGCCACGCGCGGCGGTGCAGCAGCAGCCACTGCCCGCCGGCCAGGCCCCACAGCATCACGCCCAGCCACGGCAGCAGCGGCACGTAGTCTTCGGTGATCGGCTTGTGCGTCACCAGGCCGACCCAGTTGCTCCAGCGCGCGTCGAAGAACGCATGCTGCACAACGCGCGGCAAGGCGATCGCCAGCGCCCCCAGCGGCCACAGCCAGCCGCGCAGCGGCGCCGCCAGGCGGGCCGCGACCAGCATCAGCGCGATGCCGTGCAGCACGCCGAAGCTGATCCAGCTGCGCGGGAACATCAGCGCCGAGCCGATGCTGACCAGCAGCGCGCAGCCGGCCACTTGCGCCCAGCGGCGCCAGAAGCGCGGCCAGCGCTGGGCGGCGTCCAGAGCCGCCGCCTGGCCGAGGCCGGCGCAGAACAGGAACAGGCTGACGATGCAGCTGCGCTGCAGCGTCCAGAACGGGTCGCCATAGAAGTTCTGCTGCGGCCGCAGAAAGCCGAAGAAGTTCAGGTCGAAGCAGAAATGGAAGACAGCCATCCAGACGATGGCCACGCCGCGCAGCGCATCGAGGCGGTCGAACCTCATGCCGTCTTTTCGTAGACGTCGGTAAAGGCCGCGCCGTCCCACGCGTAAAGCAGGTAGGCGGCGTGCAGACAGCGGCTGGCGCCGCGCGGCTTGAACAGGCCGACGCACTGGCCGCGTTCCTGGCGCACGCTGCGGTAGGCCACGCCGGCCGAGGCGGCGGCGTGCAGCCGGCGGCCGAGCGACTGCGCCGCGGCGTAGTCGTCGGGGTCGTAGACGGCGGCGGTGGCCGCTTCGGCCGGCCGCAGGTCGTGCAGCTTCGCGTCGATGGCCACGTGGTACAGCCGCATCGGCAGGTGCATCGCGCCCTGCTTCGTGGCGGCCAGGAAGCGGCCGTGGTGGTGGCGCGTCTCGGCCACGGCGGTGGCGCGTTCGCGCGCGGCATAGAAGACGCCGTAGGCGCCGTCGGAGAAGCGGCTGCCGAGCACGTTCACGTGCGTGAACGCGGCCATGATGGGCCCGCTGCCGGGGCCGAAGACGCGCTCGTCGCGCGGCACGCGTTCGATGTGGCCGAGCTCGTCGCGCGCGCGTTCGTTGCTCATCGCTTCCAGCGCATACAGCGCGTCGAAGTCTTCGGCGTCGGCAACGCGGTCGAACAGCGTGATCGCCGGATAGCGCGTCGGCACGATGCGGCAGGCCTGCTGCCAGCGAAGGCGCCGCGGCTGCGCCGTGTTCAGGACCACCCGCCGCCGCGCACGCCGTCGAGGTAGCGGCGCACCAGGTTCAGGTCGCTGACATTGCCGGCCAGCATGCGCTGCAACGCGCTGCCGCCGCCGAACGGCACGGCGCTGTTGGGCTGGCGCACCCAGGCGTCGGCCGCGGCCGCGTCGGGCAGCAGGATCTGCAGCGACTTGTAGATGCCGAGCAGGTTGGACAGGCGCTCCAGCGTGTCGCGCGACAGCCCGGCCTTTTCAGGCTGCTTGCGCCAGGCGAAGAACGTGGAGCGCGGCGGCTGGCCGAGCAGGTTCAACTGTTCGTCGACCGACAAGCCCCAGGCCTCGGCGATGCGCGCAAAGGCGCGCAGGCCGGCGGCAGCCATGCGCTCGGGGCTGACGTGGGGCGCGGAATCCGGGGCCAGGACGGCACTCACGCTCATCTCCAGAAATGGACTTGTTGTGAATATTAGTCCAGAACAGGATTCAAGTCCACTGCGTGCCTCCGGCATCGGCCAGCAGCAAGGCCGGCAGCACGGTGGCTGCGGTGCCGCGCAGCACGTACTGCGCCTCGTCGTCGATCTCGCTCGGCTCGGGGTTGACGATCACCACACTGGCGCCGCGCCGGCGCGCGACGCCGGCCAGGCCCGCCGCCGGCCACACCGCGCCCGAGGTGCCGACCACCAACATCAGCATGCAGCGCTGCGCCGCCTGCTCGGCGGCGTCGATCGCCGCCGGCGGCAGCATCTCGCCGAACCAGACCACGCCCGGCCGCACCAGATTGCCGCAGTCGGCGCAGCGTGGCGGCCGGCCGGGGACGGCGGCGGCCGTGTCGCAGGCCGGCCCGATCGGCATCTTGGCGCAGCGGTCGAGCCAGCGGTCGGCCAGGATGTCGCCATGCAGGCGGATCGTATCGGCCACGTCGCCGCGCTGGTGCAGGTCGTCGACGTTCTGCGTCACCAGCGCCAGCACGCCGGGGTGGCGGCGCTGGAATTCGCCGAGCGCACGGTGGCCGGCGTTCGGCTCGGCGCTGCGCACCCGGTCGCGGCGCTCGGCGTACCAGTCCCAGACGCGCTGCGGGTGCGCGCGAAAGCCGTCTTCGCTGGCCAGCTCGGCCGGGTCGAAGCGCGACCACAGCCCCGTCATCGCATCGCGGAAGGTGGCGATGCCGCTTTCGGCGCTCATGCCGGCGCCGGTCAGCACGCACAGGCCGCCGGGGCGGCCGGTCGCGGCGCGCACCAGTGTGCGCACGGCATCCCCGTCGTCAGTCGGCGAAGCGGCCACCGCTGGCTGCCTGCTTCACCACCACCGCCGCCGGCTCGAAGCGCGGGCCGAACTTCGCCGCCAGTTCGCGCGCCCGGGCGACGAAGGCCGGCGCGCCCATCGCGTTGATGTACTGCAGCGCGCCGCCGTGGAACGGCGCGAAGCCCCAGCCGAAGATCGAGCCGATGTTGGCGTCGGCCACCGAACGCAGCACGCCTTCTTCGTAGCAGCGCGCGGCTTCGTTGGCCTGGGCGAACATCAGCCGGTCGATCAGCTCGCGCTGCGGCGGCTGCTGCGCGGCCACCGGGTACAGCTTCGTCAGCTCGGGCCACAGCGCCTTGCCGTCATCGCCCCAGTCGTAGAAGCCCTTGCCGGCCTTCTTGCCGATGCGGCCGATCTCGCACAACTGGCGCACGACGCCCAGGCCCGGGTGTTCGGCATAGGGCTTGCCTTCGGCCGCCAGATCCTTCTTCGTCTGCTCGGCCACGTGCAGGCTCAAGGACAGCGACACCTCGTCCTGCAGCGCCAAGGGCGGCATCGGCATGCCGGCCTGCTGCCCGGCCACTTCGATGCTGCGCGGGTGCACGCCTTCCTTCAGCATCGCGATGCCTTCGGTCACGTAGGTGGCGAAGACGCGGCTGGTGTAGAAGCCGCGGCTGTCGTTGACGACGATCGGCGTCTTGCCGATCTGCAGCACGTAGTCGAAGCCGCGCGCCAGCGTCTCGTCCGAGGTCTTCTCGCCGACGATGATCTCCACCAGCGGCATCTTGTCCACCGGGCTGAAGAAGTGCAGGCCGATGAAGTTCGCCGGCCGCGCGCTGGCTTGCGCCAGGCCGCTGATCGGCAATGTCGACGTGTTCGATGCGAACACGGCGCCGGCTGCCAGCCGCACCTCGGCCTGCTTCGTCACGTCGGCCTTGATGGCGCGGTCTTCGAACACGGCCTCGATGACGAGGTCGCAGCCGTCGAGCAACGCGTAGTCGGTGGTCGGCGTGATCTTCGCCAGCAGCGCGTCACGCTTGTCCGCCGTCGAACGGCCCTTCTTCACCGCCTTGTCGAGCAGGCCTTGCGAGTAGCCCTTGCCGCGTTCGGCCGCCGCTTGCGTGCTGTCGAGCAGCACGACGTCGATGCCGGCCTTGGCCGACACATAGGCGATGCCGCCGCCCATCATGCCGGCGCCCAGCACACCGAGCTTCTTCACCTTTGAAGGCGCAACGCCGCCGGGCCCGAGCTGTGGACGTGAGGCACCCTTCTTGATCGCGTTCAGCTGGTACCACAGCGTGTTGATGATGTTCTTCGACTCCTGCGTCATCACGCAGGCCGCGAAGTAGCGGCTTTCGACGACGCTGGCGGCGTCGACATCGAGCAGCCCGCCTTCGAAGACGCTGCTCATGATGTGCGTCACCGCCGGGTAGTTGCCCCAGCTCTTGGTCGCTGCAACCGACGGCCCGATCGAAAACACCTGCGCCACCGCCGGCGAGCGCGAATCGCCACCGGGGAAGCGGAACTTCGGCTGGTCCCACGGCGCCTGGGCTTTCGGATTCGCGGCGATCCAGGCGCGTGCCTGCGCCATCAGCTCGTCGCGGTCTTTCGCCAGGCCGGCCAGCAGCCCCATCGCCAAGGCCTTCTGCGGGCTCAGGTCGCTGCCCTCGGCCATGATCTGCAAGGCCTGCTGAACGCCCACCAGCCGCGGCAGCCGCACCGTGCCGCCGCCGCCGGGCAGCAGGCCGAGCTTGACCTCGGGCTGGCCGAGCTTCAGCCGCGCATCGTCGATGGCGAAACGGGCGTGGCAGGCCAGCGCGATCTCCAGCCCACCGCCGAGCGCATGGCCGTTGATCGCGGCAACCACCGGCTTGCCCTGGCGTTCCATCTGCCGCAGCACCTGCTTCATCGCCATCGAAGCGTCGAAGGGCTCTTGCGGCGTCGTCCACTTCGACATGCGGTCGAGGTCGCCGCCGGCACAGAAGTCGGCCTTGGCCGAGGTCAGGATCAGGCCTTTCACGCCCGCATCGGCCAGTCCTTCGACGGCCGCCGCGATGCCTTCCATCAGCTCGTCGTTGACCACGTTCATCGGCCGGCCGGGCAGGTCCATCGTCGCGACGAGGATGCCGTCGTCGCCCACCTGAAGATTGATTGCGCCCATGTTCAGACCCTCTCGATGATGGTGGCGATGCCCATGCCGCCGCCGACGCACAGCGTCGCGCAGCCGGTGCTGAGGCCGCGGCGCTCCAGCTCGTCGAGCAAGGTGCCGAGGATGATGCAGCCCGTGGCGCCCAGCGGGTGCCCCATCGCGATCGAACCGCCGTTGACATTCACGCGGTCGAGGTCGACGCCGAGGTCGCGTGCCGTCTTCATCGGCACCACGGCGAAGGCCTCGTTGATCTCCCACAGGTCGACGTCGCCGGCCGCCATGCCGGCCTTGGCCAACGCCTTGCGGCAGGCCGGCGTCGGGCCGGTCAGCATGATGGTCGGCTCGGAGCCCGTCACCGCCGCGGCGCGGATGCGCGCGCGTGGCTTCAGCCCCGCCTTCTTGCCGCCTTCGGCGCTGCCCACCAGCATCAGCGCCGCACCGTCGACGATGCCCGACGAGTTGCCGGCATGGTGCACGTGCGTGATGCGTTCGACCGTCGTGTACTTGCGCAAGGCCGTCGCGTCGAAGCCCATCTGGCCCATCATCGCGAAGCTGGCATCCAGCTTGGCCATCGCTTCCAGCGTGGCATTGGCGCGGATGGTTTCGTCTTCGGCCAGCATCGTCAGGCCGGCGATGTCGGTGACGGGCACGATGGACCGCTTGAAGCGGCCTTCGGCGCGCGCCGCGGCGGCCTTCTGGTGCGAACGCAGCGCGAAGCCGTCGACATCAGCGCGGCCCCAGCCTTCGAGCGTGGCGATCAGATCGGCCCCCACGCCTTGCGGCACGAAACCCAGCTTCTGGTTGATGCGCGGGTCCATGAACCAGGCGCCACCGTCGCTGCCCATGGTCCAGCGGCTCATGCTTTCCACGCCGCCGGCGACGACCAGGTCTTCCCAGCCGCTCTTGACCTTGGCCGCAGCCAGGTTCACCGACTCCAGCCCGGATGCGCAGAAGCGGCTTTGCGTGACGCCGGCGCAGCTCTCGGCCCATTCGGCGTCGAGCACCGCCGTGCGCGCGATGTCGGCGCCCTGCTCGCCGATCGGCGTGACGCAGCCGAGCACGACGTCGTCGACCAGCGCGGTGTCGAGATCGTTGCGCTGCGCCATCGCCTTCAGCAGCGTGCGCAGCAGCCAGACCGGCGACGCCTGGTGCAGCGAGCCGTCCTTCTTGCCTTTGCCGCGCGGCGTGCGCATATGGTCGTAGATGTAGGCCTCGCTCATGGCGTCTCCTTCAGGACTCGGTTCGGATCGGGGCCTTGAGCACCCGTTGCGGGTGCGTGCCGTTGACATGCCCCATGAACGGCGGATGGATGCTGTAGCCCAGCAACTGCTGCACACGCTCAGGGTAGGCCGCGACGGTTTCCGGCGGCACCGACAGCAGCATGCTTTCCATCTGCCGCGCCCAGGCGACGCAATACTGCGGCGTGATGACCAGCCGCGACGCCGCGCTGTTGTTCGCGCCGCCGCGGTGCCACAGCGTGCCCATCGCCAGCATCAACGAACCCGCCGACATGATCACCGGCTGCAGATCAGGGTGGTGCTCGGGCTCGCCCTCGTACCCCGGCATGAAGCTCTGCTCGAACGCAGCGCCGGCCGGCCGCTCGTCGCCCCAGCGGTGGCTGCCGGGGATGATCTCGGTCGGCCCGTTGTCAGGCGTGAAATCGTCGATGGCCCAGAACGCGCTGACGCCATAGGCCGGGCGCGGCCGCGGCACGCGGTAGAAGCTGTCGTCGAAGTGCAGCGGCTGCACCGTCTCGCCGGGGTGCGTGTTGATCGCCAGGCAGGCCGACAGCATGAAGTTCGGCCCCAGCACGGCTTCGCAGACGTCCAGCACCAGCGGGTGCGCCGACAGCTCGGCAAACACGGGGCTCTTGGCCAGCAGCGCATAGACGCGCTCGCTGCGGTAGCCCTCGAAATCGTTGCGCCCGGGCAGCCGGCCTTGCAGCCAGGGTGCCAGTGCGTCGCGGATGGCCTGCACCTGGGCCGCCGGCAGCAGCGACGGCAGGATCACGTAGCCGTCGGTCTGCAGGCGGTCCAGCAGCGCCGGCAGCGGCGTCGTGGGTGCGGTGTGCGTGAGCATGCCGTGTCTCCTCACATGAATCGCGACGCGAGTTCCTTCATGATCTCGTTGGTGCCGCCGTAGATGCGCTGCACGCGCGCGTCGACATACAGCTCGGCGATCGGGTACTCCATCATGTACCCGTAGCCGCCGAACAGCTGCAGGCATTCGTCCATCACCTTGCACTGCTGTTCGCTGACCCAGGCCTTGGCCAGCGCGGCGCGCGCGGCGTCGAGCTCGCCTTTCAGGTGCGCCACCATGCAGGCGTCGACAAAGGTGCGCGCGGCCAGCACCACGGCCTGCACCTCGGCCAGCTTGAAGCGCGTGTTCTGGAAGTCCCAGACGCTCTTGCCGAAGGCCTGGCGTTCCTTCGTGTAGCGCAGCGTCTCGTCGAGCGCCCGTTCCATCGCGCCGACGCCGCTGACGGCGATGATCAGCCGCTCCTGCGGCAGCTGCTCCATGAGCTGGAAGAAGCCCTGCCCTTCCTTGGCGCCGATCAGGTTCTCGGCCGGCACGCGCACGTCGTCGAAGAAGAGTTCGGACGTGTCCTGCGCGTGCATGCCGACCTTCTCGAGGTGGCGGCCGCGGCGGAAGCCCGGCACGGGTTCGAGAGCCCCTTCGGTGGCTTCAGTCTCGACGACGATCAACGAGATGCTCTTCGCACCGGCCTCGGCGCCGGTCCGGCAGACGACGATGACCAGGTTCGCGTTCTGGCCGTTGGTGATGAAGGTCTTGGCGCCGTTGATGACGTAGTGGCCGCCGTCACGCCGCGCGGTGGTCCGCACCGCCTGCAGGTCGCTGCCGGTGCCGGGCTCGGTCATCGCGATGGCCGTGATGAACTCGCCCGTGCACATCTTCGGCAGCCAGCGGCGCTTCTGCTCGTCGGTGCCGTAGCGCAGCATGTAGGGCGCGACGATGGCCGAATGCAGCCCGCCGCCCCACCCCGACACATTCGCGCGCGCCTGCTCCAGCAGGATCACCGCCTCGTGGCCGAAGTCGCCGCCGCCACCGCCGAACGCTTCGGGCGTCGACGCGCACAGCAAGCCGTTCGTGCCGGCTTCGCGCCACACGTCCGGGCCCATCTTGCCGGCGGCGCGGAACTCGGCCGCGCGCGGCACCCACTTCTCGGCGATGTAGCGCGCCACGCTGTCCTGCAGCATGCGGTGCTCTTCGGTGATCCACGGCGACGGGAAGTTCGGCAGGCTCATTTGCTCTCCAGCTGCTTACGCGCCGTCGTGTTGATGACACGCAGCTCGGCCAGCGACGCGTCGATGTGGGCACGCTTTTCTTCCAGCTCGCGGATCGCCCTGTCGGTGCGTTCGACGACGAACTTCAGCTGCTGCACCCGGCCTTCGCCGTGCGCGCCGTACAGGTCGAGGAACTGCTTGATCTCGGACAGCGGCGCGCCGATGGCCTTGCTGCGCAGGATCAGCGCCAGCCGCGCCCGGTCGCGCCGGGTGTAGACGCGCGTGCCGTTGACGCGGCGCGGCTTCAGCAGCTGCTTGTCTTCGTAGAAGCGGATCGTGCGCAGCGTGATGCCGAACTCGCGGCACAGTTCGGTGATGCCGAACAGCTCGCCGGTGTCGTCGTCGCGGTGCGCGTCGACGACTTCACGGGCGCTGGCGCGCTTCGGCGACAGCATGGCTAGACGACTCGCTGCAGCTTCAGCGCCACGCTCATGTCGCCCGAGACCTTGAACTTGCCCATCATGAAGCCGGTGGTCGGCTCCAGCTCGCCCAGCATCAGCGCCGCCAGATTGGCCTGCGTGATGGCGATCGTGCAGTCGGCGTCCTTGTTCTCGTTGCTGACGCTATTCGGCACCGACCTGCCGTCGAGATAGATCACGCCGTCGTCGCCGCAGTCGAACTTCAGCGTCGCGTTCAGGCCGCTGGAAACGCCCACCTTGGCGCGCAGGGCTTCGGTGCAGGCTTGCATGTCCATGGAAACGGATCCTTGCGATGGCGATGAAGCGATGCTAGCCATGCCGCATGACGCATGGATGCTCGTAATCACCTAGCCGTCATCCCGTTGACGTTAACGTTACCCTGCCGCCTAATGAGAACGATGAACCGTTATCGCAGCGTCTTCCGCCACGGCCTGTTCGACGGCCGGCTGATCTGGGTCACCGGCGGCGGCAGCGGCATCGGCCGCTGCGTGGCGCACGAGCTGGCGTCGCTGGGCGCCACGGTGCTGGTCAGCGGGCGTTCGCAGGACAAGCTCGACCGCGTCGCCGCCGAGATCGCCGAAGACGGCGGCCGTGCGCACACGGCGGCTTTCGACATCCGCGACGAAGACGCGGTGAAGGCCGGCGTCGCCACCGTCATCGCGCAGCACGGCCCGGTGGCCGGCCTCGTGAACAACGCCGGCGGGCAGTTCCCGGCGCCGCTGATGGCCATCGGCAAGAAGGGCTTCGACGCCGTCGTGTCGAACAACCTGACCGGCGGCTTCCTGATGATGCGCGAGCTGTTCAACCAGTGCATGCAGCAGCACGGCGGCGCCATCGTCAACATGACGGCCGACTTCCGCAACGGCATGCCCGGCATGGGCCACAGCGGTGCCGCACGCGCCGGCATGAGCAACCTGACGATGACCGCCGCCTTCGAGTGGGCGCACGCCGGCGTGCGCGTCAACGCCGTGGCGCCGGGCTGGATCGCCTCCAGCGGCATGGACACCTACGGCGGCGCCATGCGCACGCTGATCCCCAAGCTGAAGAACCACGTGCCGCTGAAGCGCCTGGGCGTCGAGGCCGAAGTCAGCGCGGCCATCGTCTTCCTGCTGTCGCCGGCCGCGAGCTTCATCACCGGCGTGACGCTGCAGATCGACGGCGCAGCCTCGCTGGGCAGCGAGATCTTTCCGCTCGGCGGTGAAGGCAAGTCGGTAGCCTTCGACGGCTTCCACCGTGCCGTAACGCCGGAAGTCCTGAAGTGAAACCTCAATGGCCCGTGCGAGTGACAGGTTGCGGCCCGTTGCTGTCGTTCGTTCGTGGCGTGCGCGTGCTTGCACCGTGCCCAGGGGCCGGCGGCCCGGGCACGCGTTCTCCGGCCCGGGCTCGCGGGCGACTACCGCGGCGTGCCGCCAGCAACGCATCAACACCCGGTTCTCGCACCACCCTGCGGGCGACCGCGAATGGGGCCTGCGCCCGCATGCCCGAACCGCCGACCCCGCCCAGCGCGTGGCGTGCGGGCAGGCACGCCACCCGTGGTGCTTGCAGGGCGGTGGTGGTGCCTG
>Ga0307515_10000418_pt1 | contig 102280 bp, 90 predicted proteins | sample 17_EM_MG_FD_194513 | JGI IMG/M metagenome (GOLD analysis project Ga0307515, IMG submission 194513) | Populus trichocarpa ectomycorrhiza microbial communities from riparian zone in the Pacific Northwest, United States - 17_EM | ecosystem: Host-associated > Plants > Roots > Unclassified | place...
TCGGAGCATGCAGTTCCTCTTGGGAAAGATTCAACTTTCCGGCCGGAGAATTGAGATCTACCTAGCAGACTCTGGGAGCTTTCTACTCGAATGACAAAGTTCGATACTGGTAGTAACTATTATCTCCCGGCCGCAAAATTCAATACTCTCTGCCTAGAAGAAATTCTCAGCCCCCGGTCGAAGAACGATGCAATTTTTTGGGAGAAATTTTCAACTTCCGGCCAGAGTATTCACAGACTCCCATCTTCTGGCCGGAGGATGTAGTTCTAGTGTCAAAAGTTCCAACTTTCCGGTCAGAAGTGTAGCCTTAACCTCAACCCAGCCACTGAAAATCTGGCTATAATGACAAGCCAACCACCCACCGGGATGAAGACATCCAAGAAGTCGACCAAGATTCCTCTGATGCCGCCTATCGAGAGTTCAACCAGAAGTCGACCGTGATGTCTACCAAGAAGTTGACCACTATTCTACTGGAGCTGCCTATTAAGATCAACTAGGAAGTCGACTGGGTGGTCACCAAAGCGGACTTCGAAAGATGATAACCAAGTAAATCTCAACTACTAATCACTGTTGCCCGCAAGATATATTCTACAGAGCCTGCGGAAGCGCTGCCCAAAGGCGCAAGAGAGCGCAGGTGCACTTGAACTAGGTAAGTATAACCATTTAAGAGAAACTTACTTGTTAGATATCAACGAATAAGACACAATTGACGTATATGATTGACGTATATAATTGAAGGCTACGACCGATGCTGGCAGCGGAAGCTCCAATCGATGCCAAGTCATGAGCGGAAGCTCTACCACAGTGACAATTTCAACAAAGACCTACTCCAAGATACAAGCTACGGGAATGATGGTCATTGGAGCATGGGTTCAGTTAGGAAGTCGAGATATCGAGATGGGATCACTTTGAAATGTTTTCTTGTTTCTCCCTTCTCTTCTTCTCTGCTTTGGATCTTGGCCCGGTACAAATGGCGTCAGCAGTGGTTTTTATCACCAATGAATGGATGTGGAGTTTCCTGGTGAGCCGGATCCGCCGAAAGACCGCCATTGAGCTGTACCAGTCGGTAGCAGGACTTATGATTTCGTACGAGTACGTATGCGGCAGGAATGTACAATGCATTCTTCCCTTTCCTTTCCCTTTCCCTGGTACAGTTTATGCAGCCCAGGAGGTCTGCGCCTAAAGCGGGGGATGATGTAACGGCGACAAGTGACGGTGGCCGGGTAATGGCCATTCTATATAGTCGGCTCGCCACGAGACTTAGATCTCTAGTGATGATCGTATCTATACACCTATATTTAGTATCACTCGAGTCCACGTTTGCAACCGTATACCATAATTACCATACGTATGGCTGTAAGGCCAAACGCTGGCTTACGTGGCCTTACACAAGGCTGGTACAAACTCACATCATCCGATCGGAAGATTGACTACCACCTGGCTGCCTGGTTGAATATATGATTTTCCGGCCGGAAGAGCAAATAGTACCTGACTAGGAGAAATTCCCAACTTACGGTAGGGGAATATGCAATTCATCCTGAGAAAGTGGCATCTTCCTGCTGGAGATCTGAGTTGCACAATGCAGAAGATTGGAATTTTTTAGTCGAAAGACTGAGTTCAACGTTGGCAGATACTATCAACTTCCGGTTGGAAGATTAAATGGAATTTACCTGAGAGAAGTTCTCAACTTCTAATCGGAGAATGCCATCCTTCCTGGGGAATGCTCAGATTCCGCCCAGAGAATTGGAATCCACCTAACCGAATCTCAGAACCTTCCAGTCGGACAACTGAGTGGAAAGGTGGCAGAAAGTATCATCTTCCGGGCTGAAGATTCAATGTTATCTGCGTGGGAGGAATTCTCAACTTCCGGTCTGGGGATGCCATTCTTCGTGGGAAAGTTTCAGCTTCCAGCCGGAGGATTAGTTTCAGGGTTGGATAGAATCCAACCTTCTGGTCGGGGGATGTTGTTCTCAATTGAAAAGTTCCAACTTCCGGCTGGCAGATTGATTTCTGTGTAGCAGAAGATTTGAAACTTTCTTGTTGCAGGACTGAGTTATACACACATAGAAACTCTCATCTTTCGGCCAGAAGATTAAATGTTATATACCTTGGAGAAATTTAGAACATCCTGTTGGAGCATGCAATTCTGTTTGGGAAAGTTTCAGCTTCTGGCCAGAGAATTGAGATGTACCTAGCAGAAGCTCGAAACCATCTGGTCGGAAGACTGAGTTCAACACTGGTAGCAACAATCATCTTCCGGCCAGATGATTAAATATCACCTGCCTGGGAGAATTACCGAACTTCCAGTCAGGGAATGCAATTCTTCTTCGGAACATTTCAACTTCTGGCTGGAGAATCGAGATCTATCTGACAGAAGCTCATAACTTTCTTGTCGGAAGATCGAGTTCAACACTGGTAGAAACTATCTTCCCCCGGCATGAAGATTAAATACCATGTGCCTGAGTGAAATTCTCAACATCCGGTTGGAGAATGCAATTCTTTGTGGGAATGTTTCAATATCCGGCCGGAGGAATAATTTTGGGCCTAGATAGACTCACAACTGCTGGTCAGAGGATGTTTTGCTCATTTGACAGTTCCAACTTCGGGCAGGAGAATCGAGATCTACCTAGCAGCAGCTCAAAACGTTCTAGTCGGAGGACTGAGTTCAAAGTTGGTTGAAACTATCATCTTCCAGCCGCAACATTGAATACTGCCTGGCTGGGGGAAATTCTCAACTTCTGGTCAAAGAATACCATTCTTCTTGGGAATGTTTCAACTTTCCGGGTGGAGAATTGAGACCTACGTTGCAGAACCTGGGAGCTATCTACTCGATAGGCTTTGTTCAAAGCTGGTATAAACTATCAACTTCCTGCCGAAAGATTCAATGTTACCTGCCTGGGAGAAATTCTGAACTTCCGGTCTAAAAATGCAATTCCTCATGGGGAAGTTTCATCTTTCCGGGCAGAAAACTGGGATGAACCTAGCAGAATCTGGGAGCTTTCTCTTCGACAGAGTTACTTCAATACTGGTAGAAACCAATATCTCCCGGCCGGAAGATTAAATACTCTCTACCTTGGAGAAATTCACAACCTCCGGTCAGAGAATGATGCTATTTTTTGTGAAAAAATTTCAACTTCCGGCCGGAGGATTCATGGACTCCCAACTTCTGGTCGGAGGATATAGTTAAAAATTGAAAAGTTTTCATTCTCCCGCCGGAAGTGTAGCCTTAACCTCAACCCAGGGACTGAAAATCTGGCTATAATTGTTTAGCAAATGGGACAAGGGAATGGATATCAATCCTGAGGACGAGACTTCTTATAATACCCAATACCCAGAGGCATTTCTGGAGTAGGTGGAGAACAAATACTTCCCCAAACTCAGATGATTGTCGGTCACTGAACAAGAACAACTCCGGAGTAATGACTTCATCCCTTCTGCAACGGCTTCTCAATCTAGACAATCATTTTTTGATCCATATGATTTGTCTAGTGATAATGAAGAATACTTAACACCTAAAAATGGGACTAAAACGACACCCGGACGAAGCGATCCCGCAGTACGCTTATTGACAGCCCCAATGCTCTATTTAATTTCGCTTCCAGAATCGCCCAGGGACTGGGGGCAAGTAAATCGGAATATCGATTATTACCACTCCGACCGGATTGAGATTGGCCGTACATTTTGGTTACCAGCTATCACGGAATGCTGGCATCAGCAAGAGGAAATGCACTCACAGGATGTAAAGGTATACGCCTGTGTATGGCCTCGTAGGAAGGTATCTCAGTAGATACGTTTGCAAACGTGGATGTCAATATTGTAGAGTAGTATAAAGGTAAGTTAAGGTAAGTTAAGGTAAGATTATCGCTAGAGATCTAAGCCTCGTGGCGAGCCGACTATAGAGAAAGCTGTTGTTACCCGGCCCTGGACACCTCACGTACAGCCGTGCCGTTACACAGGATGCCGATCTCGCCAATGTGGCACGCGACATATTCTCAATCGTAGCACATGGTGTCAGAGTGAAGGCTAAATTTTCCCCTGGGCGAGACCTCATCGGCTGGAGGCAGTCAGAAACCACAGGCGAGACCCTTCGAGAGAACGATGTACTCTGCAAGTATGCTCGAGCCAATAGTTGGACATTGGCATGTGATGACCCTGCAATGGATAGGTCAGAAATCAATCATGACTTGGAATTGAATCAAGAGGCAGAAGAAAGAAAATTGCACAGAATGGCCATTTTAGACTACTTTGAAGAGATATGGCAGGGCAGTCAGAACCGACAAGCTACACAGAACGAATCACCTGCTCAAAACATGCAAATCGCAGCCATATGATACATTTCAGATCCGGAAGAAAGCGTCAAAACATCCTGGTCACTCTCTGAACATGATGGTGCGGCAGCTTTCAAATGGTCGGAATGATTACAGTTGCCTCCAGCTTTGTCTGCAAAGGGACTCGCTGGAGGACAAACTCAAGTATTGACTATTGGCCAAATACAGCGAATCACCCATCATCCAGCCGAAAGTGATGACAACAGTGCACCAGGAACCATTGCCCAGACTGAAAATTGGCTCATCAGGAATGGTGACGTTGGGAATCCGTACGAGAGCGAAAACAACTGCGAGGCAGACAATGAATCCAATGCATAGCTAGACAATCGCGTCCAGGATAATGAATGCACTGAGCAGCGGGATGGGTATGCCGCTCCAAATGTGCCCGGATCGATTCGGCCAACCCGAAGGACAAAGAAAACCACGGACACAGGGTTGGTGATGGTCAATGCTGCTGCAACAAGGACGATCAAGGGAAACAGACAAAAGTAGGACAGAATGGGACAACATTTTCTGCAGGTTCTTCATGTTGCTTGACCGAGAATTTCATTTAGAGTTATATGATCGGAGAATATTGACCAGTGATGTCTGAATGTCAGCTGATAAACACAAGCATAGCAGACGAAATGTGTCATTCAGTGTGATACATAACTTTTGATAATATGAGAGCGACCCATGCAATAATATTGTTAGAGCCACAGAATCCTGCTTTAATCAGCCTGAAAAGCATCTAATAAGTTTAAATAATCATCTTTACCATGATCGATGTCAGCAGATGTTGACTAGAGAATACATCAACATCAGCGCCAACGGAGCGTCAATGATTTTTGGTCTTGTAAGTAAGGTGATTGAATATTGATTTGATAACTGACCAGCAAAACCAATGTGGTGGCAGTCTTTATAGGCAAAACAGATATTGACACAGTCACTGCCCCATCCTGGAATTGTGAGTCAGTGGAGGGTAAATGAATTCTGGTCATGTAAGTAAGGTGATTGAATATTGATTTCATAACTCACCAGCAAAACCAATGTTTGGCAGTCTTTATAAGCACAACAGATATCGACGCAGTCACGGCCGCATTCTGGAAATGATAGCCGACGGAGGTTAAACAAATTCTGGTGATGTAAGTAAGGAAATTACAAATCAATTCGTTCGCTGTTTCACATAACCAATGCGTTACCAGCCCATTCAGGCAAAACTGAAACCGACAGGGTAGCTGCCCCATCCTGAGAAAGAGCATCAACGGAGAGTCAACAAATTTTGGTCCTGTACGTAAGGTAATTACTAATCAATTCGGTCCCTGGTTCACATAACCAACGTATTAGCAGGCTTTGTAGGCAAAAAAGAAAGTGAGACGGTCGCGACCCCATTCCGACAATGAGCGTCAAGGGAGCGTCAATGATTTTTGGGCATGTACGTAAGGTAATTACTAATCAATTTGGTCGCTGATTCACAAAGCCATCTTATTTCCAGCATTTATAGACAAAAAGAAATTAACCCGGTCACTGCCACATTCTGAAATGAGCGTCTTCAGAGTGTCAATGATTTTTGGTCTTCTAAGTAAAGTAATTGGAACTTTGTTTGGTAGGTGTCTTGCATAACCGACAAATAGGCAGCCCTCAGAATTTAAAAAGAAAGGACCACAGCCACTGCCCGACTCCGACTATCAGCGTCAACGGAGCGTTAACGATTTTGGGTCTAGTAAGGAAGGCAATTGAATATTGCATTTGGTCGTGGTGATGCATAACCGACATATTGGCAGCCTTTGTTTAGAAAACAATCCACACCACGGTCACTGCCAAATCCAGAATGTGAGGGTCAACTGGGTGTCAACGATCGTTAGTCTTGTAAATATGGCAATTAGGGATCGGTTTCATCAAAATTTGTCCTAATTGACTTATTGGCATTCTTTGTACGCAAAAGAGCAAGTGACCCAGTCACTGACCCATTCTGAAAATCAGCGTCAACGCAGCGTCAACGATTTCTGGTTTTCCATCTTGGGCAATCCAAGTGGCAACTGGTCAGAAATGAACATAAATGAAGTATTGGCTGCCTTCTGTGCTAAAAACCATAGACACACACTCACTGCCCCGTCAAGAAAATCAGTATCAATGGAGCATCAATGATTTCCGGTCTTGTATCCTGATTAATATAAATGCCGCTGGGTGGCCCAAATTCTTATAGGAAGTGATGGCCACCTTTTCCGCCACAATCGTACACATTATCTCTGTTGCCCCATCATGGAAACAGCATTACCAGAGTCTCAACGATATTTGGACTTGCATATTGGGTAATCATGGTATTGCGCAGATATTAGTGCTCATAACAGAACTATAGACAGCCTTGTAACTCACAAACACAAAACAGACCTGGAAAAATGCTGATTCCAATATAATCAATATTACAATCTGCAACACATGCAAAAAGTGATTATTGGATGTTCAAAATATGATTTTGATAAGATACTATTATGAAACACCAAAAACAAGAGCATTATATGAATCTACAGATGGACCTGCTGAAAAATGCGCTGCCAACCCACCCAATTCGGACTGGTTGTCAGATATCCATCGATCCGTACCGTAATTGATGGTTCGGGTGTTTCGACGACCCCAAATGCCAAATGTGGAAAGGGGTCGGTACTGACCCAGTCCCGGACCCGAAGCACTGGACCAGGACCTTTGCTAACTCCATCCGTAGGTGTGGTGTTCAAGTAACATGGCATACCACAGACAATATTTAGGTCGAGTAGCGTATAGGAAATGATACAGACAATCATAAATATCATGTGGTGATGATTCATGGAGATTTGAGACTACAACAGAGTGTAACGCAGAAGGAATCAACTCCAAGATACACTCCACATGAAGTATCACTTGAAAGTATCCCTCTATCTCACCTTACTTTCGGACTTGATATTGGACGTATGCAATGACCAATAGCAGGTTTGCTTCAAACATTCACTAAGGCGCAGAATGTGACAACAGAAAAGGAGATATAGAAGAGCGTTCCAATCCGATTATACCATTAAGGTTGCGTATCCATCGTGGCAAGGTTGCCCTCTGTTCCAGTTGGGAATTGAGAGGTCTTTATATCTCTCCCCTCTTCGCTTTTAACTGCGGACTCTCACTACACCTTGCTCTAGATGGATTCTGGCTGTCCTCTCATCTGCGAATCCCTTTCCTTTCATACCCAGTCGACATTTACTTCCTCCTAGCAAATAGTATCCTTGCAATCCTCCATTCTTTCGGGACCCACATTATCCTTCATCTACGCATCTCCCAACTGATAGGTATCGACCTGACTGTTGCCTTCCGGAACATATACTTCTTCATATCATTCAATTTCCTACATTCATATCATGCGCAAGTACCTCTATATTTCTGGCCAAAGCTGGGAGCAATCGAGAGTTTCTTCGTATAGATGTGACGATGGCTGTCAGTAATCTTTATTTCTATCCATACAAAATATAGTGCCCTTGGTTTGCATTGTATTAGCACTCCATTGCAACTGTGACAACATTCAGTGGTGGGTGGTGATGATGTGGTCGAGAGATTTATGGCTGGCAGTCATTGGTGTGGCGATTGTGCTGGCATTCAATTGCTGAACATTATGTAATCGCCATGTGAGAGCATCATCATGTGATCGTTCATGACCCCGGAACCGTGACCAATCCAAACGGTGTAATACTAAACTTGCTCAAACCAGGTTGCAATGTAGCACAGTGGAAAACTTTTTGGACTTTTTGTACAACCCAAATACACATGATGAGGTCACTTTGGATATGACTCTCGGTATGAGGTACAGAGGCGGAGTAGCAGTTTAACGTTGTATCTCAATTTGATACCATTTGGGTGTTGCGCATGGATATCATCACATATGCTGGGTTCAAACGCCATAGCAAGTCAAGTGTTGCAAGTATAAAGATGCTGGAATAGTGAAAAGTCAACTGGTGAGCCTATGCATTAATATGTAGTCAATCCCAGCTTTTTGAGTCCGGAATCATATCTGCCAAGTAATCGTGTAAGCATGGTGGCTTTCCTGGCCAGTTGCGCGACAACCAAAAGTGTTAATGATGGCAGCGTATCAGGCTCTGTTGTTAAATGCTATTTCGAAAAATTTAGCTTAGTATGCATTGTTACAATGAAACTGCTTTCATCATTGGTGGCATCATAGCGGCAGTGAGGTAGTTCGCTGCAAAGCACCATTGAATTATTCACATTCACGTGTAGTTAGTCAGCTAATATGAATGTAGGCGAAATACTACCAAGCTTGACAACAGTTCCGTCACTACCCCGTCTCATCAGATATCGGCTGTAGTATTTAGCAGCCAATCTTTGGGTCCTGGGTCATTCACTGTCAGATGTTACACAGTTGCAAAGTTGTCATTCAACAGGTTGTCTAACACAGCCTAAACAGAATTTTCCCATGCATAGCCGCGGCAGGTTTGTATACTTACGTATCCAATTTCATTTTTCAAGGATGACAACTTCTGTGGCTCCAACTACATTACGTTATCAATGGTTGCACTCTAGCAGGCAGTCCGGCAGTGACATGTTCATAGCGAAAGAATTACGAACGGTTATCCGCCAGGGGTACAGAGAAGAGTCGTTAAAGAAGAATAGGACGATGGGAATTAGCATTTACGCGGATTCACCGCAGAGCAGAAAATGAGGTGGGAGCTATTTTGACCCACAAATGCTGCGGTGGTGGCGTAAGCTACACGCAATAGGTGGAGAAATATTTATTGGTCACCATGTAGACTGGTCCAGTTGACATCCAATGATGTGACAACGGGAACACATAGATAATTTCTGGGGATTCCACCAATAGGTAGTGCTGTGCGACACTCACATTACTCGAGCCAGTGATGGAAAAATCCGTCTTCCTTTTGGCCGCTGCCATTTTCACTGCGCCGCGATCCATAAGAGAGCTACTCTATAGAGCTTGGAAAACAGCAGGAAACATTTCACATTGCCATCTCACATTCACAGTATTCGCTCGAGTATATCAAAGTGAGATGGCTAAAAGCCTAAACCCCGAACCAGCCCCGATTGCACTAAAAAGGGTGATTACTTTACCTAAACAATGACTCGGCATCATTTCTTCCAGGGTTAGAGTTAGACTTTTAAAAACAGCCAGTAGATGCATAAGAGACGATACGAGAGGAGGTAATGTAGGCTCGAGCCAATTCATCTTGGTAGGCATCTAATCTCATTCACTCGGGACGATATTATCAGGAACTCCAAGAATTTAGAAAGAGGGGGAGGGTTGGTTTGCGCATCCAGAACAAGCTACTGCACTTAAAAGTTGAGAAGATTTATTGCTTCTCTTTCTATCGAGACTGAACTGCTATTTATAGTATCCAAGATCGTAGAAAGTGCAAGACCCCTTACCAACTTACCACTATGATGATTGTTAGACAGCAAATGATTTACTTGCTGAGTTCTATCTTAACACGGTCCTCGATTGTAAAGTGACCTAGCCGCTATGAAGCGGTAGTCGTTTTTGTTATTTAGGGCGGAGTTAGGTATCCCCCACACAGTAATAGAGTCATTGTATAAGCCACCGCCATGCGAAGACCTCGACCTTCAACCGAAATTACCTTACCGCAGTGGTATTAACTAAGGTTTTGGCCCAGTGGCTTCTTTGACACCAGAGTTAGATGAGTAGAGCCGAAGACATTTAGGCGTGAGGCCAGAGACTTGCGGCCCCCATCAGCCGAAGGCTTGCGAGCATGAAACCAGTAGCGTACAGCTCCCATCAGCCACCACTAGCCGTCACCTGCCCTCATTCTGAGCGGGATACCTAGCCTCAGTACCGATACTCCGTATCAAGCTGCGATTACGATACTCAGAATCCTCAAGGATGTTTCCCTCTCTGTCTTTCTATTGAAGCCTGCCATTTTGCTCTCTCTTTATAACAGTAGACAATTCGTCTTCTCTCTTTTTATTATTGTCAACAAGTGGTGGTTTGTGAATAAATCTATCGACGTAGCATCTGAATAGCCCATAGGTGGTGAAGAAGAATCTCATGATAACATGTTTTAATTGACAACGAGGGTGGCCATGCTCATCATGGGTAGTGGTGCAGTAGTACCGCATCTGTTTAGTATGGCAAATGTCGTATGTTCGACCTCTAGCCAATTCATTTTTTTCTTCGTTTCTTCAGCAGCAAGCACCACCCGGAAAAGCTTGTACTACTCCGCAGCCATTGTTACTCTCGAATCGCTTGATCTGATATCCATAGAGTCAATGTACGCATGAAATGACTGGTAGGCAGCTGTTTAAGTCTCTGCCGTCTTGTCTAGGAGGAACCCGGCCGGCAACCAGGCCGAATTTGCCGAGTAGGCCGCCGCACTCAAAATTGGAGTTAGGACTGGAGATTCGACGTGTATTCAGTAGCTTCTCATCCGTTCAACACACCTTCTTCAAAGTTGATCTACATTTCCCACACCGTTGATCCACTTCACAGAGTGGGGTGGGTATAAACGGCTTATTTCTTCCCAGAGCCTTAACACAATTCATCTGTAAGCATCGCGTGTAAACACTGCAAGGTCCTACTGGGTTGCTGCCCGGAAATCAGAAGCCTTATGGCAAATCGGGCGGGCATTCTCAGCCTGGAAAATTGCGTTCCAGGAGCGGACATGGCTTTGCCCGGACGAGACGGACGGTTCCGAACCCTGAGTCATTGTCCGTCCAGTGTGCGTATAATGCATGGGCTAAACGTCGGTGTCATGATCATAATTCTGACACTGTCAGATGCTTCCGAGTGTTCTGAACATGGTAGTTGCCGGTAAAATGGTCGCGGTAGGTGCTGTGGTAGGTGTTATTGGTGGACCCAGATATTGTGGGAAATACACCTGAATGAATGGATCAGGCGTAATGATACATACACCTGTAAATGCGGTAGTAATGTTAAATGACATGATAGAGAAGCTTATTGGGTCTATCTAATCGGGGCCCAGAGGGCGGCATATGTATTATCTCCCGTATGCTTATGCATACGTACTAAGCTAGCGGTGACGTCGGTGTTCCGAAGTGGCAAATCCAGCCAGATCAGAGCACGATCTGGGCCGGACTATGCCAAGGCCGGCCACGAAATTCTTGACCCAGGCCGGCCGCAGATCTGCCAAACTTGACCTGACCAGTCTGCAGATATCTGGCAGCCAGTGAAGCATGGGCTGAAACCACAGTGGGCCATGTGCGACTAACGTTGATTTACAGTGTACCCGCTCATATAATTAGGTACGAACATGAAGGTGTTGCCATTGTTAGACCGAGTCTTTGTACAGTACGTCATCACGTGGCTTTGGGTTAGGGCTGGCAGATACTATAAAGGCTACGTGTCATCTTAGACTGAGACTCAATCGATCGTCTCGACAGGTTCGTCACAACAGCCATATATATTCAAATATATGAGAAGAACTGACGATTGACATCCATATACTCTCATATAACAAGTCAGGCTACTCAATAGTCCGGGCGGCCACCAGTCTTTCGGGGCCCGCTATCGTCGTCTAGGGCAGGGTATGCGTAGAGACACCTAGGGCCCTGAACGGGGTCTTAGTGGGCCCTGGCAGAGGTTACCGCTCCCGATATTAGGGTTCTTTAGATTAAAAACTCCTCATTCTGTAATAGATTACATAGCATACAACTCTCGTATCTTAATACTAGGCACAGGAACCTTGTAGCAGGTGTGGATGAGCAATAATCGGAGTGAAGGCCAGTCACCACCACATCACTCGCTTCACCCAGTCATCACTCGGCTTACACGCGGGCCCAGAAGTTCCCTAGTCCAGAGACTCTCCGCCCGACAAATTGTAGTTAGGGATCGGGTAGACATCCGTCCGCCCTGGAGGGACTTTTGGGAAGCCAGTTACAAGTGACTGCAGGCCAAAGTATGGTCTTCGCAGGCCAGCAGATATCTCCAGATTCATGGGGGATGGACTAAGCCGGCCCAGGTCGACGGTGGTTTTAGTTAGAGTGGACTGTATCTGGCCGTCCTGGCCGCTTTGGAACATTGGGTGACGTTTTACATACTATCCTGATGCAAGCCGGTATCCTCATACAAGTTCGTAACAGATGATCCCACTATATATGTAACATGTGCGCTTGCTCTCTTTTTCTCCCTACTGGTGCACTTGATGATTGTAGGCAAGTTAGTCATCGTAGGTGCATTTAGAACTTCGCTTAGAGGTTCTTCTGTGGGGTACTTATAAATCTCTACTATCTCCATTTCTGAAGCCAAAAAGTGTATATACTGTACCGACAATTGTGGATGATACATATTTTTTTCTGACAGATAGTTTTAAAGATACAGTCTTCGCCTGGCAGATAATAGTAGTGATACAACACCAAATGGCAGCTAGCCGGAGGCAATACAGATGTACTACTGACAGCTAGGGGATCTCTTGGATTCGCTGGTACACCCATTAAATGGGAGGATTCAGATGAGCGAACTGGTATGTCAATTGCATGGGCTAGTGGACACAGAGTAGCATGCACCCGAGGAGTTAAAAGGGGACCGGCAGGCTCTCTGATTGCAGAGGATATCTCGCTTTGTAAAGGCTAATCAGTGGTCCAAAACTTTTGTACTTAGTACTTCTCCTAACCGCTCCAATATGACATGTATTTGGCCAGATACACTCTCATCTGACAGATCCGGCTTCTGATACAAACTTATTCTTACACTGACGGTTGTCTAATAGTTATACACTTGGTTTGTCCGCTCGAAGCATTCTCATTGGTCGGATGAACTTGCCATGTGGCGCGTGTCAGATACAGTGGCGGGTACAGTGGCGGATATCCACATGTTGACTAAGGATATATCCCGAAGACCTACAAGTTGTTAGAATGCCATCGAAGATGCTAGAAAGGATTGGAGAATGCACTGAGTCATTTGTGTAGACTCATTCACAAATTTTCACTCGCCACCCACCATTCGCCACTGCCGGCGCCACTCTACCATCTCCGGCGAACTTCAAATTTCTTTGGTATATAAAGGGATACACAGTGGCAGATAAACAGCGGCAGATACACAGCAGCGGATACCAGTGTCGGATACCCAGCAGCAGATAGCAGCGTCAGATAAGCAGCAGCGGGTACACAGCGGCAGATACAGCAGCGGATATACAACACAGCAGACTCAGTGGCAGATACACCATGGCAGATATATATACAATGACAGATATACAGCTGGATATACAGTACCAGCTCAGGGTACATATTCACAGCGGCGGATATACAAAAGTAGTTCACGATACACAGCATGATATACACAGCGGCGGATACACTGCGGCGGATACACAGCAGCGGATACACAGTGGTAGATGAACAGCAGCAGATACAGTAGTGGATATACAACACATTATACACAGTGGCAGATACACAGCTGCAGATACACAGTGGCAGATACACAGCAGTAGATATACAGCAGCACCAAATCAAGATACACAGTGGTGGATACACGGCAGAAGTCTAGGTGATCTGCCTGATATCGTAACAAGTCCACCATGCTCAACATTTTGAATCCTGGTGGCAGCAAAGCTGCCACCGGTGCTAGTATTTTATATAGAGATACAAACACCCGGCCTGACACCTGACGTATCATTCCCAATTGCCGGTATAGTAGTACGGATCAGAGTAAAGCTCTATTGACAAGTGCGCGTAGCAGTGGAGGTGGACAATCGTCGATTGTCTAAGTTCTAAAGAGAAAGAAGAGAAAACTAAAAGAAACGATGTTGAATAGACTATAATAGACAAGGCAATCCACGTAATAGCCAAGCAATCACATGATACCTGTCGATGGTCATCGGCAAAAGCCCAGTATTTCCGTCAACAAATTTATGCACCTAATGAGCTTGAATAAACAGATTTCCATAGAGAGGTTCTCGAGTAAGTATATACTGGTAGTCAACCAATGAGTACTTGTGAGGACAGGCTTGGCGCATAACCAAGTCTACTGTAGCGGTCAAGTGGGATAGTACACTCCTCTCAGCTGACATGTAAATATTGTGGTACACCGAAGGTCTGACATAAATTTTGAGTAGAGCAACTTGTTTGGAGGTACGATAATACAAAACTGGATGTCGTTTTTATTACGTCTTTGTTGATCACGGCCAAGAAACTTCTCCAAAACATTCTTCTGTTTTCATCCTACAAGAACTCTAAAATAGCATTTCTTTTGACGTATATATCACAGGCTATAGGACACTGACCTCACTGACGTATTTTGGACTCAAGTATAGCTTCAAACTGACGCTGACATGGTATAACATTTTCTGGTACGAGCACCCCTTCTGACAGCCGACGTACTATCCCTCTTAACCGCTATAGTATATATAATTGATATCTCGAGTCTTCTGCGCTCTTCTCTCTATACCTTAAGCCTTTACACCCACACTGTTCTCCCCTTCGACAAGTAGTGTTGAAATATATGTAAGGGGAATAGACTTAAGATTCAGAGACTGGAGAGCAGGAGAAAGACTCGAGATATATACAAAGTAGTTGGGTGCCTTATGCCCTACCGGCTGTGTGCCTTGACATCAGCTCAGCTGAAGCTCAGCTCGGTCAGGTTCATGCAACATGTAGCGAGTGGTGTATGGCGAGTGAGCAATCGTGTATAAGTTTACGTGTATGATTCTATTCGGTGGCTCAGTGTATAGGCGACCTCATTCCAGACATTCTAGCAACACCTTGCCGCTGGCTTCCCAATTGCGGTCACCAGTCTTTCAGTGCTCGCTATCGTCGTCCAGGGAGAGGCACATTGAGTGGCACCTAGACCGAGCAGGTATCTAGTGGGCTCTGGCGGAGGTTGCGGCTCCCTATCTTGGGGTAATTTAGATTCAAAACCACTTATTTCATAACGGATATACATAGTATATAACTTTTGTGTACCAGTGCTGGCATAGGAACCTTGTACTGGTGTACATGAGCACAAATCTCAGTGAATTCGAAGGCCAGTCATCGCCGCATTACTCGCTTCACCCAACCATGACTCGACTTACAAGCAGGCCCAGTTGTTAATGTAAGGACTGCGAGAAGGTCGCCGATACACTGAGTCACCGAGTTGACTCATACACGTAGACTCAGACCCAGTTACTCACTCGCCACCCACTACTTGGCTCTTGTTAGTTTGGATGCTTGAAAGACTTGTTGATTGACTGCTCTTCTCGAGGTCAGAAGGCCCGTATATATACAGACCAAACTCCTATATCCATATCCATATCCATATCCATGTCTATATTCGTTTGCATATCCGTTTGCGCTGATATGAGCCGCTCTGCACTGAAGTGAGCCGCTCTCCTGAGGCATATCTGCATACACCAACTGTATATCAAATCGACCTGAGCTGTGAGGCGCACGATGCAGGTATACATGTAACAGCTCTTGCCACTCCATTATCACTGCGGGATCTCCAGACAATTCATGTAGATAAAGGCATAGGCTCTCCCTTGGATTGTTCAAGAAACATCGACTTCACCATAGAATACAACACCAGTAGTCCAATAGTCTAACCATCTGCCCGGCAAATCGTATTCCGGGATTGGGAAGATATCCGCCTGCCCGGGACCGACGTATAGGAAGCCTACTTCACCTCCTCTTGTTGCACTCCGTAACACAACAAACGCAAGTGTATCCATGGAACCAAACGAAAAAAAGCAAGTGAATAAGGAAGCGTACGTGTGCTGCTACTGATTCCCATTGTAGCCTCCCTAAACCCTGAAAACTGAGAAGGGAAAGAGTACTGCCGTAACCTTAGGATAGCCATCCAGATGAAAAATAAAAGTGAGGCAACTTTAAATCCAACTTTAAATCGATCTCCGTCATCTACATCTAATCCCATTCTCTTGCTTCCATTACCACAGTCCCACTGTCTTTGTGGATTTGGTGTTTATCCTTGGTGAAGGTTCTTTTCTGCCACGTTGTCGCCTGTATGTACGTAGTGTAAAGTCGACTATCTTGCGGGTATGGAGATTGTGATCATTGTGGTAGCATACGTAGATATGCTTGGTCCGAGCCTTGGTAGCTCCGGAGGTGATATCTGGAGAGCACGCTGACTATCGCAGTAGATCGGTAGCGGTGCAGTGTCATCGTTGCCCTAGATATCCTCCCGGATCTAGAGTAACCATTTATCTCTCGAGAGGCCTCCGAGCAGGCGATGTATTCTGCTTCGAGGGTTAACATGGCAATAATATCCTGCTTTCGAGACTGCCAAGATATTGCACCACCATCATGATCGGTAAGAATGACGTTGCCTCCTTGAGACTTGCGGTCCTTACTATCGCTGCTCAGTGAGGGTCTATATACTTAACAACGTCTTCATTGCCGTTGCTGTAATGTAGACGGTAATTAGACGTGGACTTCAGATTCCGGAGGACTCTCTTTGCGGCGGCCATAAACAAGTGAATGGTTGGGAGTTATATCAGCAAAGGGCGGCGACAGCAAATGATATACCGGGCCGAGTAGCGAGCAATACTTATCGCGTTAGGAATAGGATGCTGCACGGTCAATGCGTCTCCAATTTCGGTGATATGAGGGCCGCCTTCTCTTCATCTAATCGTACGGTATCCATGGAGTGTTGAAGTGTACGAGCCTGCTTAATATACTCTGGTTCCCAGTGTTGGTACAAATACAAGTGATTTCTTATGGATGGCCAGCACTCTTTAGAAATCGTCTTCTACCTGGATAGTGCCCGTATAGGACTGCTTCCTGTGGGGTATGGATGGCGGTACGAGGTGCTTTTGATCCGGATCGGTGGTGGCGTGGTGGTGATAGCGGTGATAGCGGTGATGGAGAAGGTGGGTACGGAGAAAATGGAAAACGCGGTGAAGATGGTGCTGATGCTCGATGTTACATCTATAGACCAATGGAGCTGACCAAAAGCTGAGCTGACGGCAAAGCACTCGATAGGGCACCAGGCACACGACTCTTTTGTACATATCTCAAGACTTTTCTTACTTTTCTCTGTACCACAGATCACTCGAGACGACAACAGTGAGAAATAGGGTGTTTAGAATACCTTGTGCTAGGAATTCGATGTGTTTTGGGTATCATGTTGGTGCGTCAAGTTACGTAGCAGGGGGTATGGTGGTTTGAGGGCGCACTATGAGTGATAATAGAATATACGTAAATATGCGGGGCTCATCGGAGGTCTCTATCGAAGGTACTGCTCTAGTAGGCTAGAGTATCCTCATCATCGTCGACATCATCCTCCCGGCGACAAGTACCAAGCAGTCTTGACTCAGTACTGCCAGTACCAGTGTTAGTCTCCGTGTGAATAGCCCTCCTGAAGAGATTAATCGAGTACAAGGAATAAATTTAATTCACTACGGTACAAAGAGATAGGCATATGTATGAGAAAGATACCATACACCCTGAACCGAGTACCATACCCAAGCCCGAGGTAATCTAGCAGATCTGAGTACCATAAACAGGCCTGAGGTTATCACGGTGAGCCCAGTACCATACCGGGCTCGAGGCTATTCACTGTCCCGGATCAGAAATCCGGCTCTTTCCTATGGCGGTACCTCTCTGGTGTTCTCAATGAGTTTCTCGTGGCACATCCAGGCAAAGTCTCCCCTCAAGTCCCCGAGATTCATCCCGTACAGGGTCCTGAATGGATCACGTTGACATCATCGTTACCATTCCGAACAGCTTGTGTATGTCGGTCTCAATGTGGCCTAATTGCCCCGTAGTCTCCAACTCGAACCCGTACTCGTGCCAAACACGGCTCGAATTTGTTCTGTTGATGCATCGTTCGGCTACCGTGTTCTCATCTTGCGTCGCCGTAGGCTCTCATAATTACTCCTGAGTTGTCAGAAGAGAAGAGTTGGCACTACTTACTGTGCTCTCGGGTCACCATAGCTCCACCGATCGACTCGACTCATTTGCTCGCAATAAGAAAAAGAGGACCCACCTTGCTCCCATATACCGGTCACGACGAGTTGGGGTGTTGAAGTGTTGGGACTAAGTTGTATGGCGCTAAGTATGAAAGGGTATTCTCGATAGTACCGGATATGCTGCTTTCGTTCATACTGCGAGTGTTAACTGGACGGTGGTCACTTTAGTAGACGTTGATAATGGAGTAGAGATGACAGCGGGTGAGAGATGACAGCGGGTGAGAGATGACGACGGCAGTGGGGTAGTTGAAAGTGGTGGAGTAGATAACACAGGAGTGATAGATAATGCTGGAGGACACAGAGTTGATGTTGAGAGAGGCACAGAAGGCGCGGAGGAAACACGAGCACGGAAGAAACAAGGGCGGAGGGGCTAGGCGACGGAAGATGGGTAGACGACGGCGTTGACACAATATGTTGCTCGTAGGGGGCGGAGTAGACGAGGAGTGAGGGAGACGAGGGCGGAGGAATGAACAAGGGCAAAGAGATGCCGCCGGAAGACGAAGGTATGAATCTGTTTGACGCTTCCCCTCTTGCGACACTACAAAAACTACTCGGTGCTTATTAGTGCAAATTATAGATACACCATTGCGCTCTGTGGGGAGACATTAGAAGGCCAGACGTGAAATAGACGTATAGATAAGGTGGAGGGCAGTGATACTGAAACTTGGGAGGCGACGAGATGTCGGCGAGTGTGAAGGCGCAGAGGGTTGAGAACAGGGATCGACAAGGCAAGGACGATCGTGGGCTGTTGAAGACGATACCACCTCTGAGGTTTTGATGCAGTCGATCGGTGATGGAGTAGAATGAGGCATTAGATAGCGGAAACGGACATCCGCATATGCGCTCAAGTAGAGTAAGAGACGCTAGCCCATACTGGGAAACTCTTTGCGTTCGCTTACCGTTTTCAGTGTCTTTGCAAATCGTGTTTTACTAGTCTCTGACGCTAGTGTACCACAGCCGATATTGCATGTTGCATGTCGCGGTCTCACATCTTGCTTTTTTTGGATGTCCAAACTTTACTGCGTTGAATCTTTGAATGTAACAGGCCGCGTACCCTCCATATGCACGCGGAATTAAGGGCTGGTTCATATCATATGACAGATTCCCGGCTCATTCCCCCGATAGTTGCTTCATCGCGCTCATGAGCATAATGCTCACTGTCACACTCTACAATTGGATGAGGATGGTTGCGTGGTGTGGTAGCTCCAGGTGTACCAGAACTGGAGTGGCTTTCAGAGATTCCTTTGACACAAACAATATATATGTATATATCTCGTCGACACCTGTTTTCTTCTTCCACAGTTGACGCCTGTTATCGTCCCATAGCACCACTGCTCGGGTCCATCTTGAACACGTCCATCTTCTACGTCTCCACACTCAACATTATTCACACCTATCTTCACCTCCAGAGTTCCGACACCACACTCTAAACCGCCTATGCCATTCTATAACAGGCATTATGATGTCCTTAGGCGACTCGGCTATGCATGCATCAATCCAAACCGTTGGCTATGTGAGACCAAAACTTAGTAATACTAATTTAGGCTGCTAACAGGTTGGGGCGGACAGTAAAGTCACTTGCACCCGCCCAGACCTGATATAAATGCAGAGTGAATTTTGTTATCACCGAGTGTACGGCCAGAAGTAAGCTCCTGTACCAGCCCCCGCCCAATCCAGGGTGGCGGGTATTCATTCCCTAACCAGGAAGGGGGCTGGCATGCGAGCTTAGGCCACAAGCTACTTCATCATTCAAGACCTCCGACTTCCTAACTCCGATGCCGCCTCTCCTCCACCCTTCTCCATTTCTCCACCCACTGCTCTCCTCAGTCCTCCACCGTCGTACGTTCCGCCCTCGTCTACGTGCACCTTATCTTGTCTATGCAGTCGTGTACCCAGCCCTCGTGTCTCCACGCCATCGTCACCCCCTCCCATTCCGTCCCATCTATTGTGTCTTGGTCTTTTGTGTTACGTGTTAACACTGTGCCGGCATCATCTACCCAACCACTGTCACCCATCCCTGCGATCGCCATCTGTCCTTAACGATATTGTCTGAATCTATGTCCACTACAGTAATGGTGGTCTATTGTTACTTGGGGCTGCAGCATGGGTGAAACTGTATACCCGACGGGGTTGAGAATAGACTTTATGCACTTGGCAGTTTACAATTCAGCCTACCCTCTTACCGGCTTGTGGAATCTGGGTGGCCTCTTGCGAGTAGTTGAGGTGAGTTTATCGATTGCCTTACGACGAAGCAGGGCAGGGGTGCGGTGACCGGTATTTGCTCTGTGAGACTCGCTCTCTTGCCTTGGTTATTGTGCTTTTGCAGTGATAACTTGGGAGTTGGTGAGGACCCACAGCGACACGAGACGAGAATACGGTTGCCGAACAATGCATCTACTGGACGATTTTGACATTAGTACGACTTCAAGTTCAGACTACCGTGATTCGGGACACACGCTACGATCGATGCAGTATGCTGTCGGAATGACGATAATGACTGTATTCTCCACCGAAGCAACTACTACAATCGATTGAAGCGCCACCATCGCCTTCATTATCATCCCTGATTTCATCTCTCGGCGCCGCGTCCAAACTGAACTCCGTACTGTCAGTCTGTCGGAGTTAGCCTCTGTGTCTTGAATATCAACTCGGAAAGCCTCTGAACTGGATTGCGTACCCCGCGGTAATGATACCTCAGCAGCGCTCTCCATGGGCTTTTTTCGTTGTGCATCTGGGCGACTTCTCACTGCAAAGTCTCCGAGGTCCATCCCGTAAATGACATTTCCGAGTGTCTTCCGCCACGTTGTCGATTACCGACGAGATCAGCACGTTTATGTACGTACATTCTACGCGACACCGACGAATCGACACGATACCCTACTGACTGGCACGATGGCAACCGAACGCCTGGCGCCAGTAGCAAAGCATGGTCCAGTCAGATCATGAAGCTAAGCCAAGGGGGTGAGGTCATGCGGGAACATTAGGTCGAGTGAGGGTAGTCAGGTGTGGTTGCTGAACGGGCTACGGCCAAAGCAGGATCGTGGTGATAGGGGCGGCCTTGGGGCGGGATCGGTTTCAGTTGCTGAGTGGGCAATGAAAGGATATCGGGAGGATCTTAGAGGTTGGAGGATCTTGAAGATTGAGTGGATTTTAGGCGGGTATTTTTATCCCATGCTGCAAGCGTCCTTCTGAGCGGAGGGGAATGTAGGAAGTACAATCCAATCGGCGTACATTTGTATTTATATCGGTTACACTCAGAGAATAGACGGTCGTACTTTGCGTGGGGTACACACTGTAAAAATTTGCCAAGTCATGGTAAGGCCTCCCTTTGCAGCATGTTCGGCTTCAGCGGCAAGTACGAAAACTATTGCACATTGGGGCTGCAACGGTTAAATGGATGAGGGTTAGTGCAACGTAAGTTACCCGGAACTCAGCGGTGAAAGGGAAGCTCGACTGCGCACACTGGCTGGATGCAGACAATTCCTTCGATTTTGTGGGACTGGTTTGTGTGCGGTTATCACGTGGGTTGGCGCGGCGGAGCCGCATGCACTGTAGGTTTTGTGTACATGTCAATTAGAATTAGAAAAGTCAAGTTCAGTTAGGTCAAGAGAGGTTCAGTACAACTGACCCGTTACAACTGATTTCACATCCAACAAGCTTACTTGTGAGTGTACACTAAAGCATGTAAGGATTGTACCATCAACAACAATAGGAATTGTAAGTCAAGCTGGCTGGGAGTGTACAGTAGAGTGTAATCATATGTGTACTTCGGAGTCTACTTTGTAGTATACATTATAGTGCACTTGCCAGCATTATTGTATGCAGTATACATTATAGTGTCAAGTGCATATAATTACATTTGTCCCTCAGTAATCTAGTTAACATGCAGGTCAATAGCATCTCCTAGAAGCAATTGTCAAATATCGTATGGATTACCATTCTAACACCTGGCCTTCTAAGAGTTACCTGTGGATTGAGGAGATTATACTCATCAAACAGAAAGATTCTGCCTATAAATGATCTATTTAGACTCTTGACCAGAAATGTTGAACTCCTGTAAAATTGACAGTTGTTTCGTTAGCATAGTAATATTACAGTTACCCACGACTATATACAGTAATATGCTTCAATTAGTACAATTGCAAGCAGTGTTGTATTCGGTATATTGGGTTGGTATTTAATATCTAGAGCTGCTATGAATGTCACAACCTGATTCAGATGCAATATATATCAGGATCTAATTACTTTTGCAATAGTAATGAACTGAGATTGATAAATTACCAACCCAATGAGATATATTGAATTGTAATGACAGCATGAGAGATGGGGCAGATCATGGCCATTAAATATAGTCTGCTCGCCATGATCCTGAGATCTCTATTGCTTGATATACCATATGTCTCTCACTATCAACTCTATTACTATACTTGCAACTATACTCCAACTATTATCAACATGTATATCCCTAAGGGAGATAGCAGCAGCACATGGCCTCACACAACAATTGCTTGTTCACAACTGGGATATGTTTTGCGGTGTTGATTTGGTGAGTATCCAGTGTTTCTGACACTTCACCTCATAATGTCATGAATTGAGAAATCTACCCTCCAAACTAGAAATAGAACAATAATTACAGCTCCGTTTGGAGTTAGAATCATAACATCGTGCTATGGATGCAACTGATGGCCTGGAAAGCTGTTTAGAATCGAATGGGCGGTTGTATTCCATTGCTGATTGTGACAACTTTCGTAACAATTACCAGACTTAACAATTTGACCCTCCCAATACAATCCAATGAAAATAATTGATCTAATTGGTTTTAAATAGCATGCTGCTATGACAATTGAATACAATGATGAGATGATGAATTGTAAATCCATATGTACATATATTGCGTTTTATAAAGATACACCAATAAATTCAATTGCAAACTCGAATGTCAAATATATAGTCAAGTATAAACGTAAGTTAGGATGCTATTATTACTGATGATCTGAGACTTTTGGCAAGTCCACAATATATTTAGCGGGTGATCCTCCGCCCTTGACACATCAGATGTCGCCACCTATTTACATTAATCTGCTCTGTATGTACAAACTCCAATCAGCAACGAGTGTAATTTCCGTCTGAAACACCCGGGTGTGCCGGACGGCTCTGACGGCTCTGACAGAACCACGTACCCTCTGACGGAGAATTACACGCTACCCGTCGCCCTGGCGACGTGTCGCGTTGCATATGTACCTCCTTTACTTTCTGGCGACGTATACGCATCATCAGAACGACACGTGTGTTACACTCTTCTCAGGGGCTGCAGTTATGCTGAAGCCGTTTACACAACGCCTGGCGATTGACGACAAGCCTGGGAGCACCTCGAATCACAGTCATGTGTCCAGTTTGTATTATCATCTATGTATCTATGTATCTATGTATCAATATAGCTACCCATCTACACAAGGTATATCTGGACTGGCTGCGGTCAGCCGAATATATACTCCCCGTCACCCTGTCCCCCTCCGTTACCCCTGTATCTCCATACAACCGCCGTCGCTCCTTGAAGATATACTTGATCGAGCGTGTTTGAGATGCCCTTGGAGACGGAGATTGAGTGAACTCAGGGATGCACTTGGAGGCCGGGATCGAGCGAGTTTGGAAATGCACCTGGAGGCCATGATCGTGCGAACTTGCAGGCCGTAATCAAGCGAGTCTGGAGATACACTTGGAGGCCGTGATCGAGCGAGTTTGGAGATACACTTGGAGGCTGTGTTCGAGCCAGATTGGACGAGTACTTGGAGGCGGCCAATGGACGGTGCGCCGCGACTCAATTCATCAGTTAGTTAACTCGCAACCATGGGAATGTGAGAAGGTGACTTTACCTTTGAAGCTCTTATGGAGAACTGGCTCGTGGCGGTCGATCGGTAGGGAGGTATACCGGAAGCTGAAGCCACATTCAGGGGTCAACTCGAAATCGTGAGAATGAAGGGATGACAGACAATCTTAGGTGTATGCTGTACTCAGTGTTAACTCAGGATCATGGCATGGAGAGATAGAGAGGGATGAATTAACTTTGTGTTCTGCAATGATGGTAGAGTTGTGGACGAGAAAGAGAGAGATGGGGGATGAAGATGAGAATGATATGGAGGATACGAGCGGCTATGAGAAATAAGGAGTACGACTTGCCTGCTTGGGTTTAGAAGAGCTCGTATCGGTGTAATTACACGCCAGATCGGGACTCGTACCTGTCGTATCGGGGATGGTCAATTTACTCGCACACGAAATTCTCTTAAGTCCCGGTTTCTCATGATGATTTCCTCCATCTCCTCTGATCGCTCTCTTTCTTGTGCTCAACTCTACCATCACCTAAGAACACGAAGTTAAGTCATCCCTCTCTATCTCTCCATGCCATGATCATGACTTAACACCGAGTACAGCATACATCAAGTACAGCATCATCCCAGGATGGACAGTCTCCCGCTCCCAGCCAGTTTCTCATCTCTCAGCGGATGTTGTTGTACTCAACTCTCTACCTTCCCAAAATTACAAGTTAACCAATGAATAGAGTCTCAGCTGCCATCATGCCTCCCTCCAAATCGAACGCTTCCAAGTACTCCTCCAATCTCGCTCCATCATAGCCTGCAAGTGCATCTCCAAACTCGCTCAATCACGGACTCCCAGTGCGTCTCGGAGTTCACGATCATGGCCTCCAAGTGCATCTCTCAACTTGCTCGATCATGGCCTCCAAGTACATCGTTAATGGGCGACGGCGGATGTACAGAGATACAGGGGTAATGGATGTGGACTGAGCGATGGGGAGTACATATTCGCGAGACCGCAGGGTAGATAGACATCATCTCATTTTCATCTCATTTTTATCTCATTTTCATCTCATCTGGATCCACGCAATTGCGTGGATTCTCACGGCCGGGTAGTATCATATCTTCTCACTTTCTTCCTAGGCTCCTCGAGCTAGAACAGTTCTTTCTCACGAATTCCGTCGTGGCCAGATTGACCGTATGTCTATATATAGAGATTCTTAAATAATGCATTCCATATTAAAGGTAGCGAGTCTTGTGACTGTAACAAAGACGAATATGATATAAGAAATGCCTTGTGTTTATGGAACCCTAAGAACCACTGCTTTGAGAATACGGCACCAAGTCTCCCACAGAGCTGCACAGTGGTCTCAGCTGCTCCAACATTAGAGTATCCTAATAGTCAAATCTCGTAGCGTCCTGAATGCACCTCCATAACTGCAGGTGCTTTCAGGAGCATCTGAGAATGCTCTTGCAGAGTCTGAGGAAGAAACGGTGAAACTGCGATCGGAGGGCGATGTGCAACGCGACGGGTGGTATTGATACCGGGCGCGGAGTAATCCGGCTCCGGGGTGTCTCTGACGGCTTTGATGGAGCGCGTCCACTCTGACGGAGCCATTCCGCCCGGACGGAAATGTTTTTTGCTGATGCCCTTTGGCTCCATAAACTAATACTCAAGTAGAAAGATAAGGACACAATCAAATATCCATTGGAGATATGTAAACTTACAAACCCACAAGATCCACAAGTCATTATTAGTGCTCAGGGTAACCTTCACTGGATGCTGCAAACAGCAACATTGCACCTCCACAAAATGTATCTTTGGTGGTGGGAAAAACACATGCCGCCACCATATGTACTGACCAAGATACAACGCCATGAAGCAGTTCACTGAAAAGCATGAAGTAACATCGAAAGAGTTACTGTGCTTCATGTCTGCAGTTGTAGAATATATGACATCTGACTGTGAAACTTTACACTTATGATATATACTATTTGTAAATCATTATCTGGATTAGATACAGTAGTCTCTGCGAAATCAACAATCTTAGTATCAGTTGCATGTTCACTTGGCCACATTAATCATGGCTTCTGCTCACTGCTCAATGATTCCATTGCCATTGCCATTGGCCTCAGCGATTGAATGGGTATATTATAATTGTACGCATTCCAGTCTCCAGTCCTACTCACCACACTTTCAAGTGAACTTCTATTTAGGCTCTTGCAATTTCCAATGAACCACGCCAATGTGCCTGTCTGTGAATGATCATTGCTACAGGTCGGTGAGGTTCTGCTCTGACTACAATAACCATTGGTGAGTGACAATAATGTAAGACCATGTATCGGTTTCATAAGATTTTCACGAAGTACTCACTCACACAACTTTAATCCAACTGCACGACTACACTGTGGAATCCTCAGGCGAATCTTTGTCGCACAATCATGAGATACCAACTCACATCTGGTAGCCAGTCCCTATCCCATGAACCCCATCAGGAGTGGCATTTGTCTATCTTCATCATCAGCCAGCAAGGCTTTGAGGCCGAGAGTGTAGGTATTTGATCTTCATATTAACCAGCTATAGGCTGGACACATCAGCAACAACCCCAGTTTCCGTCTGAAACACCCGGGTGTTCCGGACGGCTGTGTCCGCACTGACGCAACCTCGTACCCTCTGACGGAGAATCACAGGCTTCCCATCGCCCAGGCAACGTGTCGCGTTGCATTGCAGAGCAGCTGGGAGCGCCGTTGACAAACCTGTGAGCATCTGGGAGCACCTCGAATCACAGCAGAGCATTGTGGGAAAAACAACATCATCTTTGGTAACGCTGCTGGTGCGCCTGGAACTCATAGCTACTACTAATCGTGCAACGATTTCTAAAACTCATGTATTCAGGTTGTTTTCTCATCTATGTATCTATGTATCTATATAGCTACCAATCTACACACAGTAAATCTGGACTGGCTGCAGGCGGTACATGAGAGCAATTCTAGGTGCGCCTGAAAATGACTATCGAGGGAACTCAGAGATACACTCCCAGGCCGTGATCGAGCGAGTTTGGAGATGCAATTGGAGATCGAGATTGAGTGAACTCAGAGATGCACTGGGAGGCCGTGACCGAGTGAGTTTGGAGATGCACTTGGAGGCCGAGGTCGAGTGAACTCAGAGATGCACTTTGAGGCCATGATCGAGCGAGTTTGGAGATGCAATTGGAGACCGAGATTGAGTGAACTCAGAGATACACTGGCAGGCCGTGATCGAGCCAGTTTGGAGATGCACTTGGAGGCCGAGATCGAGTGAACAGAGAGATGCACTTGGAGGCCATGATCGATCGAATTTGGAGATGCACTGGGAGGCCGTGATCGAGCGAGTTTGGAGATGCAATTGGAGATCGAGATTGAGTGAACTCAGAGACGCACTGGGAGGCCGTGATCAAGTGAGTTTAGAGATGCACTTGGCGGCCGAAGTCGAGTGAACTCAGAGATGTACTTTGAGGCCATGATCGAGCGAGTTTGTAGATGCAATTGGAGATCGAGATTGAGTGAACTCAGAGATGCACTGGGAAGCCGTGATCGAGTGAGTTTGGAGATGCACTTGGCGGCCGAGGTCGAGTGGACTCAGAGATGCACTGTGACGCTGTGATCGGGCGAGTTTGGAAATGCGTTTATAGCAGGCTGTGATCGAGCGATATTGGAGGAGTACTTGGAGGTGGTCGATCTGGAGGCGGTCAATCTGGAGGCGGTCGATGGGAGGCGCGCCATGAGCTGTGACTCCATTCATCGGTTAGTTAACTCGAAACCTTGGGAATGTGACGAGGTGACTTTATCTTTGAAGCTCTTATGGAGAACTGGCTAGTGGCGGTCGATTGGTAGGAAGGCACGCTGGAAGATGAAGTAACATTCAGGGGTCAACTCGATATCTTGAGAATGAATGGACCACAGACAATCGTAGGTGTATGCTGTACTCGGTGTATGCTGCACTCGGTGTATGATGCCCTCAGCGTTAACTCATGATGATGGCATGGAGAGATAGAGAGGGATGACTTAACTTTGTGTTCTTGGGATGATGGTAGCGTTGTGGACGAGAAAGAGAGAGATGGGGGATGAAGATGAGAACGATATGGAGGATATGAGCGGCTATGACAAATCAGGAGTACGACTTGCCTAATTGGGTTTCGAAGACCTCGTATCGGTGTTATTACCCGCCGGATCAGGACACGTACCTGCCGTATCGGGGATGGTCAATTGACCCGCACACGAAATTCTCTAAGTCCCAGTTTCTCATGATGATTTCCCCCATCTCTCCTGATCTCTCTCTTTCTTGTGCTCAACTCTACCATCACCTAAGAACACGAAGTTCAGTCATCCCTCTCTATCTCTCCATGCCATAGTCATGAGTTAACACCGTGTACAGCATCTTCCCAAGATCGACAGTCTCCCGCTCCCAGCCACTCCCTCATCTCTCGGCGGATGTTGGACTCAACTCTCTACATTCCCATAATTACAACTAACCAATGAATAGAGTCTCAGCTGGCGTCACGCCTCCCTCCAAATCGACCGCCTCCAAGTACTTCTCCAATCTCGCTCGATCATAGCCTGCTACAAGTGCATCTCCAAACTCACTCAATCACGGTCTCGGAGTGTATCTCTATGTTCACTCAATCTTGGTCTCCAATTGCATCTCCCAACTCGCTCGATCAAGGCCTCCCAGTGCATCTCCAAACTCGCTCGATCACGGCCTCCAAATGTATCTCTCAGTTCACTTGATCTCGGCCTCCAAGTGCATCTCCAAACTGGTTCGATCACGGCCTCCCAGTGCATCTCCAAACTTGCTCGATCACGGCCTCCAAGTGCATCTATGAGTTCACTCAATCCCGGTCTCCAATTGCATCTCTAAACTTGCTCGATCACGGCCTCAAAGTGCATCTCTGTGTTCACTCGACCTCAGCCGCCAAGTGCATCTCCAAACTTACTCGATCACGGCCTCCCAGTGCATCTCTGAGTTCACTCAATCTCGATCTCCAATTGCATCTCCAAACTCACTCGATCACGGCCTCCCAGTGCATCTGCAAACTCGATCGATCATGGCCTCCAAGTGCATCTCTCAGTTCACTCGATCTCGGCCTCCAAGTGCATCTCCAAACTAGCTCAATCGCGGCCTCCATGTATCTCGTTAAGAAGCGACGGTGGGAGTACGGAGATACAGGGGTAACGGAGGTGGAATGAGCGACCCGGAGTATATCTGCGGGAAACCCTGGGGTAGATAGACAGCATCTCATTTTCATCTCATCTTGTCATACAATGAAAATACTCCCTCTATCTTTCCTAACTTTTGGTCTCACTCGCTCTGTGCGAGACTTTGTGGATCCACACAATTGCGCGGATCTTCATGGCCATGTAGTATCATATCTGTTCACCTTCTTCTTACGCTCCTCGAGCTGAATGTAGAAGGAATGCGATGAGAGATTTTCGCAGCATCACATTGCATTTCGAGGTATGGTCACAGTCGGCTACAACGCCAGAGTGTTTGTTTAAATTAGGAGACCGACTGAGCGAGAAGAAACGGCAAAGCAGCGTTCGGAGGGCAATATGCAACGCGACGCGTGGCATCGACGCCGGGCGTGGAGTAATCCGCCACCATGGTGTCTCTGACGGCTCTGACTGAGCGCGTGCACTCTGACGGAGCCATTCCGCCCAGACGGAAATGTTTTGTGCTGATGCAGCTCAGACTGTAAGTTCCTATGATTGTGCGGACACCTATGTTCTTATTCATTCCCAAATTGGCGTCATCGAGCCATGGGCTTGTCAGTGAACCTGGGTTCTGAGCTGTTGTTTGGTGCCTGGTCTGACTCCTGAGACGCCATTTGTTAGTAAATTCGGTGCATTCTTAGATGATTCACAGTCGTGTTCAGTCCTGCTGCAGTACACATACAGGCACTTGTTTGCCATTGTTCAAACTCGCTTCATCTTCTGATCATCTCTCAGGTGCCCTTGCAGCAGAACTGACCATCCTGCAGCTTGGTGCACCTGTAGATACACTGGTCATCCCTAATATAATTGGGGCAGATATCATTTCTAATTGCTTGCTGGGTAACCAAATTGTATGCTTTCAGTTCCTTTGCCAGGTGTGATTATTCAAAACTATCTGAGTATCTCCTGCTGCGCATCAGCAAAAGATGAAATGGCATTCTCAGGATTCTGAGCATTTGAAAGGCAAGTTCGCCTTTTCTCAATTATGCAGTGTACTGTGGCCTGAAATATACTCAGTCAGATTGTTTTCATATCTTTGCGGGATATTCAAACTTGGTATAGTCTTCCCAAAGGGGTATAACTTAGTCTGTTACATTGTATTATAGTCGAAAGTTAGTCTATTTTTAAAAATGAAATATGTAACAGACGTACTATTGCTTGCTTAGTAATATTATGAAACTTTTGGTTTATATATCTTCATGACAAATCATAATGAAACTAACCACATTTGGAATACCTCCAGCTATAATCAACAAACAACTGAATATCTTTAATAATATTTCCTATTTGAGTTAGTTTGTTTTTGATTTGTCATTTCGAAATAGTAATGTCAAGTTTCATGTTATTACTCAGCAAAGTATTCTACGTTCATTACATTTTTCAAAATTAAAAGTAGCTGACTTTAATCAATTAAGAAATGTATCCAACTGGGCTATACCAATTTTGGAATACTATACCAAGTTTGAAAATCCTGTCATATTGTGAATGCAATATCGCGGAGTATGATTCATATAACTGGACCCGGCAAAATTGACTAAACATGAACTTGACTTTCACAAAACTTCAAAATGCTCAGAATGCTCAGAATACCATTTCCACATTTTGCTGATGCACCAGTTGACTCTCCTCAATGTATACTGTTGGACTGTGCTAGTGATCACATCTCAGATAATCCCGTCCACCAGTGTGCTGCCACCGTTGTCTTTTGCTCGGGCCGCTCCATGGTGTTTAACCCCTGCCCTATTGGTGCTTCGATTTCCTCTGCCATGGTTTGATTTAATTCCGTGCTGGACATTGTGTGTTTGTATGTCATTGGTCCTGCAGAACAATATCTCTTACAACTTCATAATGTTCTGAATTGGAATTGTAGCAACATAAATTTGAATTGCCAAAGGGGAGTGGGATTTGATTCAGGGTCTTACCCAGCGTAGTGACTCCAGCATGTTGCGGTTCCATCCTGATGAATTAAAGAGTCCACTGACTGGTGTGCTGAATAGTGGTCAAAACTGAACCCAAGAAATTATACCTGCAGAAGTATATCAAATATTAATATCTGTGCTTGGTTGTCTCATCATGTGTTGAAATCAATGTAACTGATATTGAGATGGGTATAATATCCCATTACTCATCATCATCATATAGGAATGAGACAGATTGTTATCAGTCCCATTGGAGCCATCCTCTGGAGAAAGCTCTTGTAGTATCAGAGATAATGTAAATCCACTCCAGCTGTGGCTGCAAGCATGTGGAATTACATAAAGGCTGCAGCAAGAACAACAGGATTGTCAGGGAAATTTGCATTTTGGTTTGACAGGGTTAAATAATTCTGACCAATGTTTGTTAATGTCCACAGTGTTTTAAGTAACAAGTTGACAATGGTGTGAAACAGAAATGAATCTTGTATAGTATAATTGAATTCAAGTTTAATGTTCCAGCAAAAGCAGCATACCAATCATCTGTACATAGATATTGCAAGAAAATATAGGTATATTATAATAGGTCAGAGAAATATCCCATGTATAGTTTGACAGAAGGACAAAGTCTACTCATGTCATGTTTAGATTTATAACGTTGTCTTCAAATACTCATAACTGAACACCATCCACTAGGATGTCATATGGTATACTGAATAGTACAACTATTATCAGAATTGGAATTATACTGGTGGGAGTTACCTTCTCCACTTAATATCAAATCACAAGACTATATTCAGTACGAGGTTGCACTCCTAGTGGTAATTCTGTGTGTAGTTATCAATCAGATGATTTTAAAGTTCACAAGTGAATGGCTTCCTTAAGCAATTGCCTGCAATGTTTACAGGGGACTCTAATGTTGACTCACAAACTACTTGGGTCATATACAATATCTCACATATGGTGATATGGTTGTTGGGCAGTGATGCGGATGATTGATCCTGGATTCTTTGAAAGATGGTGCAACTTTGCCAACTGTTGGGAGAATTATCAATACTGACACTAGTCAATCACCAAGAGAAGGTCCAATAGATTTATATGTAAGTTTTACCTGGTTACTATCTGCAAAATACAATTGATATAGCACAGATTCTTGGCTTAGCAGTAATCCCTTTGCAACTACGGGAACCGAAATCGTATTGAACACTTCTAGTTTATATTCTGAAGCGGTGGGTATAAATACGTCCAGGGACCATTGAGATATTTGCCATATGACTATATAAATTGAAGGGGATAATCTAACTGCAATGAAGGTTTAAATTTCACCATAATCTGAATTCCTCCATGTACATTACATCACTCAGAGTTCAAGGTACAGAACCAATTCATATAGTATAATATTATCAAGTAGTATTGCCATCACCATGGGTACATGATGGCCAGACCCAGGTATTTTCATATAATGTTTGGCTACGTTAGAACAAGACTCTACACAAATGGTAAGTGAATATGCATCTTCCTGGCCGTATTCACTATCTGAGTATTTTCATTCAACATACAAATGATATTACAATTAGCATTCAGTACAGTCTGGGCAATTATCCCAAATAAACAACGCAGAAAATTTATAGTATTCTTGTTTGGAGTTCTCCTGTAACAGAGAAAACTCTACTACTTGATTGCAGCATGGAAATACTTAGAAAATCAAACCAAGGGACTGAAGAATACCATCTATTTGTACCATCACTAGTTTGGCAAGCAAGTGGTAATTTACAGCATTACATAAAGGTAACATGCTACGTCATTTGCCATATCGTGGATATCATACTTGTAGTTGTTATTTGTTAATGTAGTTATCTCGCAATGTAATAACATTCAATATGTCAGACATTTTCCCACTGTATTATCCACTGATATGTATCAACCACACCTAATAGAGCAATATAGCAGCTGAGTGCACAGTAAAGTTGAAATATTCGAAAACTCCCTGCAGAGGAGAGATTTTGTAGTTACCATGCAATAAATCAGAACTGTTTTATACATTTCTTGGAACTCCATCATATTCCAACTGTAATGATAGCAGTGTGCAATATCATATATGATCAAGTGTATGGGGTCTTTCAACAGATCTAAATCCAAGACTATCTACATTGAACTTCCAGGCATCATGACAGTTTCAATTGCACTGGGATAGCATACTTGATCACCATATGAGTCTTTAATTCAATTATTGGTGAAGCTACTTCAGAAGTAGTGCATAGCACAATTGTGTAAGGGATGGTTAGGTAAGATGCCAGCACTTATTCCAACCATAGAAAAAATCGAATACCAGATGTCAAAGTTGCACATATTGGATATCACATTTCGTTCGCACAATACCTTGCTAAGTGTGGCTCCTCAGCGGATAATACCTCTTCAACTGATACAATTAGAACAATGATAACATCAGGGGCTACATGTCAATGTCAGTACAAGTTAATGAATAATGTAAAATGACACAAAAGATATGATTTTTGAAAGGCTTGATACCATCATGGGATGACATGAAGTTTTCGTGAGATCAGTGTTGATTTCAAAAGACATTATAGTCATTAGATAATCTTCTGAACAAGCTCTATCAGCAAGATAGTCGAAAAATAATAGCTCACATAGAAATTCAGCTAAATTTATAGTTAGTAGTTGCATTGTACATATTTCCTATTTTTGCATGATTCATTTACATTGTTTTTGCTTACCCTTGGTTCTATGTGTATTGCATTTGTAAGCAATGCAAATCATAAAAGGATAATAGCTTTGATAGAGTCAGGATGGTACAGAACAATTAACAAATCATTTAACCATGAATATTGACAGTTTATTATATTACTCACAGTTGTACAAAGGGTATTGGTTCTATACTATACAAAGTAATACTTTTTTTCAACTGGCAGAAGACTATTTTTGTATAACATTTTTGCTGACATTCTTTTCCAAATACTTCCTCATCTCCTGATGTATTAATTACTGTATAACAGGTATAGCATTGAAATACTGGTTCAAAACCAGGTAATATTAAACGCATTTGGAAGTGGATCAACCAAATGACTCATTGTATGACATACAAAACAACTTTCACATTGTATATATAAGAAGAACAGGATGTGATACAATATAGGCATATCAACCAATAAGGGTGATTAAATTAACAATATTGTTACCTTGCTTAAACATGGCAATTGACAGCAAAATCAAAGCTTAAGCCATTAGGTACCTAGAGATAGTATGTGTCATATTGTCTAGAAAGACATGAAACAATCTGGACTATGGAGGATGATTATCCCTAAGAGGAAATCTTGCACTCAGTTGGGGCACGGCTGCATATGACGTGTCGAGATCAGAGTAAAACCAGGATTTTATAGTCATCTTGGCACAAGCCATCGATCTTTAGGGAGAATCTTATCTTACGTACCTTGTTACTACTCTGCATATTAACAACGACATTTGCAATTGTATTGACTCATATACCTTAATACAAGGTGGCACAAGGCAATACGCACTGATGAAAATGGTTCAATCACCGATCATCAGGTAAACCACAATATGAAGTCTAAGTCGAGGGCCCTCAACCGAAGTTTGTATGATTGGTAGTGCTAGTGCAATATGTAATTGAAATACCCGCCTTGGCACAGGTGCCGGCAGAAACAGCAGCTGAAGAGAAAGAAATGCAATTGACAAAGAGTAAGCGAGGACAACCAGAGAGAGAGCTCAAAAAGTACAGAAATGAAAGGAAAGAATCTTTTTAACATGTGTCTTATGACTTTTTAGTGTGCGGACACAGAGTTGCTCTTGTTTACCTTCAATCTTAAGCATTACTTGTGGTTTTATTGGCCTCGAGCCTTGGTTTTAATTGCACAAGGTGCTGCCAGCTAAGCTAGGCATCAATTATTGGTTATTGGGCGTTGCCGCAGTCATCCGTTTTTCGCTTGGGGTTCCATCTTAGTTATACCAGGATACCAAGCGTATTTCTTGTAGCGGCGTTTAACACCTTCGCCGTCGATGGGAGGGTTTTCTGCTTGATATCTTGGCAAATAATTTCGTAGTAGTTCGCTCAATAAGTTCAAGAATCTCACCTCTGACAATTTAATACGAATGCTCCCCGTCTATTCCTATTAACCATTACGGCAGTCCTAGAAACTAACAAAATAGTTCCGCACGTCCTATACTATTATTCCATGCTGATGTATGCGATCAAATGCCTGCTTGAACACATTAACTTTTTCAAAGTAAATGTCTGGTTGTTGACACGCGCGCGTTGCGGAGGGTGTGGATACTCGTCGATTGTTTAAGTTCTAGTAATAAAGAGAGAAGAGAAAAGGTGAAACTAATGGACAAAAGAACTATACTAAAAATGGCAACCAAACATAATAGCCAGGCAGTCACGCGATACCCGTCGATAATCTTGGGTTCCGCCAACACTCCACCCGAATAACGACAACGTAACAGAATTCATGCAGACTGACCTCCAACCTGAGCCCCAACCAAGTTGAAACCCAAATCATTTAAAAGTAAAATAGGTACCACATTTGAACGCAACCCAGGCCCCCCGCTTTGCAAAGTTTGTTACAAGCATGCGAGCTACAGCAAATGCAAACCGGCAGCGCACTAGGCAACAAAATGCCGTGCGGGTACACTAAAGTAGGCTATCGTCGGTTTGTTGCCGTTTGTTAATGAGAGCGTTATCGCAGAAAAGTGTCTAACGCAGGGATGATGGATGGGGTAAAGGCTGCAGGATACCGGAAAGAAATTTCAACCAAGGGTGGGCGGGATCCTAGCTGTTTCATCTTTTGCGGCAGGAATTTCAAAGAATGTTGTCATGCGTCCAATTCTAGAAGGGTGGGCGACCGGAGCTGCTAATTCGTTTAAATTCCGATGTAAGGCGTGCACGTGATAGCTCACAACCACCATAAAATCCTTGCTTTCATTGCCACACAGCCTGCGACCACGATCAAACCCGTCGCAACGAGCTGAGTAGGAGAGTCTCTTAATAGTCACTCATACAACATACAACTCCCAGCTGCTGAATATTGCGCTGCCTGCCGGACTCATCCTTCAATTTTACGCCGTCTAGTTTCACCCGTCACGATGTCAGGCACCTGGGGTACAGCGGGACAAACATCCGCTCAGGAACCAACGATATCCCCCGCCATTCACGAAGCACAAAAACGAAGACGTATACCACAGTCCCTAAAGAGGTACTATAGGGACAATGAATGTAGGTCCAAAGGAGTAAAACAGCTGCTCGAAACGAGGAGGGACGAAATGCTACTCGAAAATGGACACGAAGGCGCGGACACAGGCTTAGAGCCAATATTTTTTCCAGAAGCGTGCGTGGTGGAAGTATTGACGGACGAAGTGGTCGAGTGGGTATTGGGCTGTAACTGCAGATGCTGTGAAGCTGATGCCAAATACGCCGCGCACTCTCTCGATAATCCGACCAAGTACATTGAGGTTATCATGAGCAAAATCCAGAAATTCTTAAAGTTGTTTGCAGTTTTGATCTACATTGATCATCCAGCCCTTATCATTGGCTTCATCAATCTTGGCGCCCATGACAAATCCATGGAAGATCGACACTCGACCGAGCTGGAGAGGATGGACAAATATTGGCCTAATCTTCACAAAAGGGAACCGAGAGAGGGAATGGAGCAGGTCGGACTTCCCGAGGCAGAAGCGAACAGCATTGTTCAGGCATTTCTTAAAGCGCGCCATCAATTCTTTCCGCCCAAGATCGACTCGAATGCATTCGTTGCTTTTGATGGCGACCGAATACTTCCTTTCATCAACCACACACAATTGAAGAAACCGAAAGGCAACTATGGGACAGTATATTCCTTCCAATTTTACCCTGGATACTTCGCTTTAGAGGGATTTTTAAGTGTGGTAGGTGTGTTCCTTGCCTGTGAATCCAAAGCATCCAAATAACAGTGACTAGAAACGATTTGCAAGGAAGGAAGTTTCTGTACACAATTGGCCAGCCATGTATAGCGATATAAATACACTCAAGATCAGTCAAAGGCTGGAACACAACAAGCACTTTATAAAGTTGCTCAAACTGTATCAACTTGGTAATAAGATCAATTTCATTTTCCCTCTGGCCGATGGAAACTTACGCGAATATTTGTACGATGGGAAGCAATGGAAATATCAATTCAATCGTGGTGAACTCTCGTTCAAAAATACCGTTTGGATCCAAATGGCTGGCCTATTGGCTGCATTAAACGAGTATCAATCGCCGGAAGACCCGAATGAAAGGCGCTATCATTTAGATCTAAAGCCAACGAATATTCTGGTTTTTCAGGGGGTAATCGAAGATGTGCTTGTCATCACGGACTACGGCCAAACGCATATCAGGGAAACTGTCAATGCTCAAGGCACACCTGTGGCAAATCAGAGACTGGGGGCTGAAACTTATGCACCTCCGGAAGGTCACATGTGGAGTACCGTGAGTACGAAGTGTGATGTCTGGTCCATGGGCTGCATCCTGCTCGAGGTTCTGGTGTACGTTGTCAATGGTCCGAGGGGAGTCAAAGAACTATACGACGCCCGACACTCTGCTCACCCTGCTGGCTTCTACTGTTGCTGGGACGAGCGCAGTAAGAAGTATGATATCAATCATGGAGTTCTCAGTGTAGTTGGAAAACTTCTAGGTGATCGTGCTACTGATATATTTATCCTCGAAATTTGGGGTGTTATAATTTCAATGTTACAAGTTGATCCAAAGGAACGATCCACCTTTGGTGAAACATGTGTTGCCCTGCGGAAGGCCATTGCCAGAACAGGTGCTAGGATTAATCCGATCAATGATTTTGCGGTAGACTATCCTGCGGGCACTACTTTTACTATCGGGAGTTCTATCAGAGCCTCAAATAGTCAATTTCTTCCTAGAAGTGCTGCTGAACTCGAGCTTCGACAAATTTCTACAGACACCCAAGCAGGGGTTTTTGCCAGTCATGTTACGGAGGGCTCTACTCCATATAACACACGGGCCAGTATCCGAGGAACACCGATGGATAGTGCTGCGTCCGAGATTAGCCATTTTTCTGAGTTAACGCTAAAACGCAGACTAGCAGTAAATCCGTTCCAAAAATACCCTGATGAGAGTAAGGTGATTCCCAGACGGTACGTTCCCTGTATTCTTTCTTGTAATTACCTAAATTGGTATAGGCAGCTCGAATTTTCACACTTAGCAAATGACTTCCAGCGGGGTACTGTGCAGATTACCCAGAGCCAGGATCCGGAGAAAGGATTGAGAGTTGTAGCACAATTTGAAAGTGGCGCCTGGGCACCGCCAGAAACAGGTGAGCTGGAAACCTTTTACACGGGATGTGGAAATCATACTGATATCTTTAGGCGCACTCGGTAGCTTAAAACTCGTTCCTGTCTACGCGTTTGATGATAAGTGCGAGAACGATGATACAACATACACCATAGTTTTTGAGGGTCCAATCCGGTATGGGTTGCGATTTCATCAAAAAGAAGGTACATGAGCGTCTCGACTATTTTGTTTGTATATCGAATGCTTACATAACAAGATGCATATAAACTTCAAGGGGCGTTGACAGAACAAACTGTCTCCCTCAGGTTTGGCATAGCCATATCTCTTGAACCGATTCGCCGGCTAACAAAGATTGGAAGTTTACGAGTCGATGTTACCCTCAAATCCGTATCCAAAAGCGGCGATCAGCATTTGGGCTGGTGTATAATTCAATTGTGGACGGAATCCAGCACACACCGGATCCGAACCGAAAGGCGAATGCATCTTTTCCGTAAAATTTTACCAGAAACACCACAACCAGAGTTTATTAGCCGTGCTATTATCTTCCCCAGTAATCCAAACAAAGACGGCACCTTCTACTTTCTTTCCATCCCGCGTATGTTGCAAAATTCGTCGCCGTGCAATACAGCTTCACTAATACCGGTATAGTGGTATATAATGGCCGTTATTTCAATGGCCATGGAGAACCAGACGCGCGTGGTCCGACCTTTACTGTAAAACGGAGTGGAAATACTAAGATTAAGTGCTACGAGATCTCAGCCACACCGGATACGAAGTACGCTACACTTAACTTAAGCTTCAGGGGGGATTTATTCGCACAGCAGGAAGCGACCAAGGGGAAAAACTCCAATGTTCGGGATTTTAAATGCAATGCAGTTCGCATGACATTTTGTAGTGAGGCTGGTAAGTTTCGCTACACCAGAAAGACATCTAGTCGGTCTCTAATAATCGTCACCAATAGAATGCGATACCTTCGCGGGAGTTTATCATAGTCTGAAAAAGAGCCATAGTGAAATTAGTGAAAACACGGTCCCCCACCTAACAGCTCCTAGTCTAGGTTCCCGATCCGTGGGTCGTTCCCTTAGCCCCACCAATACCCAGAGTTCGGATTCTATTTGGGAACAGTTACCTACGGTTAAGACTGAGTCAAGGAAGCAACACCCTCCAGCTACGGATCCTGTCAGTAGTTCGACACAGACATACCCTCAGATTCGGAATCCAGAAGATATTCCTCTCAGAGAACAGAACAAGCTTTGGGATATGATGGCTGGGAAGTTCAAACGCAAGTTGTTCATTTCCCAAGGTTTTGCTACATCTGACTTGACTTGAATATTATAGCCCAAAAGCCTGACCCGACTGTCTTAACCGACTTCAATGAGATTCAATACAAGAATAGCGTGGCGACGACACAAACATACCCCAAGGTTCGAAGTCCAGCAGAAATCCCCCCCCATGAGTGGAAGAAACTTTGGGATATGATGACTGGGAAGTCTGAACGTAAGTTTTTGTTTGCCTAAAGCTTTGCTACATCTAACTGACTGCGAGTATTATAGCCCCAAAGACCGACCCAAATGTTTTCACCGACTTTGATGAGATTGAACATGAGAATGAAATGGCAACTACGGCGTCATACCCTAAGATTCGAAGCTCAACAGAAATTTCTCCCCTAGAGCAGAAGAAATTTGGGGATACGATGACTGGGGAGTCCGAACGCAAGTTCTTTATATCTCTAAAGGTTTACATCTGACTGACTGAGTAATAGCCTCAAAGTCAGTGTTGAATACTTTCACCGACTTCGACGACATTGAATACGTGAATAAGATAGCGCCGAGACCGACATACCCCAAGATTCGCAGTCCAGGAGAGATTCCACTCCAAGAGCGGAATAAGCTTTGGGATATGATGACTGGGAAGCCTGAACGCAAGTTCTTTATTACTCTGAGAATTTTATTACATCTCGCTGACTGCGAGTAATATAGCCCCAAGAATTGATGCGAACGCTATCACCAGCTTCGAAGAGATGGATTACGAGATTGAGAGAGCGAAGGATTTTGGATTATCGGCTGACTAGGACAACATCGGTGGAGAATAAATCGAGGAGATTGAATACGAGAATGAGAGCGAAAAGAGATTTGATTTTGCTAGGAGAAATTTGTTAAGAAATTCGAGCGATGTTAAATAAGTTTTGATGTTTCAATAGTGTATGCTTATCCCTTATGTCAATCAATCTATTGGACTATACTCTAATTGCAATACAATGATGTTAGCAATAAACTAGGGCGAGTTAGGCTACAATTGACCTCTATGCCACTATTCCTGTACCATATCAATCAGTCGTAGAAACAAGATCTCTATTGTTGAGTGGTGAAAATGTCTGCAATGGTCTAAAATATCGATCATAACCAAGTTATCCGGATCACAATACGCCACAGCAGCCACAATATCATACTACCATCCTCAATCTCAACACCAACGAATTGCAACTATTTTGGCTGTATGAGGGTCTAATAACGAACAAATTAAGAAATTGTTAGGCTAAGCTGAAATACCTGCTGTTGAATTGCTACAGCTGTGCCACCATGCTGACACTGCTCCGTGCACTTCAAATGCACAAGAGGCTGAGAAATGATGCGGTCTCACATAATCTATACATATACACTTGATGACGGAGGCCCCAAAAGCGAAATGCAAAATCACGTACAACTCAACTAGAGTATGTCGGAGATTTTGTTGGCCCATTTCCTCAGTCGAGTAGCTTCCAGACTAGTTTCATTTCTGATCCTACACTTGGACGATGTAGCGTCTTGGCATTTATTGGCAGAGCCTTTCGGTAATTGTGCATCGTACAAAATTTGGGCTGTCAGACTGAAAATCAAATATCTAATCGGCAGATTTTCAAGTAATGGGCCACCCTGAACCCTAACCCACGGCAAAATGAATTTACTCACTGCTTAAAATTACTCTGACGATGACGTGGCACATAACTTGAAAATCCGACGACTAAAACTCCTATAACTTCACCACAACCACTCCAAAATGAAACTGGAAAGCATAGGCTTACTCTCCAAATATGACTCTATTGACGTATGCTCTGCAAATGAATTATATTCGTTGTTGTGGTGTTTTATAAAGGTCAGCAGTGGGTGAGTTCTCGAGTGCACAGTCTGCTGCGCTACCTGGTCCGAGTGTCCGACACTCTGCGTTGTGGCATAAAGCTCAGATCTGGTAATAGTTTGGATGACATTGAGGCCCTCTTTATCACTTTTGTAATTTTCCAATCCCTGCAGGTCGTGGGACCACCATACACTTAGTTGTTCTAAGTTTCTGAACCGCACTAGTGGTGCAACCCACACCCTGCGAACCACCAATCAAAAATGCCTCCAGCAAGCGGGGTAATTGTTAACAGAATAAATGGAGGTTCAGAAACCCCCATTGATCAGAATCAGTGTGAGCATACCACAGAATGTGATAGTGCAAAAATGCGCGGCACGTCTATTTTGAAATTCATGACCTGAAACTGTGATCTATCACATCAGACTTGATTTGAGGCTGTCTTATCTCAGCTGCCATAGAGTCTGCACTGAAACTCAGATTCAAGAAAAGTAAATATCCTAGACAACTGTCATCTTCACCTTCTTATATCGCTCAAATCGCTTAAACCGTCCCCGACAGGCCCAAAGCTGCAGCAACGAACTGTTACACTTCCCTCATTTAATCTGAGTTCTGAATATCTAACGCCTCGCTAATAACCCTCTACTGCAACCACTGAAAGACGATTTCTCCAAATATTTCCGACACGCTCCTATTCCCCCACAATGCCTCCCACTGGCTCCTCTCACCAACACCTATCATATGATCCACCCAGAGTCCCAAGCCTTCCCAGCAATCCTTGAAGTTGCGCAAATTCACATCCATCGTGACTATATCGTCCTCATTAATTTTCGCGGTAATCCTATTATTAGCTCTGTCGAATCTAATCATCCCCCGGAACGCGCCGCGGCCGTTGTTCCAAACTCTACTGCTGCTTAGAATCAGATTAACCAACAACGTCCTATGCTCACCTGAATAAGAATATAGGCCCAACTCTGTCTCCCCTCCACACAGCCCTGCTAAATTCCATGGTATTGTCCAAGGTATATCTTCTAAATGCCTGCGGACTCCCTTGCAACTGGCCATCCTTAGAGAACTATAGGGTTAGAGATTAGCTTCTGCCAAAGTGCCTTCGTCTTAGTAGTTGACCTGCCTGATGATATATGACCCCATCGGTATTCGCCCACCATTGTCTGTCATTGCCCACCTGTGCTACTGCTAGAGGCCATCTTTGGAGCCCGACTTGGAACGCAGTCTTAGCTGCCGAATCGACCAAAACATCATTCGGAGATACGCAAGCGCCATGCGTTGAAGTGCTTAGATATTGGCATTGGCACTGAACATGGGCAAAATGGTGAACCCGAACGGCGAAGGCACTGCAGTCATTTACAGGCGCCCTAGTTGGATCATATGTCTGATGGAAAAGTGACTCCGCCAGATAGCCGATATTACTGTACGCTGTCGTCCTCCAAATTGTCTCATAACTCGCCTTCCAGTCATCTAGTGGGATAGTCATAGTGCTCAAGACTGCTATAAGTTAATGTCTATGAATTGATCGCATTCTGCCAGAAAGAAAATGGTTGTGCTTGACACATATTCAAACTCTCTCTTGATATGGACTTGGGGGTGTTTGGTTTGAATACTGGGTGTGTTGCATGAAAATTGGTCCAAGTGCAAAACCAGCGGGGGGCCGGAGGCTGGGAACCACCTGGTGGAAGGAGGATTGTGGAACATACCTTGTACTTTGGGACTCCGATGGATGAAGTATGGAACGACAAGAGGGGAGGGGAAAAGGTGACAGATGGAGGATGAATGGGCGGCCGGGTCGTCAGAAAGAGCTCAACCTAGCGTTATCAATTGAAAATTTTCATTCCCCCGCCATCCATGTACTGATCAGCTGAATGAACATTCCTGGAAGCGAATGGGAACACCCTGCTCGTCTAAAGTACTCCCTTATACATAGACCACATGGTAATGAAATATCTCTACCTCCACACGAGGACTGACACCTTTGATGGCTTCGCTTGGGCTGGGAACGCTCTGACCTGTCCCGAGGACGTTGTAGCACTTGATAGTACTAATTAAATCACACCTGCTGACGAGCTCCCAGAAGATCGAGGAATTGAGACTGTACCGATAAAGAGAGCAACAAGGGGAGGGGCCAATGTAGTGAAATGCAACAGAGATAGAATTGGACCTAGAACAAGAAAAAGAAGGCTCTCACATTTTGTTCGGAATCACACCAGCAGATGCATAGGCGACCAGTGGCCAATGGGAAGAGCATAATCACCCAATTTTGTCGCTTTGTCTCACTACAATATTGAGAGTCAAACAAAAGCATGTACCCTGCAGGAGTGACTCCTTAATGCTAGTGATCGAAGTTAGCAGGTTCTGGACTTACTCCACAGCCCGCGCTTGCATGAATCCAACTACAGCATACGGCTGTAATTAGGTAGTCATATTCGCTAGCACACCTAACGTTGTGCGGTTCCAAGGAATAAATCTGAGTCTTTGTTATTTTAGCCTTGGAGCGATCTATGTAAGGTCATGCTGATTCTATGAAAGCGCGAATTCTTCAATGCTGGCGTAGATCCCGCTATGACCTGTACTGGGAGTTTGGAAGATGAACATAATGTGTACTTTTGAAATATCTCCCTCTGATTGCCAGCCTAAGACACAACGATGGCTCATGCTCCAAACCCAGTACACGAGTACATGTTCTAGTCAGTTCACGGAGTCCCACCTTCCCCGTAAATGAATCAGTGTTCTACTCTATTCATGGAGGCGGTTCCTCCGCGGAGTCCCCCAACCGGTTCGTTCACGGAGTCAATCAACAATTATAAACACTATGTACATCATCGTGATGCCTACGATGGGCTGCGTCTTGGACGTCCTGGCGCAACTACCATTACACTATGCTCCATGTCATCGTTTGAAACCGTCTCGTCTTCCTCATTCTCTGCTCCGCATTTTCCTCCTTCTCATTGCCATCTTCCTCTTCCTCTGCCTCCCCAGTGACCTCTTCCTCCTCGAGAACTCCCCATCCTCAGTATCCAGTTCCGTCAGATCGCTGCTCTCATCGGCAGTATCCTCCCTGGATCTGGGATCAGAACGCTCACAAGCATATCCTGTGTATTTGCTCGACGGCATTTTTCTTGGTGACTTGGCTCGGGTGGAGCTGTTGTGTTTTATTCGAGATTGAAACTTGAAAATACCAGATGACACTGCAGAAGCTCCAGTACTTGTACACTGCGCACCACCATCTTGGCCATGGCAATGAAGTGTGCACTCGACTGTCGCTTTGAAACAGTTACGCTGAGCAGGATAAGGCCAGCCGAGTGTATGTACATGCCAGTGCGTGCGCTTATATGCGTGCAGAGCAGAGTATTTGTAATTTTTGTTTCACTCCACGAACAAACCATGGCCAGTCAGTTCACGGAAGGTAGGCCTTCGTGAACTGACTAGGTACTCCGCGGAGGAACCGCTTCCGTGAATGGATTAGAACAACCAGCCAGGTCAATGCTCCGTGAACTGACCGGTAGATGTTACGCTCAACCAAGAATAATAATTACATTTATAACTATCCCTACGATCGGCTGTATCCTTTAACGTTGTAGCGCAACTACAATTACGCTGTACTGCGTCGTCGCGTGATTGGGGGTTAGGGTTCCGGTTTGATTTTGAAAGTGGCTGTCGAAACTTCTTGTAAAATGATCACGAATAGAACCCTCGAGAGGACCCATTATCCTCCTTTGGCAAAAGGATTAGCCTTGGCAATGTGTTCGAAGTCATCATTTGAAAACGTTTCTTCCTCATTCTCCTCTTCCTCCTCATTGTTCTCTTTCTCTTCAGAGACCTCTTCCTCCTCGTTAGCCTCTTCCTCCTCAGTATCTAGTTCTGACTAATCACTCATGGTGCCATCCACAATGGAAAAGGAAGTAGCCTACTTCTAAACATGTCGTGTAATTGCCCACAAGGGTTTTGGTTTCTGACCAAGCTCTGGTCAGTGTTCCTAAGCGGCCCGGCCGGCCACCCGGCCTGCACGTGATTTAGAAAGCCTGCATCGGCCTGCATAAGCCTTGGTCTGGTTGATGGATGGAATACGGCAATGGCAGGGCTACGGAGATTGAGTTGGATATGGTTTATGTTTCGTACTTTGGAGACTTTCTTAGTAAAGGCAGCAGAGAATCTTTCGAACAAAATATTCTGTTTAGGATTATTCCGCCAAGAAAAGCCGCCAGGCCCGGCCCGGCCCTCATTTGAAAGCCGCCGCTAAGGCCGGCCCGGCCACTTAGGAACACTGGCTCTGGTGGAGGAATTCTTGTTGTGTTCCGTGCAAGATTGGCAACATCGTAATCAGAGTGTAAAGTTTATAAGTATATGTAGATCATCTATGTGAGCCGTCATTGATGTTCACATATCGGCTGATGGTGTTACATGTGTAGTTAAATTATTTACATCACTACGGATACGTACTCATAGCATTCAGCTAGACTAAAGGTACCTAATTAGATTTAACCAGATATCAAGCTCTAAGTATGCATACATGCATGTGCACAAGGCATTATCTGTGTGTGTACGCTCGGTGAAGTGACTAGTCAGTTCACGGAGCTCAGTTACTCTATCGGTTGACCGGTCACTCCTCAGAGCAACATCCTCCGTGAACTGACTAAAACAGTACGTATACCCAGTACCAAGGACCGGAGCACACAACGCAAACCGCACCGCGCAAGATCCTCGGCGCCCAGCCTGACAAACCACAATTTGTGCGACGCGCCACGGTGTTGGGAGATGCAATGATAATTATTACCATTAGTAGTGTTAGTAAGTTATATTATTTTCCAGTCAGTTCACGGAGCACTGATCTGACAGGTGGGGTTCCGTGAACTGACTAGTCACTTCACGGAGCAACAAACTCCCTAAACTGACTAGAACACCTGTCCTCACGAAGCACACACTCCCTTTGGTTGGCAGGCAGTACGTATGTACACCCTGGATCCAAAATTTTAAGCTTAATTAAGTCCACGAGTATTGCTCTAATCATAGAATATCTCATACCCGAAATTTGCATAATTCTGTCCTCTTTCAACTCCCGGTCTCTGATCTACGATATCTCTAACGGTTGTGGAAAAATCGCGTTTTAGTATCGGTTTGGGATCAGGGGCGTTGGAAGGAGGCCGAGGAACTGGAGGTGCAGGTCGTGGAGACGAGAAAGAGGGTACTTGGCCAAGAGCTCCGGATACCTTGACCAGCATGAACGACCTTGCATCGACAGACAGGAAACAGGGGCGATCGAAGGAGGCGGAGGAACTGGAAGTACACGTCATGCAATGTTCCCAAGCAGCCTAGCTGGCCGGGCCTCCGTATCAAAGCTCACTCTAGTGGCAACCCGGCCCGGACGCAATCAAAAAGACTGGGCCGGACCGGCCAGCCTGCATATATATGAAAAGCCTCATGGATTGCAAGATATGTTTGTCTAGTTCAGTTGATGGAATGTGGTAATGACATGACTAGGATAGTTGAGTTAGATATGATACTTAGGTCGTTCGTTAGAGGCTTTCTTAGTATAGCTAACAGAGGGTCCTTTGAACAAAATATCTTGTTTATCCTTTATTCCACTGAATTTACAGGCCGGCAGATAAGAACTGTAGGCCGGTCTGGCCCTCATTGAAAGCCGCCACTGAGACAGGCCCGGCCCGGCCTCTACACCGAAGGCTCTCGTTTTGAAAGGTCAACATTCCCTCTTCCCACCGTAAAAAAGCACTTTCAGTCATTCGACTAATCTGTGAACGCTTTAGAAACTCTCGTTATCTGATTATCTTTGCTGTTAGGCGTATTCTGGATATTTGGAACTGGGTTCTGGTTCATTTCTAATGTGGAGGGCAATAGAGTCGGGGTTGGTGTTTATGTTATTTGTTGTCCGTGCTTTCTATAGCATTCTGGTGCGTTGTATGAAATTATGAACCCCCGAATTAGCGGCGTTCTTGCTTTTGCGCCTGGAGCGTTGATAGCGCCATAAGGTTCGTCCCTGCTCTTATAGACTTCACACTTTCCTCTTCCCATTCCTAAGCATCTTGAGCCTTTAGACCTGTACCTAGACAGTTATCGTACCATTACCAAAACACACGGCTCTCCCTTTCAGAGCCGCAACATAGAGCATTTTGATAGGCTAGCTCGGTCCAAAAACTTTAACTGATAATAAGGTACCCGGTAGGTCTCTATGCACATAATAGTCTTGTACATATCTCGTGTCTTCTCTCTCTTTTCTATGTGCCATAGAACATAGTACAGTTGTGACCTCAATATTGCAACGCTCGAGATGACATAATTGTGAGTATTATGGTGTTTAGAGCTCCTTGTACTAGGAATTCGATCTGTTTGAGCGTCATGTTGGTGAGTTGGGCTAGGAAGTGGGGGAGGGTGGTTTGGAGACACATTATTAGTGGTGTTGATATACGGTTTTGATGCCCGCCCCTCGAGGCCTGGTATTTTTTGCAGGATAACTTCTCGCTATATAGGATAACCCCACCAGTTACTATTGATGTTTCGCTTAACTACAGATCATGAGTCGAAAGAATCCATGATACCCCTTTGGCCTTCATTCTCCTTTTGAGTCTCAGCATTCAATAACTACATCGCGCTCTGCTCTCTTGATTTCAACTGTGACCTCTCAGCACCACTATATATCGTCAAACCCCGCTACCATAACCAGATATTCCAGATCGCGCCCCTGCACGCTATTAAACCTGCAGAGGTATCGGTTACTATGCTAGAGTCTGCACTCAGCTACACCTAGTTGTTGAGGAAGCAAATTGGGGCGCAGGAAGCAGGGTGGTAGCGGCGGGGATATTGCCTGAGCGACAGGAGCATGAGATTAGTGAAGACATTGACTGGAGGAATAAAATGTATAAGTAGAATGTAATACCGCCATTTAAAACCCATGAACTTGCACAAATACCAGATATATCCAACGCCCAAGGGGAAAGCTCGATCGCCAGTATCAGAGGGTTATCCTGCATAGCGGGGTATTATACTGCAAAATTCCGGCCCTCTAGGGGATTACCGGGCATAAAAATCGGTTAATATATTTTACATTAACATAAACGTGCGGAGCACGCCGGTGGTCTCTATCGAAGGTACTGCTCCAACCAGCTGGAGTATCCTCATCATCTTTGTCTTCATCCTCTCGGCGACACGTACCAGGCGGTGCTTTCGGTCTCGGTACTGCCAGTGTTGGTGTTTGTCTCCGTGTGTGAATAGCCCTCTTGATGAGATCAATCGAGGTCGAGTAAAGATGTTTAATTGTCTACGGTACAAAGATATAGGAAATATATATGAGAAAGATACCATACACCCAGAGCAGAGTACCATAACCAGGCCCGACGTTACCGAGATGAGCCCAGTACATACAAGGCTCGAGGCTACCGAGGGCCTGCTCGGGGTGAAACCTGAAAATGTTCGGTCGAACCCCCGACGTTCGGGCTAAATTCCGAGTCAACAGCTCTGTAGATATACTTTGAAGGTCTTTGTCCCGGATCAGATACCCGGCTCTTTCTTTGGCGGCACAACTGTGGCATCCTCCATGGGCTTCTCGCTTTGCATCCAGCCGACTGTTCCCCTCAACTTCCCGTATACGTTCCCTAATGGATTCCACCATATTCTCATCACTGTTACCATTTTCAACAGCTTGCTGTATGTCGATCTCAGTGTATCGCCTAATTGCTGTATAGTCTCGAACTCGAACTCGAACTCGTGCCAAACGCGTCTCGAATCTGTCCCGTTGATTTCATTCGGCAACCGTATTCCCATCTAGTGTCGCTGTAGATTCTCCTATTAACTCCCAAGTTATCAGAACTGTAGCAAAAGAGAAGAGTTGGCATAAGTTACCGTGTCCTCGGGTCGCCTTGAGTCCCATCGGTTGACTCGACTCGATTGCTCGCTATAAGCACAAAAAAGAGGACTCTCCCTGCTCCCACACCAGTCGCTGACACGCAGGGATGATAAAGTGTTGCTACGAAGATGTATGGTGCGAAGTGTGTAAAGTCTATTTACGAACCCGCACGGTATACTGGTTCCGTCCATATCGCGAGTTTTAACTGGACCGCGGTCACATCCGTAGACGTCGACACCGGAGAAGAGATGACGGCGGGTGATGACTGCGGGTGGTGACGGCGGGTGAGATAACGATGGTAGTAGAGTAGTTGGCAGTGGTGGAGTAGATGATACAGGAGAGGTAGACGGTGGCGGAGGAGGCTGTAGACAACGGCGCACAGTAGGACAGAGTTGATCTGGACAGGGGCATAGAAGGTGCGAGACACAAGCACGGAAGAGGTGAGGACGGAGTGGTAGACTAGGACGGCGTTGAAAGGATATGTTGCTCGTCGAGGGCGGAGTGGACAGGGAGTGGGGAGAGTCGAGGGCGGAGGAATGAACAGGAGACGCCGCCGGAAGTCGAAGGGCTTGAATCTGCTGGACGCGTGAAATTAACAAAAACCATGTGACGCTTATGTTAGGTTAGGGTGGGTGCTAAGTGTCACCCCGGCCGGGAATCCCTAATAGTACTAGAGGATTATCGGTCGCGCAGTACCTCAGACATCGGCGTGCAGAGAGTATTGCCGTACACGCGTCAAGACATCAGAATGGACAGGGGTGTAGCGTCGAGACAATGAAAAAGCATATGTGCGAGATAATGAGAACAAGTGTTGACGAGTAGGAAGGCGCGATCGAGAGTAGGGGAAGAGAGCGACATCAGCTTTGATGCTATGATGCGTGCATGAAGTTTGAGGAGTCGGTTGACGATGGAGTAGATAGAACCGTCAGGGTGTCACGTTCTTATCGTGTGAAAGGGCTCGATCCCTGTGCGAATTCCCGGCGCAATCCGGCTAATCCCGATAGCTATCTCCTGACCGGATACGCATGCTCGAAGCGTTATAGAGCGACCTTTCGGTATACCCTATTGGCAAGGAGGTCAGTTTCCGGTGCCGCATATTGTTCAGTTAGTTCTCGCGAGAGACAAAGAAACCGCTTCTTCTAAGTTTGCACTGTGGCATGATATACAGAGTACAAGAAACAGACAGACCCCCCTGCGGACAGGGTTTGTTCGTCAGAATCCCAAACTCTGACAGCGCCATCCATATTATGTAGAACTCTGGGCGCCAGACTCAGGTAATTCCCAGACGAAAAGTCAGAAGTATATGTCGAAATCGAAAATGAGGAGAGCAGAAAGATAATTGAACTGTCTATAGTACAAAGAGAAAATAAGATACACATAAATTAGAGAAGAAATCATACCAAGAGCGAAGCACACAGCCTTTCGGTAGATGAAATGTAACAAATAGCAGAGCCCGATAAACAACGGACTAAATTTTCGAATACGGTTCTGGTCTTCGTGGTTAGTACATCAGCAGTCAGAAACAGGTGTGCGAAACAATTTTTATTGTGTTTTTGGTCAATTCTTGACCTTTCAAACAGTAGAAAAAATGATCATCACCAAAAGTTTACTAATCATGAAGACCGGTACAGTACGGTAGGGATATAATTCATGGAGATTGTGAGACTTGCCAATGTCCAACAAACCCACCAAAGTTCTAGGCTACAAAAGATGGCCAAAATTCCATTCTACACCATGGCAGTACCCAAATTCTTTATGCTGTGTCATCACTGCAATCTATCAAGTGTCATCACTGCAATCTATCAAAACTTTCATGTGATTAAATGCTGGATGATATATCTTTCTGGCAGTTGTATAGTTGTACTATTTGAGACATAGGCTAGTAAATATGAATTTACCAGATGAAGTCACTAAGAACACCCACAATTTCACAGATTGTTGAAAATACCCATCGGAACATTGTCCATCATCAATTAACCTTGATTATGAGTTGTATCTATTGAGTGTGAGTTAAATATTAGTAAAGAGAAGGTTGTGAAACACTGACTGCTGATAGAAAATATAGTTAGTGTTAGAAATCATTGAGGACTGTCGCTTCTGGACCGTGTCCAACTCGGAATTGAACTGGTGCAAGATTGGTGATCCCGGTTGTCAATACACTCGAACTGTCAAATGGGATACCGCTCAATGGGCATATTGCAATCCATTAGAATTGGGCTGGTTGTCTGTGGGCTGTCCAGTGCGTTGATCAGTTGATTCATATAATGCTTTTGCGATTGCTGTTTGGTAAATGTATTTGAACAAAATCGCATATTCCACATTCAAGAGGCACTTGTTGAACACTTTGCAGGTTGCGATATTGATTATTCGGAATCTAGGTTTTTCCTTTTGTGTTTTGTATTTTGAACTTCTATGGCAGTCAATAGTTCTGTTGTGAGGTCAAATATCTGCAGGATGACTTTATTACCCAATATGTAAGATCAGATATTGTTGACAATCCTTTGAGGTAGAGCTTCATGATGGGGTAACAATGAGATTGTGCACTGATTTGGCTGAAAAGGCTGCCATTACATCGTATATGACTTATTTGCACCAGGAGACACTTAGATTACCAACGATGCGAGAGCAAGAATGTTTGAGGCTCCATTGACCCTGATTTCCAGAATGGGGCAGCGAGCACGACACTATTGTTTTTGCCCCTATAGGCGGCTAATACCTCATTGATGAATATCTGCAACCAGTTGCCTCTTAGATAACCTATGATACAAAGCCAAAAATGATTGTCGCTCCTCTGAAACTGATTCTCAAGATGGGGCAATAACCATGTCGCTGTCTCTGTTGCCTATAAAGGCTGCCATTACATTCATTATGTTTAACCACAACCAGATCACATTTTGATTACCTGACTTAAAACAATATAAATCAATAATGCTCTGTTGACTTTCATTTTCATGATGGGGTAACACCGACATCAAGTATTGTTGTGCCTGAAAAGACTGCCAATACATTGTATATGAATTATTGCCACTAATCAACACATAGATGATGTAACTTGGAAAGCTATAAATTGATAAAGCTCAGTTGACGCTTATTTCCAGAAATGGATAGTGACAGTATCACATGTTCTTGTGTCTGAAAAGAAAGTCAATTCATCGGTTATGCATAACAGCGACCACATCACTTTACAATGATCATGCTTACAAGACAAAAAGTTGTTCACACTGTGTTGACGTTTATTTTAACACATTGACCAGTCCATATCTGCTGCCAATGATAATTGTATCAATAATTATTTGAACCTATTGGTTATCTTTCTGCCAGATGGAGAATCAGCCGATTCAAAAAGCTGAGCGCAGTAATCTTCTTGGACTGGTGGCTATGATTCTACTAAAATTGGGATAGCTTGTTGAATGATTCATTTTGCACAGTTTACATCCAACTATGAACAATCATTCTCCGGCAACATCTCCATATGCAAACACAAAATTTTTCAATATGAAATTCTCGGTCAAGCAACATATAGAACGTGCTGAAAACCTATTCACACATTCTGTCCTACATTTCCATGTCTCCTATATTGCTCCTTGTTTCGATTGCAGTGCCCATCATTGTCCTCTTTCTGATCAGTTTCATAGACCTCACTGTTTGCCAGATCGATGGAGGAACATTAGATTGTAACAGCGGCACCTGACCGAGGCCGCGCAAGGGCCATTTGATCTAGTTCACGCACCACAAGCCTTAGATCCATAGCGATAATCTTACTTATACATATCCGTCTACTGTCACTCGCTTCCACGTTTGGAACTGTATCCCTAGAATTGCTATACATCTCTCCATAACACAGAATCAAGGAGTACATGCCCTTACACTATGATCTGTGTTTCAGGGAACAAAGGATTTCTTGAGTTTACCTCTAACCGACACCCCAAATTATAATATTGGCAATTGAGACTGGTGCATTCCAAACAAGATATCAAACCATGATTCCTGTGAGAAGGGTTCTTGATGGTTAAAATATGCATTTGAGCCACCTTCTGGTAGTGTAGAAGATTTCTGACACCGAGTGGCGCACTAGGTGCATCACTGGCAATGAGTACAATTAATACAAGTTCAGGATCTGACTATTCCATTCTGCCTATGAGAGAAACCCTCTATGATGAATATATTTGAGTGGAACACATTTCCTACAAGTCAATGGAGTGCGATCCTGAGTCAGAGAACATACAATCACAGGCATGATCCTATCCCTGAATCAGTAATCCCGGAAACCTAATGGGAAGTCAAAAGATGCATTGCAAGTCAATTCAGCGCGATCATCAGCTGAAGAACCTTGAATGGATAGAGTGACCCATCAGCAACGACCCTGATTTCCGTCTGAAAGATCCGGCTGTTCCGGATGGCTCTGACAGCTCTGACAGAACCTCGTATGCTCTGACAAAGAATTACACTCTGCGTGTCGCCCAGGCGATGGGTCGCGCTGCATACGTACCTCCTTTACTTTGTGGTGACTTATACCCATCATCAAAACGACACTTGTGTTACACTCTTCACAGGAGCTGCAGTTATACTCAAGCCGTTGTTCAGGAGAGTCTCAGACCATAGGCGGGCATTCCTGCCGGCCTTCAGAGTAACTGGGAGCGCTGGTGACATGCCAGGGAGCGCCGACGACAAGCCTGGGAGCACCTGGGAGCGCCGGCGACATGTCTGGGAGCAGCTCGAAACACAGTCATGAATTCAGTTTGTATTCTCATCTACGTATCTATGTATCTATACAGCTACCTATCTACCCAGGCTATGTCTGGACTGGCTGCAGGCAGTTTTACTCCAACGCCGTGATCGTATACTCCACGTCACTCTGTCCACCTCCGTCACCCCTGTATCTCCGTACAACCGCTGCCACTCCTTGAAGATGTACTTGCTCCAGTGTGTTTGAGATGCACTTGGCGACGTAGATCGAGTGAATTCAGAGATGCACTTGCAGGCCGTGATTGAGCGAGTTTGGATATGCACTTGGAGACTGGGATTGAGTGAACTCAGAGATGCACTTGGAGGCCATGCTTGTGTGAACTTGGAGGCCGGAATCGAGCCAGTTCGGAGATACACTTCTAGGCCGTGATCTAGCGAGTTTGGAGTTATGGCACTTGGAGGCCATGATTGTGCTGACTTGGAGGCCGTGATCGAGCGGGATTGGACGAGTACATGGAGGCGGTTGATGGACAGTGCACCCAGTGATGAGAGTTTATTCATTAGTTAGTTAACTCGTAACTGTGAGAATTGTGTAGGGAGGTACGCCTGAAGCTGAAGCACCATTCAGGGGTCAACTCGTAATCATGGGAATGAAGGGAAGACAAACGATCATGGGAGGATGCTGTACTCGGTGTATGCTTTGCTTGATGTCAACTCATGATCATGTCATGGAGAGATAGAGAGGGATGACTTGACTTTGTGTTCTCTGATGATGGTTGAGTTGTGGACGAGAAAGAGAGAGAAGGGGGATGAAGATGATAATGATATGGAGGACACGAGCAGATATGAGTAATCAGGGGTACGACTTGCCTGATTGGGTTGTGAAGACCTCGTAATTGGTGTTATTACACGCCGGATCAGGAGTCTTACCTGCCGCATTGGGGACAATCAATTGACTCGCACACAAAATCCTCTAAGTCCCAGTTCTTCATGACGATTTCCCCCATCCCCTCAGATCTCTCTCTTGCTTGTGCTCAACTCTAGCATCACCTAAGAAGACGAAGTTCAGTCATCCCTCTCTATCTCTCCATGCCATAATCATGAGTTAACACAGAGTGCAGCGTACACCAAGTACAGCATCATCCCAAGATCGACAGTCTCCAGCTCCCAGCCAGTTTCTCATCTCTCGGCGGATGTTGAACTCAACTCTCTACATTCCCACTATTACAAGTTAACCAATGAATAGAGTCTCAGTTGCCATTGCGCCTCCCTCCAAATCGACCGCCTCCAAGTACTCCTCCAATCCCCATCGATCATAGCGTGCAAATCCATGACCAAACTCGCTCGATCACGGCCTCGAAGTGTATCTCCAGACCCGCTTGATTACGGCCTGCAAGTTCACACGATCATGGCTTCCAAATGGATCTCCAACCTCGCTCAATCCTGGCCTCCAAGTGCATCTCTGTGTTCACTTGATCTCAGTCTCCAAGTGCATATCCATACTCACTCAATCACGGCCTCCAAATGCATCCGTGAGTTCACTCGATCTACGTCTCCAAGTGCATCTCAAATACGCTCGATCAAGTATATCATCAAGGAGCGACGTCGGTTTTACGGAGATACAGGGGTACCTGAGGTGGACACAGTGACGGGCAGTATATATTCAGCAGACCCCGGAGTAGATAGACATTATCTCATTTCCATCTCCTCTTATCACACAATCGAAATTCATACTCTATCTTTCCCAACTTTTGATCTCACTCGCACTGTCCGAGATTTCGTGGATCCGTGCAGTTGTGTGGATCCTCACGGCCGGGTAGTATCATATCTTCTCACCTTCCTACGCTCCTCGAGCTTAAGTAGAAGGAACGTCAGGAGAGATTTTCACAGCGTCACCCATTGCAATCCCGATGCAAACGTGTACCCAATGAACCCATTCCGACGTATGGTCTCAGTTGGCCACAATGGCAGAGTTGATGTTTCAAATAGGAGACCGACAGAGCGACACGACACGCCAAAACGGTGATCAGAGGGCAATATTAAACCCGACGCGTGGAATTGACGCAGGACACGGAGTAATCCACCAACGGGGTGTCTCTGACAGCTGTGAAGGAGCACGTCTACTCTGACGAAGCCATTGCGCCTGCACGGAAATGTTTTTTGCTGATGCCTTTCCGCTGGATGCAGCCAATTCAACAACAAATGGTGAAGTCAAAGACCTCATTTGAGTCAGCACAGTTATGACTGCGTGCCTTGTCAGTGAGCGCATTCCTCCGACTTCAAATGGCGTGTACACCGACACCTCTATCCACCTTGAAGATGCGCACTGGGAGAAGCTTTGTATGGGCACTGACACCTACGCCGGAGGAGCATCCTATAAAATATGCACTATTTCCTGCAGGAATATGTCCAGGAGTGCAGTGCATATAGAGTCGAGACCTACTTGTCCACAGACCGACTTTGACAACTATGATGGCTATGATGACTTCTCAGATCACAAAAGTTGTGGCCAATGAATGTCCACCTACCTACTGAATCACACAGTGCATGAACTCTATGTTCGAGATGAACATGAGACAGGCATTGTATTCGAGCTCTTTTCGATAGCGGCGGTGCCAGCATCTCGACTGCGCCCAGGTAGCTTCGGTGACTTGGACTGCCATTATTACCGCCACACATCGCCAGTTCGGGTCTTGGTGACCAGGTGACGATGTTGCTGTAAGATTGTTGCATAAATACAATCTCATGTTTGTCCAATAGGTTTCATCATACTGTCTTCACTCTAATTTGAGCATGACAGGCTGCGAGCATCTACAAGGCTCCCAGACTACTGCCGCATCTTGGACTGAAATCTGAACCAACCTTCATCACCAGTGTATGCCGTGAAGGCCAGGTATGATGCTGGCATAAGATAGTCCGAAGCCCTCAAACTCATGCGGGGATATTGCATATTAGGTGCCTTTGGACGAACCTAATGTTCATGTAACTAGTTCTAGAAATGGATCCGGATCTGAACTGAACCGTTACCAAGAATGCAGGCGGGGTAGTCAATATGCCGGAACAGTTAATTCGGATTCAGTTCATTGGACATCTCCCAACGACTCAGGATCGGGTGGGTAGTCAGCAGATAGTCTAGCCAGTATGTCTGTAAATTTATATACCACTCTTGATTTTGCTTTTTGGTACTTGTAGTTGATCAAAATCAGTGAATTAACTTCGAGAAATTACTTTTAAATCACTTTGCAGGTTGTGACATTGGTTATTTTGGAATCAATATTTGACCTTTTGTGGTCTGTATTTAAGAGTACTGAAGCAGTCAATAGTACAGTTATGATCGCATATATCCACACAATGCCTTGATCACCCAACCCATGAGACCAAAACTCGTCGAGGTTCCGTAGACAGTAATTCTCCCACATGGGAATGCAGGATCGCGTTATTGCATGTAATGCTAAAGGCGGCTAATACATTATTTGTGGATGTCTGCAACCAATCCCCACTCAGATAACACATGATGTGAAGCCAAAAATGGTTAATGTTCAATTCACATGCATTTTCAGAATGGGGCAATGACTATGTTACTTTGTTTTTCGCCTATAAAGGCAGCCAATACATTGATTCAGCATAGTTACTACCAGATCAGTTTGTAATTACCAGGCTGAGTGGGCAAAAAATCGTTGACACTCCGTTGATGCTCATTTTCATTCTAGGGTAACAAACATGGCATGCACTGTTATGCCTGCAAATGCCGCCAACACATGGTTTATGAATTACAATTAGTGATAGCGATGGTTCCGGGACCAGGCCCGAACTGAACCATAGCGAAATTGGCTGTCCGGGTTATGAATAAACCCGAACAATCAACCCGGGTACATTTTGATCGTATACTACCAACCCTTCTGAACTGGGTGGGCTGTCAGCGGATAGCTCAGCTGGTCCATCCGTAGATTCATATTAGGCTCTTAGTTTAGCAGATTCTTAATAATATCTCATCAAAATCGTGTTTTCAACAACAGATAATATCTTGTTGCATGCTTCGCAGTTTGCAATATCGATTAATTTGGAATGTGTGTTTTCCGATTGATAAAATATATTTTGGCTGAGAAGGGAAGTCAATAATTCCGTTATTAACGGCAAGATCTGCGCGATGCCTTGATTACCAAATATGCAACAACTAAAACTGTCTACGCTCCGTTGACGCTCATTTTCAGGATGTAGCAGGGACCATATTGCTATTGTTTTTGCCAGTAAAGGTTGCCAATATTTCATAAATGGATGTCTGCAACCAATAGGAACATAAATTACTCAAGATGTGAAGCTAAAAATCGTTGACACTCCATTGATGCTTACTCTAATAATGCGGCAGGGAGAATGTCGCAGTGGTTTTTCCCAGTAAAGCCTGCCAATATCTGATCAATGGGTAACTCCAAACAATCAGAACATAAATTACCCAAAATGCGAAGCTAACAATTGTTGACGCTTCGTTGACCCTCATTCTCAGGACGAGGCAAGTTGCATGCCCCTGTAGTTTTTCCAAGTACAGGATGCCAATATCTGATAAATGGATGTCCGCAACCAATCGGAACTGAAGTTACCGCACATGTGAAGCTACAAATGCTTGATACTTCATCGGCACTCATTCCCAGGACGCGGCAGGGAGCATGTCCCTGTGGGTTTTCCCAGTACAGGCAGCCAGTATCTGAGAAATGGGTGTCTGCAACCAATCGGAACATAAATTACCCATGATGTGAACCCCAAAATCATTGACGCTCCGTTGACGCTGATTCCCAGACTGGGGCGGAGACCAAGTTGGTGTCTCTTTGCCTAGAAATGCTCCGAATACATCTGTTATGCATAACATCGAGCCAATCATGGTTCAATATCCATACTTACAAAACTACAAATAGTTGACACTCCGTCGATGCTCATTTTGATGTATTGTCAATTCAACATCTGCTGCCATCGATAATAGTTTTCATCATGATATGAAAATATTGGTAGTCTTTCTGACAGATTGAGACTTGACCCAGTGGCAAAGCCGAGCGCTGTAACATTCTTGAACTATTCGCTCCCACATGAATAAATTTATGTATCTTGCCAAAAGCTTCATTGTGCCTGCTATACATCTGATTGTCAACCTATATTGACAAGATACTGCTCACAATTCACCCATAATATATCTCTAACTGAATCTTTCGGTCCAGATACATGAAGAAGCCGGTGAACCAATGATGGATTCTGTCCTACCTGTTCTTCACTCCATAATTCCTCCTCGTTTTGATTGCATTGACTGTCATCAACATTTTTTGGGCCTCGCTGGGTGACTTCCGGGAAGGCTGAATCAATCCGGGACCATTTGGCGCAGCGCTCACATCCTGGTGCTTTGGGCGTTCCGGATCCTCAATGCTATTGTCTTGCTGTATTTCCGATTCAGCGTCTGCTGCGCAATCGTCTTTGCCGTCACTTGGATCATCAAAGTCGCAATTCCAGTTAAGCCAAGCTTCAGTATCCGATATGGTTTCTGGGGCGCTATGCTCATCATGTTCGACTGGATGACCATTGATTCTCGGCATTCAGCGAATACTCAATGCTTGAGTAGGTACACCACAGTGGACCTTTGCAGACGAAGCTGTTCGCAACGGACAATCTTCTCACGATTCAAACGCAGCTGCATCATCAAGTTACAAAAGTGACCAGGGTGCTGTGAAGATTATTCCGTGTCCGAACTGTATTTCAAGTGGACATCTGCTTGTTTTGAGCGCGAGATTCCTTCTGGGTAGCACGTAGATTTTGGCTGCCCCGCCACATCGCCAACCAGTTGTGAACCTTGCCCATTCTGTGCAATTGCCCATCCTCCACCTCTTTCTTCATTTCCGAGTTGTTTTGTGTGTTCGTTGTTTCCAATCAGGGGTCTGCGACTGCAAACATCCAGTTATTGGCTCAACAGTACTGCCTTACAACCACTTCTTCGCGAAGGGTCTCGCCTGTGGTTGTTTACTGTCCCCAGCCTATAACATCCTGGGCAAGGGAATAACTGGGCTGCGCTCCGACACCATATGGAGTGATTGAGAATATGTCGCGAGCCCCATTCGAGAGATGGGCGTAAATCGAGTGCATTTCCTCGTGTTGGTGCCACCAGTTGGCAATTTCCCGTAACCAAAATGTACTGCTAGTGTTCATTGGCTAGGAGTGGTAACCATTTACATTTGGATCAATCGGCCCCCAGATCATTTGTGCTAAAGGCGACGAGTTCAAATATAGCCTGAGGGAGGTCAATGAGCGTGCTGCGCGATTGCATCGTCCGTGTGTTGTTTTAGCTACATTGCTCGGCGGTAAGTCCTTGTCATCATCGCTGGCAAACCATATGAATCAAACGATGATTGAGAAGATCCTGAAGCCGTTCCAGAGTGGATGAGATTGTTGCTCGGTAAACTGTCAAGTTCATTGACAGGCACACGTCGATGTTTGGCACGGTATTCATTCTCCACATCCTCCAGATAGGCATAATGGTATTGGGTTGTATATGATGTCTCGTCCTCACGATGAATATCCATTTCTTTGTCCCAGTTGCTCAATGAGCACAGCCTCCAGAAAGGGTCGAATATATGTGCCAAAATGAAATGCATGCCCGTTGATGGAGTCACATCAGAGTGAGATTTGGACAGCTTTTGTGGAGCAAACATCACGGCAAAGAACAACTCTTCCTTCCATTGAGTCTTCTTCATGGCTAAAGCGCGCATTACACCATCCATATGATCGAACACGTCATTGTACGGTGTGATAAGGTAATGCCATGTGACAGTATGCCTGCTCAACATCCACAGAGTCCAATATCGGAATGGCCTCAACACTTCCATGACATACTCCACCATGGTCAAATTATGTTGTGTTGTAAAGAGTGACCTGTAATAACTGTATTTTGGATTTGGAAGCCACTCGTGTGTAAAGTCCCATAATCGGTAGGTGCGCTCGAGCACCCCCAGTGTAGCGTTCTAAAGGGTCCTCATATCCATCATCGGATGTACAGTGATGCGGAATGTGGCTTTTTGACACTTGATGAACTTGTTTCGACAACCAGGTGTCAGCGTAATGAATGCCGCAAGCATTCCCTGCTATATGAACGTCAAATTCAGGACTTTCAAAATATCATGAAATACGTACTTTCTGAATTATCTTTGCTAAACCTGGTCTCATGGCCGACACCCACTCGATTCTATCATTGCCCTCTTTTAGAAGTCATTGATTCTTCCCAATGCCTATGGTTTCATTCTCTGCAAATCGCTGATCGCGTTCATGGGCTTCACAATACTTTGTGTGGCCTGTTACACCGGGACCGCTCATGAATGCACTTAATGGCATCTGTCTGACGTGCGCCATGCACGGGATGTGGTTCCTCAATGCCGGCCACACGATCTCGCAGGCCTCAAGTGTTGATTGTAACTCGTGTGTCATCGAGTAATTTGAGGAGGCATTCTCAGTCGGAATTTGATGGAATTGGCCGTCGGTAATCTCAAAACATTCAAGCACATCCCTGAAAGGTACGGCTCGTCTTGCTACAGTATCATGGCCCTTGACTTATCATCCTTAATTAGGTTTTGAAAGAGGAAAAGAACAGGCGGTCAACTTCATCGAAAGCAAGTTGAACGTCACTCACTGCGCAATTTCGATATATATAACAAGCAATGACCGATGTTTTCACTAGTTTGTGTGTTGATGTCTATCTGTCCGAAGCTCAACTTACATTATTTCGTGACGGCAATTGCTTCTTAATTGCATCCATGGTCCGTGCATATTCCCTCCAGCAAATGTTGCTAAGTGTCGTAGCGGATGGCAGCACTAGTTCATTGCGTAATGCCAGATATGACCGTTGTAGCGCCAGCTTCGACATTGCGTTGAATAGAATATGAGCCGAAACCAATCCTGAAATGATGTAACGATTCCACGTGTCTTGGTGAAACCCAGAACTTTTGAAGTCCTTAGCTGCTGCTTTGGAATATTTTGTCTAACATTTCGGCCAATAAGGATCAATCTGGCAGTCAAATATGATTTTCCTCTGTGAATGTTCTATTCTGATTTCTTGTCTTCCGTGCCTCATCGGGATGGCCAAAGCAGGTTCATTGACCTTCGAACTTGTCCATTCAGTAATCACTGACACTGTTGATTGATGTGACTTTGCGTTGTGAGCGTATGAGCGCGAGTGTTTCCTCATTGAGCTGGTCCCATGTTCAGATTGATGACGAAGAACTTGATGACAAATGATATAGATGATGCCCAGTAAGCATCGAAGATAGTTTGTAAAGTAAGGTCGCTTAAATCACGTATAGAGACATGTTCATCCTTAGAAGGGATTATAACCTCAAGCAAAGAGGTATTTGAAGATTTTAAATTCAACATCAAGGTAGGAAATTGATTGAAGCGTGGTCCGACTCAAGAGGCTGCCAAAAGTTACGTTATCGTAAAGCAGAATGCGGATACTTATATATTGACGGGAGCTTCAAACAACGTATAGTCACATCTGTGAGACATTGCATGGATAGTTGGGACGTTGTATACACCACCATATTGCAAAGACTGACTGTTTAAGACTCAGTTCAGGAACAACACAATGCAGTTCATTGCTGTGTAGCTTATTGAGCCCCCACCGAAATTAGTGACCTTCTGTGGTCACTGAATTGTGGGAGGCGGACACGAGATCGTCACTAGCATTTTTTCGCATCAAGGCAGCCGATACGTTGAATATGGGATAAAATGGCTGCAGAGCCTATAGATTGAATAAGATGCATAATCAAAAATCCTTGAGACTCCGTTGAGGTTCATCTTCAGGAGGTGGTAGCGATATCGTTAGTAGCATTTTTGCGCACAAGGCAGCAGATAAGCTTATTATGGGATATTGTCGTTCTATAGCCCATAGAGTGTGCAAGATGAAGGACCAAAAATCATTGAAGCTCGGTTGACGCTCATTGTTGGGATGTGGTAGCTGTCTTGTTAGAAGCAGTTTTGCCCATGAAGGAGGCCGATACATTCATTATGGGTTAATGTTGATGCACAGCGCTTTGGGTATCTATCATGAAAGATCAAAATATGTTAATGCTCTGGTGTCACTGATGATTAGAAGGTGGTAGCGATATCGTCTGTAGCATTTTTGCCCATAGAGGCGGCTGATACTAGGATTATGGGTTGAAGGGGTTGCTTTACCCTTTGATTATCCAAGATACAAGACCAAAAATTGTTGACGCTTGGTTGAACCTCATTTCCAGGATGGGTCAACGAAAGTGTCACTATCATCTTTGCCTATGACAACCGCTAATGCAATCACTTCAGAAGGATGTGACTCTGCAGTGGTATGTTTGCCGAAACTGTAAATCCAAAAATCATTGCCGCTCCGTTGACTCTCAACTTAATGACATACTAACATTCAGTGGAAGCTCCACAAATGTATGGAAAAATGCATACAGTGGTTATTGGCAGTCAATAAATCGTTTCTATATATAAACATTTGAATCCAAAAGCTTCCAAACCTCTCAATTTGTGATCCACCACATGACATGTTATCTGTGTGCTGAATGATGTTAGCCTATCACTGTCCAGCGGTCTCGGCCGGCAATTAAACACATGCAGATCCATGCACTAGTTGTAGATTCATTTATCCCGACTTCCTCACCGTTCCGCATCCCGCTTGGTCTCAGTGATTGCCATGATATACCATAAAAAATGTTCAACAGCTGGACCATGTGCACCAGGTCCGTGCAGGGAGTTGTGCAGTCTGATGCATGACCGTATGCAGCATGACTGTCATCATTCATCTGGGTGCGTGTTGCGCAGTGACCGCCTTACCAAAGATTCGTTATACATCACTGACTTAAATATAGTTAGTCAGTTTGGTCTCTAATTTGGTTTGAATTGTCTGGCTTGACATTAACCAGCTGGACGATATTACGTTCATTGGTCGTCAGTCATTACAATTTGAATTCTATAACAATGGCATGGACTATCTGACCCTTGCACATGCACAGACGAATTATCATGTCTCATAATTTGGTCACTGAAATCTGGGAAAGACTGACACGTAGCAAACTAGATTCATCAATTGCGTTTCAAAGTGATACATTGTCACCAATGTCAATTGGCCTATTCATGCCTGCGGCAACGCAAGAGCTATCACCATGTCTTCGTTGGAATCTGATTTCTACATGGTAAACAGTTTGGCACCCTATGTGAAGAAGTTATAGCTTGCGAGTTCAACTTACTTTGATATCTGAATCATTGACAAATTGGGCACTGGCGTGGGCACGAGAGACAGAATGCCTTGGTGTGTCTAGCATTTCCGCATTTCATGCCTCATATGACTACATCCAGGTGAAGAAGGCACCAGCGGCATTACCAATGTTCTGGGGATGCTATGCAGTCTCCCCATTGGCTCACCAAATGTCATCGGCACAGAACAGGTTCCATCCTCTTCCATTGGGAATTGAATGACAGCCGGAACCTTTAATTCTGTAGTTCCGTACTTCTTATCCCTTTCAGAGAAGTAGTCAGCCAAGTCTGCCCATCCTGGTTGCGTCAATTTGTAAAGCTTTATCTGCTTCTGCCCAAAACGCTCCATGCGATGCTGTACTGTTTTGGAGACTGTGCCCATCACCCAGCCAGGTTCGTCATCTTTGGTAGCCTTGCGGACCTCAGGATCATCTTAATCATCATCCTTGTCTTCCCCATCCTCCCCATCGTCGGAACATGCAAGATCGCTCAGACTCTCTCCAATGGCAATGAACATCTCCTCAAATGTTCTTTCATACTTGGTGGTTGTCAATCCCGTGTTTTCAGCATTTCTCATTTCCTCCTGCTCCTGTTTAATTGCTGTCTCTGCGTTTTCAACTCGGTTTCTTGCCACAGCAGTCACCCTTTCCACATAGTCGTCAATCAATTTCTGCTTCTGTTCATTCCTTATACTGCGTGTTTCGGGTTGTCTCCCTGCCGCAGGCTTCTTTTAGGATCACAGGCTGCACAACGCCCCAAGAACCCGGACCCTTCCTGCTTCCAAGCCACTCTGCAGTTCTATGGCTTGATGATGTCGTCGTGTGGAACGCTTTGTTAATCTGCCATAGTTGCCTGCAGGTACTGGAGAAAGGTTCTTTTTAGGGCCATTGATCATAGTATGGTGTGTTGACTTCGTTGATGGATGAGACGGTGGATGATGCAAGATATAGACCAGATAGAGGAAAGCTGCGTCGTTTATGTCGAGGTAGGTAAGCTGAATCCACTTGATCACAGCAAAATCTACATTTTGATCATCATTGAATTGGGAATAGCAATGCGAACCGTACATCATTTAGCCTCTATTTCAAGTAATATCCACGGGATTTCTTGAGACAAACATCAGCAGACGTCCTATCTGTCGAAGAATGTACTGTGAATATCTCATAACCAGGACATTTTGGCGGTTGTTCACCGTGATTGATCCCTGCAAACAATCACACAACATTGCACCTACCTGGTGCAAATCGCAGGATGGTTGGAAACCTGTGCAACCACCAGCTATATGCAGTGGGATTCAGCTTATGTAGAATGTGCAACTTGGCTGTTACGCATGCCATTTTGACTTGAAACTAACCATATATGCCTCAGGACTTCCAACCATGTTTCGTTATCTCCTTGATCAGGACGTCCCACTTCTTTTCGGAATCAACTTCTCTTCACTTCCACTGGAACAAATCATGGCTCCACATACAGTGCAGCAAGATGAGCGTTGAACAGAATCGAGCAGAACGACAGGCACTTCTGCCAATTCGCCACCTGCTGAGACCCAACTACAACGCACACACCTCCTACCACACCTCAACACTGCCAATGCAGCCCGCCAAAATCTGACCCTGGACGCAGCGTGAAACATTGTCCATAGAACCAGAAGCACCGAGAACAGAATACAGCACGCGATCAGATGGGAGTACTGTCGAATCGAGGTCGACTGCCGTCCACAAATGATATAACATGCAGCCAGTTCATGTAGAGAGAGGCGTGAGCAATTTCTAGACGCCCGTTATGGGAATCCTCCATCATTGACTAAGGCAGTGGCCCACTCAGTCCGCGAACTCGAACATCATGATATTTTCAGCTCTGGGGTTTCTGTGGACACATTTAGTGATACGATTCCCCGAGAGTGGACCAAATAGGCTGTAACTATGTCAGAGGATGTGACGGAACCGTATATGGCAGAGGTAATAGCCGAATGTGATATGTAAATTTAGCTATCAATTTCTTGTAGGTTCCCAACATGTCTGCAACAATGGCAATGCAAGGAGGTCAGGTACAGCTTGAACAGTCTGACATGCGCCTTGCCTTGAATATGGCCAAAATGGCCAAAGGAGGGATGTAGCGCACCACAATTGAGGCAACGCAATTCCTGATCACGAAACCTCGTGCCGAAGTCCAAGATGGGATGATGCGGGAAGTTGAGTTTCCTGGGCAGAAAGATGTGAAAGCTGCATTGGAAAGACACCTGGCTATGCATCGAGAAAATGAAACAGACGGCTGCCTCCCTTCACACAATGGCACAGCACAGAATCCGCACACACTCTGGAGGCCCAAAGGAACGGGTGCACCTCCACCAGAGCAACTCAGACAGCCGTCACCAGAACCAAAACCACATCCGCCCAGAATGCCACCTGTGCCACCAGGTGATAATGAGGCAGCTCCTGTATTCGAAATGGAAGATGTGCTACTTCGATATGTGTATGTCAGTAATTCTCTTCCCAGCACTCACAGTTTCAATCATGATGCATATGCGAAAGATCGCAAGGGCAATACAGAGATCAATCCAGATTTGCTGACAGATAAAAGAACATCCACTGGCTAGTACACTATCTGCTGCATGGTAATGCAGCTGACATCCTAGTTGCAGATGACAGCAGCCTATTGAGCGAACATGACAGTGAAGTTGAGCATTGATAGAATTGAACGGGTCTTTGGAGTGAATTAATATCCAAAATTTGTAGACACTTCAATGTATATTTTGAAGGATATATCTACATGTATTATTAAACAACATTGTAGTGATAAAGGAGAAAGTACATCAAGACGGTACAAAGGCTGCCAAAACACCATTAATGATAAATTAGGCCAACATCAGCAAAGAACATTTCTGTCCGGGTGGAATGGCTGCATCAGAATGGACGAGCTCAGTCAGAGAAACCACGCTGGTGGAATACTCTGCGCCTGGTGTCTGTATTGCGCATCGCATTGCAAATAGACCTTCCATGGCAGGTTGGTAGTTTCTTCTCGCTCGGACCATCGCTTAATTTTAACAAACACTATGGCGTTGTGGCCAACTGCGAGCAAAGGTTGGAATGGGTTCATTGGGTACATGCTTGAATCCGGATTGCAATACAATGGGTGATGCAGCGAAAATCTGTGCTCGGGTTCTTTCTATATTAAGCTTGACGCGTGTAGGAAGAATGTGGGAAGATATGACGCTACCTAGCTGTGAGGATCCACGAAATCTCAGAAAGAGCGAGTGAGACCAAAAGTTGGGAAAGATAGAGTGTGTGTTTTCGTTGAAAGACAGGATGAGATGAAAATAAGATGCTGTCTATCTACCCTGGGGTCTGGCGAATATATACTCCACATCGTGGATTCCACCTCCATTACCCCTCAATCTCTGTAAACTCACTGTTGCTCCTTAATGATATACTTGGAGGCCATGATCAAGATAGTTTTGGAGATGCAGTTGGAGGCCGATACCAAGTGGACTGAGACATGCACGTGGAGGACGTGATTGATCGAGTTCGGAGATGCACTGGTAGGCGGACTTGGAGTGAACTGAGAGATGCACTCGCAGGCCGTGATGAATCCGGATTGGAGAGGCACTGCGAGGCCGTGTTCGAGCTAAGTTGGTCATGCCTTTGGTGACCGTGATCGAGCGAGTGTGCACATGCACTTGGAGGTCTTGATAGTCCGAGGTTGGAAATCTACCTGGTGGTCACGATCAAGCCAGTGTGGATATGCACTTGCGGCCGAGATCAACTGAGCTCAGAGATGCACACCGAGGCTGTGGATGAGCAAGTCTGGGGATGCACTTCCAGGCCATGATTGAGCTAGATTGGAGGAGTACTTGGAGGAGGTCGATTTGGAGGGAGGCCCGACAGCAGCTGAGACTCTATTCATTGGTTAACTGGTAATTGTGGAAATGTAGAGAGATGAGTAGAACATCCGCAGAGAGATGGGAAATCGGCTGGGAACGTGAGACTGTTGATCTTGGGATGATGCTGTACTTGGTGTATGCTGTTCTAGGTGTTACCTGATGATTATAGCATGGAGAAATAGTGAGGGATGACATAACGCTGTGTCCTTAGGTGTTGGTAGAGTTGAGCACAAGAAAGAGCGAAATCAGAGGAGATGAGAGAAATCATCATCAGAAATTGGACATGGCAAAATTCGTGTGTGAGTCAATTACTCATCTTTGATTAGGCAGATATGAGTCCCGATCTTGCAGCTATCACCACCGATACCACAACTTCTGCAACTAATCATGCAAGTAGTACTCCGATTTCACATAGCAGATTGTATCATCCATCATCTTCATCCCCCATCTCTCTCTTTCCTGTCCACGACTCTACCATCATCGCAAGAACACAAAGTTAAGTCATCCCACTCCATCTCTCCATGCCAACTTCAAGAGTTACCACCAAGTGCATCATACACCGAGTACAGTATACACCGATGATTGTCTGTGGTCCCTTCATTCCCACGATTTCGTGTTGACCCCCGCATGTAGCTTCATCTTTTGGTGTATCTCACTGCAGATTGACCCCAACCAGCCAGGTCTCCAAAACTCTTCAAAGTTAAAGTCATATCGTCAGATTCCCCCAGTTTCGCGTTAACGACCTGATGAATAGAGTCTCAGCACCTGGCGAGCCTCACATCGACTGCCTCCAGATTGACCAGCTCCAAGTACTACTCCTATCTCGTTCGATCATAGCCTGCTACAAGTGCATCTCTGAATTCGCTTGATCCTGTGCTTGGAGTGCATCTCTGAGTTCACTCGATCGCGGCCTGGAAGTGCATGGGCAAACTCCCTCGATCACGGCCTCCCAGTGCATCTCTAAACAGGCTCAATCACCGCCTCCCAGTGCATCTCCAACCTCGATTGATCACGGCCTCCAAGTGCATCTCTGGGTTCACTACATCACGGCCCCCCAGTGCATCTCCAAACTCAAAAAATCACGGCCTCAAACTGCATCTCTGAGTTCACTCGACCTCAGCCTCCAACTGTATCTGGAAACTTGTTCACTCACGGCCTCAGAGTGTATTTCGGAGTTCACTCGATTGCTGTTTTCAGGCGCACCTGAAGTTGATTTCAAGCACCGCCTTCAGCCAGTCCAGGTATACCGTCTGTAGATGGGCAGCTATTTAGATACATTAATACATTGATAGGAATACAGACTGAGAAAATAACTGTGTTGAGAGGTGCTCCCAGACATGTCGCCGGCACTGCGAGGGTTGTTGCCGGCACTCCCAGTTGCTAGCAGGCTTCTCTCCGGTGCTCCCAGGCTTGTCCCCTCCTCTCCCCGTTACTCTGAAGGCCGGCAGGAATGCCCTTCTAGGGTCTGATACTGTCCTGACACTGACCCATCTAAGTTTAAACTCCACATCCGCTCAGACACTGCTGGAGGATTCCAGTGACTAAAATACATTTTGCTGATGATAGGCAACGCGACCCGTCACCTGGGGGAGGGCAAACCGGTAATTCTCTGTTCGAGGGTACGTGGTTCTGTCCGAACAGCAAGAGCTGTCCGGAACATGTGGGTGTTTCTGACCGAAACCTGAGTTGTTGCTCATGAAATTACATGAAACGATAATGTGCATACACCCATCTCTGAATGACTGTCAGCAGAGTGTCAACGATTTTTGGTCCTGCATCATTGGTATTCTGCGTGGCAACCGGTCGATATGATTCATAAATTTGGTAATGGCTGGCGTCATCAGAAAAGAGCGAGCCTTCCGCTCCAAGCCCCGTTCTGAAATTGAGCATCAACGGAGCGTCTCGAATTCTAGGTCTGGTAAGTCAGGTAATCCAAACACGACACGGTTGTTCGAATATATAAACAACATATTGCCCGCCTGTAGTGGGAAAAAAGATAACTACATTCCCAGTGCCCCTTCATCACAATGGGCGTCAATGGAGCGTGAACAATCTGTCTCCCTTTATCAAGGGTAATCAAAGTGCAATGAGTCAGTCATTGTGTATATACGATGAGTTGATCCTTTCTCTAGGCTAAAACTGGGATTAACTCCTAGTTGTATCTAGTGTTAGCAACGGTTCGAAACCGCTGGAACTGTTAAGGGTTAGGGTTGGAACTGGGACCAAACCGTCGCAACAGGCAATGCCACACAAACACCCTGACCGTTGCAGTTGCACCGGTTTTACCCCTAAAAACCCGGCATTTCAACTCCACAACTTTAGATCAAATTGAGTTTTTGAGTTTTGATCGTCTCATGACATGATCACTATGTAGATTGTGCAAAGTTAGTCGCTCTTTCACCACCCGCTTTCACATTCGCGATGCGAGAAATATTCATTGAGTCGCAATCTGAAACCCGCGAATTTCACTCAACATTTTGACTGATTGCAGAACCACTCAATGAATATCTGTCGGATTGCAAATTGGAATGCAGGAGGTGACAGAGCGACGTAACCTGCACAATGTACGAATTGACCATGTCACGATACAATCAGAACACAAATACTCAATTCGAGCCAAAGCTGTAGGCACTGTATAATTCGAACCACTGTCCGTGTCGAACCAAGCTAAAATGCCACAGTTCTATGTCCGGTCGGAGAAATAAACGGACCAAGACACACTGGGTCGAGTACGTGGGGGGTTCCTAACCAGGACCGGGGTCTTGGTTCGTGTTCCAACCCGGACCAATGCCGGGCAACTCTGAACCGTTGCCAACACTAGTTGCGTCATTGTAAATGAAAACGGTTGATGCTGTCCGGAATGCTGCCACGATAATGTTGCTTGCTTATCTGTGCCGACAGGATGCTCATTCCCCCATCATAGAGGACTACAATCATGCGCCACATGGATTCCCCAAGATGCAAGATCTTCAACTGTTGACGCTCAGTTGACGGTCACAATCAAGATGGGACAGGGAGCGTGTTTGCTTCTCGTTTTGCCTATAAAGCCGGCCAATACCTCAGTTATGACTATCGGCATCCTATGGCCACTCAGATTACCAAAGATGCGTGACCAAAAATGGTTGACACTCCGTTGACGCTCATTTCCACGATGGGTCAGGGAGCGTCTCCCTTCAATTTTTCATTACGATGGTGGCCACTACATCCAAAATGAACACCCAGGTACCATCGTTAATATCGTACGATCGATGGTAGGATATCTGCATGCGACCATACATAGAACACCCCTTAAATCCCGAACTGGAGATTGAACCCAATGGATCTTGCGAAACTCAGCAAAAGCCGGCGGATCACTGTCACAGGGCTGGGTTTGAACCGCAAGGAAGCTACAGCTCTGGCGGTTGGACGGTTCAGGATCCGAACCTAACTGTTTTGGCTGACAACACATGGCCGGCGGGCGGGTCATCCGGACCTGTTGCTAACGCTAATTACATTCACAAATCAACATATAGACAACCCACGATTCAATGCCAAAAATCGTTGACACTCGGTGAGTCTTAGATACGGTTCTGGCCCATCACTTCCAGTCCGGTTCTGGGTCCAACCCGAAGCTTCCCCAAATTGACGGTCTGGGTTGTCCGTCAACCGGAACTGTCAACTCGGGTATGGTTCAATGGTAAACTCCCAACCAGTCTGGATTAGGCGGGTTGTCTGTGGGTCGCCTGGCGTGTCCAACCAGAGATTCAATTAAGGCTCTTGTTTTTGGAGTATGGTAACAGTATCTCATCAAAATCGCATTTTCAACAACTGAGGATAGGTTTTTGCATGGTTTGCAGCTTGCAATAACAATTAATTTGGAATCGGTGTTACACCTCAAATACATTGTATTTTTGCCAATGAGGGCAGTCAATAATTGCTTTAGGAACGCGAAGATCAGTGCGATGCCTTGATTACGAGATAAGCAACCACTGAACCCGTTGACGCTCCGTTGACGCTCATTTTCAGTATGCGGCAGGGATCATGTCGAAGTTGTTTTTGCCGATACAGGCTGCGAATATATCATAAATGGATGGCTGCAACCAATCGGGACATAAATTACCCAAGATCCGAAGCTAAATGTCAATGACGCTATGTTGACGCTCATCCTCAGAATGGGGCGGTGACTGTGTTGCTATCCCCTTTGCCTGTCACAGCTGGCAATAGATCGGTTACGCATAAGACCGACCAACTCACTGTGTAACTAACGTACGCACAATACAACAAATCGTTGACCCTCCGCTGATGCTCATTCTCCCACTGGCGCGGTGACTATGTTGCTCTCTCCTTTGCGCATCAAAGCTTCCAATACATCGGTTATGGATAACAGTTACCAAATTGCTGTGTAATTACCATACTTCCTAAACCCTAAATCGTAGAGTATCCGTTGACGCTCATTCCCAGAAAGGGACGGTGACCGTGTTGCTGTCTCATTTGCTAATACAGACTGCCAATACATCTGTTATGCATAACAGCGACAAAATCACTGTGTAATTACCATACTTACAAAACTACAAATCGTTGGTGCTCTGTTGACGCTCCTTTTCAGAATGGGGCGGTTACTGTGTCGCTGACTCTTTTACCTTGAAAAGCTGCCAATACATCGGTGATGCACAACAGCGACAAAATCAATGTGCAATTCCGGTACTTACAACACCCCCAATCTTTGACGGTCCATTGACGCTCATTCTCAGAATAGGCAGGTGACCATGCTGCTGTCGCCTTTGCCTATGAAAGCTGGCAACACATTGGTTATGCATAGCAGTGACCAAATCTGTGTGTAATTACCGTACTTACAAAACCACAAATCGTTGACGCGCTGTTGACGCTCATTTAGATGCATTGTCCAATCAACATCTGCTGCCATTCATACTAGTTTTCATCATGTGTTGAACTTCTTCGCAGTCTTTCTCACAGATTGAAACATGGTTCTGTGGCAAAGCTGTGCGCAGTAACATTCTTGCACTGTTATGTCTTACACGACTAACATTCATGTATCTTGTCAAAAGGTTCGGTGGGCATACTCTACATCTGGTCATCAACCAGTACTTTCAAGCTACTGCTTACCATTCGCCCATTAAATATCTCCAACTAATACTCTCGGTCAAGATACATAAAGAAGCTGGTGAATCATTGACGCATTGTGTGCTACTTGTTCTTCAGTCTCTTATTCCTCATCGTTTCAATTGCATTGACCGTCATCAACACATTTTCAGCCTGTCTCTTGGACTTCCGCGTAGGCCAATTCAATCTGGGAACATTTCGCACAGCGCACACATCCCGCTGCTCAGGGCATTCCTGAACCTTGATGCTATTGTCTTGCTCTATATCAGATTCACCATTCGCCAAGCGATCTTCTTCGCTTCTATTTGGATTTTCTGAGTCACCATTCCAGTGAAGCCAATCCTCAGTGTCCGAAATGTTTTCAAGAGTGCTATCCTCATCACTTTCGACTGGATGACAGTTCATTGTTTGGATTCGGCAGACATTCAATAGTTGAGTCCAGCAACCAGGGAGGTTCTTTGCCGACAAAGGTGGTGGCAAAGGAGATCTTTCCGACGAATTAAATGGAGCCTCGAAATCATGTTGAAACAGTGACCACGATGCTTTGACGATTTCTTGCGTGTCTAAAATGTACCCCATGGCGGTCATATGCTTGTTTTGAGCCCCAGATTTCTTCTAAGTAACCCGTAGGTTTTGGCTGCCTTGCCAAGTCTCCAAAATGTCATGAACCTTGGCCATTCTGTGCGATTTCGATTGATCTGCCTCTTTCTTTATATCTGAGTCGTTTTCTGGGTTCGTTGTATCCAATTCTGTGTCAGCGCCTGCCAAAACCCCGGCATTGCCTCGAGCAAACTGCCTTACATCAACCATTTTGCAAAGAGTCAAGCCTGTGGTTTTGTCTGCCTCCAGCCGATAACAACTTCGCGAAGTGAAAAACTGGCCTCCACTCTGAAACGATGTGGTATGATGGAGAATATGTTGCGGCCACATTGGAAAGATTGAGGTACTTTGAGTGTGTTTCCTACTGTTGCCGCCAAAAGTCGGTTATGTCCAGTAACCACAAAGTTCTGCTGATCTCCATTCGGTCGGAGTGGTAATCATTGAAATTTGGATTGATTTGACCCCTGTTCTTTGGTGCTTCGGGCGGCGAATTTAAATACTCCATGGTGGCGGTCAATAAGCGAGCTGCGCGAATGATTTGTCCAGGAGTTGTTTCAGCGAAATTGTCGGGCGTTAAGTATTCGTCATCATTGCTGGACAAATCAGTCTGATGAAAGGATGATTGTCAGTATCATTGTACCGTTGCAGATAAGATGACATTGCTGCTCGGTAAGCTTTCGTGTTAACGAACGCCACACTTTGATATTTGGCACTGTATTTATTCTCAACATTCCTTAGAAAGCTCTGTTGGTATTGAGTAGTATACGATGTCTCGTCCTCAGGAATGATATCCATTCCCTTGTCACAATTGCTGAACTATTGCAACTTCTGAAAAGGATCCAGGTTATGTGCAGACACGTGCTGCCTGCCCGTCGTAGGAGTCACTTCAGCGTAGGATTTGGACAGCTTCTGTCGAGCTAACTTCACAGCAAACAACAACTCTTCCTTCCATGTAATCATCTTCTTGGCCTAAGCTCACATCATGCCATCCATGTGATCGAACATGTCCTTGTACACTGGCACAACGGGATGCAATGTGAATGTATGCCTCTTTGACATGCACAGGGTCCAATATCGAAATGGCCTCAATACTTCCATGACACACTTCACAATGGTCCACTCATCTTGAGTTGTGAAAAGTGGCTGGTACTCAGTGTATTTTGGATGTTGGAGCCACCCGCATATGAATTCCCGTAATCGGTTGGCTCACTCCAGCAACTCCTGTGTTGGGTTCCATCGATTCTTCACATCCATAATCGTTAGTACAGCCATGCGAACTTTGGCCATTCGTCAGTCAATGAACTCGTTTTGACAACCAGGTGTCAGCGTAATCATTGCAGCATGCATTGTCTGCTATATGAAGGTCATTTTCAGGACTTGCAAAATATCAAGAAGTACGCACTTTCTCAACTATCTTGGCTAAAGCTGGTTTCATGGCCGACACCTTATTCATTCTAGAGTTGCCCTCTTTTCGAAGTCTTTGACTGTTCTCAATGTCTATGATATCATTCTCTCCGAATTGCTGATCATACTCATGGGCTTCCCAAGACTTGGTGCGGCAATTTACACCGAGACTGCTCATGAATGCCCCTAATGCCAGCTGTATGATGAATGGCATGCATGGTATGTGGTTCCTCAATGCAGGCCACTGGATCGCAGAGACCTCCGGTGTTGATTGCAACTCATGTGTCATTGAGTAATTTGAGGAAGCAGTATCAGCCGTAATACGAAGCAAACGGCCGTCAGTAAGCTCAAAATGATCTAGCACGTTCTTCAAATGTACGGCTAGCCTTTCCCCAGTATGTTGGCCCTTCACATATCATCCTTAGTTTTCTTATGAAACGGGAAAAGACCAGGCGATCCACCTCATCAAAAGCAAGTTGATCTTCACGCAATGCCCAGTTTCGATCCATATAGTAAGCAATAACCGAGGTTATGGGGAGTTTGTTTGGAAATGTCAATCAGTCCAAAGCTAAACTAACTGTATTACGTGATGGCAATTGCTTCTCTATCGCATCCATGATCAGTGCATATTCTCTCCGACACGTGTTGGTAAGAGTGGTAGCAGACAGAAGCACTAGCTCATTGCGTAATGCCTTGTATGACCATCCTAGCTCTCAATTCGATGTAGTGTACCATGGAATATGAGCTGAAACACATCCTAACATTAGGTAGCGATTCCACTTGTCTTGGTAAAATTGTGAGGTTTGAAAGTCCTTAGCTTCCAGTATGGAACGTTTTGTCTGTCAATTTGGTCAATATTGATCAAGCTGGACGTCAAATATGATTTGACTCTGCGGACATACTATTGTGATTCCTCGACTGTCTTGCCTCAACAGTATGGCCAAAGCTGTTTCATCAGCCGTCGAACTAGTCAATTCTGTAACCTATAACTCTGAGAATTTGTTTAACTTTGCGATGTGAGCCTTTGCCAGCAAGTGTTTCCCCATTGAGCTGGTCTCATGTTCTGATGGATGGCGAAGAACTTGATGACACAGGATACATATGATGCCACGGCCGCCAGTCTCCTTAATTCCGCAGTGTAAATAGAATCGCCACACAGGCGCATGTCTTGATTCATTTCAAGCAATAGGCCACTGCGAGCATTCATTCATTGAAGCCCGCCAAGGATCGAAGACAATTTGTAAAGTAAGGTCGCTCAAATCACGAATGAAGACACCGTCAGATTTGGAAGGGATCATGACCTCGTGCAATGAGGGGTTCAAGGATTTCGATTCAGACATGGCCGTAGTAATTAGAGACCTTGGTGATGCGACTTGAACAACTGCCGAAGGTAACGATACAGTACAGCAGTCTGTGTGTTCTCAAATATTGACTCTACATCTAGAAGCCAAAAAATCTGATCTGTGGGACATTGCATACATATTTGTAAAGTTGGATACATGGACATAGCGAAAAGACTAACCGCGTAAGACTCAATTCGGTTACCATGCGATGCAGTGTATTGCTGTGTAGCTTACTGCGCCACCAGAAACATTGTTGATGCTCGGTGGGCGCTCAATTGTAGAAGGCGGATGCGGTATATTGTGATTAGCATTTCTGCCCCACAAGGTAGCCAATAAGTTCATTGTGGGTCAACATATTTCTGTAGCCCTTAGATTGTCCATGATGCAAGACCAAAAATTGTGGATGCGCCATTGGCTCCCATTCTCAGGAGGTGGTAACAATAATGTCAGCAGCATTTTTGCCCATAACGGCGGCTGATACATTGATGATGGGTTAATTCCAACGCACAGCGTTTTGAGTGTCCATGACGCGGAACCAAAAATGGTTGACACTCCGTTGACGCTCATTCTTAAGAGCTGGTAGCGATATTGTCGCTGCCATTTTTTCCCATGATGGCGGAGAAATCTTCGAATATAGCTTAATAACATTGCCCAGCCGTGTGATCATCCCAGATGCAAAAACAAAAATTGTTGACCGTCCGTTGGCGCTCATTTGCAAGTGATAGTATGGATGCTGGCACTGGCATTCTGGGCCTTAAAGGCCACCAATACATTGATAATGTGTTACAGCGAGCATGTCTTCTGTGTGATTATCAGACTCACAGTACCATAATTCATTGATGTATTATGGTGATACGTCAACAAGCATGTCAGAATCATATTTCCCTATGAACACTGCCAATACAATCACTTTGGAAGGAACTAACGATGCCACTGTTTGTTTGCTGAACATATACGACAAAAAATCGTTTACACTCCGTTGACGCTCAACCTAATGTCATACTTACAGTCACTGGGTGTTCAACAATTGTATATATAAATCCATATAGCCGTCATTAGCAGCCAATAAACCGTTCCTATGTATAAACATCTGCATCCAAATGCTTCCAAGCTTCTCAATTTCTGATACGCCACTAGATACATTATCTGGGTGATACAGGACGTTGCCCTATCAGGTTCGAGCGCTTTCGGCCGGTAATTGACCATATATAAATCTGTACACTCGGCTTTGATATGTTTAGCCCAACTTCCTCACTTTTCCCGTTCCCGCTCATTCTCCGCAATTTCCATTACCTAGAATACGCAATTTTCAACATCTGGAGTGTGTGCACGAGGTCTGTGCAGCGAAGCATGCACTAGGAACCATGATTGTATGCAACATGATGGGCATCATTCAGTCAGCTTTGAATTGCGCTTTGACCGCTGCATAAATGACTTGAATAACATCACTAAGTTTTACGTTAGTGAGTATCGTGTGCAATTGCGTTGTGATTGACTCAGTTAGTATTGACAGGCAGGACGATATCACGTTCGTTGGTCGTCAGTCAACGAGATTTGCAGTCCAGATTATTGGTATGGCCTATCCAACCCTTGCACATGCATAGACAAATTATCATGTCTCACAATTTGGTCACTGAAATCAAGTAAAAGCTGACACTTTGCAAAACTGGTACAGGTAATGCATTTCAAATTGATACATCGTCACAAATGCCAATTTGCCTATTCATTCCTCCGGCCACACAGAGACTTTCACCATGCCCTCGCTGGAATCCGATTTCTACATGGTAATTTGCTTAAGGACACGATATGCAAGGGTCAAAGCTTACGGGTTTAATATGCTTGGTTCGCTGAATTGGTGAAAAATCTGGCATTGGGGCAGGCGCGAGGCATGGAATGCATTCGTGTCTCTGCGGTTTCTGCAAACCTAGCCTCATATGACCATTCCCTTGTCGAGAAGTTTCTTGGAGCATTTCAATTTGCCGGGGAAAATATCAAAAGTCTCCAGAGGCTCACCGAATGTTGTCGGCACACACGACGCTGCATCATCTGTGCTGTGAGGTTAAACGACAGCCGGAACGTTCAACTCAGTCATCCCATACATCATATCCCTCTCACGGAAGTAGTCGGCCGCATCTCCCAATCCTGATTATGTGAATTCATCAAGCTTCATCGGCTTGTGCCGAAAACACTGCATACGATAGTGTACCATTTTGGAGATTGTGCCCATCACCCATCCTGGATTGTCATCTTTGCTAAGCTTGCCCCCCGCAGGATCTTCTTCATCATCATCCTCATCTTCCCCACCCTTCCCATCATCGGAACATGCATGATCGCTCAGACTATCTCTGATGGCATTCAACATCTCCTGTAATGTTGTTTCAGGCTTGGTTGTTGTCAATCCTGCCATGACAGGATTCCTCATATCATCCAGCTCATGTTTGATTGCTGTCTCTACGTCTTCAACCGGCTTTCATTGCACAGCGGTCTGTCTCTCCAGATTATCCTGGATCTTTTTCTTCTTCTCTTCGTTGCTTAAGAAGTGTCTTTCTCGTTGGTACCCCGCCGCGAACTTCTTTTTGGATCGCAAGCTACGAAATGCCCCAAATGGTCGGACCCTTTCTGCTTCCAAGCCTCTGTTGCTCTGATTCGCTTGATGACATCGTGGGTTGGAACGCTTGGTCGATTTGGCGTATTTGCCTGCCGGTCACGGCGACAGGCTCTTTTTCAGAACATTGCCCATTGTATTTTGTGTTGACATCGCAGATGGATGAGATGTTGGATTTGGCAACATATGGACTACATGGAGGGAAGCCTTGGTCTTTTATGTCGAGGTTGGTACTCCAAATGGACTTGAATGAGGCAAAATCAGGGTTGTGACCAACACAACATTGGGAATGGCAAGGCCAACCGTACATCATGACATAATTATTAACGTCTGAATCATGTAAGTTTCCAGCTATTTCTTGAGATAAACATCAGAAGACGTCCTTTCCCACAAAGAATGTACCGTTTTTATCACAATAACACGAGATTTCCATGGTCGATCACAGTGATTTATCGCTGTAATCGAACACACAACAACAGACCAACTTGGTCCAACTCGCATGACTGTTAGCAAGTCGTCCAACCGTCAGACAGGGGCAACAGGATTCATCTGGTGTAGAATGTTGAAGTTGGCTTTTACGAATGCCATTTTGACCTGAAGATAACTATATATTTCTCAGCACTTCCTACTTCCATTCATTATCTTCGTCCAAATGACATCCCATTTCATTTCGTTATGATCATCTTTTCTCTTCCACAGCAGCAAATCATGGCTCCAGAAACAGCGGAGGAAGTTGAGCATGGAACAGAATCCAGCAGAAAGACTGGCGCTTCTGCCAATACGCCACCCGCTGAAACCCAACTTCAACGCAGACACCACTTAGCTCACTGTGACTTTCCAAATGTAGCCACCAAAACATGGCCCAAGACGCACAGTTGAAAATTGTGCATAAAACCAGAAGCAGGAAAAACCAGAAGCAGCGCGGGATCAGATGTGAGTATAGTCGAATCAAGCTAGACGACCGTCAGCAAATAACATAATATGCACCTGGTGTACATAGATAGCTGGGTGACCAATTTATTCCCGCCCGTAATTGGACATGTCCATTGTCGACAACAGGATTCGTCCGCACAGTCCTCGAAATGCTCAGACATGATGTTGTCAGCTCTGTGATTTTCGCAGACGAATTTAATCACAAAAATGCCCGAGAGTGGACCAAACAGGCTGTAAACATAGTAGAGAATTCTACTGAAGCATATATGGTTGAGGTAATTGCCGAATCTACTATATAGATGCAGTAACTAATTTCCTAGTAGGTTATCAAGATATCTGCAACTATAGCAAGGGAAGGAGGTCGGGTACAGCTGGAACAGTCTGACATGCGCCTGGCATTAACAATGGCTACCATGGCCAAAGTGGAGTTTTCGTGCTCTGGAATACAGAAAACGCAATGCCTAATCCAGCAGCCTCGTACCGAGGTTCAAGAAGAGATGAAGCGGGGAGTTGAATTTCCCCGGTATAAAGCTGTGAAGGTTGCGATGGAAAGGCACCGGGCTATGCGTCGGGAAAATCAGACAGACGGCTGCCTTCCTTGGGAAAATGGCACTGCACAGAATACCCAGACACGCTGGAGACACAAAGGCATGGGTGCACCTCCCCCTGAGCAACTCAGACAGCCAACACCAGAAATGACGGCGCAGTGTAAGGCCGTATATCCGTATATGGCTGCGTATGACAGTATATGAGAAGATACGGTTGCACACGTGGATTTCGTAATATGATAGAGTAGTTGATAGGTAAGAGTATCGCTAGCGATCTCAGAGTGATCGCGAGTTGTCTATATAGGGTTGGCGGTTACCCGGCCCTGGACACGTCTCGTGCCATTTGGCGAGAACCTAATCATGACTGCAATTACATCATCCACCCCTTTAGGACCAGACCCCCTGGGCTGTCACGTATGTATATATAATAAGAGACACTCCACAAAAGAAATAAAACCGATGCGTACACCTCCGCACGACTTAACAAGTCCCACAACCGATCAGTGCCCTATGACCAGCCTCACGGCGGATTCAGTGCACCGGGAAACTCATCCCCCAGTGGTAGGTGGTAAAAACCCGTGCCGACGGCATTTATACCGGCCCGAGATCCATAAGAAAGTAAGCAAAGTAAAACGCCCGTAGAAAATGTCCAATCATCATCGAGGCTTCCTCGGATGCTCTCGGTGAAACTCATCAACCAACTCCTGCGCATTCCTGAGATTCTCCGCAGGTTCCCAGCTACTCAGTATGTAACTGTAACCTGCCCATTGTACGAGATAATGGAGGTTCCGGTAGCGTCGTTTAGAGTCGAGGATCCGGGTGTAGCACGATGCCGGTGACTCACGCAAGTCGGTGACGAAGTCTGTCGGGACGCCTTCCCACGGCCATAATGGTATCTACAAGGGCATGTTGATCCCGTGCCGGGCGTGCCGAGGTGCTTTGATTCGGTGGCATACTTCGCAGCCGCTGACATACATACGTACATGCGAGTCCATTACTTGCCAATAGAAATCCCTAGATACCAGCTGAGTAGTCTTAAGAGCTCTAAAATGACCGGACTCGGGGTTGTCATGAAATAGACTTATCACTTTTCCGCATAGGGAATTGACCGCTGGACAGTATATCCTCCCCTTGTAGGTCAAGACTCCCGCGACGACAGTCCATTGGCTTTCCTCTGTGCGAGTATCTGTGCCGTGTATTATTGGTTGGTCGACAAGCTTCGCCGAGACGTCGACAGCCAAAAGGTCGGAAGCCTGTGCCTCGATAACTGCTGGCATAAGATCGTCGTATGGTTCCACTGGGACGGTTGCCAATAGTTGTGCCAAAGTGCTTTCGTAGCCGACCTCGTTGGCAGGCCCTCTCGGTGGGCCATCGGCAGGGTTCTTGCTGCCTTCCAGGTGCTCGATGACAAAGTTGTAAGCCGAAAGCATTTCCGACAACCTGACATGTCTTCTGGAGAGCACTTTGGATGTCAGGAACTATTCGAGATTCTTGTGGTCGCACCGAATTAAGATCTTGTAATTAGCGCCCCCGAGGTATTGCCGCCACTGTTTTAGTGTTTCCACGATGGCCAATAGCTCCCAATCATTAGTGTCATAATTTTATTCGGCTGGAGGGCACTTCCGGGAGTAGAACTTGACTGGCCTGAGAACACAGAAAACATCGTACTGATTGAGAATGCCTGCAATCGCGAATCCACTAGCATCCGTTTGGAGAATGATCGGCTTGGCCGGATCGAAATGGTGGGGGATTGGTGCCTCGGTGAATGTCCATTCTAGTTTTCGGAATGCCAACTCGGCTTCCCGAGTCCATTCCCACTTGGCTGAGCCTCCCGATTGCTTGCCACGAAAAGTCTCTGATTTCTTTAGTAATTCCGTCAGTGGAATGGTCACCTTGGCATATTTCCGGATGAATCTTCGGTAGAAGTTCGTGAACCCGAGAAGCACTTGGACATCTCTCATTGACTTCGGTGTCGGCCAGTCCTGAATTGTGGCGATCTGGTCCGCTTCCAAGCCGACTCCACCGGGCGTGATAACAAAGCCCAGGAAGCCGACTTCCGAAACTCCGAATTGACACTTCTCGGCTTTGCAGTAGAGGCCGAATTCCTTCAGTCGCTGCAGCACTTGGTGCACATGCTCCTCATGCTCCTCCTCGTTTGTCGAATAGATGAGTATGTCTTCGAGGTAGCATACCGTGAGGTCGTCAATGTATGGCTGTAGGCAATCATCGATGTAAGACTGGAATGTAGCTGGTGCGTTTGTTAGGCAGAATGGCATGACCCGGTATTCAAATTGGCCGTAACGGGTTCGAAAAGCCGTCTTGTATTCATCGCCTTCCTTGATCCGGATGAGGTTTTACGCACCGCGGAGGTCCAGCTTCGCGAATATCCTGGCCTCACGTACACCGTCAAGCATCTCCGAGATTAATGGAAGGGGATACCGATTCTTCACCGTCGTCAGAGTGAGCGCGCGGTAATCCACACAAAGCCTTAACCGCCCATCCTTCCTCTTTGCAAAGAGGATTGGCGCTGCCGCCGGAGATGATGATCACTGAATGAACCGGTTGGCTAGGTTCGCCTCGATCTAAGTCTTTAACATCCTCAACTCGAACTCCGACAGGTTGTGAATCCGCCCATATGGCAAGTTGTAGCCGTGCTCCAAGTCAATTGCATGGTCGGTTGACCGATGCGGCGGGAGTGTCTCCGCCTTATCTTTGCTGAAAACCTCCACGAATTCTCTGTATGTGGCCGGGATATGTCCTCTATCATCTGTAGGCACCATCTTTGTCGTTGTGCCGGCTCCATCTGCACACGTTGGTTCTCAATTCATAATATATATGGAGCGGTATGAAGGAATATCCAGGAGCCTGGATTTGAAACGGTTCGCCACAATAGGGCCAAGCCCCGCCGTCCGGTACTCGCTTGGTTTCCCGGCCTGCCGTTAGCAGTCTGTCAAGTTTCGCATGTGGATGTTCGTCTGCCGCAACTACCGCCGCTGCTCACTGCTCGCCCGTCCAGCGCCTGGGGCCCATCTCACTCACCATCAGTGATGCCTTCCATGGTCGCTCCCAGCAGCCCTGTACAATCCCCCACTGTTAGGAAGAATGTCCCCACGACCTGCTCACTGGCCAGTAGATCGTCAAAGGCAGTTGCTCCAAGTATTTGAATATCTTGGATGCCGCCGCCTCCTTCGGAACACGCCTCCTCCCTAGCCGTAGATCCTGGTGCATTCCCGGCGCATTCCTGATGCTCTACCCGGTCCACTGCCACTACTTCCGCTGCCCATGGGGTTCGCAGAGCCAAAAGTCGACTGCGTTGCCAATTGACAACAGGATTCCTGGACTGCAACCAAGGCAATCCCAAAACCACATCGTAAGCCCGCATGGGCCCAACTAACACGTCCGATTCCTGAACCGGTGACAAGTGCTCCATATACTGAACCGTAAACTTTGTCTTTCGACTCTCGCTCGCATGAGCCATTACGTGGCCGTTGAGGCCTAGGGTCGTGAGGTATGCAGAGTCTTCCGCTAGACCAAGCCGTTTTCGCGGTCTCGGTGCCATAACGATGCTCGTCGCGCCGCAATCGATGAGAGCTCGCACGCGTTGCATTTCCCCACTTCCATCTCTTATAAAAACATCGTGAACAATATGGGACGTGTCTGGTCTGGACGTGCCGCATAAGTACTCACTTGACATGAGAGCTTTTGGGCTTTCCAATAACACACTTGACTTCAAAGCGATCCGATGCGGTTGTAAGCTGTCCATCGTCACACATCCAAGCCTGCATTGCCACTGTGTCCAAACCCAATTCCGCCGCTTCGAACCTCTCCCGTCGGGCCAGATGTCAAGAGAGGCCTATGAGTTTTTTTACTGTTGATTCTCGAAGGACTTCTGTCGTTTGATTTGTTGTCCTCCGTCCCTGTTTGGGGCCAGTATCTGGTCCTGCTGTTGCGGTGGGATACCTCCTCGTGAGTTTGTAGGGCAGAAGCTCGCCGTATGGTTCGCAGATCCGCATTGTCAGCATTTACCAGTAGAACGTCGGCTTTCGAAGAATTCCGTTGAGACCCATGGTGTTGGCAGTAAGCCTGACGATTGTCCTCCGCCGCCTGATTTGCCGTGTTTGTTCATCAGCAGCAACTCTACTTTCTATCAGAAACACCCGGGTGTTCTGGACGGCTCTGACGGCTCTGACAGAACCTCTTACCCTCTGACGGAGAAATACACGCTAACCGTTGCCCAGGCGACGGGTCGCGTTGCATAGCATCAGCTAAATGTATTTTAGTCACTGGTCTGAGAGGATGTGGAGTGTAAACTTAGATGCGTCAGTTTCAGGAGTATCAGACCCTAGGAGGGCATTCCTGCCGGCCTTCAGAGTAACTGGGAGCGCCGACGACAACCCTGGGAGCACCTGGGAGCGCCGGCGACAACCGGCGACATGTCTGGGAGCACCTCCTATCACAGTCATGTATTCAGTTTGTATTCTAATCTATGTATCTATGTATCTATGTATCTATGTATCTATATAGCTACCCATCTACACACGCTATATCAGGACTGGCTGCAGGCGGTGCTTGAGAGCAATTCGAGGTGCACCTGAAAATGACGAACGAGTGAACTCCGAGATATACTCCGAGGCCGTGATCGAGCGAGTTTGGAGATGCACTAGGAGGCTGTGATCGAGTGAACTTAGAGATGCACTCCGAGATCGTGATCGAGTGAGTCTGGAGATGCACTTGGAGGCCATGCTCGTGCGAACTTGCAGGCCGTAATCGATCGAGTTTGGAGATACACTTGTAAGCCGTGATCAAGCGAGCTTGGACGAGTACTTGGAGGCGGTCGATGGACGGCGCACCGGGTGATGAGACTCTATTCATCAGTTAGGTAACTCTCAACCGTGGGAATGTGACAATGTGACTTTACCTTTGAGCTCTCATGGAGAGCTGGCTGATGGCGGTCGATTGTGTAGGGAGGTACGCCGGAAGCTGAAGCTACATTCAGGGGTCACCTTGTAATCATGTGAATGAAGGGAAGAGAAACAATCTTGGGTGGATGCTGTACTCGGTGTATGCTGTACTCGGTGTCAACTCATGATCATGTCATGGAGTGATAGAGAGGGATGACTTAACTTTGTGTTCTGCGATGATGGTTGAGTTTTGGACGAGAGAAAGAGAGAGATGGGGGATGAAGATGGGAATGCTATGGAGGATAGGAGCGGATATGAGAAATCAGGGGTACCACTTGCCTGATTGGGTTGGGAAGACCTCGTATTGGTGTTAGTTCGCACCGGATCGGGACTCGTACCTGCCCTATCGGGGATGGTCAATTCACTTGCACAGGAAATTCTCTAAGTCCCAGTTTCTGATGAAGATTTCCCCGATCTCCTCTGATCTCTCTCTTTCTTGTGCTTGACTCTACCATCACCTAAGAACACCAAGTTAAGTCATCCCTTTCAATCTCTCCATGCAATGATCATGAGTTAGCGCCGGGTGCTGCATACACCGAGTACTGCATACACCGAGTACTGCATACACCGAGTACTGCATACATCGAGTACTGCATCATTCCAAGATCAACTGTCTCATGCCGCCAGCCAGCTCTCATCTCACGGTGGACCAGATTGTTCTCAACTCTCTACATTCCCACGATTACGAGTTAACCAATGAATAGAGTCTCAGTCGCCGTCGCACCTCCCTCCCGATCTACCGCCTCCAAATCGACTACCTCCAAGTACTCCTCCAATCTCGATCGATCATGGCCTCCAAGTGTATCTCCAAACATGCAGGATTACGGCCTTCAGGTTGGCGAGATCACGGACTCCAAGTGCATATCTCCAAACTCACTCGATCGCGGCCTCAAAGTGCATCTTCAAACCTGCTCCATCACGGCCTAAAAGTGCATCTCCAAACTTGCTCGATCACCGCCTCAAAGTGCATCCCTCAACTCGATCGATCACGGCCTCCAAGTACATTGTCAATGAGCGATGGCGGGTGTACGGAGATACCGGGGTAACGGAGGTGAACTGAGCGACGGGGAGTACATATTTGGGAGACCCTGGGTTAGATAGACATCGTCTCATTTCCATCTCATCTGGATCCACGCATTTGCGTGGATTCTCACGGCCGGGTAGTATCATATCTTCTCACCTTCTTCCTAGGCTCCTCGAGCTAGAACCTCCAATTATGCTGTACTACCATCTGTGGCCAGACTGACCGTATGTTTATATATAGAGATACTTAAATCATGCATGCCATATTATGAGGTAGCGAATCATGTGACTGTCACGAAGACGAATATGATAGACGAAATGCGTTGTTCTTATGGAACCCTGTGTGTGGCTTCCGGACAGATTGAAATTGTGCTGATGAACCCAATCAACCCATTCCAACATATGGCCACAGTTGGCCACAATGCCACAGTGTGTATTTACAATAGGATACCGACAGAGCGAGCAGAAACGGCGAAACCGCGATTGGAGGGCGATATGCACCGCGACGCGTTGTATTGGCGCCGGGCGCAGAGTAGTCTGCCACCGGGGTGTCTCTGACGGCTCTGACAGAGTGCGTCCACTCTGATGGAGCCATTCCGCACGGACGGAAATGTTTTTTGCTCATGTTTGATCCCCATTGGCCGGACTTGCTGCTGCCGGTGGTGTTGGCTGGCTCGGTGATGGATGGCCGTTAGCATCGGTTGCTGCCTTTAGAAGATGAATCTGTAGGCTGTTTCTGCTGATGGTGTTGCTGCTGTTGTTGCTGCTGCTGAAGCATCTTGTTTTCGACATGTGTCACTTCCGAGGCCGCGGCCTCATCGAAGAATTCGTCTAAGGTGTCAAATCTGCCGCAGGCGGGCGTCATCAGTCCAACTTTGTTCTTGAGAGAGTTGCGGAGGCCTGCCCAGGCAATATCGTAGAGGACTTCTTTATGCTTCTGGAGATTCCACCCAGCCTGTCACCATTTAACGTTCACACGATTTGCATAGGCTCTGACCGATTCTTGTGGAAGTTGTATGTATTCCTGCATCAGCGTAATCACCGCCACGCGTCGTCAGTTCTTATCCCCATAAACCTTGGCCATCTCCTGTGAAAAGAGGTCGAAGTCCTGTAGGCATGGGTCGGATCCGGCAGATATGTCGCCCGCCCGTTCCGAAGGGTCTGTCATCGCCGTCCGTGAGAGTGCCGGGTTTTGGTGATTGCTCCAGGCGTCCTCAAGAGAGATCGCGTATTTGACGTGATCGGGTCCACCGCATGGGAATCGGTGGCCGTGCGGGGTGAAATTCTTGCGCAACACGTCCAGAAATTGATCGAGCTCTTTCGCACCGCCGAAGTACCGTACAGGGTCAACCATCTTGTAGATATTCGGTCTTGGGCCTGCGTTACTTCATTCGGCCCGTTCGGCGCATTCGGCAGCCCATAGATCCAGTTCGGCAGCCATTCGTTCCGGTTTGGCCGGCATCCTTTCCCGTTCGTGTTTCTGTCCTGCTTTTCACTGGGCTTGATTTTCGTGCAGCATTACCATCATCAACCGGTTTTGAGTCGCCACGTCTAGACGATCCTCATCAGTAATCTGGGAACTGAGATCACCAATATCATTGACGATCAGGCTGTCTTGGTCTCGTTGCGCTCCGAGGTCATCGTCAAGATCATTGTCATCATCAATCTCGGCCTCCGGTGATACTGCTGGAGTAGCGCGTTCGGCAATCGATGCCGCTGACTGTAGAGTGTCATCACTGGCATGGATGTCAACGACGCGCAATTGAGTTCTAGTAAACTTCTTTGGAGGCATGACTTTTGATAAAACGCGTTATTTTGTGCCAACGGGTCGAAAGGGGTAAATAGCGTGATCCCGTGAGCGAAACGTATCGAATTGATTAAGAGCAATAATATTGTAAGGCCGTATATCCGTATATGGCCGCGTATGAGAGTATATGGGAAGATACGGTTGCACACGTGGATGTGGTCGTATAATAGAGCAGTTGATAGGTAAGATTTTCGCTAGCGATCTCAGAGAGATCACGAGTCGTCTATATGAGGTTGGTGGTTACCTGGCCCTGGACAAGTCTCGTGCCATTTGGCGAGAACCTAATCATGACTGCAATTACACTCAGCCACCCAAAACACCATTTGATCCCTCGAGTATCGATGCGGCAGCTTATCTGTCCGAAATCGAAGGTGTGCCACCTGTATATGTGTATATTCATACCCCTCTTCCCAGTGCTCAATTTTTCAATCTTGATGCATTTGCCAAGGATTGCAAGCGTGATGAAGATTTTAATACAGATTTGCTGTCTGATGAAGAAAGATCCACTGGTGAGTACACCATGTGCTGGGTGATAATGCAGCTGACATCCATTTTGCACACGACAGTAGCCAATTGAGCGAACCAGACAGTGAAGATAATGAGTGATTGACTGAAAAGAGAGTGTTCAGTGTATTATTATACACAATTAGCGGACATTTTAAAGTATATTTTAAAGGATATATTTATATGTATTATTAAAGGACAATGTTTTGATGAAGGAGAAAGTATATGGAGATGGTACAAAGGCTGCTGAAACACCATTAATGATATATTACGCCAAAATAATTGATAACATATTGTCCATATGCCGATTGCAAAACGAGCGTCAATTGAGCGTCAATGATTTTTAATCTTTCATCATTGGCAATCTGCTTGGCGATTGACTTAGACCATTCACAAATGGGGTATTGGCTGGCAATATAGGCAAAAGCGCGAGCCTCCTGCTCCCTGCCCCATTCTGAAATTGACCGTCAATGGGGCATAAAGGATTTGTGGTCTTGTATGTCGGGTAAGTCAAAAGTGATTTGGCCCTTCCAATTTATAAGCAAAGTATTGGCCGCTCTTTTAGGGAAACCAGAGAGCGACACGCTCAGTGCCCCTTCATGAAAATGGGCGTCAACAGCGCGTCAATGATTTTTGGACTTGTAATTGGGTATGTCAGAAGCGATAAGGTCGTTTCTGATTATATTCAAAGTATTGGCCGCCGTTATAGGGAAAACAGTTAGCGACAACCTCCCTGTCCTTTAATGAAGCGTGGCGTCAACCGAGTGTCAACAATTTTTGGCTTTTCATTATTGGTAATCGACACGCGATGCATTTGTCATTGTGTATACATGATGTTCTGACAGTTTTTCCAAGCTAAAACATACATGAAGTCTTCCTTGCATGATTATACATGAATTTAGTTGTTATTGTCCGGGAGGCTGTCGCTGGATTATCGCTTGCTTATCCGCCTCGTGAGGCTGCCAATTCCGCTTTGCTAGAGGTTTGCAATCATCCACCACTTGTATTACCCAAGAGGCGAGACCTTGAATTGGTGACGCTCATTTGACGCTCATTTTCACGATGGGGCAGTGAGTGTGTCGCTCCTGCTCATGCCTATACAGGAGGCCAATACCACAGTCATGACTAGCTGCAACCAATGCCCGCTCTGATTACCCAGGAGGCAAGACCTGAAATCATTGACGCTCCGTTGACACTCATTTCGAGGATGGGGCATGGAGCATTTTTCTACAAATTTTGAGCAGGATGGCGGCCAGTTCATCCAGAAAAAACATGAATGTACCATCGTTAATATTGTACGATTAAAAGTAAGATATCTCAATCCAACAACAAAGAGAACAACCAGAAATATAAAAGCGAACATTGTACCCGACAGGTCTATCCAAACCAGGCAAAACCCAATGGTTGAGGGGTACCGGCCCAGGATTCGACCACCAAGATGCAACGGGTTGTGTTTTCGGTTGGTTCCGAAATCGAACTGAACCGTGTTTCCGGTCCAAACTCAAACCGCTGGTGGGTTACCTGGACACGTTGCTAACACTTCACTCGGTTGATGCACATTTGCAGAATGGTGCAGTGACAGTGTCACTTGCTGTTTTGCCTATAGAGGCAGCCAATACAATGATTATGCTATGCAGCAATTAAATCACATTACAATTACCTTGTTAACAAGACGAAAAATTATTGACGCTCGGTTCACCCTCTTTTGTATAACTAGCTGGGCAGTGTGTCAGTATCATTTGTGCATAAAAAAGAGATCAATACTTCAATTAAGTATAAATACGACCCATTCAATGGTTAAATACCTGTTTTGTACGACCAAACATAGTTGACGCTCCGTTGACACTGATTTTGCTCTCGGCAATCCCGTAATATTCCGGCATTTGATTTTGCCTAGTCTATCATTCACATCGTTCTAGCTAGCGTTCAAGTGTTTTCATTTACTTTCTCTTTGATCACTACACTGTTCTTTAATAATAGATATGAATATATTCTTTAATATATACTTTTCAATGGCTGCTAATTGAGGATAATTACACCCTCCCAAATCCTGTTCCTTGCAATCAATGCTCGTCGTCACTTGTGGGTTCGCTCAGTAGGCTGCTCTTGTCTTCAAAATGGATGTTAGCTGCATGACCACACAGCAGATAGTGTACTAACCATTTGATGTTCCATCATCAGTCGTCATATCTGGATCAATATCAAAATAGTGCTGGCTATCCTGCGCAAATGCATCAAGTCTAAATGATCCAGTGCAGGGAAGAAAAGTATGTGAGTACATACATCGGGCTGGCAAAATGACAATTTGTGAACATTGACATTAGCCAAATTTATTATAGTCTCTGGAAGCCTCCAGAAGTGTCCGAGAGGATGTGGAGTGTAAACTTGATGCGTCAATCAAAGGAGAGTATCAGACCATTGGTGGGCATTCTGGCCGGCGTTTGGAGTAACTGACATCTCTGCTGACTGGTACAGGAGTACCATGGGAGTGATTGTGTCAAGTTTGGGAACACCTCGCAGCGCCTGAGAGGACTTTGGGTACACCTGAGAGCACCTGAGAGCGCTGACGACTAGCCCCCAAGTGCTGGCGACAAGTCTGGGAGCACCTCGAATCACAGTAGAGCAGTCTGGGACAAGCATCGTTTTTGAGGATGCTGCAGGTGCGCCTGGAAATCATAGCTAGTACTTAATGTTCAACGATTGTTAAAACTCATGTACTCAGATCGTATTCTCATCTGTGTATCGATGTATCAATGTATCAATGTATCTATATAGCTCCTCATCTACACACGAGATATCTGGAATGGCTCCGGGCGGTGCCTGAGAGGAATTCCAGGTGTGCCTGAAACAGATGATGGAGTGAAGTCTGGGATAGACTCCGAGACCGTGATCGAACGAGTTTTGAGATGCACCTGCAGGCGGTGATCCAGTGCATTTGGAGATACACCTGGAGGCCTTGATTGAGTGAACTTGGAGATGCGCTCCGGGATCGTGATCGAGCCACAGTGTAGATGCACTTGGAGGCGGTAATCTTGCAACTTTGGAGATAAAGTTGGATGCCGCAATCGTGCGAGTTTGGAGGCCGTAATCGTGCAGGTTTGGAGATACACTGGGAGGCCATGATCCAGCGTGTTAAAAAGCTGTAATCGAGCCAGTCTGGAGGAGCAATGGTAGGCCATGATGGTGCAAACTGGTACGCCATAACCGAGGGAGATTGGACAAGTACTCGGAAGCTGTCGATGGACTGCGTGCCGGGTGCTTAGACTCATATTATCAGTTAGTTAGATCACAACCATGGGAATGTGACAATGTGACTTTACCTGTGAGTTATCATGGTGAGCTGGCTGATGGCGGTCGATTGTATAGAGAGGGACGCCGGAAGCTGAAGCTACATTCAGGGGTTAACTCGTGATCATGAGAATGAACACAAGACAAACAATCCAGGGTGGATGCTGAACTCCGTGAATGCCGTGCTCGGTGTATACTGTACTGTGTGTATGCTGCACTTGGTGTATGCTGTACTCTGTGTCAACTCATGATCATGACATGAAAGGGAGGGATGACTGAACTTTGTGTTATGTGATGATGGTGGAGTTGTGGCTGAGAAAGAGAGAGACAGGGTATGAAAATGGCAACAATGTGGAGGATAAAAGCGGATATGTGAAATCCAAGGTACGACTTGCCTGATTGGGTGGGGAAGACCTAGAATCGGTGTAAATACACACTGGATCGGGACTCGTACCTGACATAACGGGGATGGTGAATTGACTCACCCACAATATTGTCGGAAGTCGCAGTTTCTCATTATGAGTTTCTTCATATCCTCTGATCTCTCTCTTTCTCATCCTCAACTCGACCATCACCTGAAAACACAAAGTTGAGTCATCGCTCTCTATCTTTGCATGCCATGAGTAAGAGTTAACACTGAGTACAGCATACACCGAGTACAACATACACAGACTATGTCATACACCACATCCTGCATCAACGCACAATCGCCTGTGTCCCGCTCCCAGCCAGTCACTCATCTTGCGGCACACCATGTTGTACTTGACTCTCTACATTCCCACACTCAGGAGTTAACCAATAAATAGGGTCACAGCTCCAGTCGCACCTCCCTCCTGAACTACCACCTCCGGGTTGACCGCCTCCAAGTCCTCCTCCAATCCCGGTCAATCATGGCCTTGAAGCGCATCTCCAAACTCACTCGATCACAGCCTCCAGGTGTATCTCTAAACGCGCACGATTATGTCCTCCAAGTTAGCACTATGAGAGCCACCAAGTGCATTTCCAAACTCGCTCGATCACATCCTCCAAGTGCATCTCGAATGTGCCTCGATCACGGTCTGAAAGTGGATCTACAAATTAGCGCAGTTACAGCCTCGGAGGGCATCTCTAAGTTTACTCGGTTACAGTGTGGTGAAACGGTGGAGTGAGCATGCTATCCTAAGGGAATTCGTGAGAACAAGCGGTTATAGCTGCAGGAGCGTAAGAAGATGGTCCGATGATATGAAGGGCTTCCCGGCCATGACAAACCCCGGAAATTGCGTGGATCTGAGAATGCTTCCCAAGAGAGTGTGAGGATCCAAACTACTTGCATGGATCTTCGAAAGCTCGGCATGAGTGCATGAGACGAAGGGCTGGGAAACGTAGTGTGTGTATGTCGTATAATCAGATGATGTTCATCTACCCCGGGGTCTGCCAAATATATACTGCCTGTAGCTGAGTCCATCTCTGTTATCCCTGTATACCCGTATGTATATCTAAACCGATACTTTGATAATACATGCCATATTATGATGTAGTGAATGTGGTGACTGTAACAAAGGCCAATATGATCGATGAAATGCCTTGTGGTTATGGAACCCTAAGAACCACTGGTGTGATAATATGGCACCAAGTCTCCAGCAGAGCTTGTGCACAGGTCACAGCAGCTCTCGGAGTCTCCCGCAGAGCTCGTGCAGATGTCTCAGCAGCTCCAAAGTTTCCTGCAGACCTGTGCAGAGGTCCCAGCAGCTCCAAAATTTGACTCTTCTAATTGTCAATCTCGTAGCATCCTGAATGCACCACCATCCCTACAGGTGCTTTCAGGAGCACTTGATAATGCTCTTGCAGTGTCTGAGAGCACTTTGCAATGCTCCAGGGAGGGCTGGGTGAATCTGGAAGTACTCAGAAGTAGTGGTGAGGGCTACAGGAGTGCCTGGGAGGTTTGTGTATGCCTTCCGGACTGAATTACATTTTGCTGATGGAGCACCGGCATTATTACCAGGTGGCGCGGGTGGTGTCCCAGGCAGAGATGGAGTTCCAACAAGAGGTGGACTTCTGGGCTGAGGTGAGGTGAGCACTGGAGCCAGCCGTCTGCTTAGGTCACCATGGAGATGCACCTGTGCCTTTGCATCTCCAGCATGTTTCCAGATTCCTTGAGGTGCCATTTTGGCATGGAAGGCATTCGTCCAGGTGGCTTTGATGAAACATCGCCTGGACTCTTTTTCCTGTCCACAACTCTACTATCATTGCAGAACACAAAGTTAAGTCAGCCCTCTCTATCTCTGCATGTCATGATCATAAGTTGACACTGAGTACATCATACAGCGAGTACAGCATACACCGAGTGCAACATACATCGAGTACTGCATAAACCGATGACAACCATCATCGAAGATAGTTTTAGTTCCTTTCATTATCATAATAGTGACTTGACCCCTGAATGAAGCATCCGCTTCCCGTGTTCCTCCCTATAAGAACGATCCCCTGCAGCCAGGTCTCCATGAGAGCTCAAAGGTACAGTCACATTGTCACATTCCCCTGGTGGCGAGTTGACTCACTGAGGACTAGGGTCTCAGCATCTGAGGCACCGTGCATCGACTGCCTCCCAGTAGTCGTCCCAACTGGGATGATTACGGCCTCCAAATGCATCTCCAATCTCCTATGATCATGGTATCCAATCTCCCGCGGTCACCACCTCCAAGTGTATATTGAAACACATCCAATTATGGGGTTCAAGTCCACATGATCACGGCCTCCATGTGCATATCTCCAAACCTCCTGGATCTGGGCCTCCAAGTGTATCTCCACACTTGCTCGATTCTGGCCTCCAAACAGCCTGCAAGCTTGCCCGATCATGGCCTCCACACGCATCTCCATGCTCGCCTAATCACGCCTTCAAAGGACATCGCTGAAATAGCTTGATCACTGCCTTGGAGTGCATCTCTGAGTTCACATGATCATGATTTTCAGGCGAGCCTTAAATGGCTCTCAATCACCGCCTGCAGCCAGTCCAGATATACTGTGTGTAGATTGGACGCTGTATGGATACATTGATACATAGATGAGAGTACAAACTGAATTCAGGAGTTTTACAATCGTTGAACGATAAGTAGTAGCTATGATTTTCTGGCGCTCCAGCAGTGTTCCAAAATACGATCATGTTGATCCCTGACTCCACTGCTGTGATTCGAGGTGTTCCTACAGTTGTCTCCAGAGCTCCCAGGTCTCTCTCCGGCGCTCCCAGGTCTCTCTCCGGCGCTCCCAGGTGCTCCCAGGCTTGTTGTCGGTGCTCCCAGTTCCTCTATATGCTGCCTGCAATGTCCTCCCATGGTCTGATACTCTCCTGAAATTGACACATCTAAGTTTACACTCCATATCCTCTCAGTCACTTCTGAAGGCTACCAGTGACACAAATATATTTCGCTGATTTTGGCGGTGTGTACGATCATGAAGGACTATTCAGATGGTACAGCGGAGCATGAGGTCTGGTTCGAGTGTGGCAGACCAATGGGATATACACAGTTGAATGTGTGGCTTTGGAGGATTTGCTTCTCTTCTCTCTTTACTCATTGTCTTGTATAGGAAAAGAAGATATGATGATGAAACGGCTTCTAAACCTGTACTGTCTTTATTTCCTCGATACAAATTTCACACACCTCTTGTCTTGTCTTTGAGATCACATTTCTGTTACCAATATCACTTACACCCAACCACACCCAATACATGTACTTACATGTCGTCGATCTGGGCTTTCCAGATCCTGCATAGCGTTGCCTAGCTTTATATGTGATTGGTCATATACTTGCTGGTCGTCTCCACTTGGGTATCAATCATGGAACTCAACATTCGTGTCAGGTTAATTTTCAGTGGTGGAAATGGTTTGAAGTGCAGTCTCCCTATCACTTTCGGCGGGATGACCGTCGATTGTGTTGATTCAGTGCCGCTTTGATAATTCAGTTCGGCCTCCAGTGAGGTCCTTCAAAGTCAAAGCTGGTGGCAAAAGTGATCTTTTCACCATTGCACATGCAGCTGCACTGTCATGTTGAAAGTTTGACCATGATGCGTTGATGATCTCTTCAGAAGCTGTAATGTATCCTCCAGCTGAGATTAGCTTCTGTTGGGGGCGAGATTTCTTAAATGTATCACATAGGGTTTGGCTGCCATGCCACGTCTCCCAAAAGTCACAGACCTTGGCCAGTGTGTGCAATGTTCTGTCCACCATGTCTCTCTCCATTTGGAAGTCGTGTTTGGTTTCCATCGTATCCAATACTTTGTTGCCACCTGCCAACATCGCATAACTTGTTAGAGCAACCTGCATGACGACGACATTGTCCTGAACACACTTCCAAGGCGTCTTCGACTGTTTTCTGCCAATATTGTTTCATCCAAGGGAAATACTGGCCAACACTCTGACTCCATATAGTGAGAAACAGAGTATGTCTCGTGCAACATTGACAAGATCAGCGTACGTTCAATGTTGTTCCCCATGTTGATGCCAATAGTCAGTGATATGCGGTGACACGCATGTACTGCTACTACCCATGGTGTCGAAATGGTACTCATTACGATTAGGACTAACTTGTCCCCAGTGCTTTGGCGCTTCAGGTGGGGAATTCAAATTGGGCGTTTTCGCAGGGACAACTCATGTTGCACCATGCCTTCTTCCGGCTGGCATTTCAGCAAACACTTCTAGGTGTTAACTATTCTGCATCATCTCTGGAAATATCATCTGCTTCAACAGAAGATTGTCCTAATAGAGAAGTTATGGCAGACAGGAACGGATTGCTATGGGGAACCTTGTCGGGTTCAATGACGGAGCTACACCGATGTTTCCCATAGTCTTTGTTCTGCACATACTGCAGCATTGTGTCTTGGTATTGGGTAGAATAACCTGTCTTGTCACGATGATTAATATCTGGTTGTTGGTTGTTCTTCCAAAATGCTCTCAAATTCCAGAAAGGATGAACGTTATGTGCAGACATGAGATGCATACCCATCTTTCCAGTAACTGCAGCATAATATTTATGCAGATTCTGTCATGCAAACTCCAAAGCGAAGTATACATCTTTATTTTATTGAGTATTCTTGCCGGCTACAAATTGCATGATGCCATCCATACGATCAGACATGTCATTGTAGTGAGTGATAACGTGATGCAAAGTAACTGTATACCTGTTTGTCATCCACAGGGAGTACTACTGGAAAGGCCCCAACTCTGCATGATATACTTCACAATCGTCCATTCATCCCGTGATGGGTAGAGTGGCCGGTAATCATGATGGGTAGGATACCCCAGCTACTGGCTCATGAATTCTTGTAATCGGTAGGCTCGCTCTGCTCACTGCAGTGTGGAATCCCTCATTGTCTGGAAATGTATAAGAGGCAGTACAGCGAATCCTCCTTTGGCATTTTGACAGTTCGTGAACTCATTACGACAACCAAGTGTCTTCATAATAAATTCAGCAAGCACTCTTGGCTACATCCAGGTCAGTTTCAGGTCTTTCAAAACGAGTTGTAATATGTACATTGTGAATTAGCTTTGCATGACTGGGTCGCATAGCCGACAGCTTGTTGAGTCTAGCATTGCCCTCCTCTCATACTGTTTTACTCATCCCAATGTTAGCACATTCATGCCCTCCATCTTGCTGATCACGTTCACATCATTCGCAAGACCTGGTGTGGCCTTCAACACCAAGACTGCTCATCAACACCCCTAAAGCAAGCTGAATGACGTTAAGCATGCAAGGAATGTGGGTCCACAATGCAGTACACTGAATTCCGGAGGCCTCATTGGTTGTGTGCAGTTCCCGAGTCAATGAGTAATTTTATGAAACAATCGCAGTTGTAATTTTCAAGTGTATGCCTGTCAGTACATTTAAAACAACCAAGAAATTCTTTCAAATGTGCAGCTAGCTTTGGTTTATTTGTTGACTCTTGACTGATTTGGCCAAATTAGCTTTCAACATTGTAAGACAGGATGCCATCAATGGTGTGGAATGTGAGATGTACTTGTCACTCCGCCCAATTTTGATCCAGATACTGAGCACAGAACGACGTTATTGCTAATTTATTAATTGATGTCCCCCCGTTCACATCTAAGTTAACCTGATTTCTTGGTGGGTATTGCTTCCTAATTGAATCCACTGTCAGTGGGTATTCCTTCCTGATAATGTCCCTAAGGGTGCTGGTGGATGGTATCACCAGCTCGCGCCACAATGCAGTATATGACGTTCGTAGTAGCATGTTCGATCTAAGGTTGCTGGGAATATCAGGCGAAACCAATCCTAACATAATGTTACGATCCCTGCTGTCTTGGTGAAATTCAGCAGTTAGAAAGTCCTTTGCTGCCTGTTTGGAGTATTTTGTCAGTCAATTGAATCAATATAGATGAGATCTAACAGTTGAATATTCATTACCTTTCCGAACTTACTATTGCAATTCCTGGACTGTGTTGTCTCATCAGAATGCCTAAAGCTGTGTCATCAACGGTTCTACTTGTCAATTCAGAAACTTCGAACTCTATTAACCCATTTAACCTTGCAATGAGTGGTTTTGCCATGTATTGTTTTGCAAGTGAGCTGGTCACATGTTCTGATCGATGACGAAGTACTTGGTGATACACAATACATACAATGAAATGGCTGCTGATCTCCTCAATTCCGCACTGGAAATCGATGCACCACAAAGGTCCATGGCTAGAATTATTGCAAGCATTTCAACTCTTCAAGCCCACATTTCCAGAAACCTGTGAAGAATCAAATATGATTTGCAATGTAAGGTCACTCAAATCATGAATAATGACAGATTCATTTTTGGAAGATATCATGTCCTCTAGTATCACGGAATAAAAAGATTGAGAATTCGAGATCATTGTTGTGATTTGAAAACAGTGTAAAAGATGGTTTGCGACGGTTAGAAGTTTGGTGATTGCTAAGGAGAACGCTGGTTCTTAAATATTCACTCTAGAGCTATATGCAAGACAATGGAAAAACCTGTGAGACATTGCATCCATAGATGTTATGTTAAATCCAAGGATATATTTAAAAGACTGACCATTAAAAACTTAATTTATAAACAATGCAAAGCAGTGTGTTGCTGTGAAGGGCAATGAGCCCCACAAAAACTATTGCCGGTTATCTGCTGTTTGATTTGAGGAGTCAGCATCAGTATTGATACTAGCACTTTTGCCCATCATGGCGGCCATGACTTTGATTATAGCTTAATGTCAACGCACAGCCCTTGGATGACGCAAGTTGCATGACGACAAACCATTGATGCTCCATTGGCGCTCATTTTCAGTACACAGTCGCTCTGTCATTCGAAGGAGTTTCGGCTAGGCAGGTGGTGGATAGTTTGCCTATGGATTTATACGGTTAAACGCCCCTCGGATTCCCCATGATGCACATCAAAAAAGGATGGATGTTCTGGTGACATTCATTTTGAGCATGGGGCAACGAGCAAGTTGCTTATTTCCATAGCTGTAATGCCGACTAACACATTTCCTCTGGAAAGATGTGATGAAACAGCCCCTTGCTTGCTGAAAGTGCAAGAATAACAATAGTGGACTGAACCTTGATGCTCAGATCATCCACAATCAAACAGTCATCGTACTCTCAGTATTTGAATTCCACACATTGTATAGTTGTTAGCAGCAACAACAATAGCATTACCCTGTATTAGTGTTTGCATCCAGTAGCTATGGTGCGTCAGAATTTGGGATCATGTACAATCCAAATTACTTGATTGATCGATGACATGGCCATATCACATTGTCACAATTTTGGCCGCCAACTTAGAGGACATGGATGTATCCACCAGTTTTTGATTACTGTAACCCGACTTTCTTAGCTGTCCTCATTCAGCTTCTTCTCCTTGTTTTCCACCACCGATCAAGAGCAATATTCAACATGTTAACCATGTTCATCAAATCTGTATGCAGCGTTATGAGGTCAGTGCATGGATGACTGCTGAATGAATGTCGTCTGTCAGAAACATTCATATTGCTCACAGACCGCTCCTGCAAATACTCCGACCACATCACTCGATAAGATTTTGTTCGGAAATGTTGTCAGGCATGTAGTGATTGATTACTGATTTGACAGTCACCGGCGAAACGATATCAAGTTGATTGTTCTTCTTACAGCGCGATGACAATTCTCAAACTTTCACACGGTGAGCACAATCCTTGATCATTCACAGACAAATAATTTATTCTCACAATTCACTCACTGAATGTAAACACAAGTTGATACATGGCAATATTGGTATAGGAATTGCTGTTCAAATAGACATCACTTTAAAATTAGCAATTTGCCTATCTATTGCTCATTTGACCCAGGAGGCGTTACCCTTTCTTAGTTGAAAATGGATCTCTATATGGTGTTCACTTGGGCAGCCAATATGCAGCGGGAAAAGAATACGTGTTCAACATGGTTTGCATTGGGAACAGGTGATTGATTGGGCTCCACATCAGGCGGAAGCTACCCAATGCCTTGTTATGAGTGTGCCTTCCCAGAACCTAGTGTAATACGATGACTTCCTGGAGGAGAAGGGTTGCACGGCATTCGCGTTATTCCTGTGAAAATTTGATGATATATTATATGATCTTCATTAGCAAAATGTATTTTAGTTACTGGAAGCCTGCAGGAGTGTCTGAGAGTATGTGGAGTGTAAACTTAGATGCGTCAATTTCAGGGGAGTATCAGACCCTAGGAGGGCATATCTGCCAGCCTTCAGGGTAACTGGGAGCGCCGGCCACAGGGCTGGGAGCGCATGGGAGCGCCGGCAACAAGTGTGGGTTCGCCCGCAACCCCACTGGGAGCACCGCGACCCACAGAAGAGCCGTCTGGGAAAAACAGCATCTTGTTGGGGAACGCTGTAGGTGTTCCTGGAAATCACAGCCACTACTTATCGTTCAACAATATTTTACACGAATGTGTTCAATGTGGATTCTCATCTATGTATCTATGTATCTATATAGCTACCGATCAACACACGTTATATCTGGACTGCCTACAGACCGTACTTATGAGCAATTAGAGGTGCGCATCAAATTGACGATCGAGTGAACTGAGTTCTCCACTCCAGCGCTGTGATCAAGGGAGTTTGGAGATGACCATGAAGGTTGTGATAGAGTGAGTTTCGATATTCACTTGGAGACCGAGAACACCCAAGTCTGTAGATACACTTGGAGGCTGTAATGCCTCCAGTTTGGAGAGTCACTTGGAGGCTTTAATTGAATGAATTTGGAGATATGGACTTGGAGGCCATGATCGTGCAAACTTGGAGGCTGTGAACGAGCGAGATTGGGGATAGACATGGAGCCAGTGAGCAAGCAAGTTTGAAGGCCGTAATCGAGTGGGTTTGGTTGAGGATTGGAATGGAGTCGATGGACGCAGTGCAGGGTGGAGGGTAGTGTCAGCAACGGATCCGGGTTACCAGGCAGCGGGCCTGGTTGGAACCGAAAAGGAGGCCCCAGACCAGGTGGGAACCTGCTAACCAACATCAGCAACAACCGTAGTTTCCGTCTGAAACACCCGGGTGTTCCGGACGGCCCTGACGGCTCTGACGGAACCTCGTAGCCTCTGACGGAGAATTACACGCTGCCCGTCGCCCAGGCGACCGGTCGCGTTGCATTGCAGAGCACCTGGGAGCGCCGGTGACAAACCTGGGAGCGTCTGGGAGCACCTCGAATCACAGTAGAGCATTCTGGGAAAAACAAAATCTTCTTTGGGAAGGCTGCTGGTGCGCCTGGAACTCATAGCTACTACTAATCGTGCAACGCTTTTTAAAACTCATGTATTCAGGTTGTATTCTCATCTATGTATCTATGTATCTATATAGCTACCAATCTACAACTCAGAG
>Ga0307515_10000419_pt1 | contig 102271 bp, 100 predicted proteins | sample 17_EM_MG_FD_194513 | JGI IMG/M metagenome (GOLD analysis project Ga0307515, IMG submission 194513) | Populus trichocarpa ectomycorrhiza microbial communities from riparian zone in the Pacific Northwest, United States - 17_EM | ecosystem: Host-associated > Plants > Roots > Unclassified...
TTGTGATTGACGCGACCGACAAGGTCCTCGGACGAGTAGCCAGCGAAGTTGCTCTCCGTTTGCGCGGCAAACACAAGGCCATTTACACGCCTCACGTCGATACCGGTGACTTCATCGTCATCATCAACGCAGCCCAGCTTCGCGTCACCGGCGCCAAGACGGTCGACAAGATCTACTACCGTCACTCGGGCTATCCGGGCGGTATTTCGGCGACCAACTTCCGCGACATGCAAGCCAAGCATCCGGGCCGCGCCCTGGAAAAAGCCGTCAAGGGCATGCTGCCCAAGGGCCCGCTCGGCTACGCGATGATCAAGAAACTCAAGGTGTACGGCGGTGCAGAGCACCCGCACACCGCCCAACAGCCCAAAGTGCTGGAACTGTAAGGAGCCTTGAGAATGATTGGTGAATGGAACAATGGCACCGGCCGTCGCAAATCGAGCGTCGCCCGCGTGTTCATGAAAAAAGGTACCGGCAAGATCACGGTCAACGGCAAGGACATCCAGTCCTACTTCGGCCGCGAGACGTCGATCATGATCGCCAAGCAACCGCTGTTTTTGACCAACAATGTCGAGACCTTCGACATCATGATCAATGTGGCGGGCGGCGGTGAATCGGGCCAGGCCGGCGCTGCACGCCACGGCATCACCCGTGCGCTGATCGACTACGACGCGACGCTCAAGCCGGTGCTGAGCCAGGCGGGCTTCGTGACGCGCGATGCGCGCGAGGTCGAACGCAAGAAGGTCGGTCTGCATTCCGCACGCCGCCGCAAGCAGTTCTCGAAGCGCTGATCGCCCCTTGGGCTTACCGCTCGCACTGTCAAAAAGCCGCCTTCGGGCGGCTTTTTGCTGATTGCAGTAGCATCACCTTCATTGGCCGCGCGTTCGGCCACCCCCAAAGGAGTCCTTCCCCATGAGTGCCGTTGCCGAAAACATCCAAACCCAGATGCCCGAGCCGATCGTCTTTACCGACAGCGCGGCCGCCAAGGTGGCCGACCTGATCGCCGAAGAGGGCAATCCCGATCTCAAGCTGCGCGTGTTCGTGCAGGGCGGCGGCTGCTCCGGCTTCCAATACGGTTTCACCTTCGACGAGATCACCAACGAAGACGACACCACGATGACCAAGAACGGTGTGTCTTTGCTGATCGACGCCATGAGCTACCAGTACCTGGTCGGCGCCGAGATCGACTACAAGGAAGACCTGCAAGGGGCCCAGTTCGTGATCAAGAACCCGAATGCCACCAGCACCTGCGGCTGCGGATCGAGCTTCTCGGCCTGATGTGCTGAGTTTTTTCTAGTCTTGCCTTTGAGCCGCCTCCGGGCGGCTTTTTGCTGCCCGTCTCTTTCATGAGCCATCCTGTTTCATCGCAGAAGAGCCTGCTGTGGCTCGTGGCCGTCGGCTTCTTCATGCAGACGCTCGACGCCACCATCATCAATACGGCGCTGCCGGCGATGGCCGCCGGCCTCGGCGAAAGCCCGTTGCGCATGCAGTCGGTGGTGGTGGCCTATTCGCTCACGATGGCGATGCTGATCCCGGCCTCCGGCTGGATCGCCGACCGTTTCGGCACCCGGCGCGTGTTTTTCTCGGCCATCGTGCTGTTCGTGATCGGCTCGGTGCTCTGCGCCCTGTCGCGCGGCTTGGGCGAGCTTGTGGCGGCGCGCGTATTGCAGGGGGCGGGCGGCGCGCTGCTGCTGCCGGTCGGCCGGCTGGCCCTGCTGCGCACGGTGCCGCGCGCCGAATTCCTCTCTGCGATGAGCTTCGTGGCCATTCCGGGTCTCATCGGGCCCTTGCTGGGGCCCACGCTCGGGGGCTGGCTGGTGCAGTACGCCTCTTGGCACTGGATCTTCCTGATCAACGTGCCGGTGGGACTGGCAGGCTGCATCGCCACGCTCAGGTTCATGCCTGACTTGCGCGGCGTGCTGCAGCGGCCCTTCGACGGCGTCGGCTATGCGATGCTGGCCTTTGGCATGGTCGCGATCTCGCTCGCGCTCGACGGCGTCTCGAACCTCGGGTTGCGCCAGGCCGGCGTGCTGCTGCTGCTGGTGTTCGGCTTCGCCAGCATCACGGCCTACTGGCTGCATGCGCAGCGCCGTCCGGATCCGCTCTTCGAGCCGTCGCTCTTCGGCATATCGACGCTCAGCATCGGGCTGCTCGGCAACCTGTTCTCGCGCCTGGGCAGCAGCTGCATGCCTTTCCTGATCCCGCTGCTGCTCCAGGTCTCGATGGGCTACTCGCCGCTCAGGGCGGGGCTGATGATGCTGCCGATCGCGCTGGCCGGCATGGCGATGAAGCGTGCCACGACGCCGCTGATCATGCGTTTCGGCTACCGCAGAGTGCTGGTGGTCAACACCTCGCTCGTGGGGCTCACGATGGCCAGCTTCGGGCTGACGGCACCCTCGCAGCCCGTCGCGCTGCACATCCTTCAGCTGCTTGCTTTCGGCGCGGTCAACTCGCTGCAATTCACCGCCATGAACACCGTCACGTTGCGCGACCTCGACGGCAGCATGGCGAGCAGCGGGAACAGCCTGCTCTCGATGGTGCAGATGCTGGCGATGAGCCTGGGTGTGGCGGCCGCGAGCGCGGTGCTGGCGGGCTACGGCGATGTCTTCGGCGGCGCCAGCACGCTTGCAACCTTGCATGCATTCCAGGCGACTTTTGCAAGTATGGGGCTCATCACGGTAGCTTCGGCGTTGATCTTCTGGCATTTGCCGCCGGAGGCGCGCGCCGTCCAACCAGAGCAGCCGGAGGTCTCCGGCCAGGGTTGAGGCCCTCAGGCGGGGTAGATGGCGCCTAGCACGCGTGCGCCGCGGGCGCCCGTGACGCTGGCAAGATTGCCGGATTCGCCGCGCACCGTGCTGCGCGCCAGCCACGCAAAGGCGGCTGCCTCGACCTGCTGGGGCGGCAGGCCACGGTCGGCGGAGGAGACTACTTTCACCGCGGGCAACAACGCCCCCAGCCGGGCCAGTAGGTGATGATTGAGCGCGCCGCCCCCGCAAACGATCAGCAGCTCGCTGTCCGCGCCGTGGCGCTGAAGATCCGCTGCGCATACGGCGGCCGTCAGTTCGGCCAGGGTCGCCTGCACGTCGGCCGGTGCGTCCGCCGATGCGCCCAGATGCGCGGCAAGCCAGTTCGGATTGAACAAATCGCGCCCTGTGCTCTTGGGCGGCGCCTTGGCGAAATAGGCATCGGCCAGCAGGCGCGAGAGCAGATCGGGCAGAACCCGGCCGCTGGCGGCCCATTGGCCGGCGTCGTCGAAGGGCTGGCCAAGATGGCTCTGGCACCAATGGTCGAGCAGCGCGTTGCCCGGCCCGCAGTCGAAGCCGAGCACGGTGCCGCTGCCGGCCGGCAGCAGACTCAGATTGGAGATGCCGCCGATGTTCAGCACCGCGACAACCTGGTCGTCGCTCGCGAACAGCGCCCGATGGAAGGCAGGCACCAGCGGTGCGCCCTGCCCACCGGCCGCCAGGTCGCGGCTGCGGAAATCGGCGACCACCCGGATGCCCGCGAGCTCCGCGATCAGCGAGGGGTTGTTGATTTGCAGCGTGTAGCCGACATCGTCGAACTCGCCGGGCCGGTGCCGCACGGTCTGGCCGTGCGCGCCGATGGCCATCACGGCCCCGGGCGCGGTGCCGGTATCGGCCAGCAGCTGCTGCACCACGCCTGCGTAGACCCTGGCGAGACCGTTGCCGGCCAATGCGGCGCGATGGAGTTCGTTGTCGCCGCCCAGCGAGTTGAGCGCCATCAGTTCGGCGCGCAGGGAGACCGGGAAATTGGCGGTTGCATGCGCGCGCACCGCGATGCGCCCGTCCGAGAAGTCGGCGAGAACGCCGTCGACACCATCGAGCGAGGTGCCGGACATCAGGCCGATGAAGAGCTCTTCAGCCATGACCGGGCGATAGGGAGCGCTAATCCGCGCTGGCCTGGACGACGGAAAAAGCCGCCGCCAGCTCGGTGCGCGTGGCAACGGCCATGCGCTCGAACGCCGGCCGCGCCGCTGCGGTGATCGGCATGCCGCCCTCCTGCGCGATGTTGACGGGATCCTGGTACTCGCCATTGACCCGGAACTCGAAATGCAAGTGCGGGCCCGTGGCCCAGCCGGTCGAGCCGACCGCGCCCACGGTCTGGCCTTGGCTCAGGGTCTGGCCGACTTTGACGTCGATGCGGCTCAGATGCGCATAGGCCGTCTGCTGGTTGTTGCGGTGATTCACGATCACGATGTTGCCGTAGCCGTTCTGCGTACCCGCGAACTCCACCGTGCCGTCGCCCACGCTGCGCACGGCGGTGCCGGTGGGTGCGGCGTAGTCGATGCCGTTGTGCTGGCGCCAGCTGTTCAGGATGGGGTGCATGCGCATCGCGAAGCCGCTGGAGACGCGCGAGAACTCGACCGGCGAGGCCAGGTACGCGCGGCGCAGGCTGTCGCCGTTGGGCCGGTAGTAGCCGCCCTTCTGACCGGGCTCCTGGAACCAAAGCGCTTGATACAGCTTGCCGTTGCTCTCGAATTCGGCCGACAGCACGCGTCCGCTGCGCAGCGTCTGGCCGTCGGCGTCGAAGGTTTCGTAGACGACGGCGAAGCGGTCGCCCTTGCGCAGCGAACGGAAGTCGACATCGCCGGAGAACACGTCAGCCAGCTGGCTCGCAACCGCGTCGGGGATGCGTGCGTCGTCGGTAGCCGCGAACAGCGAACTGCGCACGATGCCGCTCGCCAGCCGGGTGCCGGGGGTCAGCGCGTCGGTTTCGGTGCGGGCCCGGAAGCTCGCGCCAGCCTTTTCGACCACCAGGCGCTTGAAGCCGCCGTCGCCATCGGGAATCCAGCGGGCGCTGAGCTTTTGCAAGGCGTTGTCTTGGGTGGCCTCGACGGTCACGGTGCGGCCGACGCGGCTGAACAGGGCCAGGCGGGCCTCGGCATTGCCGCGCACGAAGGCGGCTGCGGCAGGGTCGGCAATGCCCAGGCGACGCAACAGCGCCTCGGCCGTGTCGCTCGAGCGGGTGATCTCGGTACGGAACAGCGTGAAGCCATGGGTTTCGAGCGCCTCCACCTGATCGGCGAAGGGAATCGGCTTGACGGCTTCGAACACCTGCTGCACCGGCAGTTGGGCCGCATCGGGCCCGAGCGAGGCGACGGCGAAGGCGCCGCCGCCGGCGGACAGCAGCAGCGCGGCAATGGCCGCCGTGATCTGCCTGGGGTATGTCCGGAATGTATGGGCCACGCGGGAAGCAAGCGCCTCCTCGGCGGCAAGAATGCCGTTGATCAAACTTCGAATTCCAGCTCAGGTTCTGCAAATCCGCGCTGCGGAGGCCGTGTCGGACGGGCGGCAGGGCGGTGCGGAAAAAAAGCGCCGCTTAGAATTCGGCGCTTGAAAGTCGGGCTGAGTATAGCTTCGGCCATAGTGAAATCAGCCAAAAAGCGCCATGAACCCCGATTCTGTTACATCCGCAAGTATGTCCGATGGTGTAGGACGAGCTCTCGAAATTTCACTTCGTGGGACCGATGAATTGCTGCCCCAAGAGGAATGGGTCAGGAAGCTCCAGCGCTCCGAGGCGACCGGCCAGCCGCTGCGGATCAAGCTGGGCCTTGACCCGACCGCGCCCGATATCCACATCGGCCACACCGTGGTGCTCAACAAGATGCGCCAGCTTCAGGATCTCGGCCACACCGTGATCTTCCTGATCGGCGACTTCACCACCACCATCGGCGACCCGTCGGGGCGCAACAGCACCCGGCCGCCGCTGACGCGCGAGCAAATCGAGGCCAATGCCCAGACCTACTACCGCCAGGCCAGCCTGGTGCTGGACCCCTCGAAAACCGAGATTCGTTACAACTCCGAATGGAGCGACCCGCTGGGCGCGCGCGGAATGATCCAACTTGCGGCCAAGTACACGGTGGCACGGATGATGGAGCGCGACGATTTCAACAAGCGCTTCAAGGCCGGCCAGTCGATTTCGGTGCACGAATTCCTCTATCCGCTGATGCAGGGCTACGACTCGGTGGCGCTCAGGTCCGACCTCGAACTGGGCGGTACCGACCAGAAGTTCAACCTCCTGGTCGGCCGTCATCTCCAGCAAGAGTATGGGCAAGAACCGCAGTGCATACTCACTATGCCGCTCCTGGAGGGCCTTGACGGCGTCGAGAAGATGTCGAAGAGCAAGAACAACTACATCGGCATCAGCGAGGACGCCAACACCATGTTCGCCAAGGTGCTGTCGATCTCGGACGCGCTGATGTGGCGCTGGTACACGCTGTTGAGCTTCCGCTCGCTGGCCGAAATCGCGGCGCTCAAGGCCGAGGTCGAAGGCGGCCGCAATCCGAAGGACGCCAAGGTCGCGCTGGCCAAGGAGATCACGGCGCGCTTCCACGATGCGGCCGCAGCAGAGGCCGCCGAGCAGGACTTCATCAACCGCAGCAAGGGCGGCGTGCCGGACGAGATTCCGGAAGTGGCGCTGTCGGGCGCGCCGTTGAGCATCGCGCAGTTGCTCAAGCAGGCCGGCCTTGCTGCCTCGGCCTCCGAGGGCAACCGCCTCATCGACGGCGGCGGCGTGCGGGTCGATTCGAGCGTGGTGAGCGACAAGGGACTCAAGCTGGACGTGGGCAGCTACGTCGTGCAGGTCGGCAAGCGCAAGTTCGCGCGCGTGACGCTGAGCTGATCAGGCCGGCGTTCAGCGAACCTCGATCGTCACGCGCCGGTTGCGCGGCTCGTCGACCTCGTCGGCAGTCCGAACCGCCAGGTCGCGTTCGCCGCGGCCCACGACCTCGATGCGCTCCGGCGGGAAGTTGCGCGCCACGAACAGCTGGCGCACCTGCTGGGCACGCCGGCGCGAGAGTTCGTCGTTGCGTGGGCCGGAGCCGATCGTGTCGGTGTGGCCCGTCACCACGATCTCGCCGCCGCTGCGCGCCATCGCGGCCTTGAGCGCTTCGTTCATCGCGATCTGGGACGAGCCCGTGAGCACCGAGCCTCCGACGTCGAAGTACACCGTGTAGTGCAGAACCGGCGGCGGCAGCATGTCGAACAGCACCTTGTAGTCGGCTTGCACCCGCGCCGGATCGGCCTGGTCGACGACCGGTGCGCCGCGGGCTGCTGTCGTGGCCCGCTGGTAGGGCACGGAGAGCGTCTCTTCGGCGTCGTTGTTGCTGCGCACGACCACCGCCGACGATGTGCCGTCCGACTGCGGCAGCAGGACGACGCGCGTGACGGGGGTGGAGCAGGCTGCGAGCAGAGCGGCCGACAGGACGGCGATGAAAAAGGAAGCGGTGCGACGCACGTTCACTGCGGCGCATCCGCCTGCACGATGAAGTCGGTGCCGCGGATGCCGATGGTGGCTGTCTGCGTTTCGATGCGCACGGCATCGGGTTGCGTCTTGCCGATCAGGCCGGTCACCATGCGCAGCGAGCCGCGCAGCAGCGACACCAGCAGGCCGCCGTCGCGCGTGGTCGAGTCGAAGTGGAACTGCTTGAGGTCGAGCCGCGACGACGGCCCCACGACCATCGTCGTGCCGTCGCGCAGCACCAGGCTGGCGGCCGAGTCGGCATCGGTCACGATGCGGTCGATCGGCGCGACGGCGTCGCCGGCGCGCGCCGGACGTGCGGTGCCGTCGGTACCGAGGAGCTGGACGGTGCCGCGCACCGATTTCACGATGCCGGCATGCTCTGCGCCCGCGGGTGTGGCCGATGCTTCATTCGACGCGGCTGCCGCTGGGGCGGCGCCGGCAAAGAGGAGCAGGCCACACAGGGTCATGGCAAGGCGTTGTCTTGTTGTCACTTCCATAACGTCTTTCAATGTGCCCGCACATGGTACGCGAGGCCGGGGGCGTCCGGCCGAGCCCCGATAATTCGACACCTTTCTTCGGTACATGTCTCGCTTTCCCTTGTCATCCACCGGCCGTCCCTCGATGCGCAACGCATGGAGCCCGCAAACGTTGCTGCGCGTTTCGATCGCGGTCGCGCTGATCACGATCGTGCTCAAGGGCTGGGCCGGCTGGCTGACCAACTCCATGGGCCTGATCTCCGACGCCATGGAGTCCTTCGTGAACCTGGCGAGCGCGATGTTCGCGCTTGCGATGGTCACGATCGCCGTCCGGCCGGCCGACGAGGACCATCCCTACGGCCATCACAAGGCCGAGTATTTCTCTTCGGGTTTCGAGGGCATCCTGATCATCGGCGCGGCCATCGCCATCCTGTGGGCGGCCGTGGTGCGGCTGCTCTCGCCGCAGCCGCTCGAACAACTGGGTTGGGGCCTGGCGTTGTCGATCCTCAGTTCGGGCTTCAATGCCGCGCTGTCCGTGGCGCTGTTCCGCGCGGCGCGCGTTCATCGCTCCATCGCGCTGGAGGCCGATGCGCGGCACTTGGTGACCGATGTCTGGACTTCGGCCGCGGTCGTCATCGGTATCGTCGCTGTCGGCTTCACGGGTTGGCTCTGGCTCGATCCGCTGCTCGCGATCGGCGTTGCCCTGAACATCGCGCGCGAAGGCATGAAGCTGGTCTGGCGCTCCTCGCAAGGGCTGATGGACGAGGCGCTCGACCCGGAGTCGCAGGCGCTGCTGCACGCCACGCTGGAGCACTTTGCAGCGAGCGTGCCCGAAGGCGCGCAACTTCGCTTCGACGACATCGCGACGCGCCGTGCCGGGCAGCGCCGCTTTGCCGACCTGCACATGCACGTGCCCGGCGACTGGTCGCTCGAGCGCGCAGCGGCCTTGCGCGATGCGCTCGAGCAGGCGCTGATGGATGCGGTGCCGGGCCTGCGCGTGACCATCCAGCTGCTGCCGCTCGGCATGGAAGCGCGCGCCACGCAGATCGTCGAGGGCGGCGCGTGAAAGCACTGCTTCAGCGCGTGGCCGAGGCGCGCGTGGATATCGCAGGCCGCACCGTCGGCGCCATCGATGCCGGCCTGCTGGTGCTGCTCTGCGCGGAGCGCGGCGACGTCGACGCCCTGGCGGATCGCCTGCTCGCCAAGATCCTGAAGCTGCGCATCTTCGCGGACGACGCCGGCAAGATGAACCGCAGCGTGCAGGACATCGGCGGCGGCCTGCTGGTGGTGAGCCAGTTCACGCTGGCGGCCGACGTGAGCGGCGGCAACCGGCCCAGCTTCACGCAGGCGGCGCCGCCCGACGAAGGGCGGCGGCTCTACGAGTACTTCGTGGCCCGGGCGCGTGCCGCACATCCGTTGGTGGCGACCGGCGAGTTCGGCGCCGACATGCAGGTGCGGCTGGTGAACGACGGGCCGGTCACCATCCCACTGCAGATCTCGCCGTGAGCTTCAGTAGGGGTTTCTGATGCCAAGCCGCGCGAGGATCTCGATCTCTCGCGCTTCCATCGCCTCGGCATCGGCTTCGCCGGTCTCGTGGTCCCAGCCCTGCGCATGCAGCGTGCCGTGCACCAGCAGGTGCGCATAGTGCGCGGCCAGCGTCTTGCGCTGCTCCCTGGCTTCGCGCGCGACCACCGGTGCGCACAGCACCAGGTCGGCCATCACGACCGGGCTTTGCGCATAGTCGAAGGTCAGCACATTGGTCGCGTAGTCCTTGCCGCGGAACTCGCGGTTGAGCTGCTGACCTTCGTCGGCATCGACGATGCGCACCGTGATCTCGCCGTCGGCATCGAGCGCATGGCGGATCCAGCGCGCGACGCGGTGGCGCGGCAGCGCGGCCCGGTGGCGCGCCACGTCGCGAAGGCGTGCGAACTGCAGCGAGAGCGACAGGGCTGCCAACGCCATCAGCGAGCGGAGGCGCGCTTGCGCGCACCGTCGTAGGCATCGATGATCCGCGCCACCAGCGGATGCCGCACCACGTCGGCGCTGGTGAAGTGCGTGATGGCGATGCCGTTGACGCGCCTGAGCACCCGTTCGGCGTCGATCAGGCCGCTCAGCTGGGCCTTGGGCAGGTCGATCTGGCTCACGTCGCCGGTCACCACCGCCTTGGCGCCGAAGCCGATGCGCGTCAGGAACATCTTCATCTGCTCGGGCGTCGTGTTCTGCGCTTCGTCGAGGATCACGAAGGCGTTGTTGAGCGTGCGCCCGCGCATGAAGGCGAGCGGCGCGATCTCCAGCGCGTTGCGCTCGAAAGCCTTCTGCACGCGGTCGAAGCCCATCAGGTCGTAGAGCGCGTCGTAGAGCGGCCGCAGGTAGGGGTCGACCTTCTGCGTCAGGTCGCCGGGCAGGAAGCCGAGCCGTTCGCCGGCCTCCACCGCGGGGCGCGTGAGCACGATGCGCTGCACCGCGCTGCGCTCCAGCGCGTCGACCGCGCACGCCACGGCGAGATAGGTCTTGCCCGTGCCCGCCGGGCCGATGCCGAGCGTGATGTCGTGCTTCGCGATGTTGTCGAGGTAAACGCTCTGGTTGGGCGTGCGCGCGCGCAGGTCGGTACGGCGCGTGGCGAGCATCAGGGCACCGTCCTCGGCTTCGGTCATCGAGCCGTCGCCCGCCAGCGTGAGTTGCACCACCGCCGCATCGATGGGACGCTGGGCGATTTCGTACAGCGCCTGCAGCACCTCCATCGCGCGCTGTGCGTTCACCTTGGGGCCGTCGATCTTGAACTGCTCGTGCCGGTGCGCGATCTTGACGTTGAGCGCTTCCTCGATGCGCCGCAGGTGCCCGTCGAGCGGCCCGCAGAGGTGGCCCAGCCGCGTGTTGTTGGGCGGGGCGAAGGTGTGTCGCAGAATCACGCGGATTTCATTTCAAAAGCGAGAAGGGCACCCATGATAGGCAAACTCACCGGCATCCTGGCCGAACGCAATCCGCCGCAGGTGGTGGTGGACTGCAACGGCGTCGGCTACGAAGTCGACGTGCCGATGAGCACCTTCTACAACCTGCCCCCCACAGGCGAGCGCGTTTCGCTGCTCACGCATTTCGTGGTGCGCGAGGATGCGCAGGTGCTCTACGGCTTCGGCAGCGCCGGCGAGCGCGCCACCTTCCGCCAACTCATCAAGATCTCGGGCGTCGGCCCGCGCATGGCGCTGGGCGTGCTGTCCGGGCTCAGCGTGGCCGAACTGGCGCAAGCCATCACGCTGCAGGACGCCGGGCGGCTGGTGAAGATCCCCGGCATCGGCAAGAAGACCGCCGAGCGGCTGCTGCTCGAACTCAAGGGCAAGCTGGGTGCCGACATCGGCGCACCTGCACACGCTGCGACCGATGCACAGGCCGACATCCTGCAGGCGCTGGTCGCGCTGGGCTACAGCGACAAGGAGGCCGCGGCTTCGCTCAAGGCCTTGCCGAAGGATGTGGCGGTGGGCGAGGGGATCAAGCTGGCGCTGAAGGCGCTGGCGAAATAGGGCTAAGGAACCCACCAGTAACGGAGGGCGTGAAAGTAGATCGGCGCCGCGAAGATCACCGAATCGAGCCGGTCGAGCATGCCGCCGTGCCCTTCGATCATCGTGCCCCAATCTTTCACGCCGCGGTCGCGCTTGATGGCCGACATCACCAGTCCGCCGAAGAAGCCCATCACGCAGATGGTCAGCGCCATCAGAGCCGCCTGCCAGGGATTGAAGGGCGTGGCCCAGGAAAGCGCGGCGCCCAGCGCGGTGGCGCTCGCCACGCCGCCGACCAGGCCTTCCCAGGTCTTCGAGGGCGACAGCTCGGGCGCGACCTTGCGCCGGCCGAAGAGCTTGCCCCAGACGTACTGCAGCACGTCGCTGCCCTGCACCACGATCACGAGGAACGCGATCAACAGCAGGTTGCGGCCTTCGAAGCCGGGGATGTGCAGCGTCAGCAGCGCCGGCACGTGGCTGATGCAGAACACGCACACCATCAGTCCCCACTGCACTTTGGACGTGCGCTCCAGGAAGCGCTTGGTGTCGCCGCCAACCGCGGCGAGGATGGGCAGCACCAGGAAGGCATAGACCGGGATGAAGATCGAATAGAGCCCGTACCACTCGATCCAGATCAGGAAGTACTGCACCGGCAGCGCGACGAAGAAGGCCACCGCAATGGCGTGATGGTCGCCGCGCCGCGTGTAGGCCAGGCTCATGAATTCGCGCAGCGCGTAGAACGAGATCAAATAGAACAACACGATCACGCCGCCCTTGCCGAAGGCGAAGGCGATGCCGATCACCGCGACCATCACCCACCACGCGTTGACGCGCGAATTCAGGTTGTCGATCACCGAGTGGGGCTGGCTGTGCGCCACGCGCCACTTGAGCAGTGCGCCGATGGCCGAGGCGAGGATCAGCACCCCGGCGACGCCGCCGAAGAGTGCGAGCGTGGTGTGCGTCGAAGCAGAAATGTTCATGGCGTTGCCTCTTCCGCGCGGTCGTATTCGGGCCGCAGGTCGAGCATCGCGGCGCGCGCCCGAGCGATGAACATGGCCTTGTCTTCGCCTTCTGCGAGGCTGATCGGCGTGCCGTAGCGCACCGTGCAGGCGAGCGGGATCGGCACCAGCGTGCCCTTGGGCAGCACGCGCTTGAGGTTCTCGATCCACACCGGCACCAGCCGCACCTGCGGGCAGGCGCGAGCCAGGTGGTAGAGCCCGCTCTTGAGCGGCAGCAGCACCTCTTCGCCGATGTTGCGCGTGCCCTCGGGGAACATGATCAGCGAGTCGCCCGACTGGAGCGCCTCGGTCATCTGGTCGACGGGGTTGGCAGCGCCGCCGCCGTCGCGGCGGATCATCAGCGCATTGAACACGTCCTGGCCGATGAAGCGGCGCAGCGGCGACGCTTCCCAGTAGTCCTGCCCCGCCACCGGCCGCGTGAGCGCGCGCAGATCCGGCGGCAGCGTGGCCCACAGCAGCACAAAGTCGCCATGGCTGGTGTGGTTCGCGAAGTAGAGCGTCTGCTCGGCCTTTGGGCTGCTGCCGGCCCAGATGGCTCGCACGCCGGTCAGGAGCTTGGCGAAGACGACGATCAGCCAGGCCGAGACGACGGCCGCCGCTTTGCGCAGGCCGCCGGGTTCGGAAGCACTCATGAAAACTCCTTGGGGTCCATGCGGGGGGCCGCTCAGCGCCAGTCCTGCATCGCGAGCGCCATCGCGAAGACGATCGTCTGCGCGATGACGGCGATGCCATGGCGCTGCATCAGCTGGCGAGTGCCGAGCACGCGATCGGCCAGCGGGCGCGAGCCGTCGGCGCCACGGCGCAGGCCGAGGCGTTCGAGCGCGCTGTCCATCGCGGGCAGCGCGGCGATCGTGCTCCTTGCGAGCCCGTCGAACAGCGCCATGTCGAGCCGCATGCGCAGCGCGAGGTAGCGCTCCGGAAACCCGATCAGCGCGACGGTCGCAAAGGCGATCCATGACGCGGAGGAGAGCGAGCGTCCGGTCAGGGCCAGCACCAGGCCCGCGATGAAAGCGAGCGCGAGGCCCCACGCCGCCAGCACGCCGCTGGCTTGCAGCAGGCCGGCCGTGGCCGCGCACAGTGCGCGGTCGTTGTCATTCATGGCGTGCTTTCTCCGATGTGGCCAGTTGATCGAGCGTGGCGAGCCAGGCGGGGCGCAGCACGATCTGGGGACGGGCGCTGCGCACCGCGGCGTGCGCGCCAGCCATCGTGCCGGCCGCGCCGTGGAGCCCGAGCCAGGCGATGGCGGATGCGGCGCTGCGCGAGAAGCCGAGCGCGCAGCAGACCCACACCGCGCGGCCGCTGCGGCGCTGTGCCTCGATCACGGCAACGGCGCGGCGCAGCCGCAGCGCCGCAGGTACCGTGAGGTCGAGCATCGGCACGCAGCGTGCGCCGGGCACCGGCGGCAGCTGCAGTTCGGCGCAGAGGCTCAGGAGCTGCGGCCGGCCCGCCGCGACCCACTCGGCGCGCGTCGGCAGGCGGCCGAGGTGCAGGCCGGGCGCCACCTCGGCCGAGGCGGGCAGGCGTCGCGTCCAGAGCCGTGCGTTGATGGCGGCGCCGAGACGATAAGGCGCGAACAGCCAGCGCGCGGACCAGTGCATACGGCCATGGCGGTTCATCTGGAAACCACGTGCATCGAAGCCCGCATAGTTCAGCGCCACGAGCGCGAGCGACAAGGCCGGCCACATCAGCCAGAGCGCGGCGCCGCGCAGGTCGAGCGCCACGGCAAAGAAAAGCAGGGCGCCTGCGACATAGAAGGCCGCCAGCTTCCACCGCTGCGGATCACGCGCGAGCCGCCAGGCGCGCGGCATCGCCAGCACGCGCTCGAGCGGCCAGAGCCAGACGCAGACCAGGCCCAGCAGCGCGCCGGTCGGAATGTCGATGAAGTGGTGCTGCCAGGTCGTGAGCACCGAGGCGCAGATCGCAAACGCCCACACGTGCAGCACGAGGCGCATCCACCGTGCGTGGAGGAGGCGCCGATACCAGTCCCACAGGATCACGGCCAGCGCAATGTGCAGCGAGGGTGCCTGGTTGAAGGGCTGATCGAAGCCGCGCAGCGCGTCGAACAGCAAGGCCGGTGCGCCCTCGACCGCGGGCTGGCCGAAGCTGAAGCGCAGCGGCCAGAGGATGAAGCAGCTCACCGCGACCACCTGCGCCGTCAGCAGCCGCGCCACGTGGCGGTCGAGCGTATGGCGGTCGCGCGCGAGAAAGAGCGAGAGCGCGTAGAAGGCGTTGATGGTCCAGTACGGAAAGATGGTCCAGGGCCAGAAGGGCACGCCGCGCTCCCAGTCGAACACCAGCACCGGCACATGGGCGCGCGTCGCGGCCCACCAGTTGGCGAAGCCGTAGGTGGCGTAGAACAGCGGACCGAGCAGCGCGAGCCAGGCGGCGGCGCGCTTCCAGGGCCGTGGTCCCGCCGGCTGCTTCATGGGCCGGTACGCACGGCCAGCGAGACCGTGAAGATGCCCCACTCGTCGACCCGCTGGTCGATCTTGCGAAAGCCTGCTTCTTCCACAAGCTGGTCCATTTCGCCCTGCGTGCGCCGCCGCATCACCCAGGCCTCGCCCTGGCGATGGCTGGTGAGTGCGCGCGCGATCATTTCGAGCTGCGGATGCCAGGGCTGGCCGGTGTAGACCAGGTAGCCGCCGTCCTCGACCGCATCGCCGACGCCGGCCAGCGAGCGGCTCACCATCTCGTTGTCAGGGAAGAGTTCGTAGAGGCCGGACACCACCGCCAGCGTGGGCCGCGGCACCACGCTCGCGAGGCTCACGCGGTCGAAGGCATCGGCCTGCACGAACTGCGCGACGTCTTCCAGGCCCTTCTCGGCGATCAGCGCCCGGCCGTCGCGCACGTTGATGTCGCTGTAGTCGCGCAGGAGGATCGAGCTCGCCTTGACCGGGCTGGCCAGCACCGCGTCGAGCACGTAGCGGCCGTGGCCGGCGGCAATGTCCATCAGCCGCACTTCGCGATGCTGCCCGGCCAGCCGCTCCATCGCGTCGCGGAGCAGTTCCTCCACGTGGAGCTTGCGCTGCCGGATGCCGCGCCAGCCGATGGATCCAAGGTAGGTCTTGTCGATGGAGCGGCCGATCGGACCGGCGCCCCGGGGCTCGTTGCGATAGACGTAGTCGAGCGTGCTGCCCGAATCGAAGCCGGTCTCGTGTCCCAGCTTCACGCCGCGCGACAGCAGGCCGCCGAAGCGCAGGCTTGCCCGTGTGAAGGCCCAGTAGGCGCCGCGCGGCGACAGCGGGGACAGGGGCTCGGCGAGCGCACGCGACTCATCGGCGGTCTTTCCGCTCAGGTGGGCGGTGCGCAGGTCGACCGGCTGCGGCACCTCGTCGAAGAGGCGCAGCACGAACGCGCGGATGGCCTGCACCGCGGGCGCGCGGTCTTTCTCGCCCAGCGTGTCGTGGAAGAAGCCGGGCAGTTCCAGCTTGGCCTTGACCGTACTGCCGAGCCGCTCGAAGAACGCGTGCTGCGGCGCGTGTTGCACCACCCAGTCGGCGCCGGAGATCAGCAGTTGCACCGGCAGCGTGATCGCGTTGGCGTCCGCCACCACGCGGTCCGCCGCCTCGTAGAGGCCCAGCAGGATGTTGACCGCGATCGGCCGCGAGATCAGCGGGTCACTTTCGTAGCTTGCGATGCGTTCGGGGTCGTGCGTGAGGAACTTCGCCTTGACGTAGCTGTTGACGAAGAACAGGCCGCGCAGCTTGTGCATGAGGCCCAGCCCGGCGCGCGCGAAGGGCACGTAGAGCTTGACCTTGAAGGCCGGCGAAGCCAGCGTGAGCCCGCGCACGCGGGGCGCGTAGTCGTGCGCCCAGGTCGCCACCAGCACCGCGCCGACGCTCTGCGCGATCACGTGGATGTCTTCGGGCGCCACGCCGTGGGCGCTGACGATGTGATCGATGAAGGTCTGCACGTCGCGCACCGAGGTCGCGAAGCTCGGGCTGTAGCCGCGCTGGCCCGGCGACTTGCCGTGGCCACGCGCATCCCAGGCGAAGAAATCGAAGCCCGGCAGATCGAGTTCGTCGACCAGGTGCGCCATGCGCGCGCCGTGTTCGTGGCCGCGGTGGAACAGCACGACCGCGCCGCGCCGCGCATCGCCGGTCGCCGGCCAGCGCCGGTAGAACAGCGAGACGCCGTCGTGCGTCTGGAAGTTGTGCTCGTGGGGCACGCGGGCGTCGGTCATTCGGATCCCTGTTTCAGATGCGGGGTGGAACGCCGGTCTCGGCCAGCGCGCGGCGGATACGGTTGACGATGGTCCAGGCGACCAGCACAGCGACCAGCGGCATGAGCCACGCGCTCCACGCCGGCAGCGGCCCGCCGAGCGCGACATAAAGGCCCAGTGCGCCGAACACGAAGGCGCGGTCGCTCTTGCCGAGCGGGCCGTCGTAGCGGCGCGAGGCGCCTACCGTCGGGCCCAGCGCCCCGGTGAATTCGCTCAAGCCTGCCAGCACGATCACAGTGCCGACCCAGAACGAGCTGAATGGCGCGACCAGCGCGAAAGGCAGGTAGAGCGCGGCGTCGGAAAGCACGTCGGTCAGCTCGTTGAGAAACGCGCCGAGCGCGCTCTGCTGGTTGTGCTCGCGCGCCAGCATGCCGTCGATCGCGTTGAAGGCCATGCGAAGGAACATCCAGAGCGGGATCAGCGCAAAGACCGCGCGGGAAGGCGCCGCGAAGAATAGCCACAGGCCGAGCGCGACCGAGATGGCGCATGCAGCGACCGTGACCTGGTTGGCCGTGACCCCCATGGCGTGCAGGCGCACGACCAGCGGCCGCAGCAGGGCCTGGAATCGCGGCTTCAGTTCGTAGATCGACACGCTTCTCGCACCCTCCTCGGTCGCGCATTCTGCCGCAGGGGAGGGCTGCGAACGCTTCCTGAATGCCCTCGGCTGGCCGTTCAGCCGACTAAACTGTCCCTTCAGCCTACCGCCCCATGACCATCCAGACCGACGACTTCGCCCCGGCCCCGCAACGCGTGGTCTCCGCTGCGCCCGCATCGCCCAACGAAGAGGCGATCGAGCGCGCACTGCGGCCCAAGCTGCTCGACGAGTACGTCGGCCAGGCCAAGGTGCGCGAGCAGCTGGAGATCTTCATCGGCGCCGCGCGCCACCGCGGCGAGGCGCTGGACCACGTGCTGCTCTTCGGCCCACCGGGCCTGGGCAAGACCACGCTGTCCCACATCATCGCGGCGGAGCTCGGCGTGAACCTGCGCCAGACCTCGGGCCCGGTGCTCGAGAAGCCCAAGGACCTGGCGGCACTGCTGACCAACCTCGAGCGCAACGACGTGCTCTTCATCGACGAGATCCATCGCCTCTCGCCCGTGGTCGAGGAAATCCTCTACCCGGCGCTGGAGGACTACCAGATCGACATCATGATCGGCGAGGGTCCGGCCGCGCGCAGCATCAAGCTCGACCTGCAACCCTTCACGCTGGTCGGCGCCACCACGCGCGCGGGCATGCTGACCAATCCGCTGCGCGACCGCTTCGGCATCGTCGCGCGGCTGGAGTTCTATACGGCCGAGGAGCTGGCGCGGATCGTGCGCCGCAGCGCCGGCCTCCTGGCCGTGCCGATGGACGAGGCCGGCGGTTTCGAGATCGCTCGCCGCTCGCGCGGCACCCCGCGCATCGCCAACCGCCTGCTGCGCCGCGTGCGCGACTACGCGCAGGTGAAGAGCGACGGGCGCATCACCGAAGACGTGGCGCACAAGGCGCTGGCCATGCTCGATGTCGACCCGCAGGGCTTCGACCTGATGGACCGCAAGCTGCTGGAGGCGGTCATCCACCGCTTCGACGGCGGCCCGGTCGGGCTGGACAACATCGCGGCCAGCATCGGCGAGGAGTCGGGCACCATCGAGGACGTGATCGAGCCCTACCTGATCCAGCAGGGCTATCTGCAGCGCACGCCGCGCGGGCGCATCGCCACGCTGGCCGCGTACCGGCATCTGGGCGTCGCGCCGCCGCAGCGCGATGGCGACATGTTCGGCAATTGAGGTTTTTCATGCATACGCACGATCTCAGCGGGTGGCAGCACGAGCATCGCTTCCAGGTCGACAACCATGCCGCCGAACGTAGCACACGGCTCGTGATGTGGATCACGGCCGCCGCCATGCTGCTGGAAATCGGCGCCGGCTGGTGGTTCAACTCGATGGCGCTGCTGGCGGACGGCTGGCACATGAGCTCACATGCCGTGGCGATCGGACTCAGCGCCTTCGCCTATGCGGCGGCGCGGCGCTATGCCGGCGACCGGCGCTTCGCCTTCGGCACCTGGAAGATCGAGGTGCTGGGCGGCTTCGCGAGCGCGCTGTTCCTGCTCGGCGTGGCGGTGTTGATGGTGGTGGCCTCGCTCGAGCGGCTGTGGACGCCCGCCCCGATCCACTACAAGGAAGCGATCGTCGTGGCCGCACTGGGGCTGCTGGTCAACCTGGTTTGCGCGCGGCTGCTCGGCGGCGCGCACCACCACCATCAGGGTCACGACCATGCGCACGGGCACGACCACGGCCATGACCTGAACCTGCGCTCCGCCTATCTCCACGTCGTGGCCGACGCCGCGACCTCGGTGCTCGCGATCGTCGCGCTCGCCGGCGGCTGGCTCTACGGCTGGGCCTGGCTCGATCCGCTGATGGGCATCGTCGGCGCCGTGCTGGTCGCGAACTGGGCGCGCGGACTGCTGCTCGATACCGGCAAGGTGCTGCTCGACCGCGAGATGGACCATCCGGTGGTCGACGAGATCCGCGAAGGCGTGGAGCAGGGGCTGGCGGATTCGGAAACGCGCATTGCCGACCTGCACGTGTGGCGCGTCGGCCAGGGCGCCTACGCCTGCGCGCTGAGCGTTGTCACGCATTCGTCAACACTGACGCCCGACGACGTGCGTGCGACCTTCTCGATGCACGAAGAAATCAGGCACTCGACCATCGAGATCCACCGCTGCGCAGCCGGATGACAGCGCCGCCGTGGCGAACTTGCACTGTCATTGAAGCTTCACCGCGCCGCCACGGCGCCGTCATCCGTCCTGGCGACGATGACGACCCATGCAACGCGATGACGCTCTTCTTCGTGCATGGCGCAATACGGCCGACATGTCCTCCCTGGCGGAGGACGAAGAAGTCACACGTGCACCTCAGCGCTTTCGGACCCTCTGGATCTCCGACCTGCACCTGGGAACGCCCGGCTGCCAGGCGAAGGCGCTGCTCGATTTCCTGAAGCACACCGAGTGCGAGACGCTGTTCCTGGTCGGCGACATCATCGACGGCTGGCAATTGCGCCGCCACTGGTACTGGCCGCAGCCGCACAACGACGTGATCCAGAAGCTCCTGCGCAAGGCGCGCAAGGGCACGCGCGTGATCTTCATTCCGGGCAACCACGACGAGTTCGCGCGCAAGTATCTGCACCACAACTTCGGCGGCATCGATGTGGCCGAAGAATGGATCCACGAGACCGCCGACGGCCGCAAGCTCTGGGTCACGCATGGCGACCTGTTCGACGGCGTGATCCAGTGCGCAAAGTGGCTGGCCCACGTGGGCGATTCGCTCTACGAGTTCACGCTCAAGCTGAACCGCCATCTCAATTCGCTGCGCGCGCGCATGGGGCTGCCCTATTGGTCGCTGTCGAAGTACCTGAAGCTCAAGGTCAAGCGCGCGGTCAGCTACGTGGGCGATTTCGAGAACGCGGTGGCGCGCGAGGCCCGCAAGCGCGGCGTGCAGGGCGTGGTCTGCGGACACATCCACCACGCGGAGCTGCGCGACATCGACGGCATCCTCTACGCCAACGACGGCGACTGGGTCGAGAGCCTCACGGCGCTGGCCGAGCATGCCGACGGATCGCTCGAGATCCTGCATTGGACCGAGCACATGCCGGTCACCGCCCGGGCCGGGCGCGCAGCCTCGCGACGCGAGCCGGCGCACGCATGAAGCGAACCGTCGACCTGGTCTACTTCAACGCCGGCGGCGGACATCGCGCTTCCGCATTGGCACTCGAGGCGGCGATCCAGCGCGAAGGCCTGCCGTGGACCGTGCGGCTGATCAACCTGCGCGAGGTGCTCGACCCGAAGGACGGCTTTCGCAAGCTGACCGGCATGGACCCCGAAGACGTCTACAACAAGCGGCTGGCACGCGGCTGGACGCTGGGGCTGACGCACGAGCTCAAGGTGCTGCAGGCCGTGATCCGATGGGCCAAGCCCACGCTGGTGCGTTCGCTGCAGCAGCACTGGCTGGCAACAGAGCCGGACATGGTGGTGTCGCTGATTCCCAACTTCAACCGCTCGCTGTACGAGTCGGTGGCTTCCGCGCTGCCGGGCGTGCCCTACGTGACGGTGCTGACCGATCTGGCAGATCATCCGCCGCATTTCTGGATCGAGAGGGGGCAGGATCAGCACTTCGTCTGCGGCTCCGAGCGCGCGGTGCAACAGGCGCGGGCGGCCGGCTACGCGGACGATCGCATCCATCGGACTTCGGGAATGATGATCCGCTCGGCCTTCTACGAGACCCGATCCATCGACCGGGCCGCCGAGCGGCAGCGCCTGGGACTCGATCCGAACCGTCCGACCGGCCTCGTGCTCTTCGGCGGCCAAGGCTCCAAGACGATGCTCGGCATTGCGAAGCGACTGCCCGACACGCAGCTCATCCTGGCCTGTGGCCACAACGAATCGCTCGCCAAGGCCTTGCGCGCGCTGCCGGCGCAGGCGCCGCGGCTGGTGCTGGGTTTCACGCCCGACGTCGCCCACTACATGCAGTTGTCCGACTTCTTCATCGGCAAACCCGGGCCCGGAAGCGTGAGCGAGGCCGTGCAGCTTCATTTGCCGGTGATCGTGGTGTGCAACAGATGGACCTTGCCGCAAGAACGCTACAACGCGCAGTGGGTGCGCGAGCAGGGCGTGGGCCTGGTTCGTTCAAGCTATGCCAAGGTGCCCGACGCCGTGAACGAGCTGGTCAGCGACCTGGAGACTTACCGCGCCGCCACGCAAAAGGTGCACAACCGGGCGGTATTCGAGCTGCCGGGAATCCTGCAAGGCATCCTGGCGCGAGCCGAAGCGCCGGCCGGCGGGGACGAATCAATCTCGGGACTGGCGCTCGACGCTCAGTGACCGACGACGCGCCGGAGCGCCTCGACGACCGCCGCGCCAAATGCTGCGGCGCCCGTGAATCGGGCCCAGGGCGGCAAGTGACGAACCGGTTCGTGCGTCAGATGTGCGGGGTTCAGCGGCGCAAATGACGAGCGGCCGGACTCCTCCTCCGAGGGTTCTGGGGTACCGGTGCCGCGCAGCTTCATGTAGTACATTTTAGCTATCCATCTGCGCGGGAAGCAATCGGAAAAGTAGTGCTTGCCGCTGTCTTTTTCTTCAAAAACAGTCAGAAGCCTCGCGATCGGCTTATTCGCGCGATGCCAGTCGATCGCGCACCGCCGTCACGTGGTCGCCGACCTTGGACAGCGCGTCTTGCAACTCCCCCTCGCTGCATCGAAGCTGTTCGCACCAGTACTGCAGTTCGACGGGATCGTTGGCGTTGATGCGGCCGGGGTCCAGCGGCTTGAAGTGGCTCAGATCGAAATTCATGGTATACTCTTTGGTTGCTTGGTTTTCTCAGAGAGCCCAGCAAATGCCTGCGCAGGCAAGCCGAATCTCACTTAGGCGCGTCGAAGTTCATCACGACGAGAAAAACAAAAGATGGCTTCCGCAAATGAATTTTTGCCGTAACCGTGGGCCGCGTGAGAGCTCACGACCACTTTCAACATCAAGCCCGCCGAGAGCGGGCTTTTTCGTGGCTGGCGTTCGCTAAGCGGCCGGCAAGACCTTCGTCCCCAGCGAAGGTGCAGATCCCGACATGAAACAAGGCAGGCAGTCTCTCTGCAGCGCATGCTCCACCACCGCGAGCTTCGCGAAAATCTTCAAATCGCTGTCGGTCGGGCCGGGACCATGTTCGTACAGATAGGTCCGGAAAGCCACGACGATCCTTTGCTCGGCAAGCTCGCGCGCACGCGTCGCCGCAATTGCGAGAGCCTCCCCTGAGGCGATGTCGCCGTCGAACGAGACATCCATAGCTTCCCCCGATCGGTAGATGGGCCAAATGGGAATACCGGGAATACTGGTGAGCCGCACCAATCATCGTCTCGCTGCGCGTTCCAAATTGCAACCTGCCAATCGACGTAGGCCGCGTAAAGATGCGCCGAAGCTGTCAGCGGTCACAATGAAGCATGACCATGGCATTCCTGGACTCACGGATGTTCCGGGCATTCATCGCCGGCGCATTCGGCATCGCCGTGTTCGCAGTTTGCGTCACTGGGTGGTGGGCCTCGACGTACATGATTCCGATCCGGGAGGTCAAGGCCGCGGTGCAGAAGAAGCTTGCAGACGCGGAGTCACCCACGTTCGAGCATGTGACTTTCAATAAGGCCACTCGCGTGGGGTGCGGCTATGTCACCGCGAAGAATCGCATGAGCGGAAACGTGGAAAGAACGCAGTTCATCCTGTTTCCCAATGGGGATCTTTGGATTGCGCCCCCACCGGACACGAAAAATGGCGATACGGCGCATCAAATAGCGGCGCTTGAAAAGCAGGCGAAGGATGCGGCTTTGATCGTGTCGCACTGCTTGAGCTGAAAGCGAGGCTCCGAATGAAAGAGATCCGACTCCGCTGGTCCGAAGGCATCGCGAAAGACGACGAACAGCTCACCGTCGAAGGCGTACCTGTTCACCCCGGCGGCGGGCTGTGGCGCGCCGATACGCCCGAGAATCGTTCGGCGCTCGAGCAGGTCATGGCCGCAGGCAACGAAACCTATGGCGAGGGCACTCACTGGATCGACGAGCGTGAAGTCTGAGCCCGGTGGATGGGCAGGCAGGGCCCCAAGGAAGCGAGACAGTCGCTGGCATCGGAGCAGCAGCATGCGCGAATCTGCTTGAAGCGACCGTTGCATGAAAAAAGCCGGTAGCGCACTGTGAGTGGACGCTTACCGGCTTTGCCTCGGATTGACTGGTGGCTCTTCACGGACTCGAACCGCGGACCTGTGGATTATGATTCCATCGCTCTAACCGACTGAGCTAAAGAGCCGAGCCCAAGATTATAGCCGCCTCCGCGGCCTTCAACCCGCCTTTGGAAGTTTTGCCAGCTCCTCGGTCACCAGCCGCACGATCAGCCGGTCCAGCGTCTGCACCGAATAATTGCTCACGTCGTGAACCGTCTCGCGGCCGGAGCCGCTCGCGGGGTTGGTCGCTTCCCTGTAGGTCAGGAACACGAAGCGTCCGCCGGTGTATTGCGCGATCTGGCGCTGCACATACTCACCCTGCTTGTCGAGCCCGCTCGCACCCACGCTGAACACCTTGATGCCCTTGCCGAGCGCGGCCATCATGTCCTCGTCATATTGCGGGCCGCCGTAGTCGAGATGAGGCGGTGCATCGGCCAGCAGCACGACCATGCGGGTCGCGCCGGTGCCGCGCCAGCTCAGCCGATGCACGGTCTCGTTCAGCGCCTCGTTCATGGCCTCGGGATAGTCGCCGCCTCCGTTGGCCTGCAGCGCGTCGAGCACCGACTGGAAGCCGCCGAGGTCGTTGGTGAAGTCGTGCCGCCGCACCAGGAAGGCGTCGCCGCGGTCGCGGTACGCCACCAGCCCGAAGCAGGTGTCGGGCCGGCTCGGCAACCGGGCGACCTCGTTGGCGATGGTGCGCAGGGTGGTCTTGAGCTTGCCGATCTCGTCGCCCATCGAGCCGGTGGCGTCGATCAGGAAGACCAGGTCCAGGCGCGCCCGCTGCGAGGCTTCGGACGTGTTCAACACCAGTTCGACGGCGCTCTTCTGGCCGCGGCGCAGGAAGGTCGTGCCTTGCTGGCCGTTCTTGCGTACGGCCACCTCGTAGACCTGGCTGCCGGACGGATCGAAGGCATTCGGGTGCAGCCAGGCGCGGCCGGCGGCGTCGGTGCGTGCCCACATGGCGGCGCCGTTCGCGGCTTGCACCGCGACCTCGGCGTCGGGCACGACCACACCGCGCGCATTGCGCACCTGCAGCAGGTAGCGCTCGCTCACGTCGCGTTCGCGATGGGCAACCTGGGTGCGTTGGCGGAACTGCAGGTAGGCGGAGAAGTCGGCGTTGTCGTCGACCATGCCGGCGGTCACCACCTCCTGTTGGGGCCGGGGGCGCTGAATGGGCTGCGCGCCGGGCGCGGGCGGTGCGAAGCGCGGCGCCTCGGCTTCGGACGCCAGCGCCTCCTTGGCTGCGCGCGCGGCCGGTGAAGCAGGTGCAGGCATGGCAGCCGCGGCGGCATCGGCCGGCATCTCGTCCGCCCGCCGCGCCTTCGATTCGCGCCCCAGGGACGGACGGCGTTCGCCGTACCCTGCCGGCACTTCATCGCGCTGGCCAAGGCGGCCCGGCGTCTCGTAGGTCTGCGCCGGCCGCGCGCAATGGGTGGCCGAGGGCGCCTCGAAGTTCGGCACCGTGCGCGCGATCACGTTCGCCGGCCACTGCGGCGACGGGAAGCTCGGGGGCTCGGGCTGCGGCGCGGGCGCCGGCCAGCGCGCGGCGCCGGGAGCGATCTCCGTCGCGCCGCAGGCGCTCAGCAGAAGTTGGGCGCACAGCAGTGCGACGAGCGGGCGTTGAAGGAAGGAAGGGCGGGTGGTCATCAGCGGCTCCGGTTGTGGATGCAGGCTGATACGGCCACCGGAACCGAGGCGGGTTAAGCCCCGGCTATATTTTTCACGGGGGTGCTAACCCCGAACGACGGCGCGGCCCGTACAACGAGAGGTGAAAATCTGCCGATGCTTGCGCCCCCTGCCGCGAACCCCACGCTCCACGACACCATGCCGGACGACCAGTTGATGCTCGCCTACGCCGACGGGGATACGACCGCCTTCAATGCGCTCTATGCGCGCCACGAGAGCGCGCTGTTCCGCTTCGTCCGGCGCCTGCTCGGCGTGCGGCTCGCGGCGGAGGTCGACGAGGTGTTCCAGGACACCTGGATGCGGATCATCGCGGCGCGCGGGAGCTTCTCGCCGCAGGGCGCGACCTGGCGCACCTGGGCCTTCACGATCGCGCACAACCTCGCCATGGACCGGCTGCGCCTGAGCGGCCGCGAGGTCGCCTTCTATGCGCATGACGAAGACGGCGACGGCCTCGAGGCTGCGCAGCTCTTCAGCCGCGGCCTGCTGCGCGACGGCGCGACGGCTTCCGATGCCGCACATCCATCGGCCGAAGAGCTCGCGTTCTGGCGCGCGGCCGGCCGCCGTCTGCTGGCCTGCCTCGACGAACTGCCGGACGACCAGCGCGCCGCCTTCCTCCTGCACCACGAAGACGGCTTCACGGTGGAAGCGCTGGCCGAGACGCTCGAGGTCGGCTTTGAGACCGTCCGCAGCCGGCTGCGCTACGGTTTGAAAAAGCTGCGCGGCTGCATGGAGCGCTATCTGTCCGTGCTGGAGCGCCGCCGCGTATGAGTGCGGTCGACGATGACCTGCACGACGACGCGCTGCGTCGCGCGCTGGCGCATGCACCCGATCACACGGCGGTGCCGAACTGGCGGCTGCGCAAGTCGATCCTGCAGAGCGCTCACGATGCCGTGGGGATCTCCATCGCGCCGTGGGTTCCTGAGCCCGATCCGCGTGCGTGGTGGCAGCGTCTTCTGGGGCTGGGCGGCGGCAGCGGTTCATCGCGCATGCCGTGGAATGCGGCCTTCGCGACCGTGCTGGTCGCGGTGCTGGTGACGGTGCTCTGGCAGCGCGAACCTGTACCCGGTGCGCGGCTGGATGGCGAGGCCCAAGTGACTGCGCAGGCGCCGAGTGCGCCGGCGCCTGCCGCCAAGGCCGCGTCCGAGCCGTCGCGTGAGCCGGCGCCTCCTTCTGTTGCGGTGGAATCCGCGCCACCTTCGGTGCCCGAAGCATTGCCGTCGATCGCGCCCCCACCTGCGCCTGCGCTTTTGCCCGAAGCACCTCCGCCACCGCCGTTGGCGCGCCGCCAAGCCGATGAAGCCGAGCGTTCCGTGCCGGCCGAGGCCAAGAAGAAGGAGGCGCGCCCAGCGCCTTTGCCACAGCTCGCGCAGCCCGCATCCCCTGCACCTGCCGCTCCGCCCGAACCCTCGGCCGACGCAGCGGCTCGCGCCGCGCCCCGCGACACGCTCTCGTCCAGAGCCCGCAGCGAGGCAGAAGCATCGGCCAAGCAAAATTTCTCGCCGCCGGCCGGTCCGCCCGCCGGGCTCGCCGCCCAAGGCGACGCGGCCGGCGCCGCACGCGCCGCGCGTCCCGCATCCCCCTCCGTGCGCACCGAAGCGACGGAGCCGCCCACCTTCGCGGCGCTGTCGCAATGGAGCCGCATCACGATCGCGCAGCGCGGCGGCGCGAGCCGCAGCCTGTCGCGCGCCGAAGCGCTCGATCTCAATGCCTTGCTGGGATCGGCCGCGATCTCGGCCGTCGGCGCGCAACCGCTGGCCGGTACGCCCGAGTGGCGCGTCACGCTCGAGCGCAACGGCGAAGTGCTGGCGGTGTTCGAGCTTGCGCGCAGCCAGGTGCGCTGGCGGGAAGGCCGCGCGCCGCCCGCCACGGGCGCGCCGTCGGCGGGAGCGCTCGATGCCTTGCGCGAATCCTTGCGCAACGCGGTACAGCCGCCGGACGCTCCGGCCCAGGCGCAGCCCGAGGCCGGACCGTCGCCGGCCGCGCCGCGCTAAAGCCGCGTCATTGGTGCTTGAATGCGGCCTTGCGCTTGTTGACGAAGGCGTCCATGCCTTCCTTCTGGTCGGAAGTGGCGAAGAGCGCGTGGAACAGCCGGCGCTCGAACATCACGCCGTCCGCCAGGCCGCTCTCGAAGGCGCGATTGACCGATTCCTTGGCCGCCATTACCGCGACCTGCGAGAAGTCGGCGATCACGAGTGCCGCGCCCAGCGCCTCGTCCATGAGCTTGTCGTAGGGCACGACGCGGCTCACCAGGCCGGCGCGCTCGGCCTCGGTCGCGTCCATCATGCGGGCGGTCAGGGCCATGTCCATCGCCTTGGACTTGCCCACCGCGCGCGGCAGTCGCTGCGTGCCGCCGGCGCCCGGGATCACGCCGAGCTTGATCTCGGGCTGCCCGAATTTGGCGTTGTCGGCCGCGATGATGAAGTCGCACATCATCGCGAGCTCGCAGCCGCCGCCGAGCGCAAAGCCGCTCACCGCAGCGATCACCGGCTTGCGCACGCTGCGGATGGTTTCCCAGTTGCGCGTGATGTAGTCGCCCTTGTACACGTCGGCAAAGCTGTAGCTGGCCATCGCGCCGATGTCGGCGCCCGCGGCGAAGGCGCGTTCGCTGCCGGTGAGGATGATGCAGCCGATCGCTTCATCGGCGTCGAAAGCCTTGAGCGCGGTGCCGAGCTCGGTCATCAGCGCATCGTTGAGCGCGTTTAGCGCCTTGGGCCGGTTCAGCGTCACGATGCCGACCTTGCCGGCTTCGGTGCGGACTTCGATGTTCTCGTAGCTCATGCGTATCTCCTTGAAACGAACAAAGGGGGAAGTCTTACTGCGGATCGAGCCAGCGCGTCAGTTTCGCCGGGTCTTGCGCGGCGAGCCGCCAGGTCGTCACGCCGCCGGGCAGCGTGAGCGGCAGGCGCAGCAGCCGGCGGTCGCGCGCGACGAGCGCGGTGATCTTCTTCAGCGGGCCGAGATAGAGCGCCAGGTCGTCGAGCTTGCCGAGCCGCCACGCCTGGGCCTGGCGGCCCTTGGAGGCGCCGAGCTCGATGCCGATCCACTCGTCGTTGGCAGAGAAGCCGGCCTGCTCGGCCGCGCCGCCGCGCAGCACCATCTTGACCTGCACGCTGCCGTTCGCTTCGGCCACGCGCAGGCCGAGTTCCTGCGCGCGCTGCGCCGGGTCCTCGAGCGCGGCCACGCCGTGGCTGCGCAGCAGGTCGGCCAGCGGCAGCTCGTCGGTCGAGTGAACCCAGCTCGCGATCTCCTTCGCGAACGAGCGACCGCCGACGGCCTCGAGCGCGGCGGCGAACGCGGCCTCGTCGATCGGGCCGCCGCCGCTCTTCTTCCACAAGAGCCGCATCACCTCGTCGAGCGATCCCTGGCCTTCGGCGCGCAGCGTGAGGTCGAAGCACAGCGCGACCATCGCACCCTTGGTGTAGTAGCTGATGGTGGTGTTGGCCGTCTGCTCGTCCTGCCGGTAGTACTTGACCCAGGCGTCGAAGCTCGCATCGGCCACCGACTGCACCAGCCGGCCCGGGGCCTGCAGCACCTGGTTGATGGTCTTGTTGACGAGGCGCAGGTAGCCCGCGTCGTCGATGCGTCCGGCGCGGCGCAGCAGCAGGTCGTCGTAGTAGCTGGTGAAGCCTTCGAAGAGCCATAGCAGCTGCGTGTAGTTCTCCTGCGCGTAGTTGTAGCGCACGAACTCGGCGGGCCGCAGGCGCTTCACGTTCCAGGTGTGGAAGTACTCGTGGCTGATCAGCCCGAGCAGCGTGGTGTAGCCCTCGGGCTGCTTCTTGGCCGCGAGCTGCGGCAGGTCGCGGCGGGTGCAGATGAGCGCGGTCGAATGCCGGTGTTCGAGCCCGCCGTAGCCGTCGTCGACTGCGTTGAGCATGAAGACGTAGCGGTCGTGCGGCGGCTTGGGCCCGCCGCGCTTGCCGGCCTTGTCGCCGTGCCAGAAGCGCATCTGCGTCTCGCAGATCGCGCGCGTGTCGGCGATCAGCCGCTCGCCATCGAAGGAGGCAGGCGCGCCCGCGACCACGAAGCGGTGCGGCACGCCGCAGGCCTCGAACTCGGCGCTCCAGAAGGCGCCCATCTCGACCGGGCTGTCGGCCAGTTCGTCGTAGTCGGCTGCCAGGTAGCTGCCGAAACCCTGCCGGTCGATCTTCGAAGGCTTCAACGCCGTGGCGCAGGACCAGCGCTCAGCGCCGGTCGTCCGCGGGGGTGCGATCACGTCGAGCCCATGCGGCGCATCGGTCTGGCCTTCGACGCGCAGGCACAGGCTGGTGCTGTTGAAGAAGCCTCGCGCGCCGTCGAGCCACGCGGTGCGCACCGAGTTGTCATACGCGCAGACCTCGTAGCGCAGCACCAGCGGCTTGCCCGGTGCGCAGTCGATCTGCCAGCTGTGCTTGTCGAGTTGTTGCACCGTGAGCTTGCGCCGGCCTTGCGCGGCCTGCAGCTTCTGGAGGTTCTTCGCGAACTCGCGCACCAGGTAGCTGCCCGGAATCCACACCGGCAGCGCCACGCGCTGAGTCGCGGCGGGGCGATCGATGGTCAGCGTGACAGCGAACAGATGCGCGTTGCGGTCCGCGCATTCGACGCGGTAGTGAATGGCCGGCGCGGCCATCAGTTGAGCGCGGCGAGTTGCTTTTCGACCTGGGCGGCCGGGATCGCGCCCGGGGCGCGCGTGCCGTTGCTGAAGATGAGCGTCGGCGTGCCGGTGATGTTGTACTTCTGGCCGAACTCGCGGTTGCGCGTGAGCGCGGTGGTGTCGCACTCGGCGGCCTCCGGCGCGACGCCGCGCTGCATCCAGTCGGCCCAGGCCTTGGCCTTGTCCTTGGCGCACCAGATGTTGCGCGACTTGACGACCGAATCCGGTCCCAGCACCGGGTAGAGGAAGAGGTGGATGGTCACGTTGTCGACCTTGGTCAGGTCGCGCTCGAACTGCTTGCAGTAGCCGCAGTTCGGATCCTCGAACACGGCCAGCTTGCGTTTGCCGTTGCCGCGCACGATCTTGAAGGCGTCTTTCACCGGCAGCTTGTCGAAGGCGACCTCGCTCAGTTTCTCGACCCGTTCCTCGGTGAGGTTCCTGCGCGCCTTGACGTCGATCAGGTGGCCTTGCATCAGGTAGTTGCCCTGCTCGTCGGTATAGAAGATCTCGAAACCGTTGATGCGTACTTCGTAGATGCCGGGCATCGGCGACTTGGTGATCTCGTCGATTTTTGCGAACTGCGGAATGCGCGCGGCGAGGTTCTGCCGGATCTCGGCCTCGCCGGCGGTGGCGCTCAGGGCACAGCCCAAGGTCGATGCGGCGAGAAGGGCGAAGGCGAGTTTCATGATGGTGATTTTTCCGAAGTTCATTGCAGGCCCATGGCCTGCTTCGCGATCCAGTTCTTGACGAGTCGCGTGCGATCGAAGCCGCGCATGCCCCAGTTGCGAAGCGCCGGCAGCGGATCGGCGCTATGCGCGAAGAGCTGCTGCAGGCCGTCGGTGGCCAGGCTCATCGACAGCACGTCGGTGCGGCGGGCGCGCTCGTAGCGACGCAGCAGCCTGGCGTCGCCCACGCTGCGCCAGTAGTCGCGGTCCTTGATCACGTTCGCCAGCTCGGCGGCGTCGGCCAAGCCCAGGTTCAGGCCCTGCCCCGCGAGCGGATGGACCGTGTGCGCCGCATCGCCCGCCAAGGCCCAGGATTTGCCATCGGCGAACTGGCCGGTCCATCGATCGGCGATGGCGCGCTGCAGCGGCCACGCCGCGCGTTCGCTGATGAGCCGCAGCGCTCCCAGTGCGCCGTGGCTGGCGTCGTGCAGCGCGCTATTGAACGCCTCGGCACTCTGCGCGAGCAGGGCCGGCGCGCGCAACTGGTCGACCGACCACACCAGCGCGAGCTGCTTGTCGGCCAGCGGCAGCAGCGCCAGCACCTCGCCCTTGTCGTTGAACCATTGGCGCGCGGCGCCGTCGTGCGGCTCTTCGGCCTGGAGCCGCGCGGCGATCGCATGCTGCGGGTAGCGCGTGACCTCGTAGCGCACGCCCAGCATGTCGCGCGTGGCGCTGATGCGGCCTTCGCAGACCACGGTCAGCGGCGCCGGCACGGGCTCGGCGACGAGCTCGATGCGCGGCTGGAAGCGCACCGCGTCGCTCAGCTGCTGCTCGAGCGCGGGCACGTCGACGATCCAGGCCAGCGCCTCGACCTTCTGCCTCACCGCGTTGAACTGAACGCGGCCGCCCTCGTCGCCATAGACCTGCATCTCGCGCACCGGCGTGGCATGCGCCGCGTCGGGCCAGCCGCGCAGCGATTCGAGCAGCGTCTTCGAGGCCGCGTTGAGCGCATAGGCCCGCACGTCCTGCCCCATGGGCGCCGCGGCCGGCGCCACCAGCGCCACGCGCACGCGTTCGCGCGCCAGGAGCAACGCCAAGGTGCGACCGACGATGCCGGCGCCGCGAATGCAAACCTCGGGGGGAAGAGCCATCGCTGGATTGTAGGAGTGTGGCCCCCTGGCCGCGCACTGCGGGACAATCGCCGCTTCAGCCCAAGGACCCGCCGTGACCGCCTCCGACTTCGATCTCCAAGCCACCATCGCCCGCCTGTTCGTCTACCCGATCAAGTCCTGTGCGGGGGTCGAGCTGCCCGAGGTGCTGTTGACCGAAACCGGCCTGGAGTTCGACCGCGCCTGGATGGTGGTCGATGCCGAGAACGAATTCGTCAGCCAGCGCGAGCTGCCGCGCATGGCGCTGATCCGGCCGCAAATGAAGCATTCCGAGATGGTGCTGCGCGCCCCGGGCATGCTGGCGCTGCACATCGCCTTCGACCGGGTCGAGCAGCCCGTGCGCGTGCGGGTCTGGAAAGATGAAGTGCCGGCGTACGACATGGGCGACATCGCAGCCCAGTGGTTCAGCGACTTCCTCTCGCTGCCGGGCCAGCCGCAGAAGCTGCGCCTGGTGCGCTTCGATCCCGAGCACCGCCGGCTGTCGAGCCTGAAATGGACCGGCGGCATCGAGGCGCTCAACCAGTTCGCCGACGGATTCCCGCTGTTGGTGGCCAGCGAGGGCTCGCTGGACGAACTCAACGCAAGGCTGGCCGCGGCCGGCCACGACGTCGTGGGCATCGAACGCTTCCGGCCCAACCTGGTGTTGGCCGGCATCGAGGCCCACGACGAAGACCGCGTCGATGCGCTGCACATCGCGACCGGCGAGGGCGAGGCGCAGCTGCGGCCGGTGAAGCCTTGTTCGCGCTGCCCGATTCCCGACATCGACCCGGCCACGGCCCAAAGCAGCCCGGAAGTGGGCGACATGCTGCGCACCTACCGCGCCGATCCACGTGTGGACGGCGCCATCACCTTCGGCATGAACGCCATCGTGCTGCAGGGCGTCGAGCACATGCTCAAACGCGGCCAGCTTGTCGGGGCAAACCTGCGCTTCGAGTGACCGCGACGGCGGGCGCCTAAAATCCCCGGTTCCCCCAAGCATCCTGAAAGCCCCCGCCATGAGTCTCCAGTGCGGCATCGTCGGCCTGCCCAACGTCGGCAAGTCCACCCTTTTCAACGCGCTGACCAAGGCAGGCATCGCGGCCGAGAACTATCCCTTCTGCACCATCGAGCCGAACGTCGGCGTGGTCGAGGTGCCCGATCCGCGGCTGGCCCAGCTGGCCGAGATCGTGAAGCCCGAGCGCATCGTGCCGGCCATCGTCGAGTTCGTCGACATCGCGGGCCTCGTCGCCGGCGCCAGCAAGGGCGAGGGCCTGGGCAACCAGTTCCTCGCGCACATCCGCGAGACGGATGCCATCGTCAACGTGGTGCGCTGCTTCGAGGACGACAACGTGATCCACGTGGCCGGCAAGGTCGACCCGATTTCCGACATCGAGGTGATCCAGACCGAGCTGTGCTTGGCCGACCTGGCCACGGTCGAGAAGGCCCTGCATCGCCACACCAAGACCGCGCGTTCGGGCGACAAGGAAGCGATCAAGCTGGTCGCGCTGCTCGAAAAATGCCAGGCCGCGCTGGACGAGAACATGCCGGTGCGCGCCCTCACTTTCAACAAGGAAGACATGCCCCTGGTCAAGCAGTTCTCGCTGATCACCGCCAAGCCTGCGATGTTCGTCGGCAACGTGGCCGAGGACGGCTTCGAGAACAACCCCTTCCTCGATCGCCTGCGCGAATACGCCGCCGCGCAGAACGCGCCCGTGGTCGCCATCTGCGCCAAGATCGAAGCCGAGCTGGCAGACATGGACGAGGAAGACAAGAAGATGTTCCTGGCCGAGATCGGGCAGGAGGAGCCCGGCCTCAACCGCCTGATCCGCGCGGCCTACGGCTTGCTGGGCCTGCAGACCTACTTCACCGCCGGCGTGAAGGAAGTGCGCGCCTGGACCATCCACGTCGGCGACACCGGCCCGCAGGCGGCCGGCGTGATCCACACCGACTTCGAGAAGGGCTACATCCGCGCCCAGACCATCGCGTTCAACGACTTCATCGGCTTCAAGGGCGAACAGGGCGCGAAGGATGCAGGGAAGATGCGAGCGGAAGGCAAGGAGTACGTGGTCAAGGACGGGGATGTGATGAACTTCCTCTTCAGTTCCTGAGCCCTTCTCACTGCAACCGTCCATGATCACCGTCCACCACCTCAACAACTCCCGTTCGCAGCGCGTGCTCTGGCTGCTCGAAGAACTCGAACTGCCCTACGAGATCGTTCACTACCAGCGCGATCCGAAGACCATGCTCGCGCCGCCGACCTTGCGCGCGGTGCATCCGCTGGGCAAGTCGCCGGTGGTGACGACCGACGAAGGCCTCACGCTGGCGGAGTCGGGTGCGGTTGTCGAGACGCTGATCGAACGCTATGGCAACGGCCGCCTGGCGCCGGAGCCCGGCACGCCGGAGGTCCTGCGTTTTCGCTACTGGCTGCACTACGCCGAAGGCTCGGCGATGCCGCCGCTCTTGCTCAAGCTGGTGTTCGACCAGATCGAGAAGGCGAAGATGCCCTTCTTCGCCAAGCCGATCGCAAAGGCGATCGCGGGCAAGGCCAAGGCTGCCTTCATCATGCCGAACATCAAGAGCCATCTGGACTTCATGGAAGGCGAACTCGGCAAGAGCAAATGGTTTGCCGGCAACGCGTTCTCCGGCGCAGACATCCAGATGAGCTTTCCGGTCGAAGCCGCGGCGGCGCGCGGCGGGCTCGATGCGTCGCGGCCCAAGCTCATGGCGTACCTGGAACGCATCCATGCGCGGCCGGCCTACATGCGCGCGCTCGAGCGCGGCGGCCCTTATGGACTCCTGACCTGATCGCGGCGGCTCAGTTCGGCCAGATATAGAGGAGCGCGACGGTCATCGTGACGTAGCGCGCGAACTTGCCGATCGCCATATAGAAGAGGCAAGGCCAGAACGACAGCCGGAGCCAGCCGGCGACTGCGCACAGCGGATCGCCGACGATCGGCAGCCAGCTCAGCAGGCAAGCCTTCGGGCCCATGCGTTCCAGCCAGCCGAGCACACGCAGGTGGTGCTTGGAATGCGAGTACTTGTCGGCCACCTTGTGCGCGCCGTAGCCTATCCACCAGTCGACGGCGCCGCCCAGCGTGTTGCCCAGCGTCGCAACGCCGATCGCGGGCCAGAACATCTGGGGGTTGAGCTTGAGCAGGCCGAACAGCACCGGCTCGGAGCCGACCGGCAGCAGCGTCGCCGACACGAAGGCGGCGACGAAGAGTGTGCTGAGACCGAATTGCGGCAGCGCAAGAAGCGCAAAAAGTGAATCGAGCCAGGCTTGCATGTGCGGCGGAGTATAGAAAGCCGCGGTGTTATGCAGCGTCGGCGTATGCGCTGTCTTTACGCGATGAATGTCTCGCCGAAAGTGCAAATGGTTTCAGCCGCCGCTTCGCAGCGCCGCTACAATCGTGCCTCATTTTTCAGCAGCCCGGCGCGCGCCACTTTCTTCTCCATGACCCTGCAGATCGGCAACATCGCGCTGGAAAACCGCTTGTTCGTCGCGCCCATGGCGGGCGTGACCGACCGGCCCTTCCGCATGCTGTGCCGCGAACTCGGCGCGGGCTATGCGGTGAGCGAGATGGTCACTTCGCGCAAGGACCTGTGGAACTCGCTCAAGACTTCGCGCCGCGCGAACCATGAGGGTGAGCCGGGCCCCATTGCGGTGCAGATTGCCGGCACCGATGCGGCCATGATGGCCGAGGCCGCGCAGTACAACATCGAGCGCGGCGCCCAGATCATCGACATCAACATGGGCTGTCCGGCCAAGAAGGTCTGCAACAAGTGGGCGGGCTCGGCGCTGATGCGCGACGAGCCGCTCGCGCTCGAGATCGTCGAAGCCGTGGTCCGTGCTGCAGTGCCGCACTCGGTGCCGGTCACGCTCAAGATGCGCACCGGCTGGAGCGAAGACCATCGCAACGCAGTCGCGCTGGCACGCCGCTTCGAGGCGGCCGGCGTACAGATGCTCACGGTGCACGGCCGTACGCGCGAGCAGGGCTATAAGGGCTGTGCCGAATACGACACCATCGCCGCGGTCAAGGCCGCGGTGCGCGTGCCGGTGGTCGCCAACGGCGACATCACTTCGCCGGGCAAAGCGCGAGAGGTGTTCGCACTCACTGGCGCCGATGCCGTGATGGTGGGCCGCGCCGCGCAAGGACGGCCTTGGATCTTTCGCGAGATCGCTCATTTCCTCGCGACCGGCACCGAGCTCGCGCCGCCGCTCGTCGCCGAAGTTCGCCGGCTCCTGCTCGAGCATCTGCAGCAGCACTACGCGCTCTACGGCGACTACAGCGGGGTGCGCACCGCGCGCAAGCACATCGGCTGGTACGTTCGCACGCTGCCGGGCGGCGAGGAGTTCCGCGGCCGCATGAACACCATCGAAGACTGCGACGCGCAACTGCGCGCGGTGGCCGAATTTTTCGACGCGCTGGCGGCACGGATGGACCGCGTCCCGGCCGGCAGCGACGACGACGCGCAAGCGCAATGGGATAAGAAGGCAGCCGATGCGGTTGCGTGAGAACGAGGATGAGAAGAAAAGAAGCGAGCCATGAGCAAGAAACACATTGAAGACTGCGTGCGAAACAGCCTGGACAGTTACTTCCGCGACCTGCGCGGCACCGAACCCGACGGCATGTACGAGATGCTGGTGCGGGTGGTCGAGAAACCCTTGCTCGATGTCGTGATGACGCGCGCCGAGGGTAACCAGTCGAAGGCCGCGCAATGGCTGGGCCTGAACCGCAACACGCTGCGCAAGAAGCTGGTCGAACACAAACTGCTGAAGTAACCCTTGATGAACGCACTGATCTCCGTTTCCGACAAGACCGGCATCCTCGAATTCGCGCAGGCGCTGCATGCGCTGGGCATCAAGCTGCTGTCGACCGGCGGCACCGCCAAGCTGCTGGCCGACGCCGGCCTGCCCGTGACCGAAGTGGCCGAGCTCACCGGCTTTCCCGAGATGCTCGACGGTCGCGTCAAGACGCTGCATCCCAAGGTGCATGGCGGCCTGCTCGCGCGGCGCGACCTGCCGGCGCACATGGCCGCCTTGAAGGAACACGGCATCGACACCATCGACCTGTTGGTGGTCAACCTCTATCCCTTCGAGGCCACGGTCGCCAAGCCCGGCTGCACGCTCGAAGACGCGATCGAGAACATCGACATCGGCGGCCCGGCGATGGTGCGCAGCGCCGCGAAGAACTGGAAGGACGTCGGTGTGCTGACCGACGCCGCGCAGTACCCACAGGCGCTGGCCGAGCTCAAGGCCGATGGCAAGCTGAGCGAGAAGACCAGGTTCGCCTTCTCCGTCGCGGCCTTCAATCGCATCAGTCAGTACGACGGCGCGATCAGCGACTACCTCTCGCGCATCCAGGACGACGGCAGCCATTCGCTGTTTCCCGCGCAGAGCAACGGCCGTTTCGTCAAGCTGCAGGATCTGCGCTATGGCGAGAACCCGCATCAGCAGGCCGCGTTCTATCGCGACCTGTATCCCGCGCCCGGCTCGCTGGTCACGGCGAAGCAGCTGCAGGGCAAGGAGCTCAGCTACAACAACATCGCCGATGCCGATGCGGCATGGGAGTGCGTGAAGAGCTTCGACACGCCGGCGTGCGTGATCGTGAAGCATGCCAATCCGTGCGGCGTCGCTACGGCCAAGGATTCGTTCGAGGCCTATGGCAAGGCCTTGAAGACCGATCCGACCTCGGCCTTCGGCGGCATCATCGCCTTCAACCGGCTGGTCGATCATGCGACCGCGGAGGCGGTCAGCAAGCAGTTCGTCGAAGTGCTGATGGCGCCCGGCTTCACGCCCGAAGCGCGGGAGGTCTTCAAGGACAAGAAGAAGGCCAACGTGCGCGTCCTCGAGATCGCGCTGCCGCCGGGCGGCGCCGGCGACTGGGACAACGGGCGCAACGCGGTGGACGTCAAGCGCATCGGCTCCGGCCTGCTGATGCAAACCGCCGACAACCGCGTGCTGTCGCGCGACGAGATCAAGGTGGTCAGCAAGAAGCAGCCGACGCCGCAGCAGCTCGAAGACCTGTTGTTCGCCTGGAAGGTCGCGAAGTTCGTCAAGAGCAATGCGATCGTGTTCTGTGCCGACGGCATGACGATGGGCGTCGGCGCCGGCCAGATGAGCCGACTCGACTCGGCGCGCATCGCGAGCATCAAGGCGCAGCATGCGGGCCTGTCGCTGCAGGGCACGGCGGTCGCGAGCGATGCCTTCTTCCCGTTCCGCGACGGGCTCGATGTCGTGGTCGATGCCGGCGCGAGCAGCGTGATCCAACCCGGCGGCTCGATGCGCGATCAGGAAGTGATCGACGCCGCGGACGAGCGCGGCGTGGTCATGGTGCTCTCAGGCGTGCGCCACTTCAGGCATTAGTCACCGAAGCGGTACTTGAGCTGGAAGCTGACGGCGCCGTAGAGGCGGTTCTTGATGGTGGGAACGATGGCGATGTTGAGTCCCCAGTTCTTGCCCTCGATCGCCGCGGTCGGGATCAGCGCGGGGAACCAGCCGCCGTTGTTGGCACGCGGATAACCATCGAAGGCGCCCACCACGGCGCCGAACTTCACGCCATGGAACTCGAAGGGCATCACGTACAGCCCGACGTAGTGCGAACGCTCGCGGTCGCTGTTGCGGAACAGGCCGGCGGTGAGCGAGTAGGTTTCGCCCAGCGGCCACTCGATGCCGAGGCCGGGGTTGCCGTCCGCCAGGCCCTTGTTGCGTTCGAAGTGGTAGGAGTAGAAGCCGGCGTTGAACCAGGCCTTGCCGATGTCGGCCTGCGCGAAAGCCATGCCGGGCACGAGCCCCAGCCACGGCAGCAGGTGTCTGAGCTTCATGCGTGGAGCATCTTGAAGATCTGACGCGCCGCTTCGATCGTCGCGGCGATGTCTTCGTCGCTGTGTGCGGCACTCACGAAGCCTGCCTCGTAGAGCGCCGGCGCGATGTAGACGCCGCGGTCCAGAAGGCCGTGGAAGAGCGTGTTGAATTTCGCGTTGTCGGTGACCATGACCTGGGTGTAGTTCTGCGGCAGCGTGTCGAGCAGGAAGAAGCCGAACATGCCGCCTTCGCTGTCGGCGCTGAAGGCGACGCCTTCATCAGCGGCCGCCGCCTTCAGTCCGTCGACGAGCGTACGGGTCTTGTGCGACAACGCATCGAAGAAGCCGGGCTTGGCCACTTCCTTCAGCGTCGCGAGGCCGCAGGCCGTGGCCACCGGGTTGCCCGACAGCGTGCCGGCCTGGTAGACCGGCCCGATCGGCGCCAGCTGTTCCATGATCGCGCGCGGCCCGCCGAAGGCCGCGAGCGGCATGCCGCCGCCGATCACCTTGCCCAGCACCGTGAGGTCGGGGCGCACGCCCAGCACGCCTTGCGCGCCATGCAGGCCGACGCGGAAGCCGGTCATGACTTCGTCGAACACCAGCAGCGCGCCGTACTGCGTACAGAGTTCGCGGCAGCGCTTGGCAAAGGCGGCACTGGCGCGCACGAAATTCATGTTGCCGGCGATCGCTTCGATCATCAGGCAGGCGATCTCGTGGCCGTGCAGCGTGAAGGCTTCCTCGAGCTGCGCGAGGTTGTTGTATTCGAGGACCAGCGTGTGCTGCACCACCTCGGGCGGCACGCCGGCGGAGGTCGGGTTGCCGAAGGTCGCGAGGCCGGAGCCGGCCTTGACCAGCAGCGCATCGGCGTGCCCGTGGTAGCAGCCTTCGAATTTGATGATGTACTTGCGGCCGGTGGCGCCGCGCGCGAGGCGCAACGCGCTCATCGCGGCTTCGGTTCCCGAGCTCACCAGCCGCACCATCTCCATCGACGGCACGAGGGCCAGAATGGCTTCGGCGAGCTCGACCTCTCGCTCGGTCGGTGCGCCGAAGGAGAAGCCTTCGCTCACCGCGCGCTGTACCGCATCGACCACCGCAGGGTGGCCATGGCCCAGGATCATCGGTCCCCAGGAACCGATGTAGTCGATGTAGCGCTTGTCTGCGGCGTCCCAGAAGTAGGCGCCTTGTGCGCGCTTGATGAAGCGCGGCGTGCCGCCGACGGCCCTGAAGGCACGCACCGGCGAATTCACGCCGCCGGGGATGACGCGGCGCGCGCGCTCGAAAAGAATGTCGTTCGGATCAGTGTGTGGCATGCGGGCAGGAAGGACTTGGGGTGCGCAATATCAATGGCGGGTGTCGTGGGGTGGGAGGGCGAAGTCGGTGGGGGATGGGGGTTCCTCATCGTCTTCGTCGTCTTCGCCGTCTTCGGGCTGAGCCCAGAACAGGCGATCGGGCAGCACGTGGCCCATGCCGGGTCGGAAGCCCGCATCGAGACAGCGGTCCATGTAGCTCAGCGCTTCGCTGGTCGCCGCGACCAGGTCGGTGCCGCTGGCGAGCAGCGCGGCCAGCGCGGCCGAGAGGGTGTCGCCCGCACCGGCGAACACGGCGTCGAGCCGTTCGTACTTCTCGCTCGCGAGCACCGACTGCGGCGATGCGAGCACGTTGTCGATGTATTGCTCGGGCAGGACCATCCCGGTCACCAGCGTATAGGGCACGCCGAATTCGCCGGCTGCCTTGGCGATGTCGCGCGCGGTGGGCGGGCGTTCGCCGGCCCAATCGGGCAAAAGCCACCGCCAGAGCGTGCTGTGATTGCCCACCAGCACGGTGGTCTGCGGCAGCACCAGCTCACGGAAGGCGTCCAGGTAGGCCTCGATCTGCGCGTCTTCCCACCACGAGAGGTTGGGCATGTAGGCGACCACGGGCACATCGGGGTAGTCGGTCGTGGTTTCGGCCACGGTGCTGAGGTTCTCGGGCGTGCCGACGAAGCCGACCTTGATGAGCTGCACCTCCACGTCTTCGAGGATCGCGCGAGTTTGTTCGGCAACGGCCTCCTCATCGAAAGGAAAGTGATCGAAAATTTCGGCGGTGTCGCGCGCATAGGCGCCGGTCACGACCGGCAGCATGTGGGCGCCGACGGAAGCCATCGCCAAGGCATCGCTGCCGAGGCCGCCCGCGCCGCTGGGATCGCTCGCGTTGAAAACCAGCACGCACGGCGGGTTCGGCTCGCTCTCTTCCGCGGCTTCGTCGCTCGTGGGGTCGGTAAGATCGCTCACTTTGCGGTCGTGCTCTGGTGGTAGTAAGTAAGTTGTCATATGCCCCAGGGCCAATGAGATGGTGGCATATCTGAGACGCTTGTCACGTGTTTTGTTGATACGTTTGGATACGATCGTTGCATTCTATGAACAGGGACTTTAAGCTGCGATGAATACGAAAACCTGGATGTGCCTGATTTGCGGGTGGATCTACGACGAAGCGGTTGGAGTGCCAGAAGATGGTATTGCGCCCGGCACGGCTTGGGCGGATGTTCCGATGAACTGGACGTGTCCCGAATGCGGGGCACGCAAGGAAGACTTCGAGATGGTTGAAATCTGAAGCATGGCATAGGGCCGTGCTTCTTGCGCTCCCTGACGGGCGTTGCGGTCTTTTGAGTGTCACAAGAGGAGCGGTGCGAATGAGCACGAATGGATCCGGCTACAAGGTGCTTGTCATCGACGACAGCAACACCATTCGGCGCAGTGCCGAGATCTTCCTCAAGCAGGGAGGGCACGAGGTCTTGCTGGCCGAAGACGGCTTCGACGCGCTGTCGAAGGTCAACGATCACAAGCCGCACCTGATCTTCTGCGACATCCTCATGCCGCGCCTGGACGGCTATCAGACCTGCGCCATCATCAAGCGCAACGCCCACTTCTCCAACGTTCCTGTCGTGATGCTCTCGTCCAAGGACGGCGTCTTCGACAAGGCGCGCGGCCGGATGGTCGGCTCGCAGGACTACCTCACCAAACCCTTTACCAAAGACCAGCTGCTGCAAGCCGTGCAGCAGTTCGGCATCGTTTCGCAGGAAGTGCAGTAATGGCAATTCGCAAAGTGCTCGTGGTCGACGATTCCAAGACGGAATTGGTCTTCCTCACCGACCTTCTTCAGAAAAACGGCTTCACGGTGAAGACCGCGGAAAACGCCGAGGACGCGATGCGCCGGCTCGAGGAGGAGCAGCCCGACCTGATCCTGATGGACATCGTGATGCCGGGCCAAAATGGCTTCCAGCTCACGCGTGCGATCGCCCGCAACCCGCAGTACGCGGCGGTGCCGATCATCATGTGCACCAGCAAGAACCAGGAGACCGACCGTCTCTGGGGCATGCGCCAGGGCGCACGCGACTACATCGTCAAGCCGGTCAATGCGGCCGAGCTGATGGCAAAGATCAGCGCGCTGGCCTGAGTTCGCAGCTCTTCCGTACATGGCCAACCGCGACGCTCTCCGCGCATTCCAGTCCCGGCTTGCCAGCCGCCTGCAGGCGGCACGCACCTCGGGCGTTTCCGCATCCTGGCTCGCGGTGGAGGCAGGCGATGCGAACTACCTGTTTCCGCTCGGTCATGCCGGCGAGATTTTTCCCTGGACGCCGCCGCAAGCGGTACCCTACACCCAGCCGTGGTTCCTCGGCGTCTCCAATCTGCGCGGCGGGCTGTACGGCATCGTCCAGCTTTCCACCTTTGCCTCGGGCGCGACGGCTGCGCCCACGGCGAGCGAAGCGACGCGCGCCCAGTCTCGCCTCGTGGCACTCAACGAAATGCTTGAAGTCAATTGCGCCTTGCTGATCGACCGCCTGGTGGGTCTGCGCGGCGTGGAAGCCTTTACCGCATCCCAGGCACCGGGCGGCGACGCGCCGGCCTGGGCGGGACATCTCTATACCGACGCCGCCGGGGCGCGCTGGCAGGAAATCAACCTGCAGGCGCTTTCGCAACAACCGCAATTTTTGAGCATCGGCGCCTGAGCGGAATCGCCGGGGCACCGATCATTACCTGAAGGACCGACCGTGAGCTCGATCGCCGACAAGTTCAAGAAATTCCTGCCCGCGGGCGGGGACAACGTCACCGTGCGCGTCGACAGCGCGGCAGCCATGTCGCTGGACAACGTCGAAACGGTGCAGCCGCCGGAAGAGAAGACGATGCGCATCCGGCGGGACCCGTCTCCCGAGGCGGCGCCCGAAACGGTGGTCCTCGCGATGGATGCGGCCGCCAACGACCAGGCGCCGGTCGGCAGCCTCATCGACGAAGCGGCAGCGTCCGACGACCAGGGCGCTGTCCCGCCGTCGAGCCCGATCGGCGCGGTGCAGCCGCTGCGATCGAACCCGGCGCGCCAGCAGCGGATTCTCGCGATCGTGCTCGCGACCGTGGTGCTGTTGCTGCTGCTCGTCGCCGGCTCCGCCATCCTGCGCGCCGAACGGCTGGCGCAGCAGGTGGCAGCCACCGGGCAGTCGCTGATGCAGTCGCAGCGCCTGGCCAAGTCGGTCTCGCAGGCGCTGGTCGGCAATGTGCCCGCCTTCGCCGAAGTCAAGGAGAGTTCGGATGACCTCACGCGGCGCGTGCAGGGTCTTTCGAACGGGGACGATTCGCTCAAGCTGGAGCGCGTGGGCGGCCAGTACGACGCGGAACTCGCCAAGATCACGCCGCTGGTGGAGCGCGCCGACAAGAGCGCCAAGGCCGTGCTGGCACAGCAGCAGATCCTGACGCAGGTCGGCACCGCGCTGCGCGACATCAATCGCCAGTCTTCCGACCTGCTTGAAATGACCGAGACCGTGGCCTCGCTCAAGATGCAGCAGAACGCCACCCTGCCCGAGATCTCGGCCGCCGGCCAGCTCGTGATGCTGACGCAGCGCATCGGCAAGTCGGCCAACGAATTCCTCACGGTCGAAGGCGTGAGCCCCGACGCGGTGTTCCTGCTCGGCAAGGACCTGAACACCTTTCAGGAAGTGACGCGCGGCCTGCTCGAAGGCAATGCCCAGCAGCGCCTGCCCGGCTCGCGCGATCCGCAGACGCGCCAGCAGCTCGAAGCCATCCTCAAGACCTACGAACAGACGCGCACGCAAGCCGGCGCCATCCTCGGCAACCTGCAGGGCCTGGTTGCCGCGCGCGAAGCGCAGGCCGCCATCCTGGCCGACAGCGAGCCGCTGCGCACCTCGCTCGGCGACCTGCAGGACAAGCTCTCGGCGCGCACCGGCCTCGGTGCCGGTACGGTGGTGATGCTGTTCGTGCTGTCGCTGGCAGCGCTGGCGCTGGCCGGCGCCATCGGTTTCGTGCAGGTGCGCGAAGGCCGCGAGCGTGCGCTGGCCGCCGAGCGCGAACGCCTCGCTGCCGAGCGCGCAAGCGATGACGCCAGCCGCGTCAATGCCGCCAACCAGGCCGCCATCTTGCGCCTGATGAACGAACTGCAGACCGTCGCCGAAGGCGACCTGACGCAGGAAGCCACGGTGACCGAAGACATCACCGGCGCCATCGCCGACTCGGTGAACTACACGGTGGAAGAACTGCGCCTGCTGGTGGGCAACGTGCAGAACACGGCCACCCGTGTGGCGCAGACCACGTCGCAGGTGGAAAGCACCTCGACCGAACTGCTCGCCGCCTCGACCGAACAGCTGCGCGAGATCCGCGAGACCGGCCAGTCGGTGCTCACGATGGCCGAACGAATCAACGGCGTGTCCTCGCAGGCACAGGAATCGGCCACGGTGGCGCGCCAGTCGCTGGAAGCTGCTTCGTCGGGCCTGCAGGCCGTGCAGAACGCGATCGGCGGCATGAACTCGATCCGCGACCAGATCCAGGAAACTTCCAAGCGCATCAAGCGACTGGGCGAATCCTCGCAGGAGATCGGCGAAATCACCGAGCTGATCTCGGACATTACCGAACAAACCAACGTGCTCGCGCTCAACGCGGCCATCCAGGCCGCATCGGCCGGTGAAGCCGGCCGCGGCTTCTCGGTGGTGGCGGAAGAAGTGCAACGACTGGCCGAACGCTCGGCCGACGCAACGCGCCAGATCTCGGCGCTCGTGAAGGCCATTCAAACCGACACGCAGGATGCGGTCGGCGCCATGGAGCGCTCCACGCAGGGTGTGGTCGAGGGCGCCAAGCTCTCCGACAACGCCGGTACCGCGCTGTCCGAGATCGACCGCGTGTCGCGCCGGCTGGCCGAGCTGATCGAGCAGATCTCGCAATCTGCGTCGCGCGAAGCCGATTCGGCCAACGTGGTGGCGGCCAACATCCAGCACATTTTCGCCGTGACAGAGCAGACGGGCGAAGGCACGCGCACCACCGCACAGCAGGTGCGCGAGCTCTCGCACATGGCCGAGGAACTGCGCCAGTCGGTGTCACGTTTCAAGATCGTCTGAACGCCGAGCGCCGAACGTGTCGACCCAAAGCCCCGCCACCGCCTCCGGAGCCGGCAACGTGCCGGCCAGCGAAGATCTCGGGCCGCTGGCCTGGGTGCTCGGAGAAATCCAGAAATCGCTCGACAACGTCAGCAAGACGTTGCGGCGCTTCGCCCGCGAGGCCGCCGGTGCTGCGGACGCCGACGGCGCGCCGCTGCGCATGGCGCGGCAGCAGCTTCACCAGGCCGTCGGCGCTTTGCAGATGGTGGGCCATCCCGCCCCTGCGCTGGTGCTGGGCGCGATGGAGTTCGCAGTCCAGAGCTTCGTGACGGAGCCGGCGCGCTGCACCGAAGCCGCCGTCCAGAAAATCGACCGCGCGGGTTTCGCCGTCGCCGATTTCCTCAGCGCCATGCTCGCCGGCAAGGCCGTCTCGTCGGTGGCACTGTTCCCGCAGTACCGCGACGTGCTGGAGTTGGTCGGCAACGAACGCGTCCATCCGGCCGACTTGTGGGGCATGAGCTGGCGCTGGGCCGAAATCAAGCCGGCGCCGACGCAGACCGCCCTGGTGTACGACCCGGCGGTGCGCTCCAAGCTCGACCGCGAGGTGCTCCAGGTCGTCAAGAGCGGCGATGATCGCTCGGCCCGGCGCTTGCAGGCCCTGTGCCTGGGCCTCGGCCGCGGCGCTTCGGTGCCGCGCGTCGCCAGCTTCTGGACCCTGGCGGCCGGCTTCTTCGAAGCGCTGGCCTTGGCGCTGATTCCCGCAGATTCGCATGTGAAGCGCGCGGCCTCGCGCGTGCTGCTGCAGTACGCCACGCTCGCCCGCGGCGACAACACGGTCTCCGACCGCCTGGGCCAGGACCTGCTGTTCTTTTGCGCGCAGGCCGTGCCCGGTCCGCGCGACGAGGCCGCCACGCTGCGCGCGGTGCGCGTCGCCTGGGGCGTGGCCAACGAGCAGAAGGTCGACTACACGACCGAGCAGTTCGGCCGCTTCGACCCGTTGGTGCTCTCGCAGGCGCACAAGCGCATCGAGGCCGCCAAGGAGATGTGGTCGGCGCTCTCGGGCGGCGACGTCTCGCGCACGCGGCAGGTGGCCGACACCTTCGCCCAGCTCGGCGAATCGCTGCAGAAGCTGCATCCGCCGAGCCTGCCGATGGTGCAGGCGCTGAACAATGCCGTCGACGCCTCGCTGCGTTCGACCAAGCCGCCGACCACCGAGCTGGCGATGGAAGTCGCGACCTCGGTCCTGTACCTCGAAGCGGCCTTCGAAGATCTCGACCCGCACGACCGGCAACTGACGGCCCGCACGGTGCAACTGGCCGGCCGCATCGAACGCGTGCGCGAAGGCGGCCGCTCGGAGCCGCTCGAGCCGTGGATGGAAGAGCTCTATCGCCGCGTGAGCGACCGGCAGACCATGGGCACCGTGGTCGGCGAGCTGCGCAGCCACCTGGGCGAACTCGAAAAATCGCTCGACCAATTTTTCCGCCGACCCGCCGAGAAGGGCGTGTTGCGCACCGTGCCGAGCCAATTGCTGCAGATGCGCGGCGTGTTCTCCGTGCTCGGCCTCGACCAGGCCGCGCAGACCGTGCAGCGCATGCGCGAGGACGTCGATCACCTGCTGGCCGAAGAGGCCTCCGCCACCGAGGCGAGCGAATTCGATTCGCTCGGCAACAACCTCGGCGCGCTGGGCTTCCTGATCGACATGCTGGGCTACCAGCCGGCACTGGCCAAGCGCCTGTTCGTGTTCGACAGCGAAGCCGGCGAGCTCAAGCCGCTGATGGGCCGCCAGGCGAACGACACTGCCGTGCCCGATGCCGCGGTGCCGCCTGCTTCTTTCGCTTCTGCCTCCGGCCCCGTGTCGGTCACGGACACGGTGCTGAGCGTCGAGGAAGTCGATGCCCAGATCGCGGCCAAGCTCGCCGCACTGGCCGCGCCCAGCCGCAGGTCGCCGCCGACGCCGATCGAGGAATTCAGCCGCGCCACGGCCAGCTGGACTGCCAAGATCACCGGCCCTGCGCCGCTGGAAGGCCTGCCCGACACCGAGGTCACGGAGCTCGAGGAAGACGACCTCCAGAACATCTTTCTGGACGAAGCCCGCGAGGTGCTGCACAACGGGCTGGCCGCCGTATCGGTGCTCGGCTCGCAGCCGGACGACAACGGCGAGCTGACCGTGTTGCGGCGCGCCTTCCACACGCTCAAGGGCAGCTCGCGCATGGTCGGGCTGATGGATTTCGGCGAAGCCGCGTGGGCCTTCGAGCAGGTGCTCAACACCTGGCTCGCCGACCAGCGCCCCGCCACGCCCGAATTGCTTGCCGGCACCAAGCGCGCATTGACGGATTTCGCGAAGTGGGTCGAGGCCATCGCGGCCAGCGAGCCGCACGGCTGGCAGTCCGCACCCTTCCGCAGCATCGCGGAAGCCCTGCGCACGGGCGAGCCGATCGCGCCGCTGCGCGTGGCCGATGCCGATGCGCTGGTGGCGGCGGCACGCCACATCGCGGCCGAAGAGACCTTGGTCGAGGCCAAGATCGCGCCCGAAGCCGAGCCCGAGCCCCTGGCCTTGCCGGAGCTTCCCGATCTGGAACTGGATCTGTCGCCGCAGGCTTTCGAAGAAGCACCGGCCGAGGCCGTGCCGTCTCCGGACGAAGCTGCCGCACGCATTCCCGAGCACGACGACGGCTTCGTTTCCACCGATTTCCTCGATTTCGACGGCCGCCCGGTTCCTCCGACCGAAGAGCCCCCGCTGCCGGCCGAGCTGGAGGAAATCGACTTTCTCGAAACCGCGCATGTGTCGATCGAGCCGGCGCTGCCGAGCCCTTCTGCCAAGGCCGCGTTCGAAGCGCCGGATTCGATTCCTGCGCCGCTGCCCGAAATCGATCTGACCCTGGACGAGCCGGCGCATGAAGTCGCGCCCGAGCCCGAACCCGAGCCGGTATTCGAACCCGAACCACTTGCCCTCGCTCCGGCAGCGGAAGCTGCGCCCGAGGTGCAACCGGAAATCCAGGCCGAAGAAATCCAGGCCGAGCCCGAAGCCGCCGCAGCCCCGGCGCCCGCGGCCCCTGTCGAAGCCGACGCAGAGGCCGAGCGTCCCGTCCACAGCGCCGACGACCAGGTCAAGGTCATCGGCCCGCTGCGCATCGGCATCGCGCTCTACAACGTCTATCTCAACGAAGCCGACGAATGGTCGCGCCAGCTGGCCACCGAAGTCGGCGAGTGGTCGCTCGAATCGTACGAGCGCGTGTCGGACTCGACCATCGGCCTGGCCCATTCGCTGGCTGGCAGCTCCGCAACCGTCGGCTTCCAGGGCCTGTCGGACATGGCGCGCTCCTTCGAAGCGGCGCTGCAGCATCTGCACATGCAGGGCAGCGGCACGCCGGCGCAGGGCGCGGTGCTGTTGGCGGCAGCCGAGGAGCTGCGGCACCTGTTGCACCAGTTCGCCGCCGGCTTCCTCAAGGAACCCGCCGAAGCAACGATGCGGGCGCTGCGCGACGTCGCCGCCTCGCCGATGCCCGCCGAGCCTGGCGATCCCGCATTCGGATCCGCAGCCTCGCTGCGCATCGCCGTGGCCGACGTGTCGCTCGACGACAGCGAGGACGCGATCGACGTCACCGACGTGGTCGACGTCGACCTGTTCCCGATCTTCGAGGAAGAGGCTGCCGAATTGCTGCCGCAGCTCGGCACCGCGCTGCGCGAGTGGTCGCAGCGCCTCGACGACCCGGCGCCGCGCGCCTCCACGCTGCGCACGCTGCACACGCTCAAGGGCAGCGCCCGGCTGGCCGGCGCCATGCGCCTGGGCGAGCGCGCCCACCGCATGGAATCCGAAATCGAGGCGATCGGCCTCGACGGCGGGGCGAACCGCCAGTCCATCGATCAGCTGCTCGCTCGCTTCGACGCGCTGCAGGCCACCTTCGATGGGCTGCGCGCCGCCGACGACGCGATCCAGACCGAGCTGGTGCAACGCGCGACCTCGCCTGCGCCGGCCGTCGCCGTGGTCGTGGAAGCGAAGCAAGTCAAGACCGAAGCAAAGGCGAGCGAAGATGCACCGGCGGTCGCCGCCGAGCCGGCCGCGGCACGCAGCGCGGTGGCGCTGCCTTCACCGTCGGCTCTGACCCCGCTGCGGACCATCTCGAGCCAGGCGGTGCGCATCCGGACCCACCTGCTCGATCGCCTGGTGGCGCAGGCCGGCGAGGTCATCATCACGCGCTCGCGGCTCGAGGTCGAACTGGGCCAGCTGCGCGCCTCTCTCGGCGACCTGACCGGCAACCTGGACCGCCTGCGCCAGCAACTGCGCGACATCGAGGTTCAGGCCGAAAGCCAGATGCAGTCGCGCCTGGCCCAGGCCAAGGATTCGCAGCAGGGCTTCGACCCGCTCGAATTCGACCGCTTCACGCGCGTGCAGGAACTCACCCGCATGATGGCCGAGTCGGTCAACGACGTGGCGACCGTGCAGCGCACGCTCCAGAAGACCGTGCAGGCGACCGAAGACGATCTCAGCGCTCAGGCCCGCCAGACGCGCGAGCTGCAGCGCGGCCTGTTGCGCACGCGCATGGTGGAGTTCGAAGGCATTTCCGAGCGCCTGTACCGCGTGGTGCGGCAGGCCTCGAAGGACACGGGCAAGCAGGTCCGCCTGGACATCGTCGGCGGCTCCATCGAAATGGACCGCGGCGTGCTCGACCGCATGACGCCGGCCTTCGAACACCTGCTGCGCAACTGCGTCGCGCATGGCATCGAACATGCGGCGGCGCGCGAGGCGGCCGGCAAGGAGGCCAGCGGCCTGATCGTGATCGAGCTGCACCACGAGGGCAACGACGTCTCGGTGAGCTTCCGCGACGACGGCGCAGGCCTCAACCACCAACGCATTACTGAGCGCGCGCTGTCCCTGGGCCTGATCGCCCAAGGCCAGCAGCTCAGCGAGGACGAGACGGCCGAGCTGATTTTCATGCCCGGCTTCTCGACCGCCGAACAAGTCTCTGAACTGGCCGGCCGGGGCATCGGCATGGACGTGGTGCGCGCGCAGGTCGCTGCAATCGGTGGCCGCATCGAAACCAAGACCAAGCCCGGCGAGGGCACCAGCTTCAAGCTCGTGCTGCCGCTGACCACCGCGGTGACGCACGTGGTCATGCTGCGCGCCGGTGCCAACTCGATCGGCGTGCCGTCCAACCTGGTGGAACTGGTGCAGCGCGCCAGCGGGTCCGACCTCGAATCCGCGTACGTCAATCAGCGCTATGCCTTCGGCGGCGAGCACGTGCCCTTCTTCTGGGCCGGCGCGCTGCTGCAGTCTTCCGCGCGCAGCGAGCGCGCGCCGGGCAAGACCAACACCATCGTCATCGTGCGAAGCGCGGCGCAGCGTGTCGCGCTGCACGTGGACGAAGTGCTGGGCAACCAGGAAGTCGTGGTCAAGAACCTCGGACCGCAGTTGTCGCGGCTGCCGGGCATGGCCGGCATCTCGGTGCTGGCTTCGGGCGCGGTCGCGATGATCTACAACCCCGTGGCGCTTGCTGCGGTGCACGGCGACAAGGCGCGCCAGTTTCAGGCGACCGGCACGGCCGCAAGGTCTTCGCAGGACGGCGCGCGCGGCATGGGCGCCGCGGCGGCAGCACAGCCGGCACCGCAGATTCCGCTGGTGCTGGTGGTCGACGATTCGATCACGGTGCGGCGCGTCACGCAGCGCCTGCTGCAGCGCGAAGGCTACCGCGTGTCGCTGGCGGCCGATGGCCTGCAGGCGCTCGAACGCCTGCAGCAGGAGCGCCCGGCGGTGGTGCTGTCCGACATCGAGATGCCGCGCATGGACGGCTTCGACCTGGCGCGCAACATCCGCGCCGACGAGTCGCTGGCCGGCCTGCCGATCATCATGATCACCTCGCGCATCGCCGAGAAGCACCGCGACCACGCGCGCACGCTGGGCGTCAACCACTACCTCGGCAAGCCCTACTCCGAAGAGGAGCTGCTGCGGCTGGTGCGCAGCTACACCAGTGCCGAGGTGCCGGAGGCGCTGGCGGCTTGAGGGATCGAGGCAGCGCCTTCAGGCGCTGCCTTTCTTCTTGTCGAGCGCTTGGCGCACCACCCCATAACGCTGCAGCGTCCGCTCGCGCGCCTCCGCGTGATCGACGATCGGCTCCGGGTAGTGCTCGCCCAGCCTCACGCCGGCCGCCTCCAGCTCCAACGGCTTGGCGGTCCAGGGTGCGTGGATCGCCGCGTTGGGCAGCTTCGCGAGCTGCGGCAGGTAGCGGCGGATGAACTTGCCTTCGGGGTCGAAGCGCTCGCTCTGCGTCACGGGGTTGAAGATGCGGAAGTAGGGCTGCGCATCGCAGCCGCTGGAGCTCGCCCACTGCCAGCCGCCGTTGTTCGACGACAGCTCGAAGTCGTTGAGGTGCAGCGCGAAGTAGCGCTCGCCGCGCCGCCAGTCCAGCCCCAGGTCCTTGCAGAGAAAGCTCGCGACCACCATGCGCAGCCGGTTGTGCATGTAGCCGCTCTGGTTGATCTGCGCCATGGCGGCGTCGACCAGCGGGTAGCCGGTCCGGCCCTGGCACCAGGCGTCGAACAGCATGTCGGCGTGCTTGCCGTGGTGCCACTGGATCTTGTCGTACTCCGGCCTGAAGCTGCGCGACGCGCCGCCCTCGGCCACGTGCGGATGGTGGGCCAGGATCTGGAAGTAGAAGTCGCGCCAGATCAGCTCGCCGAGCCAGGTCGCTGCGCCGGCGTCGCCCTGCAGCGAGAGCTGGTGCGCCACGCCCGCGAGCTGCCGGACCGAGACCGTGCCGAAGCGCAGATGGACGCCCAGGTAGCTCGGACCGCGCACCGCGGGGTAGTCGCGCGTGGTGTCGTAGCGGTCGATGCGCTGGAAGAAGTCGTCGAAGAGGGCAGCGCCGCCCTGGCTGCCGGTCGGGATCTCGAGCTCGGCGAGATTGCTGGGCTCGAAGCCGATCTCGGTCAGCGCCGGCACGGGCGCATGGAACTTCTCGGGCGCGGGCGCCAGCGCATCGGCATAGCCGCGCACGGGGTAGGGCTTGAGATAGAAAGCGTCGACCTTGGCGAGCCAGGCGCGCTTGTAGGGCGTGAAGACGGTGTAGGGCTGCCCGGCCTGGGTCAGCACCTCGTCGCGCTCGAAAACGGCCTGGTCCTTGTAGGTGTGGAAGGTGACGCCGGCATTCGCGAGCGCACCCAGGACCTTGGCATCGCGCGCGAGGGCGTCGGGCTCGTCGTCGCGGTTCGCAAACACGGCCTGCACCTCGAGCGCGCGGGCCAGCGGCGCGATTTCGTCTTCGGCCACCGCGTGGCGCACGATCAGTCCGCCGCCCAGGGCGCGCAGTTCGGATTCGAGCTCGACCAGCGATTCGCGGATGAATTCGACGCGCCGGTCCACGCGCGGCAGCACATCGAGGATCGCGCGGTCGAAGACGAACACGCAGACCACTTGCCGGCAGTTGCGCAGCGCGTGGTAGAGCGCCGCGTTGTCGTCCACGCGCAGGTCGCGGCGGAACCACATCAATCCCTTGGGATAGCTTTTGTCGACGGCCAGTAAAATCGGCGGCATGGCCTCTGATTCTGCCCCGATGAACCTCACGCATCACTTTCTGATCGCGATGCCGGGGCTGGAGGACAAGGCCTTCAACCGCAGCGTGGTCTACCTCTGCGAGCACAGCGAGCGCGGCGCGCTCGGCCTGGTGATCAACAAGCCCAGCGACATCAACCTCAAGGTGCTGTTCGAGAAGATCGAGCTCCATCTGTCGCGCCCCGAGCTCGGCACCGCGCCCGTGTTCCAGGGCGGCCCGGTCCAGACCGAGCGCGGCTTCGTGCTGCACGAGCCGGTGTTCTCCGATGCCGACAAGCCCAACGAATCCGTCTACGCCTCGACCATGACCATTCCCGGCGGGCTCGAGATGACCACCTCCAAGGACGTGCTGGAGGCCCTGGCCACCGGTGCCGGCCCGCGCAAGGTGCTGGTGTCGCTCGGTTACGCGGCCTGGGGCGAGGGCCAGCTCGAATCCGAACTGGCCGAAAACAGCTGGCTCACGGTGGGCGCCGACCCGGCCGTGATCTTCGACACGCCGATCGAGCAGCGCTACGACAAGGCGCTGTCGCTGCTCGGCCTCGAGGCCTGGACGCTGTCCCCGCACGCGGGGCACGCATGAAGGGTTCGGCAATGCCCGACAGCGTCACCCCTCCCGCTTCCGTTCCTTCCCATTTCCAAAGTTTCCTGGCCTTCGACTACGGGCAGAAGCGCACCGGCGTCGCAAGCGGCAACCGGCTGCTTCGCAGCGCGACGCCGCAAGCCACCATCAAGGCGGAAGGCGATGCGCGCTTTGCGCAGGTCGAATCCCGCATCCGAGAATGGCAACCCGATGCGCTGGTGGTCGGCGTTCCCTATCACCCCGACGGCGCCCCGCACGACAACACCCGCGCGGCGCAGCGCTTCGCCCGCCAGCTGAAGGGCCGCTTCGGGCTGCCTGTCTACGAGGTCGACGAGCGCTACAGCACGACCGAGGCGCTGGCTTCGGGCGCGCGCGATGCCGATGCGGCGTCGGCCTGCATCATCCTGGAGCAGTTCTTGAGGAGTCTTCCGTGAATTCCGTTCCCAAAGCCGAGGCGCTCTATGTCGAGCTGCTGCGCGGCGTGAAATCCCTGATGCGCCCCGACACGCGCCTGGTCGGCATCACATCGGGCGGCGCCTGGCTGGTCGAGCGGCTGCAGAAAGACCTGGGCCTGCCCGGCGCGCCCGGCACCATCTCCTCGGCCATGCACCGCGACGATTTCGCGCGCCGCGGCCTGGCGGCGAGCGCACAGACACATCTGCCCTTCGACGTCAACGGCGCCGACGTGCTGCTGCTCGACGACGTGCTCTACACCGGCCGCACCATCCGCGCGGTGCTCAACGAGCTGTTCGACTTCGGGCGGCCGGGCTGCGTGCGGCTGGCGGTGCTGGTCGACCGCGGCGGGCGCGAACTGCCGGTGGCGGCCGACTTCGCCGCGACCAAGCTCGAACTGCCGGCCGCGCAATCGCTCGCACTCGCCCGCGACGACAAAGGCGCATTCAGCTTCCAGGTGGAGAAAGCCTGATGCTCTACAAGCGCAATCCTCAACTCAACAAGAACGGCGAACTGATCCACCTGCTCTCGATCGAGGGCCTGCCGAAGGACATCGTCACCCACATCCTCGATACCGCCGCCAACTTCACCAGCGTGAGCGACCGCGAGGTCAAGAAGGTGCCGCTCCTGCGCGGCAAGAGCGTGTTCAACCTCTTCTTCGAGAACTCGACCCGCACGCGCACCACTTTCGAGATCGCGGCCAAGCGGCTGTCGGCCGACGTGATCAACCTCGACATCGCGCGCTCGTCGGCGACCAAGGGCGAGTCGCTGCTCGACACCATCGCCAATCTGAGCGCGATGGCCGCCGACCTGTTCGTGGTGCGCCACGGCGAATCGGGCGCGCCCTACCTGATCGCGCAGCACGTCGCGCCGCACGTGCACGTGGTGAATGCCGGCGACGGCCGCCACGCGCATCCGACGCAGGGGCTGCTCGACATGTACACGATCCGCCACTACAAGAAGGATTTCGCGAACCTCACGGTCGCGATCGTCGGCGACGTGCTGCACTCGCGCGTGGCGCGCTCCGACATCCACGGACTCACCACGCTGGGCTGCGCCGAGGTGCGCGTGGTCGGTCCCAAGACCCTGGTGCCGGCCGACATGGCGCAGATGGGCGTGCGCGTGTGCCACACGCTCGAGGAAGGCATCAAGGACTGCGACGTGATCATCATGCTGCGGCTGCAGAACGAGCGCATGAGCGGCGCGCTGCTGCCTTCGTCGCAGGAGTTCTTCAAGACCTACGGCCTCACGCCCGAGAAACTGCAGCTCGCCAAGCCCGATGCGATCGTGATGCATCCGGGACCGATCAACCGCGGCGTCGAGATCGACTCGGCCGTGGTCGACGGCCGGCAGAGCGTGATCCTGCCGCAGGTGACCTTCGGCATCGCGGTGCGCATGGCGGTCATGAGCATCGTCGCCGGAAATGAAGCATGACTGAAAAGATCCTGATCACCCACGGCCGCGTCATCGACCCGGCCTCCCGCCTCGACCGCCAGGCCGACGTCGCGCTGGCCGACGGCAAGGTGCTGGCCATCGGCAATGTGCCGGCCGATTTCAACGCCGATCGCACACTCGATGCCCGCGGCTGCCTGGTCATTCCCGGCCTGGTGGACCTGGCGGCGCGGCTGCGCGAACCCGGCTACGAGCACGAGGGCATGCTCGAAAGCGAGATGGCGGCGGCCGTGGCCGGCGGCGTCACCAGCCTGGTCTGCCCACCCGACACCGACCCCGTCCTCGACGAACCGGGTCTTGTCGAGATGCTCAAGTTCCGCGCCGAGAAGATGCAGAGCGCGCGCCTGTTCCCGATCGGCGCGCTCACGCGCGGCCTCGCCGGCGAGGTGCTCACCGAGATGGCCGAACTCACCGAGGCCGGCTGCATCGGTTTCGGCCAGGCCGACGTCCCGCTGGGCAACACGCAGGTGCTGCAGCGCGCGCTGCTCTACGCCAGCACCTTCGGCTACACCGTGTGGCTGCGCCCGCAAGACCGCGACCTGGGCCAGGGCGTGGCAGCCAGCGGACCGCTCGCGACCCGTCTGGGGCTGGCCGGCGTGCCGGTCGCGGCCGAGACGATCGCGGTCTTCACCATCATCGAGCTCATGCGCGCCACCGGCGCGCGCGTGCACCTGTGCCGCCTGTCGAGCGCGGCCGGCGTGGCCCTGGTGCGCGCCGCCAAGGCCGAAGGGCTGCCGCTCAGCTGCGACGTCAGCATCAACTCACTGCACCTGGCCGACACCGACATCGGCTTCTTCGACAGCCGCGCGCGGCTCAACCCGCCGCTGCGCCAGCAGCGCGACCGCGACGCCCTCTCGGCCGCGCTGGCCGACGGCACCATCGATGCGCTGGTGTCCGATCACACGCCGGTGGAAGCCGACGCCAAGACGCTGCCTTTCGCCGAAAGCGAGCCCGGCGCCACCGGGCTCGAACTGCTGCTGCCGCTGGCGCTGCAGTGGGGCGAGCAAAGCGGCGCCGGGCTGGCGCGCGCGATCGAAGTCGTGAGCGCCGCGCCGGCCAGGCTGATCGGTGCTGCGGAAGCGGGGCGCCTGTCGGCAGGGGGCGCGGCCGACCTTTGCGTCGTCGATCCAGCCATCGAATGGCAGGTGCGCCCCGAAGCGCTGCGCAGCCAGGGCAAGCACACGCCTTTCGGCGGCTATGCGCTGCGCGGGCAGGCGCGCTTCACGCTCGTGGGCGGTCGGCTGGTCCACGGCTGATGCAGGCTCTGTCCGCCTCCTGGAAGCTGGTACGTGCGCTGGCCCACGCGCACGCCGGCTGGTGGACCATCCGCACCCAGTTCCCCAAGCTGACGCCTGCGCAGCGCGAACAGCGCGTGCAGCAATGGGCGCAGCGCATGCTGACGCTGATGGGCGTCCGCCTGGTCGTCCAGGGCACGCCGCCTGCGCGCGGTCCGGTGCTGGTCGTGAGCAACCACCTCTCGTGGCTCGACATCCTCACCATCCATGCCGCGCGGCACGTGCGTTTTGTCTCCAAGGCGGGCGTGCGCCAATGGCCGCTGGTCGGCACGCTGTCGAACGGTGCCGGCTCGCTCTACATCGAGCGCGAGCGCCGCCGCGATGCGCTGCGCGTGGTGCACCACATGACCGAGGCGCTCAGCAAGGGCGACCTGATCGCGGTGTTTCCCGAGGGCACCACCAGCGACGGCAGCGGCCTGCTGCCTTTTCACGCCAACCTGCTGCAGGCCGCCATTTCCTCGGGCGCGCCGGTGCTGCCGATCGCGCTGCGCTTTGCCGAAGCGGCCACCGGCGAAACCAGCCAGGCGCCGCGCTACATCGACGACGACAACCTGATGACCTCGCTGTGGAACGTGTTGAAGGCGCCGCCGCTGCTCGCGATCGTGCGCTTCGGCGAGCCGCAGCCCTCGTGGGGCAGGGACCGGCGCGCGTGGGCGCTGTCGCTGCATGCGGACGTGCAGGCGCTGCGCCGCGAGACACACTGACCACCACCAAAAAAACAGCGTCCCGAGGGACGCTGTACAACGACGCCGGGGGGCGCCGGGAGGAGGAAACCCGTACGTCGTTCAGAGAACGCCGAAGACCTTCAAGCCGATGATCACGACCAGCGGCACGCCGCAGAGCCAAAGGATGATGCTTTTCATGAAGGTCTCCGGTTGGTGTGTGTGAACTCACCTTAGGGGGGCGGCCCCGCTCCTCCTGCCGGAAAAGTCAATGCAAATGCGTGGGCCCCTGCCTACAGGCAGAGGCGGGCGCTACATCACCGTCGAATGCGGATGCAGCGGATGCGCCAGCGTGTCGGCGATGAGGCGAAGCGCGTGGTCGCACTCCTCGCGCGACATCGGGCCGCCGAGGCAGATGCGCACCGCCTCCGGCGGCGTGCCGTCGGTCGAGAACGCCGCGCTGGCCACCACGCCGACGTTCTGGGTGCGCAGGTAGGAAGCGAACTCGACCGTGCTCCAGGCCGAGGAAAGCGGCAGCCACAGGTGAAAGCCCTCGCTCTGCGCCGCGACGCCATGGGCGCCCAGATGGCGGCTGGCCAGCGCCTGCCGGACGGTGGACTCGGCGCGGATCGCCTGCAGCATCGCCTCGGCCGTTCCGTCTTCGACCCACAGCGTGGCGAGCGCGCTGGTGATCGGCGACGACATCACCGTGGTCGCGCGCATCGCGCCGGCCAGGCGCTGCGACTGGCGCGCGCCGGGCGAACGCACGTAGGCGCTGCGCAGGCCCGCGCCCAGGGTCTTGGAGAAGCCGGTGATGTAGTAAGTGAGGTCTGGCGCCAGGGTGGCGATCGCCGGCGGCACCTGGCGCGGCAGCATCGCATAGGCATCGTCCTCGATGATCGGAATGGCGTAGCGCAGCGCGATGTCGGCCAGCGCCTCGCGGCGCGCGCGCGAGATGGTCGCGGTGGTCGGGTTGTTGAGCGTCGGATTGCAGTAGAGCGCCTTGGGCTTGAGCGTCTTGCAGGCATGTTCGAAGGATTCGCCCATCGGCCCTTCCTCGTCGAGCGGCAGCGCATGCAGCTGGATGCCGAGCTGGGTCGCGATCGCCTTGACGCCGGGGTAGGTCAGCGCCTCCACGCAGATCAGCTCGCCCGGCCGCGCGAGTTGCGAGAACAGTGCGGTGAGCACGCTGTGGATGCCGGGGCACACGAGCATCTGGTCCAGCCTGCAATCGGGCACGCGGGGGCGGATCCACTGCATGCCGGCTTCGCGGTCGCGCGCCGTGCCGCCGAAATCCTGGTAGCGCAGCAGGTCGTAGAGATCCGCCTCGGCCAGTACGCGGCTGGCGCTCTGGTGCATGCGTTCCAGCAGCGCCGCGTCCTGCGGTTCGGGCGGGAGGTTCATCGTCATCTCGGCGCCGCCGCCGCCGCGCAGCGGCAGGCTCGGGCTGCTGCCCCGGATGAAGGTGCCGGTGCCCGAGCGCGAATCGATCAGCCCGCGCTTGCGCGCCTCCGCATAGCCACGCGCGACCGTCGTGTAGTTGAGATGCAGGTCGGCCGCCAGGTCGCGCAGCGTCGGCAGCTTGTCGCGCGCTGTCAGGCGGCCGGTGCGGATGTCATCGGCGATCAGGTCGGCCAGCAGCAGGTAGGCCGGCTTGTTGCTGCTTTCCAGGCGCTTGTGCCATTGCTGGGTGGTCTTGTTCATGGGGAAGTTGATCGCATGGGTTGATTGCATGGGCGCCGCGTATTCGACGCATGAAGCGTGCCGGGCTTCCAGGGGTCGTGTGCATTGATCGCGTGCGCGCAGGGCCATTGATCGGGTGCATTGATTGCATGGCTGGCGCCTCAATCGAGTGCACAAGAGGCTGGGCAAGGGCCGGAATCCGGCGCTGCGCGAGGCTTCGGGATTTTTTTCCGGCGCGCTGCGCCGCGTCGCCTCTGGTTGATCGCAGCTTGATCGCATGACGGCCCTCGGCGAGTGGCACGGAGCGTGCGAAATCAAAGGGCGCGCAACCCACCGATCAACTCCTTTCCATTCACCGGAGCACCCATGCCCAAAGTCCTCAAACCCGCGAACATTGCCGGCGAACACCTCGTCGACTACGAAGAAAAAGTCTTCGAAGACGTGAAGGCCGAAGCCGGCGAGAAAGCCCTGGTCACCTTCCACACGGTCGCGTTCGAAGGCTCCATCGGCTTCGTCAATCTGCTGCAGGCGACGCGCCTCAAGCGCAAGGGTTTTGAAACCTCGATCCTGCTGTACGGGCCCGGCGTCACGCTCGGCGTGCAGCGCGGTTTTCCGACGCTCGGCGACGAAGCCTTTCCGGGCCACCAGAACTTCAACAAGCAGCTCACCAAGTTCATGGAAGAGGGCGGCAAGGTCTACGCCTGCCGCTTCGCGCTGCAGGCGCTGTACGGCCATGGCGAGGGCGCGCTGATCCCAGGGATCACGCCGATCAATCCGCTCGATGTGCTCGACATCATCCTGCTGCACCGCAAGGCCAACGCATTCATCCTCGACACCTGGACTCTGTGATGAGCCGCGTCGTCCGCGCCGCCGCGATCCAGATCGCGCCCGACTTCGAGAACCCCGACGGCACGCTCGATCGCGTGTGCGGGGCCATCGACGACGCCGCTGCCAAGGGCGCGCAGATCGCGGTCTTTCCCGAGACCTTCGTGCCTTACTACCCCTACTTCTCCTTCGTGCTGCCGCCGGTGCTGCAGGGGCCGGCGCACATCCGGCTGATGGAGCGCGCGGTGGTGGTGCCGGGGCCGGTCACGGCGGCCGTCGCCGAGCGCGCACGGGCGCGCGGCGTGGTCGTGGTGCTGGGCGTGAACGAGCGCGACCATGGCAGCCTCTACAACACGCAACTGGTCTTCGATGCCGACGGCAGCCTGCTGCTCAAGCGCCGCAAGATCACGCCGACCTACCACGAACGCATGATCTGGGGCCAGGGCGACGGCGCCGGGCTCAAGGTGGTCGACACGCAGGTCGGCCGCGTCGGCGCGCTCGCCTGCTGGGAGCACTACAACCCGCTGGCGCGCTACAGCCTGATGGCGCAGCACGAGGAGATCCACTGCGCGCAGTTCCCCGGCTCGCTGGTCGGGCCGATCTTCGCGGAGCAGATGGAAGTCACCATCCGCCACCACGCGCTGGAGTCGGGCTGCTTCGTGGTCAATGCAACGGGCTGGCTGAGCGATGCGCAGATCGCTGCGATCACGCCCGATGCCGGCCTGCAGAAGGCGCTGCGCGGCGGCTGCCACACGGCCATCGTCTCGCCCGAAGGCAAGCACCTCGCGCCACCGCTCACCGAGGGCGAAGGCATGGTGATCGCCGACCTCGACATGGCGCTCATCACCAAGCGCAAGCGAATGATGGATTCGGTCGGGCACTACGCGCGGCCGGAGCTCCTGAGCCTCGCACTCAACGACCGCCCCGCCACCACCACCCAGCCGATGCATGCCGCGCCGGCATCCGGCATTTCAACCAACGACCCCGGGAGCATCCGCCATGACCACGACCGAAACGCCGTCGAGCCGGCAACTGATGACCGAGTTGCAATCCTTCGGGTTGCGGCTGGCTGACCCGGGCGCGGGCGCGTCCAGCCGCCGCGGCGGCGCGGGGCCGTCGGACCACAAGGCGGTCATCGTCGACGGCCACACGATCATGGTGCCGGTCCACACCTCGAGCGCGTGGCAGTCGCCCTTCACGGCCCAGGCGCCGGATGCGCAGGGCCGCAGCACCCTCACGCGCGGCAGCATCCCGATCGCGAGCATCAGCTTTCCCAAGCAGCCGCGCTTCTATGCGATGCAGACCTTCGACGGCGTGCCCTATTCGCACATTGCGACGCTGCACGGCTCGGACGTGCTCGCCACCACCGTGCTGCAGACCTGCATCCGCTACGAGAGCCGCAGGAAGAGCTGCAAGTTCTGCGCGATCGGCCAGTCGCTCGCAGCCGGCCGGACCATCGCGCGCAAGACGCCCGAGCAGCTGGCGGAGGTCGCACGCGCCGCGGTGCTGCTCGATGGCGTCCGGCACATGGTGCTGACCACCGGCACGCCCAACGCCACCGACCGCGGCGCGCAGATCCTGTGCGAGAGCGCCTTCGCGATCAAGGCGGCGGTGGACATCCCGATCCAGGGCCAGTGCGAGCCGCCCGACGACGACCAGTGGTTCCATCGCATGAAGGCCGCGGGCATCGACACGCTGGGGATGCACCTCGAAGTCGTGACGCCCGAGGTGCGCGAACGCATCATGCCGGGCAAGGCGAGCGTGCCGGTCTCGCGCTACATGAGCGCCTTCGAGGCGGCGGTCGGCGTGTTCGGCAGAGGGCAGGTCAGCACCTACATCCTGGCCGGGCTGGGCGACACGCGCGAGGCGATCCTCGCCGTTTGCGACCAGCTGCTGGCGCTCGGCGTCTATCCCTTCGTCGTGCCCTTCGTGCCGATCAGCGGCACGCCGCTCGAGGACCACCCCGCGCCTTCGCCGGAATTCATGAAGGCCATCCTCGAGCCGCTCGGCCGCAGCGTCGCCGCGGCCGGACTGCGCTCCGGCGACATCAAGGCCGGCTGCGGCAAGTGCGGCGCCTGCTCCTCGCTCTCGGTCTACGAAAGCTGAACATGCCCTGCATCCTCGACGACGTCGTCGAACCGGCTTCGCAGTACGCGCCGGTCGAGTTCCTGGTGCGCGAGGCCTCGCAGGCGTGGGAGCGCGACGAAGCGCATGCGCTGCGCCGCGCCGTCTTCTGCATCGAGCAAGGCATCTTCAGCGGCGACGACCGCGACGCGATCGACGGGCACGCCCAGTTGCTGGTGGCAATGTCCTGCATCGGCGGCATGCCGGACCAGGTCGTGGGCACGGTGCGCATCCACGAAGCGGCGCCGGGCCTGTGGTGGGGTTCGCGGCTGGCGGTGCATCCGTCGTTCCGCAGCCAGGGGCACCTGGGCGCGACGCTGATCCGGCTGGCGGTGTCGCGCGCGCATGCGCAGGGCTGCCGCAGCTTCCTTGCGCACGTGCAGTCGCAGAACGTGCAGCTGTTCCAGAAGCTGAACTGGCGCTCGCTGAGCGAGCTGGCGATCCACGGCCGGCCGCACACCGAGATGCAGGCGGACCTGGCCTGCTATCCGCCGTGCCACGATGCAGTGAGCGGTTTCGTCTCGCGCCGCAGGGGCGCCGCATGACGGGGCTGGCGACGCTTGCCGCCGCGCTGCGCGACAGCCGCGGGTTCGCGCACAAGCGCGACATCTCCGACATCGTGTCGGCGCTCGGCCGGGCGCTGCCCGGCGGCGCTGCCGAGCTCGCGCAAGCCGTGCCGCTCGGCGACGACTGCGCGGCCATTCCCGACGGGCAGGGCGGCTACCTGCTGTTCGCCATCGAAGGCCTGGTGGAGGACTTCATCGAACGCATGCCGTGGTTCGCAGGCTACTGCAGCGTGATGGTCAACGTGAGCGACATCTACGCGATGGGCGGCCGCCCGACGGCCGTGGTCGACGCGCTCTGGAGCACCGGCATGGACCCGGCCGATCAGATGCTCAAGGGCATGGCCGAGGCCTCGTCGAAATACGCGGTGCCGATTGTCGGCGGCCACAGCAACAACCGCAGCCAGCGCCCTCAGCTCGCCGTGGCGATCCTGGGCCGCGCGCAGAAGCTCCTCAGCAGCTTCACCGCGCGCAAGGGCGATCAGCTCGTGATGGCCGTCGACCTGCGCGGCGCCTACGAGGAGCCTTTTCCCTACTGGAACGCATCGACCCTCGCACCGGCTGCGCGCTTGCGCGGCGACCTGGAACTGCTGCCGCAGCTGGCGGAGGCCGGACTGTGCGATGCCGCCAAGGACATCAGCATGGCCGGTGCCGTGGGCACGGCGCTGATGCTGCTCGAGTGCTCGCAGGTCGGTGCGGTGATCGACCTGGATGCGATTCCGCGGCCGCAGGGCGTGCCGCTGCTGCGCTGGCTCGGTTCCTTTCCGAGCTACGGCTTCATCTTGAGCGTGCGGCCCCAAAAGCTCGGCGAACTCATGACCCGCTTCGCCGCACGCGACCTGGCTTGCGCCGTGATCGGCGAGGTGGACGACACACGCACGCTGGTGCTGCGGCAGGGCGCCGAGCGCGAACTGCTCTGGGACCTGAATCGCGAGGCCTTCATCTGCGAGGCTGCCGATGCGCAGGCGCTCCATGCGTGACGACGCAAGCACGCAGGCGCCGCTGAAGATCGGGCTGCTCACGCACTCGGTCAACCCGCGCGGCGGGGTGGTGCATGCGATCGAACTCGCGCACGCCCTGCACGATGCCGGCCACGCAGTCACGGTGATGGCGCCGGCCATGCCGGGCCAGGACTTCTTCCGCCCCGTGCGCTGCGCCACCGAGCTGGTGCCGGTCGCCGGCACACCGCGCGACATGGTGGAGATGGTCGGCCAGCGCATCGAGGCCTACGTCTCGCATCTGTCGGCGCTGCTGCAGCACACGCGCTTCGACGTGCTGCATTGCCACGATGGCATCGGCGGCAACGCACTGGCGACGCTGCGCGCGCGCGGCCTGATCGAGGGCTTCGCGCGCACCGTCCACCATCTCGACGACTTCGACGATGCGCAGCTGATGCGCTGGCAGCAGCGCTCCGTCACCGAGGCCAACCAGGTCTTCTGCCTGAGCCGGCAGTGGCGCGAGGTGTTGGCGATGCAGCACGGCGTCGAGGCGGCGCACGTGTGGAACGGCATCGACACCGCGCGCTTCAATTCCGTGCCCCAGCCCGGCGATGCCGCGTTGGCGCGCCGGCTCGGCATCCGCACCGACGCGCCGGTGCTGCTGGCCGTGGGCGGCATCGAGTCGCGCAAGAACACGCTGCGCCTGCTGGACGCCTTCATCCGCCTGCGCGCGTTGCGGCCCGGGCTCCAGCTCGTGGTTGCGGGCGGGGCGACACTGCTGGATCACTCGCAGTACGCGCGCGACTTCGCTGCGCTGGTTCGTGCCGCCGAGCTGCCGACCGGCCCGCTTCAGCCGCTGCTGGTCACCGGACCGCTGGCCGATGCGGACATGCCCGGCCTCTACCGGCTGGCCGACGTGGTGGCGATGCCGTCGGTGCGCGAAGGCTTCGGCCTGGTCGTGCTGGAGGCGCTGGCCAGCGGCATACCGGTCGTGGTCTCGCGCATCGCGCCCTTCACCGAGTACCTGGAGGAGGAGGACTGCAGCTGGGCCGATCCCTTCGATCCGGCGTCCATTGCCGCGGCGATCGCCAGCGCGCTCGACACCGTCTCGCCGGAGCGCATCGCCCGCTCGTCGCAGCGGCTGGCGCTGCGCTTCAGCTGGGCCGCCAGTGCGCAGCGCCACGCTGCGCTGTACCGCCTTCAGTAAACCGAAGAACCGCCATGCCCGTCATGCATTTCCACCTGCGCTGGCCCGACGGGAGCGAGACGCGCTGCTATTCGCCATCGCTCGTGGTGCGGGACTACCTGGTGCCGGGCCAGCACTACCCGCTGGCGGATTTCCTGAAGCGAACGCGCGAGGCGCTGGGCATCGCATCGGAGCGGGTGCGCGCCAAGTACGGCTTCGCCTGTTCGCAGGCGATGGACCAGCTCGCCGAGATCGAAGCCATCGCTGGCCGCTTCGACGGCCGGCCGGATGCGCACGTCACCGTGACCGCCTTCGATTGACTTCCTTCGTGCCTCTCTACGAAAGCCCCTCATGTCTTCCATCCCCACCACCCACTACAGCGTCGTCATCGTCGGCGGCGGCCAGGCCGGCCTGTCGATGAGCCACTGCCTGCAACAGCGCGCCATCGACCACGTGGTGATCGAGAAGCGCAGCCTGGTCCACACCTGGCGCACGCAGCGCTGGGATTCGTTCTGCCTGGTCACGCCCAACTGGCAATGCGACCTGCCCGGCTGGTCGTACACCGGCAGCGATCCGCACGGCTTCATGGTCAAGGACGAGCTCAACGCGTGGCTGGCCGGCTTCGTCGAGCAGGTGCAGGCGCCTGCGCTCGAAGGCGTGAGCGTCGACCGGATCTCGCGCGCCGGCGACGCGGAGCGCTTCACGGTCGAGACCAGCGTGGGCCGCTTCACCTGCGACCAGGTGGTGGTCGCCTCCGGCGGCTACCACCGGCCGGTGGTCCCACGCATGGCCGAGCGCCTGCCCTCGTCGGTGGTGCAGTACCACTCTGCGCAGTACCGCAACCCGGCGCAGTTGCCCGAGGGCGCAGTGCTGGTGGTCGGCTGCGGGCAGTCGGGCGCGCAGATCGCCGAAGACCTGCATCTCGCCGGCCGCAAGGTGTTCCTGGCCACCGGCAATGCGCCGCGCTGCGCACGCTTCTACCGCGGCAAGGACGTGGTCGACTGGCTGGCCGACATGGACTACTACGACATGCCGGTCACGCAGCACCCGCTGCGCGAGGGCGTGCGCGACAACACCAACCACTACGTGACCGGCCGCGACGGCGGGCGCGACATCGACCTGCGCCGCTTCGCGCTCGAAGGCATGGAACTCTACGGCCAGTTGACTGGGCTCGACGGCGACCTGCTGCAGTTCCGGCCCAACCTGCGTGAGCACCTGGACCACGCCGACCAGATCTACAACGGCATCAATGCCTCGATCGACAAGTTCATCGCCGCCCGGGGCATCGACGCGCCACCGGGCTCGGCCTATGCGCCCGTGTGGGAACCCGCCGAGGAGCGGACCACGCTGAGCCTGCGCGCTGCGGGCATCACCAGCGTGCTGTGGTGCATCGGCTTTTCGCCCGACTTCGCCTGGGTCGACGCGCCGGTGTTCAACGGCCGCGGCGAGCCCGTGCACCTGCGCGGCGTGACGCAGCAGGAGGGGCTCTATTTTCTCGGCCTGCCCTGGCTGCATACCTGGGGCTCGGGGCGCTTTTCCGGCGTGGCGCGCGATGCGCTTTATCTGGCGGAGCGGATCGACGCGCAGCAGCGCGGCGGCATGGGCGTACGTCGCGCGGCCGAAGCGTTGGCGTGAAGAAGAGCCGGTTTGAGCGGCCGGAGGGCCTCGAAATCTCACCAATTGTCTCCAGGCGCCTTGCACCCACGCAGCGCTCGGCATCATCCGCGCCATTCAGCCACGGACATGCCATGAACACCCTTCTGTTGATCGCCCTCAATCTCTTCTTCGTTCCATTTCTTCAGGAAGCCGAGGCGCAAGGCCGCAGGCTTTTGCGCTTTCCCGGTCCCCTGCGCATCCTCAGGCTTGCCCACGTGCGCAGGTTGCACTGGCTCAAGCCCTTCTGCGCGCTCGCGGTTCTCCTTCTCGCCGCTGTCCTGGCGTCGGCGAGAAACCGGCCGGTGGATGGCCTCACGCTGATCGTTCACCTGACGATCATTCAAACGATTCTCTGGACGGTTGTCGCCTTGAGCGTGCGCAAGCATGCCGGCGTCCGAGCCCGCGGCGTGATGCAGTTCGGCCCGGAACGCTTCAGCCGGGGATGAGCGGCCTCGGCAGCAGACCCAGGAAGTGATCGAGCATCTGGAAGTGGTCGTCCAGGAGCCGGTCTTCGCGCGACTGAATCTCGCCGATCGGCACCCACTCGACGGCAGCTGCGTCGTCGTCGGCCCGCACCTCGGGCAGCGCGCGGTCACCCAGATCGAAGTAGTGTCCGTGCGTGATGGTGCGGCCCCGCTGGCTGCGGTCGGGGCGGTCGAAGACCTCGGTGCTGGCCAGGCAGGCAAGCAGCGCGGGGGCAGGGAGGGCAAGGTGCGTTTCTTCCTCGAGCTCGCGCAGCGCCGATTGCAGCGTGGTCTCGCGCTGCTCCAGAAAGCCGCCGGGCACCGCGAACAGGCCCTTGCCCGGCGCGTGGCCGCGGCGGATCAGCAGCACATGATCGGCGCACTTGACCACGCAGTCGACCGTCACCAGCACGACCGGGTAAGGCGCAACCGACCAGGCCGCGTCGTGCTGTCGCAGGAGTTCCCATTCTTCGGCGAGCGTGGCGAAGCGGGGCGTCGCCATCCATGGACGCAGGAAGGCGAGGGTGCTTGCCGGCACTGCGCGGGCCAGCGTCTCGGGTGCATCCTTCGCGCCGCCGAAGATCGCATCGCGCACGGTGCCCGCGCTCGCGGTGTGCACGCGCTCCATCGCCTGCGGCGTCCAGCCTTCGAAGCCGTGCAGGTAGTCGCGCGTGGCGTCCTTGACGTGACCGATCAGCACCGTGGTCGAGGCGCTTGAAGGTGCCGCACCCAGCGTCGACAGCGCCGCATCGACCTCCTGCCGCAGTTCGGCAATCCAGCGCTCCTCGTCGAAGTGGTCGCGCATCGGCACGAAGAGCACGCGCTGCCGCTCGCCTTCCGTGAGTGCAAGGCGGATCATCTCTGCGCGTTCCTGCCAGCTGAAGGGATTTTTCGGCGACAGCGCCTGAAAGGCCGAGCCGATCACCACCACCACGCGCGGCGCCGCATCGAGCGCCTTTTTCAGCAGGGCGTGGTGGGCGTTGTGGAAGGGCTGGAAGCGGCCGATGAGGATGGCGACTTCGTGCGTCGGGGCGGGGCGGGCGGTCATGGTGGTGGCGGATCCCCAGGGTAGGCGCGGATTGTAGGGAATTCGCTTCGCCCAGCCCTCACGCGCTTGCGGCTCAACCGCAAGCGCGACTGTGATTCGACCTCGCTGCAGGCGGTCCGCAGAAGTTCTGTAATCGACTGCACCCGCCGCGGGCTCATGCGCGGCGTGAGCGCCGCCACGCTGAGCGCGCCGATGGGTTGGCCTGCCGGGTTGCAGAAATGGATTCCTACTGCGGTGATGCCCAGGCTCACCCGGTTCTGGATCAGCGAGCGGCCGAATTCGCGCGTGTTCTCGCAGGCCTCCACCAGACCCGCCTCGTCCAAGTCGCCGAAGGCGCCCAGGCTGGGTGCGACGCGCTCGATGATGTTCTGTCGCTCGGCAGCGTCGATGGCGGCCAAAACCGCCAGCCCGCCGGCGCCTACGCCCAGCGGACGGCGGCTGCCGACTTCCAGCACCAGCGCGCGGATGGGGAAGGCGCCCTCGCGTCGGTCCATGCATACCGCGTCGAAGCCGCTGCGCACGACCAGGTAGACGGTGTCTTCCGTTTCCTTCGCCAACACCTCCATCGACGGGGCACACAGGTCGCGGATGTCGTGCAGCGTCGAACTGGCGATCCCGAGTTCGAAAGTCAGCGGCCCAAGCCGGTAGCGGCGTGTCTCGGGGTCGTTGTCGACCAGGCGCTCCTCGATGAGTTGCCACAGGATCCGATGCGCGGACGGGTGGGGGACGCCGGCCCGCTCGGCCAATTCGGTCAACGCCAGACCGCGAGCCCCGGCGGTCGCAAGCAGTTTGAGGAGTGCCACTCCTCTTTTCAACGATCCTGCGTCGGTGCTCATGGTCGTGTCCGATAAACGGACAAATTGCTGCGGAAGCCGAGTGTAGTGGAGAAAAATGTTCGTGCACGCCGCATCTCGTTTCCGGTTATCGGACACGAAAGACGTGCGGGATTCTGAAAATGGAGACTTCGAAGTGCAGGCAGGCGAGCGGACAGGAACGGACATGCAAAGCCGGGTGGTGCTGGTCACCGGCGGCAGCAGCGGGATCGGCGCGGCGACGGTGCGCGCGTTCGCGGCGCAAGGTGCGACGCTGGTGGTGGGCTATCACCATGGGCAGGACAGGGCAGAAGCGCTCGTGGCAGCACTTCCCGTCGCCGTCGGTGCGCCTGGTCACACCGCGCTGCGCATTCCGCTCGACGACAGCGCCGCGCACGCGGACATCGCCTGCACGGTGCGGGACCGCTACGGCCGCCTCGATGTGTTGGTGAATTCCGCCGGATACACCCGCCGCATCGCCCACCACGATCTTGAGACGATGGATGGCGCCTTGTTCAACCAGCTGCTGCTCAGCAACGTGGGCGGGGTGTTTTCCATCATTCGCGCGCTGCTGCCGCTGCTGCGCGACTCGGACGACGCCCTGGTGGTCAGCATGTCCTCGGTCTCGGGCTTCACCGGCTCCGGCAGCAACCTTGCGTACTGCGCGGCCAAGGCGGCGTTGGACACCCTGACGGTGTCCTTGGCGCGCGCTTTCGGACCGGTGCGCTTCCTGAGCGTGTCGCCCGCTTCCGTGGACACGGATTTCGTTGCAGGCCGCGACCATGCCGAACTCGAGGCCAAGGCCGCCAAGACGCCGCTCGGCCGGATCGTCGGGCCCGAGGATGTGGCCGCGGCCATCCTGGCCTGTGCGACCCATTTGCGTACGGCCACCGGCACGCGCATCGTCATCGACGGGGGGTACCACCTGTGAACTCCCGCGCGCACTACCAGAGCGGCTTCGGCAACCAGTTCGAAACCGAGGCGCGTGCAGGTGCGCTGCCGCAGGGCCGCAACTCGCCGCAGCGCGCCCCGCACGGCCTGTATGCCGAGCTGCTGTCGGGCACCGCCTTCACCGCGCCGCGCGCCCACAACCGCCGGACCTGGATGTACCGGGCGCGGCCGGCCGCCATGCAGCGGCCCTTCGCCCGCATCAGCGACGGCCTGTGGCGCGCCGCGCCGTTCACTGAGGCCGACACCCCCGCCAACCGCCTGCGCTGGAACCCTTGGCCGATGCCGGACCAGGCGGCCGACTTCGTCGACGGCGTGATCACCGTGGCCGGCAACGGCGACGTGGCAGGCCAGGCCGGCGCCGCCGCGCATGTGTACCGTGCGAACCGGTCGATGGGCCAGCGCTTCTTCGTCAACTCCGACGGTGAGATGCTGCTGGTGCCGCAGTCAGGGCGGCTGCAGGTGCGCAGCGAACTGGGCCGCCTGCTGGTGGCGCCGGGCGAGATCTGCCTCATGCCGCGCGGCATCCGTTTTGCCGTGGACCTTCCCGATGGCGAGGCGCGCGGCTACGTTTGCGAAAACTACGGTTACCCGTTCCAACTGCCCGAGCTGGGGCCCATAGGTTCCAACGGTCTGGCGAACCCGCGCGACTTCCTCGCGCCGGTGGCGGCCTTCGAAATCCAGCGGGGGCCGGTGCGTGTGGTCAACAAGTTCATGGGCCACCTGTGGGAGGCGGAGCAGCCGCATACCCCGCTGGACGTGGTGGCCTGGCACGGCAACCTGGCGCCCTGCAAGTACGACCTGGCGCGTTTCATGGCGGTGGGCAGCATCAGTTTCGACCACCCGGACCCGTCGATCTACACGGTGCTGACCTCGCCCACCGACGCGCCCGGCACCGCCAACTGCGACTTTGTGATCTTCCCTCCGCGCTGGCTGGTGGCGGAGGACACCTTCCGGCCGCCCTGGTTCCACCGCAACGTGATGAGCGAGCTGATGGGCCTCGTGAAGGGGGTGTACGACGCCAAGGCCGAGGGCTTCGTGCCCGGCGGCATCAGCCTGCACAACTGCATGCTGCCCCACGGCCCCGACGCCGCCACCTTCGAGAAGGCCAGCGCCGCCGCGCTGGCGCCGCACCGCATCGAGGACACGCTGGCCTTCATGTTCGAAAGCCGCCATGTGTTCCGCCCCACCGCGCACGCGCTGGCCGCCGCCAACCTGCAAACCGACTACGACGGCGTGTGGGAAGGCTTCAGCGACCACTTCGCCTCGACCTGAACCGCACGGAAAAAAGAGACATCCCTTGACTGCCATCTCCATCACCCGCCGTACGCTCGCCGCTTGCGCCCTGGCACCGCTGGTGCCCTCCCTGGCGCGCGCCCAGGAGGGCGCCTACCCCTCGCGCGCCATACAGCTCATCCACGGCTTCGGCGCCGGCGGCAATGCCGACGTGATGGCGCGGTTGGTCGGCCAGCGGCTGGAAACGCTGCTCAAGCAGCCGGTGGTGGTCGACATCAAGAGCGGCGCGGGCGGCAGCATCGCCACCGCCTACGTGGCCAAGGCCAAACCCGACGGCTACAACCTGGTCATGCTGACCGGCGCGCACACCGTGTCGGCGGCGCTCGCAAGAGCGCAGCCCTACGACCCCGTGAAGGACTTCGCCTTCATCTCCACCGTGTCGTCCTTCCCCTTCGTGGTGGCGGTGCGCAACGAACACCCGGCAAAGACGCTGGCCGAGCTGATCGCCATGGCCGGGCAGGAGCCGGGCAAGGTCACCTTTACCTCCGTCGGCGTGGGCTCGACCCAGCACATGGTGGGCGAGCTGCTGGCCGCCAGCGCCGGCGTGAAGCTGCTGCACGTGCCCTACCGCGGCGGCGGCGCGCCGGTGCAGGCGGTGATCGCAGGCGACGTGGACATCCTGGCCGACACCCTCACCGTGGCGACGCCGCACCTCAAGTCGGGCCGCGTCCGCGCGCTGGGCGTGACCAGCGCCCGGCCCTGGCCCAGCCTGCCGGGCGTGCCCACGGTGGCGGCGGCAGTGCCGGATTTCGAGGTGCGCTCCTGGCTGGGGCTGGCGGCGCCGGCCAGCACGCCGGAGGCGATCGTCAAGCGGCTGAATGCCGACACCCGCCAGGCCCTGGCCGAGCCGGAGCTGCAGAAGACCCTGGCCAGCCTGGGCAGCGAGGCCGCGCCCTGCAGCCCGGCCGAGATGCGGGCCATGGTGGAGCAGGACATCGTGCGCTGGCGCGCGGTCGTGGAGAAGGCCGGCATCGCGCGGCAGTAGACCGGCCCGCGCGGCGGGCCCCGAACACAACGGAGACAAACATGACGCAGACACTGCGCACCGCCATCGCCAACAGACGCGCCCTGGCCGCCCGGCTGGCGGCTGCGGTGCTGCTGTCCGTCCTGGGCTGCGGCGCCTGGGCGCAGGCGGCCTACCCCAGCAAACCCATCCGCCTGATCGTGCCCTTTACCGGCGGCAACCACGACGGTGTGGCGCGCGCCGTGGCCGACAAGCTGGCCGAGCGCCTGGGCCAGCCGGTGGTGGTGGACAACCGCGGCGGCGCGGCCGGCAACATCGGTGCCGACGCCATCGCCAAGGCTGCGCCCGATGGCTACACCATCGGGGTGCTGAGCGCCATCCACGCCGTCAACAGCGGCTACTTCCGCAAGCTGCCATTCGACATCGGCAACGACTTCACGCCGCTGGCGCTGCTGGGCGAATCGCCGGTGCTGCTGGTGAGCAGCCAGCAGGCGCCGTTCAAGACCGTGCCCGAGCTGCTGGCCTATGCCCGCGCGAACCCCGGCAAGGTGAATTTCGGCAGCACCACGGCCTTCACCATCGAGCTGCTCAAGTCGCTGACCGACATCGACATCACCACCGTGCTCTACAAGGGCATCGGCGAGGCTCAGACCGACCTGGCGGCCGGCCGCATCGACCTGTCGGCCGGTGCGGCGCAGCAGGTGCAGCCGTTGATCAAGGCCGGCCGGTTTCGCGCGCTGGCCGTCGCCAGCAAGGCGCCGGTGGCCGACTTTCCGGACCTGCCCACGGTCGCGCAGACGGTGCCGGGTTACGACGCCAGCATCTGGTTCGGCCTGTTCGCCCCGGCCAACCTGCCGCCGGCCATCGCCGCGCGGCTGCGCAGCGCGCTGGCCGAGGTCACCGCCCTGCCCGAGGTGAAACAGCGCTTGGCAGCGCTGGGCGTGGACGACGCCGCGCGGCAAATTCCACCCGAGGCCATCACCGAACGCCTGCGCAGCGAAAGCGCGCTGTGGAAACGCGTGGCGGCGAAATCGGGCTCGTACTACGAATGAGCCGCTCAATTTCCTTCTTCATCACTTCCGACCAGAGACAAGACCGATGTTTTCCTATTTCCCCGACAACTACCGCTGGTCGCTGGCCTTCCTCCGTTCCATCGCGGCGGGCGGCCTGTTCGGCGAGGTCGACTGGGCCTGCTCGCGGCTGCGCGAGGCGGCCAAGGTGGCGCCCTCGGGCGACCTGGAGGCGTGGCATCGCACCTGGCTGGCGCTGGCCCGGCAGCTCGACACCTCCTCGCAGGAGGCAATGGCCGCCGGCCACAAGGTCAGCGCCAGCGACTTCGCGCTGCGCGCATCCGTGTACTACCAGTGGGCCGAGGGACTGCTGGACCCGGACGATGCCCGCGCCCACACCATGTACGACAAGCATTTGTCCACCTTTCGCACCTTTGCCGAGCAGCGCGACCCGGTGATCGAGCTGGCGGACATTGCATTTGGCGACCAGCGGATCCCAGCCTACCTGGTGCCCGCCATCGGCGTGGAGGGACCGGCCCCGGCCGCGCTGCTGTGCGATGGGCTGGACGCCAACAAGGAAGAGATGTTCTACGTCGCCCTGTCGCTGGCCCGGCGCGGCATCACGACCCTGGCCTTCGACGGGCCGGGGCAGGGCGCTGCGCTGCGCAAGAACGGCATGGTGGCGCGGCACGACTTCGAGAAACCCGTCAGCGCCTGCGTCGACTGGCTGGTGCAGCGGGCCGGGGTGGATGCGAACCGCATCGGCATGGTGGCGGCCAGCTGGGGCGGCTATTACGCGCCGCGCGCAGTGGCGTTCGAGAAACGCATCAAGGCCTGCGGTGTGATGGGCGCGGTGTTCGATACCCACGCCTGCATGGCGCGGCGTGTGGGCTATGTGCCGGGGCAGGGCGCCACGCAACTGGGCGGCAACGCGCCGCTGGGCACCACGGGAAAGACCATTCTTCGCATCCTGGGCGAGCCCGACTGGGAAAGCGCCTTCCACAAGCTGGAAGACTTCCGGCTGGAGAAAGTGGCGGCGCAGATCACCTGCGACCTGTTCATCGTGCATGGCGCCAACGACCGGCATGCGCCGCCGTCCGAGGCGGAGAAGCTGCTCGCCGCAGTGAGCTCGAAGCACAAGCAGCTGCGCATCTTCACCGAGGAGGAGGGCGGCGCCGCGCACGTCAACCTCGACCGGCCCGAGCCGGCCCTGAGCCTGGTGTGCGACTGGATGGCCGACCGGCTCTGAGGCTTTGAACAACGTCACGAGGCACGACATGACCCGCTTTATCCGATCCACGCGGCAAGACCGTGTGACCACCATCACCATCGACCGCGCGTCCGAAGGCAACCGCCTCAGCAACGCCATGGCGCTGGACCTGATCGCCGCGCTGGACGCTGCGCATGACAGCCCGGTCATCGTGCTGCGCGCCAGCGGCGCCGACTTCTGCATGGGCCGCGACATGCAGCCGCCGACGCCCGGCTCCAACGCGCGTGCGCTCGATGTGCTGCGCGATGACGCGGCGCCGATGATCGCCATGTACGACGCGTTTCGTCGTCGCAGGGACCCGGTGATCGGCGTGGTGAGCGGCAAGGCCTGGGGCATCGGCCTGGTGCTGGCGGCGGTGTGCGACATGACGATCGCCGCAAGCGACAGCACCTTTCGCCTGCGCGAACTCGAGCGCGGCATTCCGCCGTGCATCGCCATGGCCCCGCTGCTGGACCGCATACCGGCCAAGGCGCTCGGCTACCTGGTGCTGTCGGCCGAAGAGATGGATGCGCAGGCCGCGCTGATGTTCGGTGTGGTCAGCAGCGTGGTGCCCGCGGCGGAGCTGGACGGCAAGCTGACATCGCTGGTGGATCGGCTGCTGTCCTTCCCGCCCGCCGCGGTGGCGGCGGTCAAGCTCTACCTCGCCACCGCGCCGCGCCACAACGGCGCGGGCGCCGAGCACTACGGCGCCAGCCTGCTGGCCAACGTGCTGGCCTCGCGCTGAGCGGCTTTCACTTCACCTGCACAACGAGACGAGGTACGCCATGGGCCATTTTCTGCGAGGCTGGTTGGTAGCGGCACTGACGCTGTGTTCGGCGGCGGCTCTTGCGCAAGGCGCCTACCCCGACAAACCCGTGCATGTGGTGGTCGGGTTCCCGGCCGGCACCACCGGCGACCTGCTGATGCGCATCGTCGCGCCCAAGCTCGGCGAGGCACTGGGCCAGCCGGTGCTGGTGGAGAACCGCCCGGGGGCCGGCAGCAGCATCGCCGCCGACGCAGTGGCCCATGCGCGGCCCGACGGCTATACGCTGCTGTTGAGCACCACGGCCAACGTCATCAACCCCAGCCTGTTCCCCAAGCTGGGCTTCGACTTCACCAAGGACCTGGTGCCGGTGATGGTGGTGGGCGAGGCGCCGGCACTGCTGGTCACCTCGATGTCGTCCTCCGTCAGCAGCCTGCCGGGCTTGATGGCCGCGGCCCGGGCCCGGCCGGGCGCGATGACCTTCGCCTCGTCCGGCAACGGCACCTTCACCCATTTGTACGGCGAGCTGTTCAACCAGCAGGCGGGCGTCAAGCTGATGCACGTGCCCTACAAGGGCAGCTCGCAGGCCGTCACCGACCTGCTGGCCGGCCAGGTCGATTTGCTCTTCACCCCCGCGTCGACCGTCATCCCGCATGTGAAGGCCAGCAAGCTGCGGGCGCTGGGCACCATCGGCCACCGGCGCCTGGCGGCCCTGCCCGATGTGCTCACCTTTGCCGAGATGAACATCCCGGGCTTCGATTCGGCCCTCTGGTTCGGCCTGCACGCGCCGCACGGTACGCCACCCGCGGTGGTGCAGCGGCTGGCCAGGGAAGTCACCCGGGTGCTGGCCCTGCCCGAGGTGCGTGAGCAGCTCAGCGCGCAAAGCATCGACGCGGTGGCGTCCACGCCCGCATCCTTCGCCGCGCTGATCCGCGACGAAGGCCACAAGTGGGCGACCGTGATCAAGGCCGCCGACATCAAGCCCGAATGAGAAACAGCAGGAGACACACCCCATGGACATCGGCTGCGAACTGATCGGCACCGGCCCGCGCCATGTGCTGGTGCTGCATGGCTGGTTTGGCGACCACGGCATCTGGGCGCCCACCTACGGCCTGTTGGACAAGACCGCGTACAGCTACGCCTTTCCGGACTGGCGCGGCTATGGCCTGTCACGCGCCTTGGCCGGCGAGCACAGCATGGACGAAATGGCGGCCGATGCCCTGGCCCTGGCGGACCGGCTGGGCTGGGACCGCTTCGCCGTCGTCGGCCATTCCATGGGCGGCAAGGCGGCGCAGCGCCTGGCCGTCAACGCGCCTGAGCGTGTGAGCTCGGTGGTGGGCGTCACGCCTGTGCCCGCCATCGCCTTGTCACTGCCACCGGAACTGGTGGCGGTGTTCGAGGCCGTGGCCACCAGCGACGACGCGGCGCGCGGTGTCATCGGCGCGTCGCTGGGCGAGCGGCCCGGCACAGCGGCGCTGGTGGAGCAAGTGCTGCAGCTGCAGCGCAGCACCACCGATCCGGCGGCAGCGGCGGACTACTTCCAAGCGTTCTGCAAGACCGACTTCTCTGCCGAGGCAAGCCGGCTCACCAGCCCGCTGCTGGTGCTGGTGGGCGAGCACGACGGCGGCGTCAGCCAGGAGATGGTGCGGGCGGTCTTCCCGCCCCTGTACCCGCATGCACGGATCGAGGTGCTGCCCGGCGCGGGTCACTACCCGATGGTGGAGACGCCGCAGCACCTGGTCGACGTGGTGCAGCGCTTCGTGGCTGCGCACAGCTGATGCCGGCGACTTAAATAATGCGCTTGACGATTCTTTTTACCGGGGCAGGAATAAAGGATCGTATTTTCTTTTGAATGGCGTCTTTGACATAAGGCTCCATTGTCGGAGCTGAATCAGGGTTTGGCGGATATAGATTTGTAGCGTGAATATCTTTCCAGCCAAGATTTTCAAAGGCAAGCAGCCGGTAAAAATTGTTGGCAGTCATCCATTCGCCCGAAATGTCGTTCCCAAAAGGGCCGGCCGAATGATGCGGGAACGAATGGGTTTCGGTTCCTTCATTCACGACTATTTCATGGTCGTTGTATTTTGTCGATACAGAGATTCCGTCGACGAGCTTGAACGAATTGTATCTGCCCAAGCTCACAAGAAGAGAAAATACTTCGATGTCGTGTGATTCGGCGGAAATAAAAGGCGGCCTCACGTCGTTTTCGAAAAGCGTCCTCAAAATCGCCTGATCGTAGTGCTCGATATCGATCTTTATGTAGTATGGGTTCCGATATTTTTCTATGAGCTGTATTGCCGACTGCGAAGGCAAGAGAATTTTTTCGAAGTCTTGAGGGGTTTCCGGCTCTGGAAACTGACTCAAGACGTGGTTGTCCTTGTGTATATAGAAATAGGCTTCGTTGGCGGAATCGTCCGTAGTCAAGACGCAGTTTTCAACGAACAGCCTTCCTTCGCCTATCTCTTTCTCGAATCGATTTTCTATATTCTGGCAAAGCACTGGATTGGCTTCGACGGCGATAACCATGTCACCCTTTTTCAGGTAGTAAGGTATGTCGTCGCCATTGTTCGAGCCAAAATCGTAGATCACCTTTTTTTCTCGATCATTGATCGCGCGGCGTTGCGGGGTTGATTGCAGTTGGTTCATGCTATATCGATCGTGAAGGCAAGGCAGGCTTACCGGAACTCGTTGCGATGATTCTGCGGGCCGCGGCACGCCACGTCTGTATCGATCGGTGTCGCGCGGCGGGATTTGGGCCTGCTCCATGTAGGAGAGCATGCCGTCTGCATGTGGGCTGTTTGTAGGGCTGGCGACGTCTCATTAAATTAGCGCCGCGACTCTGCCCACGCGCTAAAACAAAAGACAACAAAAACCCGCACTGCCTATAAAGCATGCGGGTCTTGAGGCGTCTTGCGAGGTATCACGTGGTGCCCTCGACAGGAATCGAACCTGTATCTGAGTCTTAGGAGGACCCCGTTCTATCCATTGAACTACGAGGACGAAAGCGCTCGCGACTTTACCAGTTCGCCCGTGCTCAGTCGTACTTCACCGTGTAGATCAGGTCGATGGCGCTTTGCTGGCCGGCCTGGCCGCGCAGGGTCAGGCGGCGCGTCAGGTCGTAGAAGATGAACAAGGTCCCCAGCGTGCCCGAGAGGCTGCGCTCGTAGGTGACGTAGAAGTCCTTGGAGATGCGCTTGCCCAGGGTAACGGCCGTTTCGCGCAGGTCGCTGCCGCTGCCCGGGCCCTTGAAGCCCATTTCGTCGAGACCGAAGCGGCTCGCGAGTCCGCCGCCGGTGCCGCCCTTGCCGAGGCCGCCCAGCAAGGCCAGCGCAGCCTGCTGCAGCAGAATCGATTCGCCGCCGCTGGCGGCCGACGCCCGGCCCAGCACCACCCACGAGAGCGTCTCCGCGTCCGACAGCGTCGGCTCGGAGTACAGGCGCACCCGCGGCGAATACGCGGTGCCGGTGATCTGCACGCCGGCGCGCTGCGAGATGTTGGGCCGGATCGCGAGGATGTCGAGCGCCGGATTGTCGAAGGGGCCGTTGAAGCGCGCCACGCCGGTTTCCACGTCCAGCCGCTGGCCGTAGGCGCGGTACTGGCCCTTGACGGTCTTGACCTCGCCCGTGATGCGCGGCGGCAGGTTCAGCGCGGTGCTGCGGATGTCGAGCTTGCCTTCGAGCCGCGTCGTGATGCCGCGGCCCTGCACCGCGAAGTCGTCGCCGAGATCGAAGGTGACCGCGATGTCGGGCGGCTTCGCGGTCTGCGCCTTGGCCACCTGCGCGTCGTCGCGCACCTGCTGGCGCTTGGCGGCTTCGGCTTCCTCGCGGTCCTTGGCGGCGGAGCGCACCACCACGTCGCTGCCGAGGCCGGGCGCCGTTTCGTCGGGCAGGATGATGACGGCGCGGTTGGTCTTCAGGTTGCCGCGCACGTTGAACTGGCCGCCGTCGAGCCGCGCCTGCAGATCGCCCGACAGCGTGACCTGGCGGTCGGTGCGCACCAGCACGCGCAGCGCGCGCAGCTGCGCCTGCACGTTCATGCGGATGCCGGTGCCGCCAGCCGGCGCCGCGCCCCAGCCGAGGTCGCCGCGCGCCGTGAGCGTGCCGCCATCGCTCGCGGCCTCGCTGGCCGCGGTGCTGAGGTTGCCGCTCTGGCCCGGGATGCGCGTGTTGCTGCCGGCGCCGCCCTTGAGCGTGAACTCGGTGATCTCGACGCGCTCGCCGGTCAGCGACGCGCGCAGGCGGCCGTCGCGCAGGTCCAGCCCCTCGACCAGCGCACGCAGCGCGAGCTTGTCGGCGCCGAGCGTGCCGTTCCAGCGCGGCGCGGCGCGGTTGCCCGAGAGCGTGGCGTCGGCCTCCAGCGTGCCGGCCACACGCCAGCCCGGCGGCGCCAGGATCGACCAGACGCCGAGGTTGGGCAGGCGCGCCGTGATGCGGCCGTTGAGCGGCGCATCGGCCGCCCATTGCCAGCCGCCCGCGCGCTGCACGACACGTGTGCCGACTTCGGCGTTGATCTGGCCGGCGCGCTCGCTGTCCCAGGCCAGGTTGGCGCGCACCGTGTCGCCTTCGGCGTCGAGCCGCAGCTCGGCCTGGCGCAGGCCGGCCGGCGTGCTGAGAGCGTCGGCGGCTGCATTCATGCTGCGCTCGCTCGCCGTGCCGGTGCCGCGGCTCGTGATGCGCGTCACCAGCGCGGCCTCGCCGGCCTGCACGCGGATGTCGCCGCTCTGCCGCGCGAGACGCATGCGCGCGCGCAGCGCGTCGCCGGCGTCGATGTCCCATTCGCCGTCGAACAGCAAATCGCCGCTGATGCCGACCTCTGCCAGCGCGGAGGCGCCGCCCAGCGTTTCGGCCCAGGCCATCGGCAGGCCCTGCAGCCGCCCCTTCGACTGCAGGCGGAACACGCGCTGGGGGGCGGCGCCGTTGTGGCCGTAGCGCAGCGGCTCCCATTCGATGCGCACCGTACCGGGTATCGGGCCGCGCAGCGTGGCCGCCGCGGCGGAGGCTTCGACGTCGAGCCGGTCGGGATTGCCCGTGCGCACGGTCGCCGTGACGGCGCGGCCGAGTTCCAGGATCCAGGGGCCGGTCTTGCCGCCGGCATCGGCGCTGTCCTGCATCTGCACCCGCAGGCTGGCGATCGAGGCGCGCCACTGTCGAGCGCGCTCCAGGCCGCCGCTGGCGCGCGTGTCGAAGCTGAATTTCTGCGTGCCGGTCGCGGCTTCGCCCTTGAGCGCCAGCGTGGCTTGCGCCAGGCTGCCGGCGAGCTCGGCACGCAGGTCGCGCAGCTGCACGAAAGTCGCTGCGCCTTTGGCCGGCGGCGGCAGGCGCAGGTCCAGGCGTGGTGCCGAGAGCGTGGCCTGCAGGCTCGGCTCGGCCGTGCCGCGCGGCGCCGGTTCGCTCGCATTCTGCAGGCGGCGCTGCACGGCCTGCCAGCCGCCTTGCCAGCTTGCATCGAGGCGTGCATGGCCCTGGGCCGTCATGCCTGCGAAGGCGGTCGCGAGGCCGGGCAGGCGCTCGATCCAGGCCTGCAGGACGGCCGCGTCGTCGACCTGGGCCTTGATCTCGCCGCCGCCGCTGGCTGGCGCGATGCGGCCCTGCAGTTGCGCGCCGCCGCCCGGCATCGCCAGCTTCAGGTCGCCGCTTGCGGCCTGTTCGGCGACGCGCACCTGGAGCTTGCCTTCGACGCTGGCGTTCGACGCCTCGATGCGCAGCGTGCGCAGATCGAGCACCTGGGCCTGCCACTGGCCGCGCGCCAGCGCGCGGTCGAGGCGCAGGCCTTCGAGTGCCTTGCTGCCGGCGCCGCCTTCGGCCTGCAGTGCGAGGTCGAAGATCAGCGCCTCGCCGCGCTGCTCGGCGTTGACGCTGCCGCTCACGGGCGCGCCGGCGAGCTCGGTGTGCAGCGCGCCGGGGCGCACGCCGCGCACCTTCGCGCGCGCCTGCCACGGCGCGGGCGCGGGGCTCCACTGGCCCTCGGCCTCGATGCGGCCTCCGCCGGCGCGCACGGTGGCTTCGGGCAGGGTCCAGGTCGTGCCGTCGAAGCTCGCGCGCGCCTCGACCGCTTCGACCGGCAGCTTGCCGGTGTCCCAGGGACCGGGCAGCGCATTGCGGATGTCGGCGCTGGCCTGCCAGACGGTCGTGCCGCCCGTGCTGCTGCCATCGGGACCGGCCTCGACCTTGCCGCTCAGCAGCGTCGCCGGCGCATCGGGCCACAGCCGGGCCAGGTCGACGTTCTGCAGATCGGCCTTGGCGTCGATCACGGGCTGCGGCACCCAGGGTGCGATGTTCGCGTCGAGCTGTGCCTGCATCGGCGCCGCGGTGTTGTCTTCGGCCGGTTTCAGCTGCGCCGCCACCTGAAGCCGCGCGTCGGCGCCGGCGAGCGTGCCTTTCACGGTGGCCTGGGCCAGCACGTCGATGCCGCGGTCTTCGGCCAGCGGCGCGCGCACGCGGCCGTCGAGCGAAGCGTCGATCGCCATCGGCGCCGGCCCCTGCAGCTTCACGCGCGCGCTGTAGTGGCCATCGGCGATGTCCACGCCCGTCACTTCGAGCTGGTGCTCCGCGCCGGTGTAGCGGTAGCTGCCGGCGAGCTGCGCGGCCTGCAGCGCGGGCGGGCCGGTCCAGCGCAGCTCGTCGATGCGGAACGGCAGCTCGACCTCGACCGGCAGGACGATCGGCGCCAGCGGCTCGACCGGCTTGTCCTCGACCGGGCCGCGGCGCTCGATGAGCAGTTCTTTCGCATGCACCTCGCCGAGCTGCACCTTGCGCTTGAAGAGCGGTGCCAGCTGCCAGCCGATCGTGGCCTCGTGCACTTCGACCGCGAGGCTCTCGCTTTGCCAGCGCAGCCAGCCGATGCGTCCGCCGGTGCGCAGCGAGCCCGTGACTTCGCGGCTCTCCAGCGTCTGGCCGGCTGGCAGGTAACGCGCGGCGCGCGCGAGCGCGAAAGCCAGCGATTCGTTCGACCCCAGCCACCACCAGGCGCCGGCCGTCAACACCACCACCAGCGCGATCAGGCCGGCGAGGCTCCAGGCCAGGGCACGCAGCGCGCGGCGGCCGCGCGAACGCTGCGGCCGGGGGGTGGAGGGCTGCGTCGCCGGCTGCATTTCAGAAAGTGAAGCCCAGGCGCAGGTGCAGCCTGAACTTTTTCGTATCCACGCCGTAAGCCACGTCGGCCTGCACCGGTCCCACCGGGCTGCGCCAACGCGCGCCGACGCCGACGCCGACCTTGGCCTTGAGTTCGCCGGGCTTGTCGGCCACGGCACCGGCATCGACGAACACCGTGCTCTCCCACTCGGTCATCTTCCCGCCGTAGACGAAGGGGCGCTGCCATTCGACGCTGGCGACCCCGAGGTAGCGGCCGGCAACGATCTGTCCGTCGCTGCGCACGGTGCCGATCTGGCGGTAGCTGTAGCCGCGCACCGTGGTGTCGCCACCGGTCAGGTACATCAGCGTCGACGGAATCTGCGCGCTCTCCTTGGCCACGACGGCGCCGGCTTCGGCGCGCAGCTGGATGCGGCCGCTGCGGGCCTGCGTGCCGTCATCGCTTTTCACCGTGCCGAGCGGCACGATGCCGAGCCAGCGGCCGTAGACCCGCGTGAAAGGCAGGCGCGCTCCCGTCAGCGTGTAGCCGAGGCCAAGTTCCAGCGCCAGGCCATGGCCGCGCGTCGGTGCGCCCGCGTTGTCGAAGTAGCGGCCGGTCCAGCCCCAGTTGGCGCTGATCGCCGAAGCCGATGGCGGGGCGTTGATGCCGCGGTTCTGCGCGTAGTCGTACTGCAGGAAGTAGTTGTAGTCGATGTGATCGCCGGCCTTGGCCAGGCCGCCACGCAGACGGCCGCTGTCGACCTTGTAGCTGCCCGAAGTTTCGCTTTTCAGCAGGCCGGAGCCGAACCAGCGCCAGCCCTTGTCGTCGGGGATTGCGTTCCACTCGGTGCCCAGCGACTGGGTCTCCCGGTCGACCGAGAGCTTGGACACGGCGCGCCAGCCGAGCAGGGGCATGCGGTTGTGGATGTGGTCGACCGACAGGCGCGCTCCGCTGTCGGTGGTGAAACCCACGCCCAGCACCACTTTCTGCAGCGGCGCCTCGCGCACCTGCGCGATGACCGGCGCCCACAGCGGGTTGGTGCCGTCGGTGTCGAGGGTGAGGAAGACGGAGTCGTAGTAGCCGCTGCTCGCGAGGCGCTGCTGCGCGTCGAGCAGCTTCTGCTGGTCGTAGTCGTTGCCGGTCGGCACGCGCGCGATGCGGCGGGCGCCGTCGGCATCGTAGCGCTCGCTGCCGCGCACATCCAATGTGCCGAAGCGGTAGGCCGGGCCGGACTGGTAGTCGAGGCTCAGCTTGGCCTCGCTGCGGTCGGCATCGATCTCGGCACGGCTCGACCCGATGCTTCCGGTGGGAAAACGCTTGGCCGTCAGGCTGCGCAGCGTGGCGGCCTTGGCGTTGTCCCAGGACTGCTGCGTGAAGGCCTGGCCGGCACGCAGCGGCCAGTCGGTGCGGATGCCGTCGCGCTGGGCTTCGGCCGCGGGATCGCCTGCGATCGGCCCGCTGAAACCGATCTGCACGTTGCTGACGCGGGTGAGTTCGCCGGGCTCGACGGTGATCGCCACCTCGCGCGGGGCCTTGCCCTCGGGCGTCTCGTGCAGTTCGAGCGTGAGCGTGGGCGTGAAGTAGCCGAGGGTGCCGAGCAGTTCGCGCGCGTTCCCCTCAGCGGCCACCATCAGGCGCGAGAGCTCGGCCGCGCCGAGATCGTCGAGCTGGCGATAGCGCTGGATTTCGAGGTGGCGCACGAGGTAGTCGCGCACCGTGTCGGGCGCCTTGACCTCGACCGTGAACGCGTCGCGCTGCGGCGCCGGCTTGTCGCTCGTCACCGGGCTCGCGGTGGGCTCGGCTTCCGATGGCTCGCTCTTCGGCAGCAGGCTGCACCCTTGCAACAGAAGGATGCCTGCACAAAAGAACGCCGGCATCCACGCCGGCGCGAGAGAGCGAACCACCCTGAGCATGCGGCCATTTTGACAGCATGCGCAGGGCCTTCCCCCGCGGCCGCGGATCGCGCGGCCGGCGCGTCAGGCGCGCCCGGTCATCTTTCGCGCCATCAGCCAGAACACCGGCGGAGTCAGCATGCGCGCGAATGCCTTGGCCTGGTCGACGCGGTGCGTCTTCATGAAAACCGAGGCGGACTCGTCGCCGTGCTGCTTGCCGACGAGCGGGCTGGTGTAGAAGTAGGCGGCGACCGAGCGGCGCGGGCGGCCGTCCGGCGCCTGCAGCGGCTTGGTGTGGCCGTGGTAGCTGGTGGGGCCGTGCGGCAGCAGGATGGTGCGGCCGAATTCGGGCTGCACGGTGGTCACGCAGCGGTCCTGCTTCTTGTCCCAGAGCTCGAGCCCCGAACCCCAGTCCGGGTTCCATCCCTTGTTGAGATAGGTGATGAAGACCATCTCGTTCTTCAGGCCCAGATGGCGGTGGCGGTTGAAGTCGCGGTGCACGGCGAAGGTTGCGCCGGTGCGGCTTTCGTGCAGTCCGCCGCCGAACAGCTTCGGGTCCGACAGCAGGTAGTCGACGCCGCTGATCGACGACAGCCAGTCGATGAACCAGCCGGAATGGAGGATGTCGAAGTAGAGCTGCGATGCCGGCTGCAGCGCCACGCCGAGCACCGAGCGGCGCGTCGACTCGTAGCGGCTCTTGATGTCTGCCCAGCCGTTGCCGGGCAGCGTGTCGAATTCTTCAGCCACGAGCTCCAGCAGGGCCGGGTGAAAGATGTTTTCCAGGACCAGATGGGGAAAGGGGGACCCGGCCATCAACTGCCGGTTGAGTCGCTCTCGCGCCTCGGGTGTGAAGAGGGAGCGGTCGACGAGTTCGGCGCGTGGGAGGCGCACGCCGCGGATGCTGACGAAATCGGTAGGGGGGTGGAACAGTGCTTCGGGCGACGCGCCGGCCAGGGGCTGCTCGAGGACTGGGGTGTCGAGCGGAAAAGAAAGCACTGCAGACATGGCACACACCTCCAGCGGATCCACTGTTAACGAAATGTCTTATTTGAATCCTTAGGTGTTAACTGTAACTCGATGCTTGGAGCTTGTGACAACTTTTTTACGCTTTTGGCCCCCAACTTTTGGCCGGCCGGCCCCTTGCCTCCCCCTGCGATTCGGCCTATTTCGAAAGCAGCCGCATCGCCTCTTCGAGGCCTTTGAGTGTGAGCGGGTACATACGATGTGACACGAGTTGTTGCACCACAGCAATACTTTGACGGTACTGCCAGACGCCCTGCGGCTCGGGGTTGATCCACGCGAACTTGGGGAAGGCGTGCGTGAGGCGCTGGATCCACTCGGCGCCGGCTTCCTCGTTGTTGTATTCGACGCTGCCGCCCGGCTGGAGGATCTCGTAGGGACTCATGGTCGCGTCGCCGACGAAGACCAGCTTGTAGTCCTTGTTGTACTTGCGAATGACGTCCCAGGTCGCGAACTTCTCGGAGAAGCGGCGCCGGTTGTTCTTCCACATGAAGTCGTAGACGCAGTTGTGGAAGTAATAGAACTCGAGGTGCTTGAACTCGGTCTTGACGGCCGAGAACAGCTCTTCCACGCGCTGGATGTGCTCGTCCATCGTGCCGCCCACGTCCATCAGCAGCAGCACCTTGACGTTGTTGTGGCGCTCGGGCCGCATCTTGATGTCGAGGTAGCCGGCGTTGGCCGCGGTCGACTGGATCGTGTGGTCGAGGTCCAGCTCTTCCTCGTGTCCTTCGCGCGCGAACTTGCGCAGCCGCCGGAGCGCGATCTTGATGTTGCGCGTGCCGAGTTCCTGGCTGTCGTCGTAGTCCTTGTAGGCGCGCTGGTCCCACACCTTGACCGCGCTCTTGTTCTTGCCCGCGCCGCCGATGCGAATGCCCTGCGGGTTGTAGCCGCCGTGGCCGAAGGGCGAGGTGCCGCCGGTGCCGATCCATTTGCTGCCGCCTTCGTGCCGCTCCTTCTGCTCCTCGAAGCGCTTCTTGAGCGTTTCCATGAGCTCGTCCCAGCCCATCTTCTCGATCTTGGCTTTTTCTTCGGCCGAGAACTCGCGCTCCAGCGTCTTGCGCAGCCAGTCGAGCGGCACTTCCTTGGTGAAATCGGTCAGCGTCTCGACGCCCTTGAAGTAGGCGGCGAAGGCGCGGTCGAACTTGTCGTAGTGCTTCTCGTCCTTCACCAGCGCCGTGCGCGAGAGGTAGTAGAAGTCGTCGAGGCCGAAGGCGTCGTCCGAGTTCGGGCCGACCACGTCGGCCTGCAGCGCTTCGAGCAGGGTCAGGTATTCCTTGACCGAGACCGGCAGCTTGGCCGAGCGCAGGGTGTAGAAGAAGTCGATCAGCATGGCGCATCACTCCTTGGGTTCGGAACGCGGCTTGTCCAGCAGGTAGAGCAGTTGCGCCCGCACCTCGGGCCATTCGCCCGAGCGGAGGCTGTACATCACGGTGTCGCGGATGGTGCCGTCGCGGCGCAGGGCGTGGCCGCGGATCACGCCGTCCTTGCGCGCGCCCAGGCGCTCGATGGCGCTCTGCGAGGCGTGGTTGAAATTGTCGGTGCGCCAGCCGACCACGTGGCAGCCGAGCGTGTCGAAGGCGTGCGACATCATCAGCAGCTTGCAGGTGGTGTTGACGTGCGTGCGCTGGCAGCGCTTCGCGTACCAGGTGTAGCCGATCTCGACGCGTTTCACCGCAGGCAGGATGTCGTGAAAGCTTGTGGAGCCGAGCACCGTGCCGTCGGCTTCGTCGGTCACGGCAAAGGCGAATCGGTTGCCGGCCTCGCGCATCTGAAGCGCGCTCTCGATGTAGCTGCGCGTGTCCTGCGGCTCAGGGACCGAGGTGACGCGTATCTTCCACAGCTCGCCGTCGGCCGCGGCGGCGCGCAGGCCTTCTTCGTGGTCGAGCGACAGCGGCACCAGGGCAATGCCGCGCGACCTGAGCGTGACGGGCTCGACAAAGGCCATGGTCAGTACCTCGTGGGGCCGTACTTGCGGGTGTACCAGGCGCGTGCGAGCTGCACGCCGGCACCGCCGCCGAGGCCGATCAGCAGGATGCCGAAGATCACGCCGTTGCTGTAGCCGCCGGCACCGAAGGCGTCGAAGCCCAGCACGAGGCCGAGCCAGCGGCCCAGCAGCGCGCCAAGCACGAACAGCACTGCCTGCGCCAGGCCCAGCAGCAGCAACTGGCGAGTGGGATGCCGGCCGCCTTCGCTCATCGGTTGTGGCGCTGCATGAAGACGAGCTTCTCGAACAAGGTCACGTCCTGCTCGTTCTTGAGCAGCGCGCCGACCAGCGGCGGCACCGCGACCTTGTCGTCCTTGCTCTGCAGCGCTTCGAGCGGAATGTCTTCGGCGACCAGCAGCTTGAGCCAGTCGAGCAGCTCCGAGGTCGAAGGCTTCTTCTTCAGCCCGGGCAGGTTGCGCACGTCGTAGAAGGTCTTCATGGCCGAAGCCAGCAGCTCCTGCTTGAGGCCGGGGAAGTGCACCGCCACGATGCGCTTCATGGTCTCCGCATCGGGGAACTTGATGTAGTGGAAGAAGCAGCGGCGCAGGAAGGCGTCGGGCAGCTCCTTCTCGTTGTTGGAGGTGATGAAGACCACTGGCCGGTGCTTGGCGCGGATCAGCTCGCGCGTCTCGTAGCAGTAGAACTCCATGCGGTCGATCTCGCGCAGGAGGTCGTTCGGGAATTCGATGTCGGCCTTGTCGATCTCGTCGATCAGGAGCGCCACCGGTTCGTCGGCGGTGAAGGCCTGCCACAGCACGCCCTTGACGATGTAGTTGTGGATGTCCTTCACGCGCTCGCCGCCGTCGACGTCTGCGAGCTGCGAATCGCGCAAGCGGCTCACCGCGTCGTATTCGTAGAGGCCCTGCTGGGCCTTGGTGGTCGACTTGATGTGCCACTGCAGCAGCGGCAGCTCAAGTGCCTGTGCCACTTCTTCGGCGAGCATCGTCTTGCCGGTGCCGGGCTCGCCCTTGACGAGCAGCGGCCGCTTGAGCGTGATGGCGGCGTTGACCGCGAGCATCAGATCCTGTGTGGCGACGTAGTTGTCTGAACCCTTGAATTTCATGGATGGCGTAGAGCAGGGTGGATGAAATGACACATCATTCGACTGCGCCGCGCAACGCCCGAGTGCCTCGCGCACGGGACCGCGAAGAGCCCCCGCATATAATCAAAAGTTGATCTGAAATCTGTATCTCCACGAGATTGTGCGCGCAAAATGAACAAGTTGTTGACCACGATGTTTGCCCTTGCTGTCGCTTGCGTGACGGTCTCGGCCCAAGCCCAGAAGATCACGGGCAACGCCGAAAACGGCGGCAAGAAGATCGCGATGTGCGTGGGTTGCCACGGCATCATCGGCTACCAGGCCAGCTTCCCTGAGATCCACAAGGTGCCGATGATCGCGGGCCAGAGCGCCACGTACATCGTCGCCGCCCTCGGCGCCTACAAGGCCGGCGACCGCAAGCATCCGACCATGCGCGCCATCGCCGACTCGCTGAGCGAGCAGGACATCGCCGACCTCGCCGCCTACTACAGCCAGCTCGGCGTGCAGGAAGGCGATGCGCCTCCGGCCACCGCCACCAAGGCGCCGAGCGAGCGCGTGCAGGCGCTGATTTCGCGCGACAAGGACAACGCCTGCACCAAGTGCCATGGTGCCAACTTCAACACGCCGAACGACGGCACGGTCGCCAAGCTCGCGGGCCAGCATGCCGACTATCTCTACGTCGCGCTGAAGGCGTACAAGACCGACAAGAACCTGCAGATCGGACGCTCCAACGGCGTGATGAGCGGGCAGGCCAAGAAGTTCAGCAACACCGAACTCAAGGAACTGGCCAGCTACATCAGCTCGCTGCCTGGCGAACTGAAGACGGTGCCGGAATCGCGCATCCACCACGCGAAGTAGGAAGCGCAGACCCCGCAAGTACAAAGCCCGCTTCAAGCGGGCTTTGTTTTGTCCGTCACACGTCGAAGAACACGGTCTCGGCGGGGCCCTGCATGTGGATGTCGAATCGATAGGTGACCGCGCCGCCCGCCTCGCTGCGCTCGGCCACCAGCGTCTGGCGGCGCGCAGCCGGCACGCTCGCGAGCACCGCATCCTCGGCATTGGCCTTGGCTTCATCGCTGAAATAAACGCGCGTGAACGCATGCAGCAGCATGCCGCGCATCAGCACGATCACGTTGATGTGCGGCGCCTCGCCCGCCGCCTCGGCACCGGGCTTCACGCTGTGGAAGACGAAGCGGTTCTGCGCATCGGTGCCGGTGCCCGCGCGGCCGAAGGCGCGAAAGCCGATGGCCTGTGCGTCCTCCACCGATTGCGGATAGGCGCCGGTGCCGTCGGGCTGGCTGATCTCGACCAGCGCGTCGTTGATGGGGTTGCCGTCGCCGTCGATGACCCGGCCCTCGAGCCGGATGCGCTCGCCGCGCGCGCCGTCGAGCGCCAGCACCGCATCGAAAGGCTGGTCGAAGTCGTAGCCGTACTGGGTGGCGGTGAGGCCGTAGGCGAAGTAGGGGCCGACCGTCTGCGAAGGGGTCTGGCCGAAGTTGGTTTCGAGTGCGCTCATCATGGTGTGCATCTCCTGGCTCAGCGGGTTTCGAAGGGCGTCTCGTCTGCGCCGCGCAGCACGATGTCGAACACGTAGCCGAGCGCATAGCCTTCTTCCGTGACGTCGAGGCTGAAGTCCGAGATCAGGCGATTGCGCACCTTCTCCGGCGTGCCGGTGATCATCGGGTCGTACGGCATCAGCGGGTCGCCCGGGAAGTACATCTGCGTCACGAGGCGGCTCGCGAAATGCTCGCCGAACAGCGACAGGTGGATGTGCTGCGGCCGCCAGGCATTGGGGTGGTTGCCCCAGGGGTAGGCACCCGGCTTGATGGTGAGGAAGCGGTAGCGGCCTTCGTTGTCGGTCAGGCAGCGGCCGGCGCCGAGGAAGTTGGGGTCCAGCGGCGCGTCGTGCTGGTCGACCTTGTGCACGTAGCGGCCGGATGCATTGGCCTGCCACAGCTCGACCAGCGTGTTGCGCACCGGACGGCGACGCTCGTCGAGCACCTGCCCGGTGAGGATCATGCGTTCGCCGAGCGGCTCGCCGTTCTTGCGCGCGTTGCGCGTCAAGTCGTGGTCGAGCTCGCCGATGCTGCTGTGGCCGTAGACCGGCTGGCGCAGTTCGCCGAGCGAGGCCTTGAGCGGGATCAGCGGCTGCTGCGGCCCGCGCTTGATGGTCGACTTGTAGCCCGGATAAACGTAGGAAGGCTGGCTGGGCCAGTCGCGCGGCGTCAAGGTCATGGATTTGTCTCCGAGGATCGTGGGAATGGCATCCACTCTATTCATGCGCGTTGCTGATGTAAATTGACGTTTTGGCGATTTTTCATAAGCAACGGTAATTGAATGGCGACCAGCTCCGAAGCCTTCGTCCGCGGCGTCCAGCTGCGGCACCTGCGCTGCCTGGTGGCCGTCGCGCAGGAGCGCCATCTCGCGCGCGCGGCCGAGCGGCTGGCGCTGAGCCAGCCGGCGGTGTCCAAGACCCTGGCCGAACTCGAAACCCTGGCCGGCGCCCGCCTGGTCGAGCGCGGCAGCGCCGGCCGGCGCGGCATCCAGGGCTTCACGGTCGCCGGCGAGCAATTGCTGGCCCATGCGCTGCGCGTGCTGGAGGCACTCGACGCCAGCGCCGAAGCGGTGATGCCGGCTTCGGGCACGCGGCCGCAGCGCCTGCGCATCGGTGCGCTGCCGAGCGTGGCGCCGTCGTTGCTGCCCGCTGCGCTGGTCGCGCTGCGCGAACGGCTGCCTTCCCTGCAAGTCCAGGTGCAGACCAGCGCCAACGGACCGCTGCTCGATGCGCTGCGTGCAGGCGAGCTGGACCTGGTGGCCGGCCGCATGAGCGATCCGCAGCTGATGGCGGGCCTCACCTTCGAGATGCTCTACACCGAGCCGCTGGCACTGGTCGCACGGCCCGGCCATCCGCTCGCCGGCGGCGCACCGTCGGTGCAGGACGTGCTGCGCCACCCGCTCGTGATCTACGGCGAAGGCACGATCCCGCGCCACCACACCGAGAGCTTTCTTTCCGGGCTGGGCCTGCGCCTGCCGGCTCACGTGACGCAGACGCTCGACCTCTCGGTGGCGCGCGCGCTGCTGATCCGCTCGGACGCCGTCTGGTTCACGCCCATCGGCGCGGCGCATGACGACCTCGCGAGCGGCCAGTTGGTGCGGCTGGCCATCGACACCGCCGGCACCGAAGAGCCGGTCGGGCTGCTGTTGCGCAGCGACGCCGAGCCCTCGGCCGCGCGGCAGGTGCTTATCGCGCTGCTGCGCGAGGCCGGTATGGCTCAGTCGCGCGTGGCGCGCCGCTGAACGCAGGCGATGTAGGCCTCGCCGTCGGGCGGGCGGCCGGCGCGCTGGCTCTCCCACATCATCTGGCCCAGGCATTCCATCGCCTCGTGGTGCGCATCGAGCAGCGAGTCGCGGCGCGCGGCCAGCAGCTCGACCGCCTGGCGGATGCCGCGCGGCTGGTCGATCGAGCATTGCTCGCTGATCGACAGGTGCATCGACAAATGGAGGAACGGGTTCTCGCGCCCGTCCTTGCCGTCGTAGACGCACGCCACCGCGGCATCGGCATCGGCCAGGTCGGCGTGGTATTCGGGGTGTTCGTCGATCCAGCGGCTGGCGATGATTTCCAGCGCTTCCATCGGCAGGCCCTGGCGGCTCTTGGCGAAGACGTCGCAGAAGAAACGACGCACTTCCTCTTGGGAGGGATTGAACATGCGCCAAGATTAGCAGCAGGCAGCCTTGCCGGTGGCGCAAGCGCCCGAAGTGGCGCAGCATCGGGCCCGATGGCCACGACCTGTCCTTGCCCGGCGTGCGGTTGCGTCAGCGACGCGGACTTCGCGTTCTGCCCGCGCTGCGGCGCGGCGCGTGGCGCGGGCAGCGCGCCGGCCGCCGGCGCATGGGCGCATTCGGCCGCGGACAACAACGCCGATCACGAGGCCGACCGGCGCCAGGTCACCGTGTTGTTCGCCGATCTGACCGGCTTCACCTCGCTGGCCGAAGGACTCGATCCCGAAACGCTGCGCAGCTTCCAGAACGCGTTGTTCGAGACGATGGCCGAGGCCATCGCGCACTTCGACGGCTTCGTCGAGAAGTTCGTCGGCGACGCGGTGATGGCGGTGTTCGGCGCGCCGCGTGCGCACGAGGACGACCCGCTGCGTGCGATCGAGGCAGCGCAGGAAATGCTGCAGCGCGTGGACCACCTGAGCCGGCAGTGGGCGGCGCGGCTCGGGCGGCCGGTGACGCTGCACATCGGCGTTCATACCGGTGCGGTGGTGGCCGGCAGCCTGGGGCACGGCACCGGCGGCGCCTACGCAGTCACCGGCGACACGGTGAACACCGCCTCCCGGCTGCTCTCGGCCGCCGAGCCGGGCACGGTGCTGGTGTCGGAGGCGACGCAGGCCATGGTGCGGCACCGCTTCGCGTTCGAGCCGGCCGTCGAGCTGGCGCTGCGCGGCAAGGCGCAGCCGATGCGGGTTCATCGCCTGGCCGGCGTGCGCCCGGATCTGGCCTCCGCGCGCGGCCTCGCCGAACTGGGGCTGGCGGCGCCGCTGGTCGGGCGCGACGCGGCGATCGAGTGCCTGCTGGCCGCGTTCGACCGCATGCAGCGCGGCCAGGCCCAGCTCGTCAGCGTGATCGGGGAGGCCGGCGCGGGCAAGTCGCGCCTCCTCGCCGAGTTGTTCGCGCGGCTCGAAAGCGACGGCCGGCTCGCGGCGACGGTCGTGCGCCGCGCCACCTGCTCCTCGCTCGGGGAGCCGACCTACGGCACCTTCGGCGCGCTGTTCCGCGAGGCCTACCGCGTCGAGGAGGCCGACTCGCTGGAGGCGGCCCGGCGCAAGCTGCAGCACGGCCTGCGGGTCCTCGGCGCAGACGAAGATGAAGCCGATGCGGTGGCGCAGGTGCTGAACTACCTGCTCGGCATCCAGGAGGCCCGGCCCCGCGACATCGAGCCCGAGCAGCTGCAGCGCCAGATCACGCTGGCGGCGCGCTCGCTGCTCGAACGGCGGCTGGCGCATCAGCCGGTCATGGTCGTCGTCGATGACCTGCAATGGGCCGATGCGGCCTCGGTCGACCTGCTGCGCGAGGTCGTCGACCAGCTGACGGACCGGCCCCTGATGCTGCTGGTCTCGCAGCGCCCTGATGCACGCGTGATGCGCACCCTGCGCGCCGAGCAATCGATGGTCGAGCTGGGTCCGCTCGCCGATGACGACGCACGCTCGCTGGTGAGTCACCTGCTCGGCGCCCCCACTGTCGACGACGGCCTGGCGCCGTTGCGCGATTTCGTCGCGACGCGCGCCGGCGGCAACCCACTGTTCGTGGAGGAAATCGTGCGCAGCCTGGCCGGCGGCGGCCTGCTGGTGCGCCGCCATGGGCGCTGGGTGTGCGAGGCAGGCTGCGACGCGCCGGACGTTCCGCCCACGCTGTACGGCCTGCTGCTGTCGCGCATCGACCGGCTGGCCGCCGAGGACCGCCGCGCGCTGCAGGAAGCGGCGGTGCTGGGTGCCGAGTTCGACCGCGCGCTGTTGCTGCGCATCGCGAGCGAGCCGCAGTCGACCGAGGCCGCACTCGAGCGGCTGGCGGCGGCCGACCTGATCCGCACCGACGACGCCGGCGCGGAACGATGGCGCTTCATGCACGCGATGCTGCACGAGGTGGCCTATCAGAACCTGCTGCTGGCGCGCCGCACCGAGCTGCACCAGCGCGCGGGCCGCGCGCTGGAAGCCGAGCTCGACGCGGATGCGCAGGCTCCGATCGACGGCCAGGGCCGAAGCCCGCGGCGCCTGGCCGAGCTGGAGGCGCTGGGCCACCACTGGAGCCTGTCGCCGGACAAGGCGCGCGGCGCGCACTACCTGCTGGCCGCCGGCGACTGGGCGCGCGCGGTCTATGCCAACGACGACGCGATCCGCCACTACGAGCGTGCGCTGCGCACCCTGGCCGAGGCCTCGCCGGATGCTGCCGCAGCGGCCGATGTCGAGGCCGCGGAGCTCGACGCGCGCGAGCGGCTCGCAGACCTCTTCGGTCTGACCGGGCGGCGCACCGACGCGCTGGTGCACTACGAGTTCGTGAAGCGGGCGGTCGAAGGCCAGCGCGATCCCGTGCGCACCGCGCGCCTGCTGCGCAAGATCGGCGGCCTGCACTGGGAGGCCGGCGAGCGCGAGCGCGCGAGCGCCTGCTTCGACGCCGGCCTGGCGCGCCTGGGCGACGACGGCGACGCGATCGAACGCGCCCATCTGTTCCAGGAGATGGGTCGGCTCGCCTTTCGTGCCGGCGACAACGCCACCGCCCAGGCGCTGGCGCAGCGCGCGCTGGCCGAGCTGCCCGCGGATGCCGCCGGGCGCACGCGCGAGGCCATCGTCGTGCGCGCCGAGGCATGCAACACGCTCGGCGTCGCGCTGGCGCGCCTGGGGCGGCCGTCCGAGGCGGTGGGGCAGATCGAAAGCAGCGTCGCCCAGGCCGAGGCGAACAACCTGCTGCAGGCGGCCTGCCGCGGCTACACCAACCTGGGCGTGCTGTACGCGTCGCTCGATCCGCAGCGCAGCATCGAGACCTGCCTGCGCGGGCTCGAAACCGCCAAGAAGGTCGGCGACCTCGGCTTCCAGTCGCGGCTGTACGCCAACCTGGCGGTGGCGTACTGCGCGCTGACCAATCGATGCGAGGCCGAAGGCATCGCGGCGGCGCATGCTGCGGCGAACCTGGATCGCCGGCTCGGGCTGCTCGAACATCTCGCGGTGCCGCTGATCGTGCTGGGCCAGATCCACCAGTGCCACGGCGATCATGCGCGCGCCTTCGCGTGGTACCGGGAGGCGCTGCAATTGGCCGAGCAGATCGACGAGCCTCAGCTGCTCTTTCCCTGCTACGATGGTTTGGCAACGCTGTATCTCGACACCGGGCGCCCGGACGAGGCCGAACGCTATCTCGCGATGGCACAGGTGGTTTGCGAACGTGCCGGCCTCGAGCCCGACGCCTTGATGGTGCTTCCGTTCCTCTGCTGAACCCGCCTGAAGGAGCCTCGACATGACATCCGCGATGAGTCGACCCGTGATGCCGGGCGAACCCGCCCCCGATTTCGTGCTGCCGGCAGTGGCCGGGCCCGAAACTGTCTCGCTCGCCGACTATCGCGGGCGCAGCCCCTTGTTCCTCTCGCTGATGCTCGGCCTGTGGTGCCCCTTCTGCCGACGACAGATCGTTTCGCTCGGCGCGCTCGAGGGCAAGCTCCAGGCGCTGGGCGTCGAGAGCCTGGCCGTGGTGGCGACGGCGCCGGAGAACGCCCGGCTGTACTTCAAGTTCAGGCCGACGCGGCTGCGGCTGGCGTCCGACCCCGACTTGACGACGCACCGCGCGTTCAGGGTGCCGAAACCCGAGGCGACGCCGGAATTGATGCAGGCGATGGAAACCACTCGCATCAATCCCACCGGCGAACTGCCCGAGCCATTGCCGATTCCCGAGGCCGGCAGGGTGCTGCAGGAACTCGACGGCTACGTCTACACGCCGGCCGACCTGGGCGACATCGATCGGCAATGGCCGCAGCTGAAGGCGATGTTCCTGATCGATCGCGACGGCATCGTGCGCTGGATGGACATCGAATGCGCCGCCGAGGGCATGGCCGGCATCGGCAAGCTGCCGTCGGAAGAGGTGATCCTCGGCGCTGCGCGCGCCCTGCAGTGAGCGAAGAGATGCTCGGCGGGCCGGTGGCATGGGTGAGCAGATCCTGAGTCAATGGACCGCCTCGAAAACATAGAGACATTCGTCCGCGTCGCGCAGACCCAGAGCTTCGCCGAGGCCGCCAGGCAGCTGCGCGTGGCCAAGTCGGTGGTCACCAGCCGCGTCAAGCAGCTCGAGGACCACGTGGGCGCGCCGCTCTTCCACCGAAGCACGCGCGTCGTGCGGCTCAGCGACGTCGGCCAGGCCTTCCTGCGCGACTGCACCGAGCTGGTCGGCCGGGCCAACGACATCATGGACCAGATGCGCGGCGCGCGGGCCGGGCCCACGGGCACGCTGCGCATCCATGCGCTGACCGGCTTCGTGCTCGGCCACTTCGCTGCGCTGCTGCGCGCCTTCCAGGCCAGCTACCCCGACATCCACCTCGAACTGATCGTGAGCGACGCGGTGGTGGATCCGGTCAAGACCGGCGTGGATTGCGCGCTGCAGATCTTCCCGGCCGCCTCCACCGAGCTGGTCTCGCGGCCGCTCTTTCCGGTGCGCCGCGTGTTCTGCGCCACGCCCGAATACCTGCGCGCGCACGGCACGCCGCAGAGCCCGCGCGATCTGCACAAGCACACGCTCGGCCTCTACTCCGGCTACCCGAGCCGCGACCGCTGGACCTTCCATCACGAAGGCGAGCAGGTGACGCTCTACATGAGCGCTGCGCTCCTGACCAACAGCGTGCACCTGCTGCGCGAATACGCGCTCGAACACGCGGGCATCGTCTGCCTGCCGACGCTGGTGGCCGGCGACGCCATCCTGCGCGGCGACCTGCAGGTGCTGCTGGCCGAGCACCAGCTCTCTTCGTTCTCGCTCAGCGCGGTCTATGCCGGCACTTCGCGCAATGCGTTCAAGCTCAAGCTCTTCATCGAGCACATCACCGCGGCCTTCACGCGCGTGCCGCCGTGGGATGCCGCGATGATCGAGCGCGGGCTGCTGCCCGAGGCGCTGATCGCGGATGCCTGAGTCGACATCCATGAACGACGACAAGGCTCGCGTCGACACCATCCTCTTCGAAGGCAGGGACGCGCTCGAGACCGCGCTGTCGCCCGACGGCCAGGTCCGCATCGAAGTGCACCGGACGGACGACGAGCGCTCCGGAACCTGGATCACGGTCCAGCTCATCGACGCTGCGAGCGGCGAGGTGCTCGTCAGCGAGCTGAACTATCGAACGAGCAGCAGCGTCCGTTTTCCGCGCACGGGGATCGTTGCCGTCACGCTGACGGACCGCACGGGCGAAGTCCGCGAGTTCGAGGTCGAAGCTGCGACGCGCCGCTTCCGGATCTACCGCGAGGAAGTGTTCGAGCCGCTCGCACTGCTGCCCGCGCGGCTGGGCCATGTCGAGCCGCGTGCGTACGTCTCGCCCCCGGTCGCGCGACCGGCCCTCGCCGGCGCGTTCGACGCCGTCTGCGCGCTCGCCAGCCTCGTCTTCGTGATCGGCGGCGCGTGGATGGTCGTGGCTGGCGAGACCACAAAGGACCGATGGGCAGGGGTCGCCGGCGTGGTGTTCTTCGGCCTGTGTTTTCTCTCGTTCCTGTCGGACTGGCGCAACCGCAAATCCTGACCCGTTCCCGGGAAAACCCTGTCGATTGACCGGATTCGCCGAACAATGCGGCCCGCATTTGAGGCCTACCGGAGACGGCCCACAGTTCCTAGAGTCCATCCATCGCAGCAACCGCTGCATCGACGACCCCAGGAGACAAAGCCATGACAGCCACCGGCTACCAGACCCGCTTCGGGTCCCTCAAGCATTTCGACAAAGGCCATGTCGAGCCGATCGCAGACGATGTGCGCCACTACGCGTTCTCGAACTGCTTCGACATCGCGAGCAAGAGCAAGCCCTACGAGAAAGTCGTGTTCGGCCAGAACCAGATCTACGTGCTGGAGACTCTGCGCGCCGAAGGCGCCTCGCCCTGGTACACCTGCGCGCACGACGAGTTCGCGCTGGTGATGGACGGCGATGTCGAAGTCCACCTGGTCAAGCTCGACGCGTCCCAGGCCGTCGGCGACGAAGAGAAGAACGGCGCCGTGCTCGTGAAGGGCGAACCCAAGGGCCGGAAGATGGGCTGGATGAAGCTCTCGCGCGGCCACCAGGGCCTGCTGCCGAAGAACACCGCCTACCAGTTCCGCGCGCCCGGCGAGCCCGGCGTGATCGTGCTGCAGACCTGCAAAGGCGAACTGTCGGTAGAGAAGTGGGCAGACATCTGCCAGACGCACTGAGAGGAACCAAGCCATGAACGCACCCGCTGAACTCGCCAAGGTCATCGCGTCGCAACCCGACGCCACGCTCGGCTACAAGGACTTCTCGCTCGGCAGCTTCGGCTTCCGGCGCGACGAGTATTTCGTCCACATCACGTGGAAGACCAAGGACGGCCGGCCGATGAGCCACACCATGGATGCCGGCAACTACCTGCGCGCACTGATGCGCGACGTGGCCTGGGGCTTCTTCTACGGCTGGGTCAATTTCGACGACGTGGTCGGCACCGTCAACCACTACCAGTCAGTCGATCTCTACGCCGGCAGCTTCAACGGCACGATGAAGGAAGCCGGCATCGATCTGCTGGAGAACTTCCCGACCGCACAGATCCGCACCACCTTCGAGGCCATGCTCGACGACTGGACCAACGAGAGCTTTGACCCCTTCAGCGCACCGCAGGAAACCGGCTCGCCCTATGGCCGCAAGAAGGGCAACAACACCGCCAAGATCACCCGGGCGCGCGAGCTCGCCAAGCGCTGCGTGGGCCTGAAGGACGATCTCAAGCTGCGCAGCGACGACACCGGCGCGCCGGTCAACCGCGCCTTCGCCGACGTGCCGCAAGGCCAGCCCGAACTGCATCCCGAACCGGGCTTCGAGAACGAGGTGCATGGCTTCAATCTGTTCGGCTTCCTGAGCCGCTCGCAGGTCACGTGGAACCCGAGCTTCACCTCGGTGGTGAAGCACAGCTTCATGTGCCCGACCACCGAAGAACACATCCTCCCGATCATCCACGGCAACGACCGCGTCGAGTGGTTCTTCCAGATGACCGACGAGATCCACTGGGACTGCGGCGACAAGAACACCGGCAAGCCGATGGCGCGCGTGATCATGAAAGCCGGCGACATGGCCGCCATGCCCGCCTACTGCCGCCACCAGGGCTTCAGCCCGAAGCGCTCGATGCTGCTGGTGTGGGAGAACGGCTCGCCGAGCCTGGTCTACGAGATCCAGAAGGGCGAGAGCCCCGAGATCCCCGTCAGTTTCTAGAGGCGATCACGCGCCCCTGGAGCGGCGCGTCCTTCTGTGTTTAGGAGACAAAAGATGGCAGACCGCATCCGGTCCGATGCCGGCGCAGCTTCGCGCCGGCGATTCTTCCAGCAGGCAGGCGCAGGTTCGGCGGCCGTGGCCGCGGCCACGCTGGGGCTGGCAACGCAGGAGGCCGAAGCCGCCACCGCCTTCGACGGCAGCTACGACGTCGTGGTCTGCGGCAGCGGCTGCGGCGGCCTGGCCTCGGCGCTCTTCGCGCGCTGGCAGGGCAACAGCGCCGTGATCCTCGAGAAGGCCGGCAGCATCGGCGGCACCACCTCGAAGGCCGCGTTCTGGTACTGGGTGCCGAACAACGAGGCGATGAAAAAGGCCGGCATCGCCGACCCCAAGCCCGACTTCCTCAAGTACGTGGCGCGGCTCACCAATCCGCAGGGCTACGACGCAGCGCATCCGCGCTTCGGCCTCACGCCGTGGGAGTACGAGATGTGCAGCGCGTTCTACGACAGCGCCTCGCCCGCCGTCGAACTGCTGGCCGCCAAGGGCGCGCTGCCCTACCGCCACGTGGCCGACGTGCCCGACTACTTCGCCGAGCTGCCGGAAGACAAGGCGCCCAAGGGACGCGTGCTGGTGCCCAAGGACGCGATCCCCAGCATGTCCGACGGCGGTCTGGTGGCGGTGCGCACCATGTCGACCAAGGCGCGGCAGGAGGGCATTCCGATCCGCACCGGCATGCGCGTCATCAAGGTGCTGCAGGACAAGTCCGGCCGCGTGATCGGCGTCGAGGCGAAGGACGAGCTCGATGCCACGGTGCGGCTGCGCGCGAAGAAGGCGGTGATCTTCGCGACCGGCGGCTTCACGCACAACGTCGAGCTGCGCAAGAACTTCCTGAACGGCCCGATCTACGGCGGCTGCGCCGCGCCCAGCAACGAGGGCGACTTCGTGCAGATCGCCGGCCCGCTCGGCGCGCAGCTGCGCAACATGAACTACGCCTGGACCTGCCCGATCCCGCTGGAGAAAGCGATCGCGAAGGACGGCTCGATCTCGGGCATGTTCTCGGTCGCCGGCGACTCGATGCTCTTCGTCAACAAGTACGGACAGCGCAACGTCAACGAGAAGCTGCAGTACAACGAGCTGGCCCAGACCTTCTTCGAATGGGACGGCGCCAAGGCCGAGTACCCGAACCTGGTGCGCATCGCGGTGTGGGACCAGCGTTCCCAGCAGCATTCGGCCAGCGCCGAATACGGCCGCCTGATCGTGCCGCCCGGCACCGACGACCGCCATGTGATCAAGGGCGCAACGCTGGCCGAGCTGGCGCGCGCCATCGACGAGCGCATGGCGAAGTACGCCGGCGCCACCGGCGGCGCGAAGCTCGCGCCCGACTTCCTGCCCAACCTGCAGGCCGCCGTCGCGCGCTTCAACCAGTTCGCGAAGACCGGCAAGGACCTGGACTTCAGGCGCGGCGAACGCGTGGTCGAGCTGCTCTTCAACGGCGACGTGAAAGAAGAAACGGGCCGCACCAACCCGACGATGTGGCCGCTCGCGGATGCGGGTCCGTACTACGCGGCGCTGGTCGTCGCCGGCACGCTCGACACCAAGGGCGGCCCCAAGACCGACACGAACGGCCGCGTGCTCGACGGCGCCGACAAGCCGATCCCGGGCCTCTACGGCGTCGGCAACTGCGTGGCCTCGGCCTCGGGCCGCGCCTACTGGGCCGGCGGCGCGACGCTGGGGCCGATCATCGCTTTCGCCTACCGCGCCGCGAATGCGGCCCATGCCGAGGGCAGGAGCGCCGCATGAAGACCTGGCTCCTGCTTCCGGCGTTGGCGCTCGCTGCCAACCTGGCGCTCGCGCAGTCGCCCGGCCAGCGCCTGGCCCAGACCAGCTGCACCCAATGCCACAGCTTCGGCAAGGGCGAGCCGCACGGCGTCGGGCCCAACCTGTACGGCCTGCTGGGCAAGCAGGCCGCGAGCAACCCCGGCTTCACCTTCTCGAAGCAGTACCTCGACGCGATGAAGGGCAAGACCTGGGATCGCGCGCTGCTCGACAAGTGGCTCACCGACACCCAGGCGGTCGCGCCGGGCAACACGATGGTCTATTTCCAGGACGACCCGAAGAAGCGCGCTGCGCTCGTCGAGTACATGCAATCACTCAAGTGAAAGAAGGAGACTCACCATGGCACTCACCCGCGAAACCATGACCGACGAGCAACGCAAGTCGGTGGCGCTCGAATACCTCAAGGCCTACGACAACGGCGGCGTCACGTCCACCGGTCGCTCGATCCTCGACCTGTTCGCGAGCGACGCGCAGGTCTACTTCCCCAAATGGGGCCTGGCCAACGGCAAGGACGAGATCGGCAAGCTCTTCGGCGAGGTCGGCAGCCGCGGCAAATCCATCCAGCATGACTACGCAGGCTTCAACTGGATCCTCACCGGCAGCGACGTTTTCGCCTGCGAAGGCACGAGCCATGGCGAGCATGCCGACGGCCCGTGGCGCGCCGGCGTGCCCGAATGGGGCGCGGGCCGCTGGTGCGACGTGTTCGAGGTGCGCGACTTTCTGATCCAGCGCTGCTTTATCTACCTCGATCCCGATTACGCCGGCAAGGACACCGCCCGCTACCCCTGGTTGAACACATGAACCTCGCAGACATCCAGCAGGCCGCGGGCCTGAAGACACCCATCCGTCACCAGCTCTTCATCGACGGCCGTTTCGTCGATGCCGAATCGGGCGAGACGCTGGCCACGCTGAACCCGCACGACAACAGCACCATCGCCGAGGTCGCGCTCGCCGGCCGCGCCGATGTCGACAAGGCCGTGGCGGCCGCCAAGCGCGCCTTCCCGGCCTGGAGCCGCATGGCCGCGGCCGACCGCGGGCGCATCCTGCTGAAGCTCGCGGACCTGATCGAGGCCAACACCGAAGAGCTCGCGCGCCTCGAATCGCTCGACACCGGCCACCCGGTACGCGACTCGCGCGCGCTCGACGTGCCGCGCACGGCAGCATGCTTCCGCTACTTCGGCGGCATGGCCGACAAGTTCCAGGGCGAGACCATTCCGGTGGAACAAGGCTTTCTCAACTACACGCTGCGCGAGCCGGTCGGCATCGTGGGCCAGGTGGTGCCGTGGAATTTCCCGCTCATGTTCACGAGCTGGAAGATGGCGCCCGCGCTCGCGGCCGGCAACTGCATCGTGATGAAGCCGGCCGAGATCACGCCGCTCTCGTCGCTCAAGATCGTCGAACTCATGGCCGAGGCCGGCATGCCGGATGGCGTGGTCAACATGCTGCCGGGGCTGGGCAGCGTCGCGGGCCAGTACATCGCCGAGCATCCGGAGATCGCGAAGATCGCCTTCACCGGCAGCACGGCGACCGGCCGGCGCATCGTGCAGGCGAGCGCGGGCAACCTCAAGAAGGTGCAGTTGGAACTCGGCGGCAAGGGGCCCAACATCGTGTTCGAGGATGCCTTCCTGCCGGCCGCCGTCAATGGCAGCGCCTGGGCCATCTTCCACAACCAGGGGCAGGCCTGCATCGCGGGTTCGCGCCTGATGCTGCACGAGAAGATCGCCGACGCCTTCCTCGACCAGTTCATCCCGCTCGCCAAGTCCATCCGGCTCGGCAACCCGCTCGACGACGCTACCGAGATGGGCCCGCTCACGAGCGCGCAGCACCGCGAGCGCGTGCTGAACTATGTCGAAGTGGCCAAGGGCGAGGGCGGCGAGGTGCTCGCCGGCGGCAAGTCGCCCGGCGGCGAACTCGCGCAAGGCTGCTACGTCGAGCCGACGGTGGTGCGCGCGCAGTCGTATCGCGACCGCGTGGCGCAGGAAGAGGTCTTCGGCCCATTCGTCACCGTGCTCACCTTCAAGGACGACTCCGAGGCGATGCAGATCGCCAACGGCACCGACTACGGCCTCGGCAGCGGCCTGTGGACCACCAACCTGCAGCGCGCCCACAAGGTCGCGCGCGACCTGCATGCGGGCATGGTCTGGATCAACAGCTACAAGCGCGTGAACCCGGGCTCCCCGTTCGGCGGCGTCGGGCAGAGCGGCTACGGCCGCGAGATGGGTTTCGATGCGATGCGCGAGTACACGCAGGTGAAGAGCGTGTGGGTCAACGTCGACGCCCAGATTCCCCCTCACTTCGTGCGTTGAACACGCGGCCATGCACGACTTCGCCTACACCAGCCAGCCGCAGCGCGTGGTCTTCGGCGCCGGCAGCCTCGCGCACCTGGCGCGCGAGATCGATGCACTGGGCGCGCGCCGTGCACTGGTGCTGTGCACCCCCGAGCAGCGAGCGCAGGCCGAGCGCGTGGCCGACATGCTGGGCGCGCAGGCCGCCGGCATCTTCGACC